>Ga0137431_1000274_pt1 | contig 20958 bp, 16 predicted proteins | sample EasRivERMZT800_2_FD_104646 | JGI IMG/M metagenome (GOLD analysis project Ga0137431, IMG submission 104646) | Soil microbial communities from meander-bound floodplain in the East River, Colorado, USA - East River MetaG ERMZT800_2 | ecosystem: Environmental > Terrestrial > Soil > Floodplain ... | reverse complement strand
TCTGCTCCGCGATGATGAAACCCGATTTCAGGCACCGCATCTACGATGTCTTCGCCGTCTAACTGAAGTATTATGCGTAATACACCATGCGTACCGGGGTGCTGCGGACCAATGTTCAGAAACATGAAATCGGCATCGTCACTTTGACGTTCCATTCCCCATTCTTCCGGTTTAAATTGTAATGCCTCCTGCTCCAGATCCTGCTTTTCGTCCCACAATTCAAAAGGCCCCATCTCTGTAGCCCTGGCAGGATGTTCCTTGCGGAGGGGATGCCCTTTCCATGTAATTGGCATCAAAATTCGCTGTAAATGGGGGTGACCATTAAAACGGATACCGAACATATCATATACTTCCCGTTCGTACCAGTTAGCATTTTTAAATACAGATGTAATTGAAGGGAGGGATGGATATTCGCCCTGCAGCGCAACCTTTAAGCGAATAAAATAATTCCGTTCGAAAGAAAGCAAATGATAAACTACCGTAAAATCCCTGGCCTGCGCTTCTTTCTTTGCCTTATCGCGTTCATCAATGCCGCATATATCATACAGTAAAACGAATGGCTGACCGATTCCAGACTTAAGGTATTGAATGACGGCTACCAGTTTTTCCTGTGAAACCCAAAATGTGGAGATGCCATCAACAGTCTGTTGCGTGAAAAATGTTTCTGCACCAAAACGTTGTTGCAAATCCTGTAATAATATGTTGGTGGCATCGTGCATATCACGTTCCGTGTCCCGACATACCGGGAAGTGAATGGCCAAGGTAAAAAAGTAGTACAGACCCGGCGTTACTTTGAGTCATTCAAATTATTAATCACAATCTTTAAGTTCTAAACCATTTTTTTTGTTGTACCAGCCTCATACGCATACCATCACAGTATTTCAGCTTTTTCTTATCACTTCTATACTTCATCAACCGGTCTAAAATCAACCATGCCCATTCTCTCATCTCTTTTACGATCTTTCATGGAAGTTAACTCAGGCCGGATCACACCCTGTTCGCCAATAACCCAGCTTAAAGGACGTTTTTCCTTTCCCACATGCTCACTTAATAGAACTAATCCCTGGATAAACGCATCTGGCCTCGGTGGGCATCCCGGTACATACACATCAACCGGTAAGAATTTATCGACGCCCTGAACTACGCTATAAATATCATACATGCCGCCACTATTTGCACAACTACCCATCGATATAACCCAACGCGGTTCCATCATTTGTTCATGCAGGCGTTTTATAACCGGAACCATCTTTATAAATACAGTTCCTGCAATCACCATTACGTCTGCTTCTCTGGGTGTGCCTCTTATTACTTCCGCACCAAACCTGGCAACATCAAATTTGCTGGTAATGCTGGTGGCCATTTCCACAAAACAACAACTTAATCCAAAATGAAAAGGCCACATGGAATTTCTACGACCCCATGCCAACAGGTCCTGCATGCGGGTAAGCATGATGCTTTTGCTCACTGTTTCTTCCATGCTGCCGGTACCCGCAATGTTTCCGGTATCTCCGGGTTTATTTAGCCACCATTTCATACCACTGATCCGCCACAGGCGGAGAATTTTAAAAGTTTACACAAAATACACGCTTTGTAAAATGCGTTTGTTACAGCCGCATCTTACTTTCTCATCTTCCTTTTATATGCCTTCAAAATTTTTGAGGCATTAGGTCCTACATCCAAAGCCCCGATCCCCCACTCATAAATTAAAACCACAACTAATTGTCCAATGAAAATTGCCACGCCAATATAGCCCGGCCATCCCAATTCATAAAACCCCAATGCCCATAAAAAAATAAACACTGCTTCCACATCAAAGATCACGAATAGCATGGCAACAAGATAAAACTGTGCAGAGAATCTTAACCGTGCAGAACCAGCTTGTATGATACCACCTTCATACGGCTCGTCCGTAGCCCGGTCTTTGTGACGCTGCCCAAGGAAATAAGATAAGGAAAGGATAGCTGAAAGGAGCAGCACTACCAACGCTGCGTATAAAAGAAAAGGCCATAAGGGAATGCTAAGAATGATATTTCCCGTCATGATGTAACATTGTTTCGCAATTGATTAATAAACAGATACAACTTGTTCCCCTCATAACAATAAAAGCTGTTATGAAAATGTCCTTTAATTGTCAACTATAGCAAAGAGAATAAGCAGCCTGCTATAACCTGCTTTAACTAATGATGTAATGCTCCAGGTTTTCAATAATGAAATCCTTTTCACGAATGATAAATTTCACCAAATCGCTAATGGAGATAACACCAACCAATTGATCATTATCGAGTACGGGTAAATGACGAAAGGATTTGCTGCTCATTAATTGCATACATTCTTCAATAGTGGCGTCCGGAGTAACAAATATTGGACGTTCGGTCATGATGTCTCTTACTTGCGTGTCTTTTGAAGAACGTCCTTTGAGAATGACTTTGCGGGCATAATCACGTTCGGTAAAAATGCCGATTAATTTTCCATTTTCTACTACGACCAGGGAGCCCATGTTATTATTTTCCAATTCTTCCAGGGCTTCGTATACAGAAGTTCCGGGACTTACAGTATATACCGCATTCCCCTTTGTTTGCAGAATGTTTCTTACAGTGCCCATATCACATGGCTTTATAGCCCCATTAAATTAAGCCATTTTTCATAAAAAAAAGAAAAAAAATTTCCCCGAACCAACTTGCTTTCAAACTGATTTAAATGAAAAAGTTTTAACTATTGATTGACGTTTGCTGTCGAACAGATTTTATTCCCGGAGTTTTCAAAGGTCATCTGAAGACCTGGTTGAGCTGTGTTGAATTTCTTAAAAATTAATCGCAAACTCTGATCATAAGTAACATAATTATATATCCAATTAAGTAATACAAACAACCTGTTCTTCATACCTAATATCAAAAAAAGGTGCAGTCCCATCCATAAGAGCCACGCCGGGAATCCGCCCAAATGCAATTTTGTGCGGAAAAATTTTGGCATCGGAATATCACCTACCGCAAGATTTCGTCCTATGGTCGCCATTGTACCGCTGTTGTGATATTCGAAATCGTAAAAGGTTAACAACTTTCGCTCCTTTCGAATCAGGTTTTCTGCAAGCATAGCTGCCTGCTGCATTGCTACAGGCGCCACTTGCGGATGGGCGCCCGGATATTTAGGTGTTTCCATGTATGCGAGATCACCGATCGCATATATATTATGGTAGCTTTCCACCTGGCACTGACGGTTCACATTAATTCGATTACCAACAGCTATCAGCTCCGACATAATTCCAGCAGGGACATTTCCTTTAATTCCAGCCGCCCATATTACAGTAGCAGATGGAATTTTATCGCCGTTATTAAGCTTTACATCCTCCCCATCATAGTCATCGACCAATGTTTCGGTCCGTACAATTACACCTAATCTTCTAAGGTATTTGCATGACCGAACAGACGACGTTTCACTCATAGCGGCCAGTGTCATTTTAAGTCCTTCCAGCAGGTAAATATTCATTTTTGAAAAATCCAGTTCCGGGTATTCCTTTGGCAGTACATATTTTTTCAATTCAGCCAATGCGCCAGCCACTTCTACTCCGGTCGGTCCGCCACCCACCACTACTATATTCATCAGCCTTTGCCGTTCTTCTTCGTCTTTCAGCGTGACCGCATCTTCGAGGTTTTTTAATAATCGATAACGGAGTTGCAGCGCTTCCACGGTTGATTTCATTGGAAAGGCATTGACTGATATTTTTGCATTTCCGAAAAAGTTGGTGTCGGCGCCGGTTGCTAAGACTAATATATCGTAGATGATTTCTTCCGTTTCGGTAATGATCTTATTTTCTGCAGGCAATACCTGTTTCACTTCATCCATCCGTATGCGGACATTTTTACTCTTCTGAAAAATTTTCCGCAGAGGAAAAGAAATATTGCTTGGGTCAAGCCCGGCACTGGCTACCTGGTAAAACAAGGGCTGGAACTGGTGATAGTTGAATTTATCGATCAGCATTACTTCAAAACCAGGTTTATTATTGAGTTTGCGGGCAAGCGTCAGCCCTCCAAATCCTGCACCTATGATTACTACCTTCATCTCTTTTATAATTTGTTGGCACAAACTTACTAAATTTTCAATAAATTTTGAAAATTTAAAACAAATTATTTATGGAATAAAAAAAGGAAGTTTTTTGAAACTTCCTTTTTGGCCTGTTGCCAATGGGAAAGGTCTAATACAACATCCTGACCTTGATCGTTTCCTTCACTTCCTTCAACAATTGCAATGCCTGTGACGATAATTTTTTATCTACATCCAGTACTACGTATCCTATCGCATCATTGGTTTTTAAGTATTGCCCAACGATATTGATATTATGTTTGGAAAGCTGTGTATTGATAGCGGACAATACGCCCGGCACATTATTATGTATGTGCAATATGCGGTGCGATCCTTCCTGGGGTGGCAGTGCCAGGGCCGGAACTGTATGAGAGCCAAATGTGATACCCTTCTCCAGGTAATTCAGCAACTTCATGCTCACATCTTCTCCAATATTATGTTGAGCTTCTTCTGTTGATCCCCCAATATGGGGTGTTAAGATCACATTTGGTAAATCCTGGAGCGGGGATTGAAACCGGTCCCCGTTTTTTTCCGGCTCCCAGGGAAAAACATCAATAGCAGCACCGCTGATATGACCATCAACAATAAATTTCCTGAGGGCGTCCAGTTCAACCACTTCTCCCCTTGCATAATTGATCAGGATAGCGCCTTTTTTAAAATATCTCAGCGTATTCTTGTTGATGAGGTTTTTAGTTTGTGTGGTTTCAGGCACATGGAGAGTAACAACATCGGCCCTGCCCAGCACATCCTTCAAAGTTTTGCCATCCGCAGCATTTCCAAGCGGTAGCTTGGTTTCAATATCATAAAAGATCACTTTCATACCCAGGGCCTCTGCCAGCACACTTACCTGGCTGCCTATGTTTCCATATCCTATTATTCCGAGGGTTTTCCCACGCAGCTCAAAACTTCCTTTTGCTTCTTTCAGCCATACTCCTTCGTGGGCCGCTTTATTTTTATCGGGAATGCGCCTGATAAGCATGATCGACAGCCCAATTACCAGTTCTGCAACAGAACGCGTGTTGGAATAAGGTGCATTGAACACCACTACGCCATTCATGGTGGCCTTTCGTAGATTCACCTGGTTTACTCCTATGCAAAAGCACCCTATTGCCTGTAGCTTTTTAGCAGCTTCTAATACCGCAGGGGTGATCTACGTCTTTGAACGGATGCCTAATATATGTACGTCCTTTATCTCTTTAATTAGATCCTCCTCAGTAAGAGCCCTTGTAATTTTCTGGACCTGGGAATAACCCTGTTGCTGAAAGTTTTTTACCGCGAGATCACTGATATTTTCCAGGAAGAGTATGCGTATTTTTTCTTTTGGGTAACTAGTTTTGTCGGTACTTGCCATACTGCAAATATAACTACCACGTTATTAAGATGATCTGGGCCCTTGTGGAAAACTTGCGTTATGGCTTAGTTTATGCATTGGCTATTTTTATAAAAAACGAATCCCTAGTGAAAACCTTCTTTTACCTAATCGTATTCCTGTCTTTTATTTACGGGTGCAATGAGGCAGCATCCAACGGCGAAACAGTACATCCTGAGGACTCTCTTCAGTACTATCCTCCCACCCCTCCGCAGATCGATAAAGAGGAGTTTCGGCAGTATCACCGTATTTTGTCAGCTTTTTTTGATTCCATGCTTATCCGGCGGGGTTTTAATGGCAGCATTCTGGTCGCAAAAAACGGGAGTATTATTTACGAAAAATATGTAGGTTTTGCCGACCTGCGAAAAAAAGATTCATTGACTCCGGTTACACCTATGCACATAGCTTCGACAGGTAAACCATTTACGGCAATGGCGTTGTTGCGGCTGGTACAGGAAAATAAATTGTCATTGAATGATTCGCTGGAGCATTTCTTTCCCGGATTTCCCTATCCCGGTATAACGGTAAAAATGCTGATGAGTCACCGAAGTGGCTTGCCTAATTACATTTATTTCATGGACGCTGAAAAAAAGAATTTAAAATATGTCACCAACAACGATGTGCTCAACTACCTTATGACCAAAAAACCGAACCCAAGCTATAAACCCGGCACGAGGTTTAACTATTGCAATACAAACTTTGTTTTGCTCGCCCTGCTGGTAGAGAAAATTTCGGGTAAACCCTTTCCCGCTTTTATGAAGGAAAATCTTTTCGATCCATTGCAAATGAAAAATACCTATGTTTTTTCATTGGCGGATACACTTATCGCCACGCCATCCTTTAAGCCGAATGGAGGGTACTGGCAGAATGATATGATGGAAGGAACTTACGGAGACAAAAATATTTATTCAACTGCCCAGGACCTGCTGAAATGGGACCAGGCTTTATATACAGAACAATTCCTTTCCAAAGCGCTTCTCGATTCAGCCTTTATGCCCTATAGCAATGAAAGGCCTTCCATCCACAACTATGGACTTGGCTGGCGCATGCTTATAATACCAAATGGGAAAAAAGTAATCTATCATTTTGGCCGCTGGCATGGGTTCAATGCAGCGTTTGCCAGGTTACAGGATGAAAAAGTTACCATTGTCATTTTAGGTAATAAGTACAACTCTAATATTTATAAAGCTGCGAGTAAAGCTTATAATCTTTTTGGAGACTACGACCAAAAACGAAACAACACCGACGATGATTCGGAAGAATTCGAGTCGCTGGCAAAGGGCAGGCTACCGGCAGACACAAGGGAAAAAACTTCCCAAACCCCGCAAACAATTGCCCAACTGAAATAACTGCTGCCTTTTGAAAATAGTTTCTCAACTTTAAGGTGATTAGTGTCACCGGGTTTTTTTATATCCTGGGAATACAGGATTGAGGGCCGGGTACGCAAGGGATGACACAAAAGATGGCTTTTATGAAACTATTTTCGGCAGAAGAAATTCGTTTGTGAGATCAATACACCATTCAGCATAAACCTATCAGTGCCATTGGCCTGATGGAAAGAGCCGCCCGCCAGTGCGTAGAATGGCTTGAACAAAATAGTTATTTGGATAAGCCCTTTCATGTTTTTTGCGGAAAAGGGAATAATGGCGGAGACGGGCTTGCTATTGCAAGAATGCTATCCGACAGAAAAATAGCTGTTACGGTGCACATCCTCGAATTCGGACATAAAGGCACTGATGATTTTCAAACCAACCTGGCGAAGCTCCACCAACACCCCGATGTAAGTATTCGATTTATCCAAACGGAAAAAAATTTTCATGAATTGAAGCCCGACGATTTAATAATCGATGCGCTGTTTGGGTCAGGCTTAAACCGTGGGCTTGAAGGAGTAACTGCAAAATTAGTCACCCACATCAACGAATCTGGCTGCCATGTTATCTCAATTGATATACCCAGCGGTTTATTTACCGATCGCTCCTCCAGGGGCCAGGTTGCTGTTAAAGCTGATCATACCCTGAGCTTTCAAAACTATAAGCTTTCTTTTCTAATGGCCGAAAATGCTGAATTTGTTGGTGAGGTGCATATATTGGATATTGGATTGCTACCGGATTTTTCCCAGTCTTTATTTACGAAATACGAATTGACGGATGATTTGATGATCCAGGCCATATATAGGCCACGAAATCGTTTCAGTCACAAAGGAAATTTTGGACATGCTTTAATTATTGCAGGAAGCTACGGTAAAATCGGCGCCGCGATTTTAGCAGGCAGCGCCTGTCTGCGGAGCGGAGTGGGTTTGATTACTACTCATATTCCCAAATGCGGTTATGATATAATGCAAACTTCGCTTCCGGAAGCAATGGTGATGACAGATTTTAATTCATCTTTTGTTACAAAAGTTGACGATGATCTTTCGAAATATAGAGCCATTGGCATTGGACCGGGCATTGGCACCGCATCGGAAACAAAAAAAATGCTAAGAGACGTTTTTAACAATTATAGCGAGCCCCTGGTATTAGACGCCGATGCGTTAAATATCATTGCTGCCCAAAACGACTTGCTCCCTCTTATTCCTGCCGGATCGGTTCTTACGCCTCACCCACGGGAATTTGTAAGACTGTTCGGGGAGACAGTTAATGATTTTGAAAGAGTAGAGCTTGCTTTGATAAAGGCAAAGGAATTGAATTGTGTGATCCTATTAAAAGGTCATTATTCATTAATAGCTACACCCGGGAGGAAAGCATTCTTTAATAGTACGGGTAATGCAGGAATGGCGACCGGGGGAAGCGGGGATGTATTGACCGGGATTATTACTGGTTTGTTAGCTCAGAATTATCCTCCTGAAGATGCATCAATATTAGGAGCATACATACATGGATGGGCCGGCGATAGAGCGGCCGCGACATTATCAAAAGAAGCTATGATTGCTGGTGACATAATCCACCACTTACCCGAAGCATTTATCCATTTGTCTACTTTGTAAGTTTATATGTTAATCCAAATTGCGGAGTTGTCCCAAAATAAGAAGCTGTGAAGGAAATTCTTCCTTCAGCGTTTTTGTTTTTATGAACATGAGGAACAAGTATCCCGGACAATGTTCCTACGACCGTACCAATCAATAAATCCGATAAAAAATGCTGACCACCGTGATAACGTAAGTAAGCTGTGTTTCCGGTGATCACACCGGCCAAAGTAAACGGAAGCCATGTTATTTTGCTTTCAGGATGATAATCATTAAGAACTTTTGCAATAAAAAACGTGGAAGTTCCTACGAGAGCCAAATGTCCGGCAAAAAAAGAATTTTTAGAACCCCTTCTTGTCCTTTCCGACATTGGTGCTTCTGGATTATAGGCATACGGGCGAAAACGATCAGCCAGGTATACCGAACCTGTATACAGGAAGCCGGTGACAGCCATTGATTCCAGGTAGAGAAACGCCATTTTTAATGCATCCTTGCGAATTTTCTTGTCAAACAATAATAATATAGGTAAAGGCATTGCGCTGTAAAAAATGAGGTCGCCAACTTTATCAGCTTCCGGATGATAGACCGATGCACCATGCCTGTCGAATGCAGGAATATCCTGTACGTCTAAACTTAAATATCTTCTTCGGAAGACCTTTCTTTGCTGTATATCTTAGTAAATGCATAAAGACTCCAGCCAGTACCGATGGCAGTAATAGGAATATCACTCCCAGGTCTCAATTTATAAATCTTGACATCCTTTGGGAAACTATCAACAATATTTACATCCTTTGGAAGACTATCAATAATTTCTACATCCGTTTGAAGACTATCAACCTGCTGACCCAAACTGTCAGGATTATTCTGGTTAAAAGCATGAAGTTGAAAAAAAATCAGTATTAAAAGGGTAATTAGAGTACGCATATGCCAGAGAAAACAAGGAATATGCCACTACATCCCAGGGCAGACTTCTGCCTCAGGCAAGAAAAATATCCACCTTTTCAAACATTTTGTGGAACAAGTTCCTCATAGTATTAATGAATCTAATTTTATTGGTTGAAAAAGCTATTATTAATGTTCATGATGTTTCAGGATTGTGATATTGTATCATCCTTAAGGGAATTAGGAGTTTACAAGCAATTGCCAAATGCACTCAAAATAGTGTTCGCAAACTCAAACGCAGAGGCTAAACCTTTTTTGATCGCTAAACTTCAGCCGGATTCTCTGTATGATAATGAGAAAATCTGGTCTGAAAAAAAGGTCACGTGAAGTCCGACCGGAAAGAACGCGTCAGGAGTTGTTTCGACTTCCCGGGTATGAAAAGAGCCCCGGTTAGAGCGTCGCAACAAAATCTCAATCAAGGTGCTACGGCGGGTTTTCACCCGATCCAAATTCCACACTCCAAATTCCTTAATTAACCTTTCATCACCTATCTTTGCCGCCCTTGACTGCTGAAGCTATAGCGAATGTGGTCCATTATATTTCTATTTAAAGAAGCTTTGCTTATGGACAAATTGATCTATCTCGTTCCCGTCATGGGGGCCATTGGTTTGCTATACACCTTTGTAAAATTTAACTGGGTGGCCAAACAGGATGCGGGTACGGACCGGATGAAGGAAATCAGTAACTACATTGCGGAGGGTGCTATGGCTTTTTTGAGGGCTGAATGGAAAATTCTTGGATATTTCGTTGTAGTGGTTGGTCTGTTGCTGGCTGTCATGGCTTTTTCCAATCCACATAGTCATTGGAGCATTGCCCTGGCATTTGTACTTGGCGCTGTGCTTAGCGCTACTGCCGGCTATATAGGTATGAAGGTGGCTACCAAAGCCAATGTTCGCACAGCACAGGCAGCACGAACAAGTTTGAGCAAGGCATTAAATGTTTCTTTCACAGGAGGTTCGGTAATGGGCTTGGGTGTTGCAGGTCTTGCTGTGCTTGGACTGGGTGGATTATTCATAATCTTAAAACAGATTTTTGCCCCGGATGCAGCCGTTCAGAGTGACGAAATGCTTCGAACTGTAGAAGTATTAACCGGCTTTTCACTCGGGGCAGAAAGTATTGCCTTATTTGCACGTGTAGGCGGCGGCATTTATACAAAGGCCGCAGACGTTGGCGCTGACCTGGTGGGAAAAGTGGAAGCAGGTATTCCTGAAGATGACCCCCGTAATCCGGCCACCATTGCAGATAATGTTGGCGACAATGTGGGTGATGTTGCCGGAATGGGTGCAGACCTTTTCGGAAGTTATGTCGCTACGGTTTTGGCAACAATCGTATTAGGTCAGCAAACAACTGTAGTGGGTGATGATGGGCTGGGTGGCATGTCGCCCATTGTATTGCCGATGCTCATCGCAGGCATCGGGATTTTATTTTCAATAGTAGGCACCTGGTTTGTACGCGTAAGCGATGCTGCCGGCATTAATACAGACAATGTGCAGAAGGCGTTAAATATGGGTAACTGGGGTTCGATCATCCTGACAGCAATTGCATCTGCCACATTGGTATATTTCGTGTTGCCGGAAAAAATGATTCTCCGTGACATCCCCTTTACCAAATGGGGTGTTTTGAGCGCTATAGCGGTGGGTTTATTGGTGGGTGCTTTAATGAGCGCCATTACCGAATATTACACCGCCATGGGTAAAGGGCCTGTTAAGTCAATCATACGTCAATCATCTACGGGACATGCTACCAATGTAATTGGTGGTTTGGCAGTTGGTATGGAATCCACTTTTTTACCCATTCTTGTTCTGGCCGGAGGTATCTGGGGTTCCTATGCTTGTGCCGGGTTGTACGGTGTGGCCATCGCTGCCGCAGGTATGATGGCTACTACTGCTATGCAATTAGCAATTGATGCATTCGGGCCAATTGCTGACAATGCAGGTGGTATTGCAGAAATGAGTGAGTTGCCAAAAGATGTTCGCGAAAAAACAGATGTGCTGGATGCTGTGGGGAATACTACTGCCGCAACTGGTAAAGGTTTTGCCATCGCTTCTGCAGCATTAACTGCATTAGCTTTGTTTGCAGCTTTCGTGGGAGTAGCAAAAATTGAAGGTATTAATATTTATAAGGCCAATGTGCTGGCTTCTTTGTTTGTAGGTGGAATGATTCCGTTCCTTTTTTCATCGCTGGCTATCCGTGCAGTCGGACAGGCTGCGATGAGCATGGTGGAAGAAGTTCGGCGGCAGTTTAAAACCATTCCGGGAATAATGGAAGGCACCGGCAAACCAGAATATGATAAATGCGTTGCTATCTCCACACAGGCTTCAATTAAGAAAATGATGCTGCCCGGCGCCATTGCTATCACTTCCCCCCTGGTAATAGGATTTGTACCTGGGCTTGGCGCTGAAGCATTAGGAGGCTTTTTAGCCGGAGCAACAGTAAGTGGCGTCTTGATGGGAATGTTTCAGAATAATGCCGGTGGTGCCTGGGATAATGCAAAAAAATCATTTGAAAAAGGGGTTGAGATAAACGGTGAAATGTTTTATAAGAAATCGGAGCCTCACAAAGCGTCAGTTACGGGTGACACAGTTGGCGATCCATTTAAAGATACTTCAGGGCCATCAATGAATATTCTTATTAAATTAATGTCGATCGTTTCATTGGTTATCGCTCCTACCCTTGCTCAAATCAGCGGAGCAGATAAAACCCATGTACTACTTAAAGAACAACCTGAAACTATCAAAATTGAAACAAAGCCTTTAACGGTTGCCATCGATAATAAAACGAAGTTATTGAGATAATTAAAAGCTTAATCAGAACCATTATCATATAGTCCTGTTGTCTCTACATCGGGGCTATTTTTTTGTTTCATCAAGGCGTTTATTTTCCGACGCTTTTTTTATTGTCAAAAAATAAAGGTTTCATTCGCGTTGCCGACCCCTACTTTCGGCTATACAATTTTGACAGTGTTGGATTGCCGTAGCCAAACAAAAGAAAAAACGGACACGAATAAATTAAAAATTACCGCTCATCATTTTCTACTTGCCGTTGTAACTTTCTTCCAATAATCCACGTCTCAATGTTAAGCACTGTTAAAAAAAATTAAAAAAGGTTAGCGGATGATTGTTATACGAAAATAGTCGTATATTCGGTACCGAAAAACATACACCCATGTCAACAGCAAGAAGCATTAAACCAACCGAAAGTGAGTTGGAGATATTACAAATACTTTGGACGAAAGGCCTGGCTACTGTAAGAGAAGTGCACGAAGGACTGGCTGCGTCAAAAGATGTTGGATATACTACCACACTAAAGCTTATGCAGATTATGAATGAAAAAGGCCTGGTAAAAAGAGACGATTCTATGCGTACACATGTATACCAGGCTGCCGTGAATAAAGAAAAAACACAAAAGCATTTGTTGAGCAAAATGATCGACAGTCTTTTTGGAGGCTCTCCTACCCAATTAGTGATCCAGGCCCTGGGCGAGCATAAAGCAACTCCGGATGAACTTGAAAAGATACAGGCATTATTAAATGATCTGAAAAAACAATAACTCATGTTTGCTGTCGGTCAATCCAACTTTCTGCAGGCGTTGGGATGGGCTGTGTTGAACAGCTTGTGGCAGGTGGCTTTGTTGTGGGTGGTTTACCAATTTGTAACTGCAATATTTAAAGTACGTAAGTCGTCTCAAAAAGGAAACCTGGCTACGTTTCTACTTTACAGCGGATCTGGCTGGTTCGCTTTTACATTCTTTTCTATACTTTCCGACAGCCCGGTTTCTGCAACAGGTTACACGTCATTTGTCACCATTCAAGGTAAGAGCCCTGTGAACGATTGGTTATATACCATGTTACCGGTTGCATCCATTGTTTATCTTGTTTTACTTATTCTGCCCATTCTTAATTTTATCAGAAACTACAGGTATGTTCAGGCTATCCGGAACTACGGGTTGAGCAAAGCCAATGTAAAATGGAGAATGTTTGCTCATAAAATAGCTGCACAGATGAGTATTGGCAAAACAGTACGGGTGTGGATGTCGGAATTTATTACTTCACCGGTGACCGTTGGCTATATCAAACCGATGATTCTATTGCCTGTTGCCGCCGTCAATCACTTGTCGACTCAACAAATAGAAGCGATATTGCTTCATGAGCTGTCTCACATAAAACGTTTTGATTACCTCATCAACCTTGTTACACGTATTATTCAAACTATACTATATTTTAATCCCTTTGTCAGTGCCTTTGCTACCATCATTGAAAGAGAAAGGGAAAAAAATTGCGATGAAATCGTATTGCAGTTTCAATACGAACCGCATGGATATGCATCGGCGCTGCTGGAACTTGAAAAAGTATCACATATGCCTCACTCCCTGGCGGTAGCTGCAGTTGCGGGCAAGAAAAATGAATTGCTAAACAGAATTGAATCTATATTGGGTATTCAGAGAAGAACCGCGCTTTCCTTTAATAAACTTGCGGGAATACTGGCGGCCTTGCTTTGCTTTATCAGTATTAATGCATTGCTTCTGCTAAGTAAACCGGGGCAAACCGGCGAAACACCCGGCCTATTCACCGATCTTGCTGGTCCTTTCCACCTTTATGCAACACCGGCTTACCAGGATGTAACCAATGCTCAAAATGAAGGAAAGGAAGTAGAATCAACCCCCATAATAAATCACCTGGTAGTTTCCGTTGACCAGGCTATTTCACAAAAAGAAATGCCGGTACCATCTAAAAAAAGGGAAAAAGAACCATTGATAAGTCCATTCCCGATCATCGAAAATGAAAGCAAGCTTCCATTCATGTATGTCAACTTCACGCACGATATAGTGTCTGTATTGGATCAGGAAAAGGAAGAACAGGTACAGGAGGTCCTTGATGCTTCAAAAAAAGTATTGACAGAAGAGCAATGGAAAGTTATGGAAATTAATATCGCCGATGCCCTCACTTCCCAGGAAAAAGAGAAAGTAAAACTGGAATATCGAAAAGCAATCGAGAAGCTCGATTGGGAAAAAATGGAAAACAAGCTGCGAATTGGTTATAATAATATCAACTGGAACCAGGTAAATTCTGAATTGGACAAGGCGCTTGTCGAAATTAAATTAGACAGCCTTCAAAAAGTCTACACTACAGTTGTCAGCAATCTTTCCTGTCTTGAAAAGGAGCTGGTAAAAGCAGGCGATCCCGGAATTCCTGACACAGATATCACACTCGAAAGTGTCGAGTGCAAAAAGAAGGAAGTCCTAAAAGCTATCAATACAATTAAATCCGCAAGAACCAGGAAGGTCGTTCATTTGTAATTTTTTCTCACTATAATTAATTAAATGCTGCGTTACGTAATCGCCGGCACTTAGATTTCCAGAAGCGATGTCCGCGTTTCAGAGATTATATTCATTAGGTTGTCGTTCACCTTATACACGTCATAAAGCCTCAGCACAGTTATTGGAACCGCGGGATCCCGATGCCTGGTACAGATATTGATTTTGCTTGCATTTTTTTTGATTGCATTTAATTGCAGCATTAATACCTCAAGGAAGTGTCTAAGCGCATTTATAACATAGAGCCCGGCCTGGTAATATCTTTTCTGACGATTGCTTTTTGCTTTTAATTCTGTTTAGTCATTATTGCGTAAGGTCGTCCATCGACAAATTAAACTTATTGGGTGGCGGCGGCTAAAATGAAACCGTAATTAACCGCTATTAGTGTGGCACTGATGAACAACATGGAATATTGTTCGGCATGTCAAAAAAAAGACCCCGGTAGGCCGGGGTCATCAATTTTTTAATCTATGATAATTTATCAGAAAGCCTTTTTAGGTTTTTCTTCTTCAGGATTGGCAGCCTTAACCAGGTTTTGCTGGTTGATCACATCATCGATCACTTTCACAGCCTGGTCGAGATAGATATCTTTGCTGAGATTTTTAATCCACTGATTGAACCGTTCCTGCTTAGACTTGTCATTGGCCCACCGGTTTGTTTCTCCAGGCAGCGCTGCTACATTGATCTCAGTTTTTAATTTCATCAACGCATCGTTTTGAGCCAGCGTAGAACGTATCATTTTTTGTTCCTTCCTGTATTTATCGAGCTCAAGGGAGTATTGTTTATTGTTTTGACTTGCGAGCCACTCGGTATTTTCCTTTATGAGCTTAAAGGCGGGATCATTTTCCAACCGAAGATTACTCAACTGCTGAATTATTTTAAGATCGTAACCTGCATTCCATGCAGAGTAAGGTGATTTATTGATCTCATCCCATGGTAATGCATCGGGGTTGTCTTTTTCCCTTACTTTCAAATGTTCCAGTTGATCAGGAAGTACAATATCTGAAGCAACTCCCCTTAACTGCGTAGAACCACCGTTTATACGATAAAATTTCTGCAGTGTAAGCTTTACGGTACCAAGGTCAGAGTTGGACATGGAAAAACCCGTTTCAGGATCTAAACCAATATTACGCTGTACCGTCCCTTTGCCATAAGTAGATGTGCTACCAATTACAATACCGCGGCCGTAATCCTGGATTGCAGCAGCAAATATTTCCGAAGCAGAAGCGCTGAATTCATTGACCATTACCGCAAGCGGACCTGAGTACAAAACATTTTTATCCTTATCTCTCAATATGCTTGGCTTATTATCCCTGTCTTTTACCTGCACTATCGGACCTTCCTCAATAAAAAGGCCTGCCATTTGCACTACGTCATAGAGAGAGCCGCCGCCATTATTGCGCAGATCAATCACAATACCGTCAACACTTTGTTCTTTTAATTTAGTGACTTCTTTAGCTACATCGATATAGCTTCGGTTGCCATTTGCATTTTCAAAATCGGCATAAAATTCTGGAAGAAAAATATAACCAATCTTTGAGTTACCTTATTTTACGATAGCGCTGCGGGCAAAAGTTTCATCCTGCACTATTTCGTCTCTTACCAGGGATACAATCTTGACAGAACCGTCTGCTTTTTTCACAGTAAGATTTACAACCGTACCTTTTTTACCACGGATCAGTTTTACCGCATCCGTTACCAAAAAGCCGGTAAGATCAACTGGCTCCTCTTTACCCTGAGCCACTTTCTGAATAACATCACCAGGCTTTAATTCATTTGACTTCCATGCCGGTGTGCCCGCCACAATGCTGCTGATCTTGATGTTTCCTTCGTCATATTGCAACTGTGCGCCGATACCAAAGAAACGTCCGCTCATCTCCTCATCGAAATATCTTTTATCAATAGGTGGGAAAAATTCTGTATGAGGATCCATAGTATTGGTGATCGAATTCACAAATACATTGAATTTATCATCATCATTGAACTTAAACCTGAATCGTTCAAATAAACGGTCAACGACTTTCTTTACTTTTTCGCGGGCGTCTTTTTCAAGTTCAGCATCCGTTTTAACAATAAATCCTTCTTTGCCTTTATTTTTTTCTCTTATATCCAGGAGGTCAGAATAACGTTCCAGGGTGAGATATTTCATTTTCTTTCTCCAGCGTTCTTTCACTTCAGCACTTGAAGACGCATAGTCAAGTTTATCCCCGTCCAGTATTACCTCTTCATCAATAGTGAAATCAAAAGGTTTGGAAAGTATTTCATTGCACATTACGGCAGCTTCTTCCATCCGGGTATTGAAAACCTTACCTGCAGCCAGGAAAAATTCAACCGGGGAACCTTTGATCTCTTCATCAATTTTGCTTTCATACTTCTTTTCCAAAGCAGTTATGTCGCTTTGCAAAAACATATTTTTTTCGGGATCAAGGTCTGACAGATACTTGGTAAATATTTTTTGAGAAAAATCATCGTTGATCTGTTGCGGGCTAAAATGTGCCTGCGTCAGCATTTCGCCCACCAGTCTTAAAATATCTTCATACTTTCCAGGGGGATTTTTAGTGCCGGTTCCCATGGTTTGAAATGCCAGGAAAAATCCGGCTATAACCATCATAATTACAATGGGGAGTCGCTTCATATTCAGTAGATATTTAACTGCATTTTGCATAATCCAAAAATAACGCAAAAACATTGATTTTAGTGCTTTTGTCGCCATTTAACACGGGTTTTTGATAAACGGTCCGGCCCTTTTTGTTCGGCCTGTTGACTGAGTTTTAACAAGCCTAGATCATGCCGTGTTTTATTTTTTATCAAAACTTGTTTTGACTATTTTTGCTGCCGAAAAATGGTGACCATAGCTCAGTTGGTTAGAGCATCAGATTGTGGTTCTGAGGGTCGTGGGTTCGAAACCCATTGGTCACCCCTCCCACCCCGATCTTAATAGAGATCGGGGTTTATTTTACCTATACCTCTCCGAATGAATTACTGGCTTCTATTAATTCCCTTGCTCACCGCCGCTACAGGCTGGCTCATATTTCAAATAATTTTATTTGTTTTGTTCAGGCCTTTTAAGCCCCGCAAAATCCTCGGTTTTTCATTACAGGGAATACTGCCGGCGAACCAACATCAAATTGCTATCAAAGCCGGGCAGATTGCAGCTACCGAATTTTCTTCTTTTGCTGGCATTGAGCAAAAGATTAGCGATCCCGGGAACATCCATAAAATAAAACCCCTGATCGAAACTCATATCGACGATTTCCTGCGAAACAAACTAAAAGATCAGATGCCAATGATCAGCATGTTTATTGGGGATAAAACAATTAATTCATTGAAAACGGTCTTTATGAATGAAATCGAAGCCCTTTTTCCGCAGGTTATGCAGCAGTTTGCGGGAGAATTAAAAAACGATCTCAATATTGAACAAATGGTTGTTTCGAAAATTAATGAAATATCTCCGGAAAAGCTGGAATCGTCATTGCATCAAACCCTGGCAAAAGAGTTTCGGGTAGCCTCTGCAACTGCTGCTGGTATCGGCTTGTTAATTGGCCTGCTGCAATTGGCCATTATCTTGTTGACTGATTGTCAGGAATAAGTTCGCATTTCCATCGGTTTTGCAAAAATTCTTCATTATCCCCGACATAAAATCATTATTGGCTGCAAGTTCTGCTCATTTTTCGCGTCAAATTCACATCATAATCAAAACCATGAAAGAATTTTTTAGCACCTCCTTATTTATTTTTTCCACTTTAGTTCTTGCTGCACAACCGCCGGGCACGGGCGGGAATCGCGGAGCCGGTCAACAGATTTCAGGTCGCTTATATGGTAAAATTGTAGAGTTAGCATCCGGTAAGGCCGTTGAGTATGCTTCTGTTCAATTATTTCAGAATCGAATGGATTCGGTTACCAAACAAAGAAAGGAAATGCCGATTGGCGGTATGCTGACCCAGTCGAATGGCGATTTCAGCATCGAAAATGTTCCGGTGTTTGGACCATTGAAATTAAAAGTAACAGGAATAGGATTTAAAGAATACACCCAAACAATTTCCTTTGATATGAAACGGGGTGGAGATCCCAGCGCTATGCTCCATGCTTTGGATAAAGACCTGGGTAACATAAAAATTGAGATCGAAGAAAAAGTGTTGGGAAACGTAACGGTAAATTCTGAACGACCCGGACTACAATTGGGAATTGACCGTAAAATATTCAACGTAGATAAAAATATTGTATCCACAGGAGGCTCGGCAGTGGACATCATGCGCAATATACCCTCGCTTAATGTTGATATTGATGGCAACGTAACGATGCGCAACAGTGCACCGCAAATTTTGGTAGATGGTAAACCCACCAATCTGACATTGGAGCAAATTCCCGCTGATGCAATACAATCTGTCGAACTCATTACAAACCCATCAGCCAAGTTTGATGCTTCCGGCGGCACAGCCGGTATTCTGAACATCGTTCTCAAAAAAGAAAAGAAAGTTGGCTACAACGGAAATGTGAGGGCCAATATTGATTCCCGGGCCCGTGTAGGGGGCGGTGGGGATATAAATCTTCGCCAGCAGAAAGCAAATTTTTTTCTAAGCGGCATGTATAACCAGCGAAAATCGATCAGTACAGGAACAACTGACAGAGATAATCTTTATAGTTCGCCCCTTACATCTCTGCACCAGGACGATCGCTCCGTTAACGAAGGCGCATTTGGTTTTGGCCGTGCCGGCGTCGACTATTTTTTGAGTAATCGCAATACCATTTCCGGCAATCTCTTTTTCGCAAGAGGAAGTTTTAAGCCCTACATGATCAGCGAAGTGCTGATTGATTCTTTATATACGCCTGATAAGACTTCTTCCTATTACGAACGCATTGCAGATAACGAGGGTAATTTTCGCAACATGGGAAGTACTATCAGCTTTAAACACAATTTCCCTAAGGCCGGGCGCGAGTGGACGGCAGATGCGACCTATAACCGGAGTAAAAACTCCAATACTAATTTGATTACTACGGATAAGTATACGGTTCCTCAATATCAATTGACCGATAGCTATGTGCAGCAACAGAGGATGAGTGGCAGGAATGAAAATATCACGATACAAACAGATTTTGAGAATCCCCTTACTGATAAATCAAAAGTTGAATTCGGTGCCAGGGCGCAAATAAGAGCAGTCGAAAGTGCCAATGCTTTCTATGAGGATGTTAATGGCCAGTGGGTATTGCAGCCTACTTCGCAGGCAGATTATGAAAGCAACGACCATGTTTATGCAGCCTATGCCATTTACTCAAATCAGTTAAAGTCTTTTGGCTATAACCTGGGTTTAAGGGCTGAAAGCTCCGATTATGATGGCAAGCTTTTAAAAACCGGTGAAGAATTCCAAACTGATTATCCCATTAGCTTCTTCCCCAGTGTCTTTTTATCACAAAAGCTGAAGGGAGATCAAACCTTGCAACTAAATTATAGCAGGAGAATTAACCGGCCGAATTTCTGGCAACTCACACCATTTACGGATTCTTCCGATAAACTTAATCCAAGCAGGGGCAATCCGGCACTTAAACCAGAATTCACCAATTCGCTGGAACTCTCATACGAAAAAACATTCAAAAACAAGGATAATTTAATTGCCTCCATGTACTACAAGCACACAGACGACCTGATAACACGTTACCAGGTATCAGAAGGTGTAATTGGCGGTAATGAGAATGTCATCTTAAATACTTATATCAATGCCAATTCAGGTTATGTTACAGGCATTGAATTAATATCCCGAAATAAATTGACAAAATGGTGGGAGATCACTTCGAACCTTAATGTATATACGTCTGATATTGACATCGATGATCCTTTGCAACCTAATCAGGAAGCACTGGCAAGCTGGTTTGGTAAGCTCAATAATAATTTCAAACTGCCACATAATATCACGATTCAATTGTCAGGAGACTACCAGTCCAAAACTATTTTGCCACCCGGCGGGAGTAGCGGTAGCGGAGGACGCGGGGGGTTTGGCGGGGGTTTCTTTGGCGGACCAATTTCAGCGTCTCAGGGATATGTACGTCCTACCTACGGAGTGGATATTGCGGTGAGATATGAGTTTTTGAAAAACAGGGCAGCTTCTGTATCTGCGAATATGAATGATATTTTCCGTACCCGTCGGCAGGACATTCATTCTGAATCTGCTTATTTTATACAAGATGTATTTCGCCGCCGCGACGCCCAGGTATTGCGCATCAACTTTAGCTGGCGCTTCGGAAAATTTGATCCTAATCTTTTTAAACGTAAGAATACAAAAGCGGAACAAAATACCGG
>Ga0137431_1000268_pt1 | contig 21417 bp, 34 predicted proteins | sample EasRivERMZT800_2_FD_104646 | JGI IMG/M metagenome (GOLD analysis project Ga0137431, IMG submission 104646) | Soil microbial communities from meander-bound floodplain in the East River, Colorado, USA - East River MetaG ERMZT800_2 | ecosystem: Environmental > Terrestrial > Soil > Floodplain ... | reverse complement strand
GCGCGGACGATGCTCGCCGCGGTCGCGGCCGATGTCGCGCGCGCGCTCGGTGACGCTCCGCCGCTACGCGACGTCGCCCCGCTCGCGCTACCGATCGTCTGCCCGCTGTGCCAGCGGCGCGCGGTGCTGCCGCTTTCGGCCGAGCGCTGCGCGCTCGAGACGGACGGCACTACCGCAGTTTGCCACCCCGACGCGGGCGGATGCGATACGGGTTTCGCGGTCGACGTGCGCGAGGTTCCCGACCCCTCGGGCCCGATCGAGAGCGGCGCGGATCGCGCTGCGGCGGAGGTTCGCTAGCCATGCGGCCGACGTTGCCCGCTCTCGTGCGCTGCGCTCGGATCGCGCACCTATCCGAAAGCCTCGCGACGCTCGCCCCGCTCGGTTCGCCCGAGCGGGGCATGCGCCGGGCGGAGGCGGCCCGCGCCTACCGGTTGCTCGACGCGGCGCGCGCCGATGCCGCTGCGCTCCGCGCCTCCGCGCTCGGGATCCGCGAGCCGAAACGCTACTAGGGGTCTCCCGACCCGATGCCGCTGCGCCCCGCGCCTCGGGCGGTTCGCGCAACCGAGCGGCCCGCGCCCCGCGTGAATCCCTCGCGCGGGGCGCGCTGCGTTCGGGCGCGGCGAGCGGTCGCGCTCGGGGGCGATCGCCCCGCAGCGGTGCAGCGGCGCAGCGTGCGGGGTGCTCGGCGCCCGAGCGGCGAGCGCGCAGCGGTCGCGTTAGCGGGGTGTCGGTTAGGGTGCTCTGGGGGGCCCGGGGTTCGGCCACATAGCCACTAGTGCGCCAGTAGTAACTAGCCACTGTAACCCCCTAGAACCCCTAAGCTATCCACTATTACCACTATATCTATATTACATAGAGGGGAAAATAGGGCTAAAGGTCGTAGGGGGTAGAGCTAGAGAGCGTTCTTTAGGGTAATAATGGGCTCTATGGTTAATGGGAACTAGTGTCAAGTAGCGGAGTAGTGGATAGCGTGGCCGAATTCCCGAGGCTTCGCCTACCCCTCGGGCTAATGTTGCGCCTCGGGGGCCAGTGGCGCACCTATCCACTAGTGGGGGAGGTAGGCGCCTCGCGCAACTAATGCGCAACTATCCCCTTACTGACAAGCCTGTAAGTAACTCTAACCTCCCGTAATCGCTCATGATTCAGGCCAATAGCCTACCCTGTCTACTGGCCCATACCCTCCGACCCCCTACACTGGCACCCTAGGCTAGCTCGGTGACGGAATTTGTCAACTAACACGAGCACATAGGGGCGTGCGCCCCACCTAGCAGCGTGTTAGGCGTGTTATGTGGGTGTTAGTTGCATCGCATAACATAGCTAAGCTATCTAAGTGTGCGGATTATCTAGGCTTTTAGGCTTGCCTGTTAGTTGCTGTTAGTCGGCCGTCGGCGTGCCGCCTAACATGGGGGGTAGGCAACTAAAGTGCAAAAGGGCGCGCTGCGCCCACGTAATCCCAAATTCGCCGCCCATTTTTGTCACTCTTACCGATTAAAAGAAAGTCTACCCGCCTCCCCGACCTCGGGAGGCCGAAAATCGTCACTTCGCCAGCGTTGCCAGGCACTTAAAAGGTGGTAAAGTTCCGATGCTGCCGGCCGATACGGCTGGTGAACCCCCCACGGAGGCCCCCGATGAAGATCCTGACCGACCGAGCCGAGCGGCTGATCCGCACGACGCTCGAGGCAGCGCGGACCGAGCTCCGCCACGCCGCCCGCCTGACCGAAACCCAGACGAAGCGCTCGCTCTTCGAGACCGCCGCCCAGGATTGCGCGGACTCGCTCGCGGCGCTCAACTACGGCACCGAGCCGATCGAGGTCGACGCCCATGTCCGCAGCTAGCCCGACCGCCGCTGTCCGTTTCGAGACCCGGGAGGCGTGGCTCCGCGCCGCGGCCGAGTCGCTGAACGGCACTCTCGCTCGCAACGTCCCGGACTTCCCGCTCTCGCTCGCCGCGCTCGCGGTGAGCGTCGGCAACCCGAAGGGCGGGCGCAAAAAGATCGGCGAGTGCTGGCCGCGCGAGCTCGCGACCGATCAGCAGACGCACCACGTGTTCATCGCTCCGGTGCTCGAGTCGCCCGTGCTGGTGCTCTCGACGCTCCTGCACGAGATGATCCACGCCGCGGTCGGCTGCGATCAGAAGCACAAGGGCGAGTTCGTGAAGGCCGCGCGCGCAGTCGGGTTCGAGAAGCCGTGGACCCAGACGCCCGTGCCGGCCGGCTCGTGGCTCGAGGGCGAGCTCCGCGCGATCGCGGAAGAGCTCGGGCCCTACCCGCACGTCGGCCTGCACCCGAAGCCGAAGGCGACGTCCGAGCGGCCGAGCACGATGGTCAAGCTCTACTCGGCGTCGATCGACGACTTCAAGTTCGCGATGTCCCGCTCGCTGTTCCTCGAGTACGGCGCGCCGCTCGACCCGAACGGCGAAGAGATGCTGGAAGACGAGTCGTGAGCGCGCCGCGCGTCGTATCGCTCGAGCACGCAAAGAACGGCACCCCCGTGGTCGGCCTGTGCATCCTGTGCGGACGCGCCCCGCGCCCGGACGAGAAGTACGGGTCCGACCCGGCCGGCTGGGATTTCACCAACATCTGCCCGGAAAGCTGGGCGGATCTGTTCAAGGAAGGCGACTAACATGTCCCGATTCGATCGCATCGTTCGACGTCACGGAGATCCCGGGGCCAGCGGCGCAGAGCCGCCGGCACGGCCGCGCCTGAACAGCCGGCGGAAGCGCCGCCTGGCGACCGACCGCGCGCGCCGTGCCGCGCTCGAGTCGCTGCAGCAGCCGGTCGACTTCTCGCCCGTGTTCGCGGCGGCGGCGGAAGAGCTCAAGCGCCGGGTGGACGAGAAGATCCTCGCCGAGGCGGTCGCGGTGACCCCGAGCATCCGCGACCGCTACCTCGAGCGCATCGCCACGCGCGCGCACGAGCGCGCGGTCGCGCGGGGCGACCAGTGATCCCGCTGCCGATCCTCTTCGCGCTCGCGCTGGTGCCCGGCGCGGCCCTGCTCTTGCTCGAGCCGGGCCCGGGCACCATCGGGTTCCTGTGCGGCCTGGCTGGCGCGATCCTCGGGCTCCTGGGGCACGTCGCCGGCCGCTGGCTCGGTCGACGACTGTGAAGCCGCGCAACCCGCACGCGCTCCGCGCGCGCCAGCGCAAGGCGGGCCCGATGGGGCACAAGACCGCCCCGCGCGGCGGCGCGCGGAGCGCCGCGCGCGCGGAGGTGCGCGCGGAGCTCCACGAGCTCGAGTACGGCGCGGCGATACGTCGGCAGTTGCGCGTGACTGTCGACGTCTGCTATCCTTTGTCAGACGAAATCACCTGATTTTCTGACAAAGGAAACGCGCATGTGGCGGTAAAACGGCCCGCGATCATTGCGCTTTTGGTGGCCTCCGCCGTTCTGGTGTCCTCCACGATCTTCGACCAGCTACGCAACGGCGTGCGCGACGCGCGCGTCGGCTGCCACCTCCCGCAGGACGCGGTCGACTACGCAGACCGCACCGTAAGCCTGTTCGCGTGCTGCGAATTCGCGGAGCGGCAGCCGGACTACTACATCGACCACCCGGAGAGCCCGAGCGGCCGGACGGCGGTGTACGAGGATCCCGTCCCGGAGTTCTACTGGGGCGTTTGCATGAACTGTTTCAACGAGTTGCGCGAAGTGTGCGACGAGCAGGGCTGCTCGATGCGCCGCGTGTGCGCCACCTCCTCGCCGCTCATGGTCGGCGAGCTCCTGGACGGCACGCCGCTGCCCGAGCCGCCTGGCGGGCTCCCGGCCGGCGCGCTCGCGATCGCGCTGCTCGAGCTCGCGCGGCGCCGCGCCATTCGCCGTTCGCGAATAGCGAATCCTGAGTGAATCCGCGGGATTACGACGACGAGCCGGTCCGCTACCGAAAGACGAAGCGCAACCGGGGCCCCAGGTGCCCGGAAACCATCAGCTATTCCTTCTTCGACCACGACTGGTCGTACAGGTGCATGGGACGGCTCGAGAAGGGCGCGACGGTCTGCAAGCCGTGCCAGCGCCGCGCGGAAAAGGCAGCAAAATCGCTCCCTTAGATTGACAACACGGGTGCCGCGAATTGTCACCATCGGTGACGGAATTTGACACCCCCTCGGTCGATGGGCTACTCTTCCTGGAACCCTGGCAGTGGTGTCGGCGGCCGGCTTCCCTCGTGCGGGGCCGCGCACCGCCGCGCAACGACCGCCGTCGGGGTAGGTGCGGGCTCGCCGCCGTAGTCCTGCGCAGGACTGGATGGCGGAGACATCCCGCGCCGCGCCCGCCCCGGGCGCATGAGGCCGCTTCGGCGGTCAGTGCCCGGGGCGCGCGTTGCTCCCGCCCCGACCCGCCGCCCGAGAGCGGCACCGGTCTCGGCACCCCGCTTTCCCGCCCCCAAGGGGCAAAAATCCTCAGGAGCCGCCTGGTCTGGTACCGGGTCTCCCTCGTCGGCCTGGCGCCGACGCGACAACGAAGGAGCCCGCGATGTCGCGCACCACCACGGTCCGACTTCACGACCCGAGCCCGGGAATCCGCTACGTCCGAGTGATCGGCGACGGAACGCCCGAGCGCACCCGGTTGCTCGACTATCAGGGCAACCAGATTTCCGAGATCGTCGTCGGCATCGACCTAACGGTCGAGCCCCAACGCTGCGCGCGCGGCGTTTTCCGGCACGTCGTCGACGAAAAGATCGAGAAGTTCGAGGCGTTCGTGCTCTTCGAGCCCTACGCCGAGAACGCAGAGCTCGCGCGCCTCCGCGCCCGTGTCCGGTCGCTGGAAGAGCTCCCCGACCGCATCACGGACATCCTCCGCAACGGGCTCGACGACGTCGAGGCCGCGTTCCGGCAGGAGTTCGGCGCGAAGGCACCCGAGCCCGCCCACTACGAATACGATCTCGAGCCCGAGACGCCGAGCGACGACGCAGTCGACGAGACGCCGGCACAATCGGTGCTCGCGGTCCCCGGGCCCAGCGTGCGCGAGCTCGCGAGCCTCCTCCCGCGCCGCGACTAACATGCGGCGCCCCTGGTCTCTCCCCGAGATCGAGACCATCTTCTGCGACGGAGACCCCTTGCCGGTCGCGATCGGTGAATCGGCCGTCCATGCGTGGTTCGGCCTCACCTACGCCAGCTACCTCGTGTGGCCGCGCGTGCTCATGGAGCGGATGCCCGACGAGTGGCAGCGCCGCTTCGTCGCGCTCGCCTCCGAGATCGAAGCGGCCTACCCCGATTTCGTGGATCCCAGCTACTCGGTCCTCGCGCGCGACGCGCGCGGCCGGTACTTCCGGGATCCGCTCTGCAACTACCGCCGCCCGGGGCCGGACGTCCCGTGGCCGAAAGTTCCGTAGTCATGTGGCGCGAACGCGTCTTCAAGGCCTGCGCCGCTGCGGCGCTCTGGCTTCTCGCGTTCGGCGCCCTCCTCATGCTCCCGCTCCCGCCTAGCAAGGCGCCGCGCCTCTGGGCGCGCGTCACGGGCGGCAGGCCGATGCAGCGCCTCGAGCGCCCGCCGGCCTTCACCTCGGACAACCCGGACGCGCGCCTCGCCTACTGGCTCGACGCGTACGGGCGCGCATGGCTCGCGCCGAGCGCGTGGTCGCGCTTCCGCATCCGAGTCGAGGAGTACGACGCATGATGCCCGGCTTCTGGAAGCGAATGTTCGAGCGCGCGACGCCCGGACGGCTCGACCGTCTCGAGGCGCAGCGCGCGCGGCACGAAAACGACTTCAAGCGCGGCATGCGGCGCCCGGAGCCCGGTCGCGAAGAGTTCGATCCGTTCGGCGGCGGCCTCCTCGAGCTCGATCGCGAGATCGAACGCGAACGACTGATCGGTTGACTGCGGGATAGCTCAGTTGGTCAGAGCAGCGCCCTCATAAGGCGTTGGTCGCCGGTTCGAATCCGGCTCCCGCTTCCATGTTAGGTCACCATGATCCAGAGCGCAAGATTCTCGCTGCGGCAGTCGCCGACGAGCGTGAACAAGGGGCGCGGCTGGACCGAGGTCGACGCACGACGCTGGCTGCGCGCGAACGGGCTGCGCGCGCCGGTAGCGCTGCGCACCGCGAACCAGCTTCGGTTCCGACAGGCGGAGCCGAGCGAGTTCGACACCTTCAAGACGCGCACCGCGGATCTCCCGGCCGGCGTCCAACTTCTCGACGCGGAGTAGCCCGTGGCACTCGACCTGACGCCGATCGTCGAAGACATCATCATCTGGCGCGGCGACAACCCCGTGATCACGGTCACCGTGACGGACCCGGTGACGGGTCTTCCGGTCGACCTAACGGGCGGCACGTTCGCGTTCACCGTGAATCGCAACTCCGACGGGAGTGCGACCAACGAATTCCAGCTCGCCCCCACGAACACGCCTGGCGTGAGTGGTCTCGTGACGTTCCAGCCGACCACGGCGCAGACGAACATCGCGCGACGCTCCTACTTCTACGACGTGCAGTGGACAAGCGGTTCAACCGTCCGTACACTGGTCACGGGTCGTTTCGTTGTTCGAGACGACATCAACAACTAACGGAGGGTAAAGAACCATGCTGGTTCAGGATTTCATCTCGGCACTGCAGAAGCACAAGGGCAAGATCGTCGCGGCCGTCGCGGCGAACGGCGCTCTGTTCGGCCTGGACCTCGGCGAGAGCGTCGGGGGCGTGGTCGACCAGGTGCTCAGCGCGGTCACCGTCGCGGTCGACGCGTACGTGGCCCTCGCGGTGTCCGTGTCCGCCTTCGTCGAGGCGCTGAAGAGCGACCCCGACGTCGACACCGGTCCGACGACTCCCGGCCCCGTCTCCGACGCACCGGCCGCCGAGTAGTTCGGACCATCCCCGGCCGCGCATAGCAGCGTAGGTCGATCCCAACCAACAGGAGGAGCCCTTACCATGGCTCGAGCTTTCGATACTTCCCGCCCCGGCAAGGGCTTCGTCAAGGCACTCGCGTTCCTGCGCGCCGCGATTCGCGGCGGGCTCGTCGCCGACGACGTGAACGTGCAGTCCGGGGCGTCGACCGTCATCCTGGATCCGTCCGTGTACGAGAGCCGTGTGCGCTCGAGCGGTGCGGCGACCCAGCAGGTGCTCCAGCTTCCGGCCGGCGCCAAGGTCGGCGTGCGCCACCTCGTGTCGTTCGTGACCGAGACGGTCGCGGGTGACTCGATCCGCATCAACGGCGGCGCGGGTGTCTCGCTGCAGCAGGCCGGCATCCAGGGCGACGCGGCGGCTGCGGCCGTCACCAACGTCGACCTCGCCGCGGTGAACGATCGCTGCCTCTTCGAGTACAGCGCACCGAACACCTGGAACATCATCTACACCAACGGGACGCTCTCGTAGCACCCATCCGGCCGCACCTCTGGCCGGCGAGCGGATCCACCGGGAACGAGCGCTCGTAAAAGTTGGAGCCGGTGGAGTGGCATGGGTGACGGACGCCCAGCCCCCATTTTCCCGACGCTTCGCAGAAACGCCGCACACACCACGCGCACACTAACGCAGGCGGGTCCGTGAGCGGAGCGTCGGAGTTTCTTTCTCGGTAGCTCAGTTGGCAGAGCAACGGCCTGTTAAGCCGTGGGTCGGAGGTTCGAGCCCTCCCCGAGGAGCCATTGCATGTCGAACCCCAACGACCCCGACTACGACCCGAAAGGGTTCCGCCGCGGCAGCGAGAAGGGCGGACGCGGTCCGCGTCCCAATCTCGAGGCAATGATCGGCGTCGAGTGGTCGAAGACGCCCGGCGAAGCCGAGCGAAAGATGGCAGCGCAAGGCCTCGGGCTGAAGCCCGAGGACGTGCCGCAGTTCGACACGATCGCGGAGCTCCAGGTGTGGGTCTTCCGCATGCACGGCCTACGCGGCAGCAAAGAGCACTTCCAAGAGCTCGGCGACCGCGCGGCCCCGAAGCCGTCGCGCACACAGGGTGCCGATGGCTCGCGCAGCACGCGCAAGAGCAATGCACGCGCCTCGCAGAGCGAGGCGGAACGCTGGTTCGAGGGGTTGGACGGTGTCAGCGGAGAAGACGACGATTCAGACCTGTTGTGAGGTTGGCGCCGTAGAGGCGACCCTACACCGGGAAGTGATCCCGCTTCTGCACCGACTCGACGAGCGCTCCCAAGGGCAAGAGAAGCGCCTCGACAAGATGGACCGACGCAGCGCGGGCATCAGCACGCTCGTGGCCGCCGTCGTGGCCGCGCTCGGCACCTACTTCCGTCCGACGACCTAGCCATGTCGACGGCGTTCCTGCTGAGCGAGTTCGATTCGCGAATCCTCGGCGACGGCACGAAGAACCGGCGGCTGTATTCCGAGCTCGTCGGCGACATGGGCATCCGGCTCAACCAACTCCACGAGTGGGAGGCCGAGACGCGCCCGGGTTGGCGCATCGACTGGCGCATCCGCGAGTCGGGCACCGGCACGACCATCATCCGCATCCCCGCCGGCCTGATCTACGACGGCGCGTCGATTCCCGCTCTCGCGCAGACCTTCATGGGCGCGCGCGAGCTCTACGAAGTGGCGAGCGCGTTCCACGACCCGCTCTACCAGTGGGGCGCGCCACGCGGCGCGTCCGACGAAGCGTTCTGGATCGTCGCGCGCAGCGGCGCGAAGCAAGTGAATCCCACGCGCGCCTGGCTCGGCTGGGCGGGCGTCCGCATCGGGGGCTGGGTGCCGTATGGCAAGCACGCCCGTCGACGAGCGCGATGACTACTGGGACTCGCCGATGTCGGCCGCCTCGCGGCGGCACCTTCGCGCGGTGTTCCGGTACTTGCGCGCGCACTGGCCGACGGCGCGCCGCGTAACGCTCAGCATCCAAAAGCTCAAGGGCTGCGACGCCGAGATCTGGCGCGTGGCGCGCTCGCGCGATCTCGTGATCGCCGTCGATCCGCGGTGCCAACTAGCCCTCGCCGTCAACCTGCTCCAGCACGAGTACGCGCACGCGGTCGTCTGGGACGTGAAGGAAGAGCACCACGGCCCGGCATTCGCGGGCACGTGGGGCGCGATCATCACCGCCTTCGAGGACGGCAGCGTCATCGAAGATGTGGAGGACTGGAAGTGAACGTCCCCGTCACCGAGGGCCCGCAGCACGAGCTCGGCTGCAGCGAGATGCACTTCCACGCGTCGCCGAAGTGCTGCGCGGACGGGTGCTATTGCAAGCAGCCCGACCCGGTCGCGAACGTCGCAACGCCCTTCCCGGCCGACAAGCCGAACCAACTCCTCCTCGAGCTCCTGAAGCAAGCGGACGCGATCGACGAGCTCGTGGTGATCGCGCGCGACAAGAACGGCCGCCTGTACGTGACGTGGACCGAGCAGGATCTCGGCTCGCTGTGCGAGGCGACGCAGCTTCTCGTGACGACCGCGCACGCCGACCTCTACACCGGGCACTGCGCGAACGAGCCCGAAGACGAGCACCCGCCGCTCAAGCTCTCTTTCCTCGCCAACGGCGAGTTGGAGCCCGTGAAATGAAACGCTTCCTCGCCGTGCTGATCGCCGCGCTCATTCTCGTCATCGGCACCGCGTGGGCCATCGTGCCCACCGTGAAGCCGCAGCCCACGCTGATCAACTGCTACCCGATCGTCGAGGACTTCGGTCTTCGCTTGGCGATCACGCTGTGTCTGTTCCGCCTCCCCGACCCGCCGCTCAAGCCGCCGGTCGACGAGCGCGAGGCGCTGAAAGACGCGCCCGGCGTGAATCTTTAATGCCGCGCCGGCCGACGCACATGCGGCCGGTGCTCCCGGTCGTGAACCCGCGCCCGAGCCCGCGTCCGCGCGTGGCCGACGCGCCGCGGGGCACGCGACGCCCGTACCTGACGCTGCGGACCCGACGTCCGCTCTGAGGCCCGCATGGCGGAGCTCGAGCCGCTTCCGTTCCGCATCCCCACGATCACGCTAGGCGCGCTGCGCTACATCGACGCGCGCGACTGCCCGGCGGCGGATCGCCGCGCGGCCCGCAACCAGGTGCTCGGGAAGATGCGCGACGTCGCGCCGCTCGAGATCTTCTGCGACACGGCCGGCATCGAGAACACGTTGCGCGCGGCGCGCCCCGACTTCGACGCGACTCTGGCGCGCGTGTCGGGCAAGCAGTTCCCCATCGAGCTCGGCGACTATCTGCCGGGCGAGCTTGTCTGCTACAACACGACGAGCGGCGAGGCCGTCGGCGGCTTCATGTTCTTCGCGCCGAAGGACCACGTCACCGACACCGTGCATCGCGTGTCGTACTTCCCGATCGCGGCGTACCCGCGCGTCGCCGACCCGCGCGTGCGCGTACGGCGGATGTTCGACGTGATCGAGGCGTACGCGCAGACGCGCATCGACGGGCCCGGGCAGCACACCATCATCTTCCGCACTGCGCGGACCCGCTACTTCGTGGACGCCGTCCGCAACGACCTGGGCGACCAGGCGATGGCCGCGTGGCGCGCCGAGGCGCTAGTCCGCGCCGCGCGGCAGACCAACCCGGTCGTGCTCGAGGAAGTCGCGGACCCGCAGCTTGCGGGCCGCACGATCCTCACCGTCAAGCCGGTGGCCGCGATCGCGGACCCGGTCGGCGAAGTGGTGGACATCCAGAGGGCGAAATGAACGTCAACGCCACCCTCTCAGCACAGCAGGTGGCGGTTGCGGTCGGCGTGCAGGGAGTCGGCGCGACGCTCAGCGGCACGCGCCCGGACATCGCGTTCTCCTCGAGCTCGTCGGCCGCGTTCACCGGTCCCAACGACCTTTCGCCGACCACGGTCGCCGGCCACAAGAGCATCCCGTTCGACAGCACGCCGTTCCCGGACGCCGCGTACGACACGATCGAGTACAGCAACTTCAAGGTCGTCACGCGGCACTCGTGGTTCGGTCGGTTCGCCTTCCCGATCCCGGCGGGCTCGACCATCACGAACGCGTTTCTCCGACTCGTCACGACGACGGGCGGTGACGCAAACGTCATCACGGCGCGCTTCTGGCTCCCGTCGAAGGACGGCATCTGGGACAACGTCGGCCCGAATAGCAGTTGGGTCGTGATGAACGACACGACGGGCGCGACCACGGAGGCGTGGGGCTTTCAGTCTCTCATGCAGACTGCCGGCGGCGGCGCGAACCTCTCGAGTGGCCCGGGCCTCGGTTCGATCGACGTCAACGTCAAGTACAACTGGGGGGTCGGGGTCATCACCGACAGTTCCGGGGTCGACGCGATCGCGCAGACGTTGGTCTGCACCACCTCGGGCAACTTTCGGCGCTTGCAGTTCCGGCTGGGCCGCTCGGGCTCGCCGACGGGCAGCATCCGCTTCAAGATGTACCCCGCGATGGCGAACGACGGGTCGGACGACCGACCTAACACGAGCACCCTGCTCGCGACGTCGAACGACATCGTGGCGACCGCCGTACCGGTGAATGGCCTGGTGAACATCGACTTCCCGGCCGATGTCGCGGTCACCTCGGGGCAGCGGTACACGTTCGCCCTCGAAGTCGACTACGCGTACGGAACCGCCTACATCCGCTCGACGGCGCTCGTCGTCGACAGCTACGCGGGCTCCGCGTGCGTGTTCGGGCAGCGCTTCGGGGCCGCCTCGTGCGCCTACGGCGTCGGCCCGATGTGGCCGCACCTCTATCGCGAAGACGCGATCACCATTCACGAGCCGGCCTTCGGCAGCGTGCTCGAGTACGTGCTGAACACGACGTGGACCGGCAACCAGGACTTCGACCTCACCACGCTCGTGCAGGAGTGGGTCGCGTCGCCCAGCTATGCGCCCGGCTTCGTGATGGTCGGCGCGCAGGCAAAGGACACCGGATTTCTCGCGAGCCGGCGCTTCACCAGCGCTCAGTTGTTCGTGACCGGCTTCACGAACGTCCCGTCGGTGATCGGCGGCGTGACGGCGCAGCGCTTCAGCGTCGCGCTGGACCTCGGGTAGCCCGTGCAGCGGCCGATCATCACCGACTGGAAGAACCCCGACTACGAGGCGATCTACCGGTTCCGCAACTGGAACCTGCGGCGCCTCCGCGACGGCGGCGAAGACGCGTGGGAGGCGGCGTGGGAATACTACGCGACGCACCCGCAGCAGGCGATCGGTGACTGGATCACTACGTTCGACCCGCGCCTAGCAGCGCGCGGCATCAACCCGTACATCCCCTTCGTTCTTTTCCCCCGGCAGGCCGAGTGCATTGACTGGCTCTGGGATCTGTATCTCACGCAGAAAGAGGGCGTCCTCGAGAAGTCGCGCGACTGCGGCGCCACGTGGGTCGCCGCGTCGTTCGCGTGGTGGCTCTGGACGTTCCACGAGGGCGTGCAGATCGGCTTCGGCTCCCGCAAGGAAGGGCTGGTCGATCGCATCGGCGACCCCGACTCCATCTTCCAAAAGATTCGCATTCTGATCGCGCGCCTCCCCGTCGAGCTCCGGCCGAACGAGTGGAAGAGCGGCGAAGACGAACCGTACATGCGGATCAAGAACCGCGAGACCTCGTCCGTCATGATCGGGCAGGGTGGTCGCAACATCGGCCGCGGTGGTCGATCTTCCCTGTACTTCGTCGACGAGGCCGCCTTCCTCGAGTATCCCGAGGAGGCGCAGGCCGCGCTCTCCGCGAATGCCGACGCGAAGATCTGGCTGTCCACGCCTAACGGCACGGGCAACCCGTTCTTCCGCATGCGCTTCAGCGGGAACTTCCCGGTGTTCACCTTCCATTGGAAGGACGACCCGCGGAAGGACGACGCGTGGTACGCGGAAAAGAAACGCACGCTCGAGCCGGAAGTGCTCGCGCAGGAAGTCGATCTCGACTATGAAGCGAGCGACACTCAAGTCGTCATCCCGTCGCTCCACGTCCGAGCCTCGCGCTCGCTGCGCAAGGCCCTCGAGAAAGATGGTCTGCTTCCCCCGATTACGAAGGGCAGCGGCCTCGGTGGGCTCGACGTCGGTGCCGGCGGTCCCGGCAAGTCCGTCCTCGTCCCCCGTTTCGCCACGGTAGTCCTGCCCTCCACGAAGTGGGGCGACGACGACACGATCGACGTCGCCGCGAAGGCGCGCGAGTGCGCCGTCGAGCAGGGCTGCTCCTCGATTCTCTTCGACTCCATCGGCGTCGGCCGCGGGGTCGCCGCTGCGTTGCGCCGGATGTCCGGCGTGATCTCGCAGGGCGTCAACGTGGGCGATCGCGCGACGCGGACGCGCTGGCCCGACGGCAAGCGCGCCAAGGACAAGTTCGTCAACCTGAAGGCCGAGCTCTGGTGGAACGTGCGTGACGCACTCCGCCGGACGTACGAGCACTGGCTCCACTACGCCGGAGAGGGCGGGGTGGCGCACGATCTCCAAGACCTTCTCTTCCTGCCCGAAGACGAAGCGCTATGCGCGGAGCTTTCGCTCCCTCGGTATCACCACACCGAGACGGGCAAGATCCAGATCGAATCGAAACGGCAGTTGGCCGCTCGTGGAGTGGCTTCACCGGACCACGCGGAAGCGTTGGTCCTCACGTTCGCACCTCGCGTCGCAGTGAAGCGGGCGAAGCGCGCACAGGCACGTTGGTAAGGCATGTCGATCGACAACAAGCATCCCGACTACCTGGACGTCGTCGAAGATTACGTCGTCATGCGCGACACGTTCGCGGGCCAGCGCCGGATCAAGCAAGCCGAGTTCCTGTACCTCCCCGCGACCGGCGGCCAGATCAAAGACGGCGCTCTCAAGAGCACGACCTCGCTCGGCCGCAAAGAATACGACGCGTACATCGAGCGCGCGATCTTCCCCGACTACGTGCGCGAGGCCGTCAACACGCTAGTCGGCGTGATGCACTCCGAGCCCGCCATCATCGAGCTCCCGCCCGCCCTCGAGCCGATGCGCGAGAAGGCGACGCGCAAGGGCGAGTCGCTGCAGGCGTTGCTCCGAAAGATCAACGAGCAGCAGTTGCTCTACGGCCGGTTCGGCGTGCTCGCCGACTTTCCGCAGGATCCGCAGCACGCGGAGCGCGCGCAGGCGCCCCACCTCGTGACCTACGAGGCGGCGTCGATCATCAACTGGGACGACGAGCGCTTCACCGAGTTCAGCCCGAACCGCCTCAGCTTCACGGTCGTGAACGAGACCGTGTTCGTGCGCGGCCCGAACGGCACCAACGTCTACGACTTCCAGGAAGAGCGCCGCTATCGCGTCGTTTACCTCGAGCCGGCGGACGCCGAGCAGCCCGAGAGCCCGACCAATCCGCTCACCTACAAGACCTTCACGCAGCAGGACGACATCCAGAGCGAAGTCGTCATCCCGACCTTTCGCGGCACTGCGCTCAACGACATCCCGTTCGTGTTCATCGGGTCGAACGACCTGAACGTCACGCCCGACGAGATCCCGCTGCTCGGGCTGGCGAACCTCTGCCTCGCGATCTACCGCGGCGAGGCCGACTATCGCCAGTCGCTCCACATGCAGGGGCAGGACACGCTCGTCATCGTCGGCGACGAAGTCGGCCGCGACGGCGAGACGAAGGAAGAGGACGCAGAGACCGAGATCGGTGCAGGCGCGATCATCCGCATCCAGCCCGGCGAGGGTTCGGGCGCGAAGTTCATCGGCGTCGACTCGAAGGGTCTGCCCGAGCAGCGCCAGGCGGTCGAGGCCGACAAGCAGCGCGCACAGAGCATGGGCGCGCGACTGCTCGAGCCGCGCGGCTCGCAGGCGGAGTCGGGCGACGCGCTGCGCATCCGCGTTGCGGCGAGCACCGCCACGCTCTCGACGATCGCGGTCACCGCTGCCGCCGGTCTCGAGGAAGCGCTCAAGCACTGCGCGCGCTGGATCGGCGCGGACCCGGACGCCGTCAAGGTGCGTCCGAACATGGACTTCACCCAGGAGAGCCCGAGCCCCGAGCTCATGCGCTCCCTCGGCCAGGCGATGCAGACGGGCAACATCCCGCTCTCGCTCGAGTCGATTCACAAGTGGCTGCAGTCGAAGAACTTCACGAAGCTCACCTTCGAGGAAGAGCTCGCGCGGATCGCCGCCGAGGAAGAGACCGGCGTGCGCGAGACGCTGCCGCAGCCGCCGCAGGCCACGGCCACGGACACTGAAGACGAAGAGGGGGACGCGTCCGACAACACGGGCGCCGACAACGACGTTTCCACCGACTAGGCATGACGCCTAGCAACTCATGAGAGGAAAGAAACAATGGCTCTGAAGGTAGTTCTCGATTCCCTGGACGATGTGCCGGAGGCGATCCACAGCGAGTACGTCGAGAAGGACGGCAAGTTCGTCCTGCAACTCGACGGCGCGTTCTCCGCGGTCGACCGCGACAATCTGCAGAAGGCGCTGAAGAAAGAGCGCGACGAGCACAAGGCCGCGAAGCAGCGGTTGGGCAAGTACGGCGAGCTCACGCCCGAGCAGATCGAAGAGCTCCGCTCGAAGAACGAAGAGCTCGCACTGCAGATCGAGACGCTGGGCACGACCGACGAGGCCGAGCGCACGAAGAAGATCGACGAGCTCGCGGATCGCCGCGCACTCGCGCGCATCAAGCCGATCGAGCGCCAGTTCAACGAGCTCAAGTCGCAGTTCGAAGGCGTGACCGGCGAGCGCGACGAGCTCCGCCGCGAAAAGCTCACGAACAAGATCATCAGCGCCGTGACCGATCCGGTCGTCCTCAAGGAAGCGGGCATCGTTCCCGACGCCGTCGAGGACATCAAGCTCTGGGGCCTCGCGCACTTCGAAGTCGACGAGAACGGAAACGTCGTGTCGAAGGAAAGCCTGGGCACCCCGGGCATCCCGCCGAAGGACGTGTTCGGCGACTTCAAGACGAACGGTCAGCGGCGCCACTGGTTCGGCACCACGACCGGCGCCGGGGCGACCGGCGGCAAGGGCTCCGACAGCCTCACGGGCGACAACCCGTTCGTGGAAGGCAAGTTCAATCTCTCGAAGATCGGTCTGCTCGTGAAGGCCGATCCCCAGAAGGCCGTTCGCATGGCGAAGGCCGCGTCGACGAAGAACTACGACGCGACGAAGTACCTGCCGAAGGCGCTCCGTCCCACCGCGTAGTTAGGCGACGCAAAACAGACCCGCTAAAAGCTCCGTGACGGGGCCCGGCGGAGAAAAACCCGTCACGGCGCATGGCGTCCGTCGGGGTAGCAACCAACCATCAACCTGAAAGGAATCCGAAATGGCTGCGACCCAGCTCACGGACCTCATCATCCCGAGCGTATTCTCCGAGTACGTTCAGCTTCTCAGCGCGGAGCGATCGGCGTTCCGCAACTCCGGCGTTCTCGTCGACAGCGAGTTCATCAGCGGACTCATGGACGGCGGCGCGCAGGTGTTCAACGTGCCCCACTTCCGCGATCTCGCGCAGACGGAGTCGAACGTGTCCTCGGACGCGCCCGGCACCAGCGCGACGCCGCTGAACATCACCACGGGGCAGGAGATCGCCCAGCGGCACAGCCGCAACCAGGTGTGGGCCAGCATGGACCTCAACGAGGCCCTGGCCGGCGCCGACCCGATGCAGGCGATCGCCTCGCTCGTGGCGAACTACTGGGTGAAGCAGGAGCAGCGGATGATCATCTCCGCACTCCGCGGCGTCGTGGCGGACAACATCGCCAACGACGCGGGCGACCTCGTGCGCAACGTCGCGCTCGGCGTGGCCGGCACCCCGACCGCCGCCAACCTGTTCTCGGCCGAGGCGTTCATCGACGCCCAGCAGACGATGGGCGATGCACAGGGCGACCTGGGCGTGGTGGCGATGCACTCCGTGGTCTTCGCGCGCGCGAAGAAGAACAACCTGATCGACTTCATCCCGGACAGCCAGGGCGTGGTCGACATCCCGTTCTTCCTCGGTCTCCGCGTCGTGGTCGACGACGGTCTGCCCGCGATCGTGAACGCCGGCAACATCGAGTACAGCACCTACCTCTTCGGGGTCGGTGCCGTGGCTCGCGGCGAGCGCGCACCGCTCACCCCGACGGAAGTCGATCGGGCTCCCCTCACCGGCAACGGTGGCGGCCAGGAGTTCCTGATCAACCGCGTCGAGTGGGTGCATCACCCGCGCGGCTTCGCGTGGCTCGCGGCCTCGCAGGCCGGTCGTTCGCCGACGAACGCCGAGCTGATCCTCGCGGCGAACTGGGACCGACGGTACCCGGAGCGCAAGCAGATCAAGTTCGCGGAGCTCCGCACGAACGGCTAGACCCCGTTCTGATCCCGAGCGCCCCGCCGTCTCAGTGGCGGCGGGGCGCCTTTCCTCTACCCCCTACACACTGAGGTGTCCATGTCCACCGATCAGATCTCCGCGGCCGATCTCGACGAGCTCGAAGACGAGCCCGCCGCCGTCGCCGCTCCCATCGACCCCGCCCAGTCCGAAGACGTCTCGAGCGCAGCCCCGGCCGGGCTCGAGGTCGACGTCGACGAGGACGAGGCGTCCATCGACGCGTTCCCGGAATTCGAGTCGTCCGACGACGAGCCGAGCGACGACGAGATCGTCCTGCTCAACCGCGAGCTCGCGGTGTCGAACGCCCGCGTGTCGCGCGCTCGCGCGAAGTACGAGGCGGCGCTCGCGGAGAACAGCGAGATCAACCAGCGGCTCGGCATTGCGCTCATGGCCGCGGGCGACGTCCCGCTGCACGTGCTGAACCGCATGCAGGACAAGATCACGCGGCCCGAGGATCACCGCCGCCTGACGGCGCGCGAGGCGATCGACCGGCTGCAGGGCCACTACCGCCCGGGCAAGCGCAACTACCCGGTCCATTCGACGGCGCGTCCGCTCGTCGAGAAGGCGGAGTAGTCCCATGTCCGAGCGCTTCCCGCTCACGCCCGACGAGTTCCTGCAGGAGCTCGAGATCGACGAGATCGACCCGTCGTTCGGGCGCGAGCGGGGGCGCACTCGGCGCAACGTCCAGCTTTACAACGCGCAGAAGGCACGTCGCGAACGCCGAGTGCGCAACAGCGCCGGCTTCGCCCATCCCGCGAACACCGTGCCCCTGCCCGCGACGGGCATCACGCCGCCGATCGCCGCGGGCCAGGAAGCGCTCCCCGCGTACCTCACGTGGTACTGCGAATTCGCGAACGCCAACGTGGTTCAGTACCCGGCAACCGGCGCGATCACGAACGCCATGGTGAACACCGGGGTGTACTGCGTCGGCATCGCGGCGGCCACAGGCTTGCTCCGCATCATCGACCTGGCGTCCGTCGCCATTCTCACGGTCGACCTGAATCAGTTTGTCACGCATCACGGCTGGCATCAGATGGGCGTGCTATTCGACCCGGTTGGGGGCCGCATGGCCCTGTTCGCCGACGGCGATCAACTGGGCGCGGTGTCCTTCGCGCACGCCACGTGGTCGGCCGGCACGTGGAACTACATGTGGAACACGGGCACGGCGGCAAAGGTCATCAGCAGCGGCACCGTGAGTCCGCTCGAAGTTTTCCCGGGGCACATCCCGGCAGGATTCACGCTGTGACGATCAGCAAGGCGCTCCAGCGCGCGCTACTCAACTCCCGCAACGCCCGCCTCGAGCGCTTCGTACGCGCAGGCGCGGGGTTCTTTTCGCCGCAGAAGGCGATCACCACGACCGGCTGGGGCCAGGCATCGCCGCTCACCGCGGCCGAGAAGACGCGCCCCGTCCTGATCGTGACGTCGTTCGAGTGGATCGGACCCGGTCTGACGGACTACCCGAGCGCGCCGAACATCTTCCACACCGGCTTCACGCGACTGCAGGCGGGCGGGCTCAACAACGAGCTCGTGCTTTCAGACGTCACCGGCTTTCAGGTTCCGCTGATCACGCTCAGCATGTACCAACTCGCGCCGGTCGGCGGCGTCCACTACATCGCAGTGCTGCTCGATCCGGTCGGCGACCGCTGCGCGATCTGGTTCGACGGCGATCAGGTGGGCCAGGCCGCCTTCGGCGTGAACACACTGGACGCCGGGTTCATCGCCTACCTCGCGCGCGACCCGTTCAACGATCCGGGCGAGCCGCAGTATTCGAACATCGGCACGGTCGGCCCGCTCGAGTTCTTTCCCGGGTTCGTCCCGCCCACCTTCGTGTTCTAGGAGCGCGCCATGGCAGTCGCGGCTGACATCATCGTGGAAGACGGCACCGGGCTGGACACGGCCAACTCGTACGTTGCGATCGCCGACGGCGACATCTACCACGAGCACCGCGGCAACACGGCGTGGACCGACGCGACGCAGGACGCGAAGGCGACGGCGCTGATCCACGCGACCGAGTACCTGGACATGCGCTGGTCGTTCATCGGCTCCCCGACCTTTCCGGGCGACCCGACGAACCTCGCGCAGGCGCTCCAGTGGCCGCGCACCGACGACGCCTTCCTGGTGGACTCGCGCGGCAACCAGTACGGCGACGACGAGATCCCGTTCTGGATCGTGAACGCCACGCTCGAGTACGCGCTCGCGTACCTCACGACCGGTCGGCTCCTGCCCGATCCCACGGTGCCCGACACCGCCGGCCGGTTCGTCACCCTGAAGCGTGAAAAGCTCGGCCCGCTCGAGGAAGAGACGCGCTACAGCGACTCGCGCGGCACGAGCACGAGCAAGCGCACCTACGCGCTCGCCGACAAGATCATCCGGCAGAGCGGCCTCGCGGTCACGGGCGGCGATCGCGCCATTCGGGCGTAGCCGTGGCGCTCCACGACAACTTCGTCGATCTCATGGACCGGCTCGTCGAGAAGCACGGCCGCGAGATCCTGATCCGCCGGCAGACGGGCTCCGCGCTGAAGATCGCGGGTCGCCCCGAAGCGGGCGTGCAGCCCAGCTACACGAACACGACGCAGAAGGTCGTCTTCCTCGACCACGACACGCGCGACCTTTTGCTCGCGATCCCCGGCGCGGCCGACGAGCAGACGATGATCACGCGCGAGATCGACCGGCTCGTGATGGTCCCCGCCAAGCGGCTGACCTTCGAGCTCACCGACGACCACAAGATCGTGGACGGCGCGAAGGTCTTCGAGATCACGCGCGTCGTGAAGCTCCAGCCCGGGCCGACGCTCGTCGGCTACATCGTGCGGGTGGCCATCTAATGGCGCAGACCTACGACGAAGCGATCCAGGAGCTCAGCGCCTACATCCGCACGCGGTGGACCGCGGCGGGCGGCGTGCTCGCGAACCTCGCGTACGAGGACCAGGACTTCGACCCGCCCGCGAACAAGACGTCGTGGGCGCGGCTGACAATCAAGCACCACTCGGGCGCCAAGTCGCTCGGCAGCGGCACCAGCGCGGTCTACCGACGGCGCGGGCAACTAACGCTGCAGGTGTTCACGGCGATCGGGGAGGAGGGCCCCGGAGCCGTGGGGGCGCGCCAGCTTGGCGGGCCCATCGTGCAAGACATGGAAAGCGTCGGAGCCGTTGGCAACATCTGGTTCCGCAATTCAGTGATGCGAGAAATCGGCGTGGATGGGGTGTGGTACCAGATCCACGTGCAGACCGATTTCGTCTACGACCGGACCACCTAGCAGGAGGGAATCATGTCCGATACCAATCGAGTCGCAGTACGCGCCGTGAAGGAGGTGACCTACGGTATCGTGCCGACGGCGCCGTTCCTTCGCGACATCCCCTACAGCGGGGCGCCCAACCTGGGCTTCGTGCCGGAGACCGTCGTCTCCGAGCTCATTCGCTCGGATCGTCAGATCGACGACCTCGTGCTCGTCGGCGCCGAGGCGGCTGGCGACTTCAACTCCGAGCTCGCGTTCGGCATCCACGACTACCTTTTCGAGGGCGCGTGGTTCAACACCTTCCAGGTGCGGAACAAGTGGACGAACACCGAGGAAGAGACGCAGATCACCGCCGTCACGGCCACGCAGTTCACCGTCACCAACGAGGGCTTCACGCCCGTCATCAACGACATCGTGCGCGGGCAGGGCTTCACCAACGCGGCGAACAACGGCTACCACATCGTGAACGGCGCGCCGACCACGACCGCGGTGACCGTGGCGACCGCGCTGACCATCGAGGCGTCGCCGCCCTTGCGCGCGCGACTGCACACCGTCGGGCGCCGCAGCGCGGCCGGCGATCTCGACCTGACGATCACGGGCAGCACTGGCACGCTCGCGTCGACGGTCCTGAACTTCACCACGCTCGGCCTCCAGGCGGGCGACTGGGTGAAGCTCGCGGGCTTCTCGGCGACGCCGGCCAACAACGGCTGGTACCGCATCAGCGTGACGCCGACGGCGACGCTGCTCACCTTCGGCATCGTGCCGACGGGCGCGGCCACCGAGGCGCCGGCCGGCGCGGTCGACGTCTACATGGGCGAGCGGCTGACGAACAGCACGACCCGCATCTCGTACACGCTCGAGGAAGAGTTCGCGGACCACTCGCCCGTGACCTTCCAGTATTTCCGCGGCATGATGGTCGACGGTCTCACGCTGACGGCGGAGCCGCAGTCGATCATCACGGTCGGGTTCACCTTCTCGGGCAAGGACGCGTTCTTCAGCGACACCGGCATTCCCGCGACGGTGCCCGCGCAGCTTCCCGCGGTGGCCGGCAACGGCCGCGTGGGTTCGGCGACCACGGTGACCACGGGCCAGGTGAACGTGCTCAACTCGAGCTCGAACGTCGGCCGCATCGCGCGCGG
>Ga0137431_1000266_pt1 | contig 21448 bp, 16 predicted proteins | sample EasRivERMZT800_2_FD_104646 | JGI IMG/M metagenome (GOLD analysis project Ga0137431, IMG submission 104646) | Soil microbial communities from meander-bound floodplain in the East River, Colorado, USA - East River MetaG ERMZT800_2 | ecosystem: Environmental > Terrestrial > Soil > Floodplain ... | reverse complement strand
TTGGGTATCAGTGAAATTTCACTTGAGTGCGGATTTGAAGACACTTCACATTTTATAAGGGTGTTTAAGCAAGTACATCACCTTACTCCACTCCAGTTCAGACAAAAGCACTCAAAACTGGCCGCGAGCAAAACTTAAACTTCCGAGTCGATTTATCCGGCTTTTTAGTCGATCCCCTTACTTCTATTAGCATCTACATTTGGTGCCTGTTCATAAACAAAAAAAAATGAATAGTGCAGAAGCTATCTTATGTGAAAGAGGAATACAAGATGGTGATCATATTGAATGACCTTTTATTAGCGAAAAAATTAAAACTATGAGGAGCAGAAAGTTGTTGTCACTTTTTATTGTTTCGCTCGTCAGCTGTGCATCCCGGGCCCAGGACAGGGCCAAACATCTTAGCCTGCAGGAAGCCATTTTAGTATCGGTTTCCAATAATAATGCGATTAAGTTGTCGGTATTGGATGAGCAGGTCGCCCGGTCAAAATTTCGCCAGACGGATGCCATCCTTTTACCTCAGCTGAATTTTTCTTATACAGCGCTGACGACTAACAACCCATTGAATGCATTTGGATTCAAACTGCAGCAGAAATCAGTTTCGGGAAAAGACTTCAATCCTGAACAGCTGAACAATCCTCCAGCTACACCGGACTTTTCGGCAAAGTTTGAATTGCAGCAACCACTGCTGAATGCTGATATGCTCTATCAGCGTAAAGCCGCCGCCAAACAGGTAGAAATGTATCAACATCTTGCTAATCGCACCAAAGAGTATGTGTGTTACGAAACAGAAAAAACCTACCTGCAGTTGCAGATGGCCTATGATGAAATTAAAGTATTGAATGAAGCCCTGGCCACTTCCAAAGCTGTTTATAAAACGTCCAAAGATTATTACAACCAGGGTTTGATCCAGAAATCAGACCTGCTGAATGCTGAGCTGCATGTAATGAATATCGAAACACAGGTAAAAAGTTCTCTGTCTGGTATACAGGATGCTTCAGACATGCTGAGCATACTGATGGGCAGACCAACCGGCACAGTGTATACCATTGATCCCATCAACATCACCAATGCTGTGATCACAGATGGCATTGAATTATCCAATGAGAGGTCAGATTTTAAAGCGCTGCAAAAAGGAATGGATACGTACGATATGATGATCAAATCATCTAAAATGAGTTACCTGCCCAGGATGAATGCATTCGCTTCCTGGCAATTGAATGATAAAAGCATGTTTGGTTTCGATGCCAATTCCTACTTAGCAGGTATCCAGGTATCATGGAATATTTTTAATGGTAACCGCACGAGGAACACAATTTCACAACAGAGCCTGGAGAAAGAGAAACTTGCCAAACAATTGGATCAGCAAAAAAGAGAAGCTCAATTGCAGATCAATCATGCCATGCGGCAGTTATCTGATGCGTCCTTTGTCATGAAACAACAACAGCTGGCTGTTGAACAGGCTTCCGAAGCATTACGTGTTTTGCAGAATCGCTATACACAAGGGTTGGTAAAAACGACAGATGTACTGATGGCGCAAACGCAGTTGTCGCAGCAGAAAATCGGTTATGTACACGCGGTGTTCAATTATAATCTTGCTGCCGCATCACTGCAATTCTTAACAACCAGCAAATAATTACAATGGTCAAATTTGAAAAATATTTCACGCAAAGACGCCAAGAGGAAAAGCCGCAAAGGAAGTTCTTCGCGACTTTGCTCCTTTGCGTGCTTTGCGAGAAGCAAAAATTGATCACTACACAAATAATATCATTTCAAATATGATCACTATGTTTAAAAAAAGCTTATACTCTTCGTGGATGATAATCATCCTGGTCGGATTAAATGCCTGTTCAGGAGGAAACGAAAAAAAGAATGGAACCAACCTGCCTGCCGGCAGGCAAGGTGAAAAACCAGTTGCTGTTACGCTTTCGACAGTTTCTGCAGGTGCTCAGCCGACAGTTTTAGCAAGCGGGACGGTAGAAGCTGTTCAAACAGCTAATATCAGTACAAGAGTGATGGGCCGCATCACCAATATTTTTGTGAAAACAGGTGATAAAGTAAACAAAGGGCAACTACTCGCCAGCGTCTTTGATGAAGATATCAAAGCAAAAAGAGCACAGGCCGATGCCGTGATCGCTGAAGCAGAAGGAGCCTATGCTACTGCACAAAAAGATTATGACCGCTTCAATAATTTATACAAACAGCAAAGTGCTACTGCTAAAGAACTGGACAACGTAACGCTGCAGTATAATTCCGCCAAAGCAAGGCTGGCTGCCGCAAAACAAATGCGAAGTGAAGTAAATGCTAATCTTTCTTACAGCAGTTTAACAGCGCCATTCCCTGGTGTAGTAACGCAGAAACTGGCCGATGTGGGAAGCATCGCCAATCCTGGTATGCCGATTTTGACAATTGAACAGGATGGAACTTTCCAGTTATCAGCATCTATTGCAGAATCGGATATCAGCAATATTCATTTGGGAGATGTCGCTAATATACAGATCAAGTCAACGGGGAAATACTTTGATGGAAAGATCATTCAGATCAACCCTTCTTCTCAATTCACCGGCGGGCAATACATCGTTAAGATCAGCATTCCCGAAGAAACGAAGAAAGATATCTATTCAGGCATGTTTGCGGGTGTAAGCATTCCTGTGAAAGAAATCCAGGAGGCAGAAAACGATGTGGTGCTGGTTCCTTTATCTGCTATTATCAATCGTGATGAGCTCACCGGCATTTATACCGTCAGCGTTAATAATACCGCGTTGTTGAGATGGATCCGTTTGGGAAAAAGCTATGGCGATAAGGTAGAAGTGATCTCCGGTCTTTCAAAAGATGAAAAATTCATTAACTCATCAGAAAGCAAATTATATAATGGGGGTCCGGTAGTAGTGAAGGAAATCCCTGAGCCATCTATGGTGACGATTAGCAAATAACAATTGTAACTACCCAAAACAATTTATGAAAGAAGGTTTATCTGGAAATATTGCAAAGGCATTCCTCCAATCAAAGCTCACCATATTATTGATGATTGCTTTTCTCCTGGTTGGCGGTTATAGCGCAATGTTTATCCCGCGTGAAGAAGAACCACAGATAGATGTGCCTACGGCAGATATTTTTCTTCGCTATCCCGGTGCATCGCCAAAAGAAGTGGAAGCAAGAGTCATACAGCCAATGGAGAAGATCATTTCCAATGTTAAAGGTGTTGAGTATTTGTACTCAACATCAATGACGGGCCAGGCTATGATCATAGTTCAATTTTATGTGGGCGAAGATGTGGAGCGATCACTCGTGAAGCTATACAACGAATTGATGAAGAATAGGGACAAGATGCCACCGGGCGTTTCGTTGCCATTAGTGAAAACCCGAACAATCGATGATGTGCCGGTTTTGGGACTAACATTATGGAGCGAGAAATACAATGACTACGACCTGAAACAACTTGGGCAAGTACTCACCAACGAAGTTAAAAAAGTGCCCGATGTCGCTTCTGTCTCCATTATTGGTGGAAGAAGTCGCCAGGTAAGTGTGACTTTGGATAAGGATAAAATGGCACAAAGCCACGTTGATTTTCTATCAATTGCAAAACAAATCCAGGGAAGTAATGCACAATTGCAAGCAGGGAACATGGTTCGGTCCGATACAGCTTTTTTTATTGCGACTGGAAATTTTTTGACCAATCGCGATGAGGTGGAAAACTTAATTATCGGAACCAATCAGGGACAACCTGTTTATTTAAAACAAGTGGCCACCGTTGAAGATGGCGCAGAGAAACCTTCCCAATATGTATTTTATGGCAATGGTCATCACAATGAGTTAGCAACAACGTTTAATTCCGGGTATCCGGCAGTTACGTTGTCAATTGCTAAAAAGAAAGGCGCAGATGCGATGAGTCTTTCCAATCGCATAATAGCAAAGGTCGAACACTTAAAGAAAGAGTTAATCCCTTCGGACGTGCAAATCACAGTTACGCGAAACTATGGGGAAACAGCATCTGAAAAAGTGTCTGAACTTTTGCTCCATCTCCTTTTGGCTGTTATTGCGGTTACTGGTTTTGTTATGTTGGCCATGGGCTGGCGCGGTGGACTGGTAGTTTTTTTATCGGTGCCGGTAACTTTTGCGCTGACTTTGTTCAGCTACTATTTAATGGATTATACCCTCAACCGGATTACGCTTTTTGCCTTAGTATTTATTACGGGAATTGTGGTCGATGACTCGATCGTCATTGCGGAGAACATGCACCGCTATTTTAAAATGAAACGTTTGCCATTTTTGCAGGCCGCTATCTTCGCAATCAACGAAGTCGGTAATCCTACTATCCTGGCAACATTTACAGTTATTGCTGCGGTGTTGCCAATGGCCTTTGTGTCCGGAATGTCGGGACCCTACCTGAGTCCTATGCCAATCGGGGCATCCATCGCGATGATGCTTTCACTAATTGTGGCGCTTACTTTAACACCATATTTGGGTTATATTTTTTTGAGAGGAAGGGAAGGACATGAAGAAAAGAAGCCGGCCACCCTGGAGCAATCAAAAATTTACAAATTGTATAATGCTCTCATTAGTCCAATGCTCGAGACCCGATGGAAGCGTTGGGCTTTTATTATGGGAACAGTGGTCATGCTGTTTGGCTCAGTTTTATTTTTCTATACAAAATGGGTGACCGTCAAAATGCTCCCATTTGATAATAAGAGTGAGTTTCAAGTTGTGATTGATATGCCGGAAGGAACAACCCTTGAAAGAACTTATGTTGTAGCTCAGGAAATTGCACAGTACTTATCCAAACAGGAATTGGTTAAGAATTACCAGGGATATGTAGGCACAGCCAGCCCGATAAGTTTTAACGGGTTAATGCGCCATTACGATTTAAGGAGTGGAGATAATGTAGCCGATATACAAGTGAACCTGGTGGATAAGAAAGAACGCAATATTCAAAGCCACGAAATAGCAAAACAACTTCGACCTGCAATACAAACACTCGCCAGGAAATACGATGCTAACGTAAAGATGGTGGAAATTCCACCCGGCCCCCCGGTACTCTCTACCATTGTAGCTGAGATTTATGGACCTGACTATAATGAACAGACCAGGATTGCAAGCCAACTTAAAGAGCTGGTTTGTAAGACTCAGGGAGTAGTGGATATAGACTGGATGATTGAATCAGATCAAACTGAATACCGCTTTGAAGTTGACAAAGACAAAGCGATGCGTTTTGGTGTTGCTCCTGCTCAAATTACGACCATCATAAATTCAGCTTTGTCAAATATGGCGGTGGGCATACTTCATGATCCGGTTTCGTTTGATCCAGTGAATATCGTTTTACAATTAAAAGATTCAGATAAGGGAAGCATCGACGAGATCAAAAATCTGAAAGTCCTAAACCAACAGGGAAATCCAATTCAAATAGGCGATCTCGTTCATGTCACAAAAAGTATTAAAGACAAGACCATCTACAGAAAAAATCAAAAACGGGTTGTTTTTGTGTTGGCTGACCTGGCCGGAAGATTGGAGGGTCCCATTTATGCCATGATGGATATTTCAGGAAAACTAAAAAACGTTAAGCTGCCAAGGGGATATGAACTCAAAGAAATGTATAATGGACAGCCGGAATTTGAAGATAATTATACTTTGAAATGGGATGGCGAGTGGCAGGTCACTTACGCAATGTTTCGTGATTTAGGAATTGCATTCGTTGCGGTGCTGGTAATCATTTATATGCTAATCGTTGGTTGGTTTCAGGATTTTAAAGTTCCATTCGTGATGCTTGCAGCCATTCCATTATCATTGATCGGTATTGTACTCGGTCATTGGATGCTCAACGCATATTTCACAGCAACTTCGCTGATTGGTTTTATTGCGCTTGCAGGGGTTATGGTTCGCAATTCCGTTTTGCTTATTGATTTTATCAATATTCGCCTGAAAGAAGGCGTTCCGTTAAAACAAGCGATTATAGAAGCAGGAGCCGTTCGCATTACACCGATTTTATTAACGGCTGGAGCTGTAGCCTTTGGTGCAGTAATCATATTATTTGATCCAATATTCCAGGGCCTCGCTATTTCACTCATGGGCGGAACGATTACTTCGACATTCCTGACGTTACTTGTTGTACCGCTAATCTATTTCAGGCTACTCAAAAAAAAGAATGCTGCTAAAAATAAAACAAACTCCTGAAAGTGAAATTTCTCATTCAACAAGTGACGTTTCTGCTTGCAAAAAAAATCTACTTCGACGAGCCATTCGGCTCTACAGTCAAATACAATCGTGAAAACCTGGTTATGAACAAACCAAATTCTTAGTCAGGTCACACGATAGCCGGTTGATTTTGGCTAAATAATTAGATATGGCTTCTAATTACCTTATAAACCTGTAGATTTTTCCATTTGCTCCGTATAGTGGGTCAACGGGTATTAAGTAACCGGTCAATTAAAAGATTTAATAGATTTACACTCGGGAAGAAAGCGGGATGGAAAGCCAACTCCAGCGATAATTAATATTGAAAGTTATGCCAGCCATTAAGCCTAAAACAGTCGATGAATACATAAATGCTGCTCCTGCTGGAGCACAAGAAAAGTTAATGGAAATCCGGTTGATCCTGAAACAAGTTGCTCCAAAGGCAACAGAAGCCTTAAAATGGGGCTCGCCCGTGTTTGAAGAAAAACGAATCCTTTTTGCCTATACCGCTTTTAAGTCTCACCTTAATTTTATGCCGACCCACAGAACCCTGGATTATTTCAAAAAAGAATTAAAGGAATACAAAATTGGAAAAGATACGATCCAGTTTACTTATGATAAACCCTTGCCTAAAACACTGATCCGCAAAATCGCTTTGCATCGTGCCAGGGATGTGAGAGAAAATGATGCACGGTGGATGTAATTTCAAAACAATAAGAATTTCAATTAGCAAGTAATTTGCGGCCATTCAAAATTCCAGCGGTACAACCATTTCTTTTACCACTTTGTCAAGACGCTCCAGTGAAAGTCGAAACTCTTGCTCTTTTTTCTTTTTTTCCAGGCTGTTAAATAAAACCTGCTTAAGAATATTCGGTTGCAGATAAAGCTCTAATGTCAACCTGCTGCTGTGTTCCCCGGTTTTTTCCGCCACAAAGCAAAGCGAGGTTTTATCTCGTTCATTCGTTTCACTGAAAATAGTCTTACCCTCCGGGTCGTAATCAAAACTGCTTATATACATCGATTCCGTTTTGCCGCTATCTAACAGGTGCCGGTGACGGCTCCCGATACCTGGTAAAAAATGCTCCACTTCATCGATCGCTTTGATACCTACGTGCCACTGGTGACGAAACTCAAAATGCACTACCGTATAACACAGGGTCTTTATGTCAATATCGTAGTCTCTGGAGACCGACAGCACTTTAATCTTGTTAGACAGTTCGGGCTGGATGGACGGTTTTTGAATATCCTTTTTTAAAGGGGTTAGCTGGGTGTAAAAAAAACTGACTTCACCGCTTTCGGTCTCTTTCGAGCTTTTATTCCAGTTCATCCATTGGGTGAGTTCCTCCGGTTGATTGTCCAGGTCCGTTGTCACCAGCCAATATTCATGCTGTGGTATGTCATTTTTTAACAACTGGTGTGCTACGATCACATCTTTGCCAATGAGCTTGTTGAATTGTTGCACATTCAGCGGAGTGAATTCGCCATAGTGCGAGATCACCTTCAACGTGAGATCAACCGCCGATATGCAGGCCTTGCACTGGCAGATCTTTCGATTGTCATAAGCCACCAGGTATTGGTGAAAAGCACGGAACATCTTTTCCACCTGTTTATACAAAGCGCCCAGTTGCTCCGGCTCTCCAAATTTGTAAAAAAGAATGGCATCGCCTTCGATCTCTGAGATCTCAAGCCCGGAATCATTCGCATTGATAAGCAAATCCAACAGTTGCTGAATGATAAATCGACTGTGTTCGATCTCCACTTCATTCACAAACTTTGAAAACCCACTAATATCAGGAATAAAAAGCAAGCCCCGGTTTTCCATTTTTTTTTTAAAGTTAGCAACAAATTATCCTTTCGCAGGCTAAGTCTATCTTCCGGAATGACCCGCAAAACAAACCGAATTCCGTTGCCGCGGTTCGTGTAGAGATCACTTTAGAGATTCTGCTAATCATACCTTCTTTGAAAGTTCAGACAACGTATGCCCTGCGCAAACTGGCACACTGACGAAACCCTTATTTTTATATAATGGAAAATGTCAGCGTTATTATTCTGTTCCTGTTTGGAATCACGTTTTTAGGATTATTAAGCTACCGTTACAATTTCCCTTTCCCGATTGTGTTGGTTTTATCGGGAATTGCTATCAGTCTTATTCCGGGTTTACCCGTCATATCGCTCGATCCTGAGATCGTGTTTGTGATTTTTTTGCCGCCACTCCTGTATGCCGCAGCCTGGTATACGAGCTGGCATGGTTTCAAGGCCAATATTAGTCCAATTACCAGGGCTGCTGTGGGACTCGTCCTGTTTACCATGTTGCTGGTTGCGGTTGCAGCACACACGCTGATACCCGGTTTGAGCTGGCCGGTCGCTTTTTTGATCGGAGCCATTGTTTCGCCGCCTGACGCGGTAGCGGCGACTTCCATTACCAACGGATTGGGATTGCACCCTAAACTAATAACCATCCTGGAGGGAGAAAGCATGGTAAATGATGCCAGTGGTTTGATCGCATATAAATATGCATTAGCTGCAATCATGGCCGGTAACTTTGTCCTGTGGCAGGCAGGACTAAATTTTTTGTTGGTGGTTGCAGCCGGCGTGGCCATCGGTCTTACTATCGGCTACATTATGTATCTCATTCATAAAAAATATGTATGTGATCCCGTAATTGAAGTAACACTTACTTTTCTGACTCCATTTGCTTCTTACCTACTGGCAGAAAGTTTTCATTTTTCCGGCGTGATTGCCGTGGTTACGACGGGCCTGTATCTTTCATTTCGCTCCGGCCAGATATTCAGTCATGAAAGCAGGATCATGGCCTATTCTGTATGGGAGGTGGTTATATTTATCCTGAACAGCCTTATTTTTATTTTACTTGGGTTGCAATTGCGAAGCGTCATACAGGGGATCGGTGATTACCCGGTCGGGGCGTTAGCATTATACGGAGTGGTTATAAGCCTGGTGGTGATTGCTGTAAGGTTTGTATGGATTTTGCCCCGTGCGGCAGTGCCTTATTTACGCCGTCAAATGATAAAAGATAAGATAGATCCGCGCAACGTAATTGTTTTTAGCTGGGCCGGAATGCGCGGTGTGGTGTCGATGGCTGCAGCACTGGCCCTTCCGTTAACAATTAGCGGTAATACTCCCTTCCCGCACAGGAATCTTATAATTTTTTTGACCTTTTGTGTTATTGTATCAACACTGGTGTTGCTGGGCCTTACCCTTCCCTGGATCATAAAAAAATTAAAGCTGCCCAAACATTCATTTGCTGCGGAAGAATACGAAGTGCGCAATTATGTAGCTACGGAAACAATTACGCATATCGAAGAAAATCTTTCGCTGATACAGGATACTTTGCTTAATAACATTAAAAGCAAGTACGAGGTGAAATATAACCGTCTTCAAAAAACTGATCTTCCGGCCAATTACTTCGCAAATGGCAAAACATTAGGCGGCAATGTTTTTAATGAATACACACAACTGCAAATAGACATGATAGGCGTGGAAAGAAAAACGGTGGAACGATTGCACAGGGAAGGCAGAGCAAGCGATGAAATATTGAGAAAGATTGAAAAAGAACTTGATCTTGAAGAAACAAGATTGAAAATGGAAATGTCACAGTGAGGATTTCTGTCACGAAAGATTCGGTTATGCTGTATACATCTAATATTCCACATAATAACAAATAACAATGAAACGCACACTTTTAATGACTACGCTTGTTTCTTTTTTGGTTTTGGAAACTAAAGGCCAGGTTACGGACAGGCAAATAAATCAAACCTCCGGTGATACCAGCAGAATAGAAAGAGCCAAAAAAAAGTACCAGGAATTGTTTGGTCAGCAAATACTGGCAAGCAAAACGGATCCCGAGTTAATGAACATCCTCCAACCCCTCATCTTTGGCGAAATATTCTATATAGGAAATCTTGACGATAAGACACGGGAACTTATCACCATAACTGTTCTTACAACCAATCAAACATTACCTCAATTAAAAGCGCACACAAATGCAGCATTAAATATTGGCGTGCCTCCTGTTCAGGTCAGGGAAGCTGTTTACCAGGGCGCAACTTTCATTGGCTTTCCGAAAGTATTAAACGCATTGGATACAATCAACAAAGTTTTTACAAGCAGGGGTATTGCACTTCCTTTGGAAAATAAGGGAACAGTAAAAGAGAATGAACGATTTGAAAAAGGGAAAGAAATGCAATTTCCTCTTTATGGCGACAGGATGAAACAAAATATGATGGATTTGCCCGGCGAGTTTGCAGAGACAATTCCTCGAATACTAACGGAGTCAGGTTTTGGAGATTTTTATACGAGAAGCGGGCTAGATATCAAAACAAGAGAGTTGTTGATTTTTTGCGGATTAGCAACATTAGGAGGAACGGATAGACAAATGGCTTCTCATGCTGCTGGTAATCTGAAAGCTGGAAATAGTAAAGAAACGCTTCTTTCCGCTATGGTTCATTGTTATCCTTATATCGGTTTCCCGCGGGTTTCAAATGCAATCAGTATTATTAAAGAAGCAAAGGTTGAATAAGTCTCTACACTGTATCCCATTCACTTATGGGCCAGTGGCTGGCTATGTATGTGAGTATAAAGCTTTCCGGGTACAGCTTCATTTCGCAACCACCCGGGAATACAATGCGCAGTATGAAATAACCTTTCTTTTCAGGTTCAACGTTTTATTCCTCTTCTTTTTTTAACTTAGTATCCACAATAAAGGCCTTGCCTAATGCTGAATTACTACGATTATGTAAAGGCTCATCCTGAGGAAATTCGCCAATTTTCCTGCAAAGATTTATTATTCCTGATAATTGATTGTCCTCCTGATTTTACAAAATCCGAAGATTGGGCAGAGTATAATGCATTTCTTTATGTAGTCGCCGGCAGACATAACCTGTACAGCCGCGAACAGGTCTGGCACCTGGAGACAGGTTCATCTGTATTTATAAAAAAAGGAGGACTGGGAGTTGAAAAAGTGGATGAAGATATTTTTTGTGCATTGATGTTTTACATGCCTGACGATTATATCCGTTCTGTTGTCAGGGAAAATGTCACAGCGTTGTCCGGGGTGGAATTGTCATTAATCTCCGCAGACAATGTATTGCCCATTCAAACGACGGATGTGATGACAACCTTTTATCAATCGGTGCTTAGTTATTTTTCTTCAAATACTCCACCCCCGGAAAATCTGCTGGAACTTAAAGTGAGGGAATTGTTGTTGAATATCCTCATCACGAAAATCAATCCGGAACTGACTGCTTATTTCTATAAGTTGGCCCTTGCTGATCAGGATGATCTGCAGCAAATCATGGAAGCCAATTACACCTACAACCTTCAACTGCATGAATATGCCCGCCTTTGTTATCGCAGCCTGTCAAGTTTTAAAAGAGATTTCTATGCTGCTTACGGTACTGCCCCGGGTCGCTGGCTCTTGAAAAAAAGATTGGATGCAGCGGCTCATTTATTAAAAAGTTCGGGAAAACCGATAATGGATGTGGCAAACGAAAGCGGATTTAAAAACGTTGCCCATTTCGATCGTGTTTTCAAGCAGCATTTCGGTTTGTCTCCGTTGCACTACCGAAAACAACAGGCGGTATCAGCTATCTATTCTGCATGAACTTTTTTGAACTCCAAAGCAAATTTTTTGAACTTCCGGGTAAAACCGTTTTTTAATAAGGTAAATAGTTTTGTGTAGGCTGAAGCAAAGGATTTCTTACACAAGCGAAAACCTTAAAACTATGTTTACCTTTAATCATTTTTTGAGGAGCAAAGCAGGCCTGCTGCTGTCCGCTTTGTTTTGCGTCGTTTATTATTTACCGGCATACCCGCAAACTCATGCGGACGCCTCTCGTTGGAAACCCTGGATTATCAGTGATGCCGCACAAGTAAAACTTTCCTCTCCTCCAGGCAAGGAACAAACTCAAAAAGAATTGGCAGAGGTAAAAGAGAAAAATGCGAAACGAACTGAGCAAATATTGTATCAGATTAAATATTGGGATGCGGGTTCACCTGCCTACCGTTGGAATGAAATTGCATATAGCCTGACTACGTTTGAAAACTTTAATACATTTCTGCGGGAACCTATGGCATGGATGAATATGGCGATTTATGATGCCACCCTCCTGGCCTGGAAAGCAAAATATAACTACCATAGAAAACGTCCATTCGAAATTGACCAATCACTGAAACCGGCCGTCAATCCTCCTGGCACGCCTTCTTATCCATGCGAACATTCTGTAACGGCTGCTGCCGCAGCCCATGTGCTGGCTTATTTTTTTCCTGAAGCCGCCGATTCAATTTTGAAGCTGGCAAAAGAAGCGGCGCAATCGAGAATATATGCCGGGGTACAGTTTCCCAGCGATGTTGCCGACGGATGGAAACTTGGAGAGCAGGTGGCGGCACTTGTGATTAAAGAAGCAAAGAAAGACGGATCCGACAAGCCATGGAATGGGACGATGCCAGGGGATGCCAAACTGTGGAGCGGTCCATAGCCGGCAGGAATAACGGCGGCAGGGTTTAAACCACTTGTATTAAAATCAGGAACCCAGTTCAGGCCGCCAGGTCCGCCGGATTTTGCAAAAGACATGAAAGCGCTCAAAGATTTCAAAAGAAGTTTTCAAACTGATGAGCTGGCTTTGCATTGGCATTCGCTTAGTGGGTTGGATTATTGGACGGAGCTGGCCAGTAAAAAAATATTTGAATTGCACCTGGAAAATAATACACCCGAATGTGCCCGTATCTATACCCTGCTTCATGTGACGATACATGATGCGGTTATCGCCATCATGGATGCCAAGTATGCCTATTGGGGAATACGTCCTTTTCAGTATGACACAACCTTTACACCTTTATTTGAAACGCCTCCGTTCCCTGGTTATCCATCCGGTCATGCTACTGCGTCTTCAGCGGCGGCAACTGTTCTATCTTATTTTTTTCCGGCTGATGCGAAATTTTTTAAAAGCAAAGCAATCGAATGTGCCGATTCAAGATTTTATGCCGGTATTCATTTTCAAACGGATAATCAAACCGGGCTTGAGATGGGAGCCAAACTGGCCCGTTACGTAATTGATACAAAGGCAAAGTAAGAGTATGCCGCGAAATGAATAAAAGATCAAAAAGTCTTTTCCTTTGTAAAGTAGGGAAGACTTTTTCCAGTGGATTGCAGATTTTGAGTATGGCGTAGTCCCTCACCAAATATGTATTAGGAGATGGCGTGCTAAAAACTCCATTTTAGCCGGAGAAATATGCGGTGATTAACTGCACTGAACCCATCTTCCAATTCAGAGAAGAAACTTTGCCATACCAGATCAGCATCCAGGTTGGTTGCAAGGTTATACTTGAATGAAGGCAGGAGAATGACCAGGTTTGTGCCCGGGGCATATAACAATCCCAGGTTGCCACTGAACCGGGGCGTAAATTCCTTTCCCGTTCCCACCATGAAATTCCATTCAGTAGGCATCAGGCTCACCGGGGACAATTTGAAATTAACGCTATTCCAATCTGTTATTGGTTGGCTGAAGCCTTCGCTGTTGAATAATAGGGAGCCGTTTATATACCAGCCATTTTTGAGAACATAATCACTTTCTAAACTAATGTTGAGAATCCCGGCGCTGTCATTGCCGGGAAAAAAGTATTGTATCTCCCCCTTAAAGCCTGCATCCTTTATGCTACCAGCCCAACCAGTTCCCATGGTAAAGCGCTCTTGATAAATACCTGCCAGCAACTGAATATCATATCCACTCTTATTAACGTAGTACTTCAAAGCGCCCACAGGCTTGAACTCGCTATTACCCGGGAAGATTGCCATTTCAACATGCGAGAAATCATTGAAACGGTATTGGACTTTTGCCGCGTCAGTTCCGGGGCGTTCCTCGTAATCGAAATCCAGGAAATTGTAGGTGTTGAAAATATCATTCGGATTCCAGGTGGTGGTAATTCCCCAATTGATTCGTTGCCTGCCTAAGCGAGCGGTCCATTTTGATTTGTTGTATTCCATCCAAAGTCTTTCCACATTCGTATGGAGTACGAGGTTGCTTTTCTGGATCCATATTATCGACATGTTAACCAGCTCGTTCTCATTTCTTAATTGCTCGGAGTAATTGGGAATATTGCTGATCTCCTCGCCCCAGAACAAACGGTTACGGAATTCGGCAGCCATTGTAAACGTTTTAGCGGGTTTCCATTTTACATTGATGCGGTTATGAACCAGGTTACCGCTGACCAGGCTGTCAAAATTCTTGTTGAAATATAAGGTCTGCATATCCTTCACGTAACCGTTCAATACCCATTTTTTTTCTGCTGCAGTACTATCCTGTGCCCATGTGGACGGAGACAAAAACAACATTATGAAAGTGAACCATTTCATGTTCGCTATTTATTGCCTTCTAACTCATGTGGAATATTTGTATCCACAGTTGCGGTGTCAGCAGCAATTCGTCCGTCTACCAGGGTAATCACGCGCCTGGCTCTTTCAATCACCCGCTGGTCGTGGGTGGAAAAAAGAAAGGTCATATTTTCTTCCTTATTCAACAGGGCCATAATATCCAATAGGTTCGCGGCAGAAATGGAATCAAGATTGGCCGTTGGTTCATCTGCCAGCACAAACTTTGGTTTGGAAGCCAATGCCCTTGCTACAGCTACCCTTTGCTGTTGCCCTCCGGACAATTGGGCCGGTCGGGTGTCCATCTTATCCTCCAATCCTATTTGCCTGAACAATTGTGCGACCCTGTTATTCCTTTCTTCTTTACTGATCCCTTGCAACAGCAAAATGAATTCAACATTTTCCCTGGCCGTGAGGACCGGAATTAAATTGAAAGACTGGAACACAAAACCAATATTTTTCAAACGGAAACTGATCAGGCTGCCGGCCTGCAAACGGGTAATGTCCGTGCCATCAATAATAATACTTCCTTTGTCTGGCTTATCCAGTCCACCAATGAGATTCAGCAAAGTGGTTTTGCCTGAGCCGGAGGGGCCTACAAGCGCGGTAAACTCACCTCTTTCAATATGCAGGTGCACATTGTTTATTGCATAAACCGGTATGGTTTCCGGATTATATACCTTGCTTACATTGTGCGTATCAACAACTGTTTTGTTCATCGGAATTTTTTTATCGTCTCAAGGCTTCAACCGGCTGGAGCCTGATTGTTTTTATTGCGGGGAATAAACTGGAGAGGATCGCCGTTGCGGTAACGATCAGCATGACGCCACCCAGTTTCTCAACAGGAAACTCGGGATAGACCATCGTTCCAAAACCAAAACTGCTCATCATCTCCCTGCCCATTCCCGACAAATCAAGACCGTGCCTGCCATAGTAAAATATCACTACCCATCCTACCAAAATTCCTGCGGGCGTTCCTGCCAGCGTGAGAAAGATGGTTTCCATCAATACCATCAGGAATATCCTGATGCGGGTTGTGCCCAAAGCTGCCATCATCCCAATTTCACGCGTTCGCTCCAGGATGGCCATCAGCATCGTATTAATGATGCCAAATGCCAGCGCAAACATGATGATGATCATAATGATATAGGAATACAGGTCCGTCGTTTTCACCATCAGGTCCGTTTCCGGCGATATCTCTTTCCATGATTCAACCTGGTATAATGGAAATTCCTTTTTCAACTCTTGCTGAACGGCTATGAGCGATTCATCATTTTTTAGCAGGACCACTATTTCATGAAATTCTCCTCCGAGGTTCAGCAGTGTGTTGAGGTCGGACATGGTAACGTACACGTTTCTTTCATCCAGAGGGGCATTATCACTTTGGTAAATGGCAGCTATCCTGAAGGCGGCGGATACAATGGTGCCGGTAGTATCTGTAAAGGTCAATACCAGTTTTGAACCAGGCCGCAGCTTCATCTTCCTGGCAAGCTTTTTCCCAATCATTATCTCATTCTTCCGGGATTCATCAAATGCCCTGCCCTCAACTATTTTCCTTTTCAGCAATGATGCTTCGTATTCCAGTCCTGGTATTACACCATTGATCTGAACGCCACTGCTCCCGGTTGCTGTAGCAAGCATCCCCTGGGTAATGGTTCGGGGTGCCGCCAGCTTAACCTCAGGAATATTCCTGATTTTCTCCAGGGGATTTTCTTTATCGTCAATAATATACTTCGGATCAAAATCATTTTTGAAGAGGATATTGTGCAATTGAATATGGCCCGTTTCCGCATCGATCACTGTCCTTACACGGCTTTTCATCATGCCTTTGTATAAGGCAAGCACGGCTATTCCAGCAAATAACCCAAGGGCGATGGACAACATGATGACGATGCTCCGCATCTTATTGCGCCAGATATTCCGCCATGCCAGTAAGAAGATCATAAGCTTCATTTATTTTTTCATAGCGCTTACAGGATCTAACGTGATCACTTTATAGACTGGGTACAAGGATAAGATCAATCCAATAACCAGCACGGTGATACCCTGGCTAATAAAATTGGAGGCATCAGTAGAGGCAGGAAATATGGCCTCAAATCCAAAACGCTCATAGATCTTTCCTGTTTCACCACCGATTTTCAGGGGATGCACTTTCAGATAATAGACTAGGGGAATCGCAGCCAATATCCCGATGGCGCATCCTGTTATCACGGTAAGAACTGATTCGATGAGCAGCAATACCGCCAGCCTTCCCTTTTTCATGCCAATGGCAACCAACATCCCCATCTCAAATCTTCTTTCCACCATCATCATCAGTAAGGTGCCGAAAATGCCGAAGCAAATGAGCATATAAAGGATGCCCTGTACGTATTTCATGTTATTCGTATCCGCCTGTATGTGTTGTTTTATCTCCGGCAGCATTTCTTCCCAGGTCATCACTTCGTATGGATTGCCTGCAAGGGCCTTGATGGCAGAGGCCGTGGTGTCTAATGTTCCGGTATCATCCAGTGAAAGGATGTATGACGAGACCATGCCGTAAGCACTGAAGAAATCCTGCGCAAGTGCGATTGGCATAAACAATGACTTGTCATTAAGATCCGGGGCACCAAATTTTATAATACCCTTGATAGGATATTTGGCGCCTGCCGTAGCTCCATGGAAACCCTGCCCGATCAATACGACGGTATCAAGAAGCTTGAGCTTTAATCTTCCTGCCAAACCCTGCGATAAGAGTACAGCCTTATCGCTGTCATGCAGGTAGTTCCCTGCGGTAATTTTGTCTTTAAGCAGGGTCACGCGATCTTCTCTTTCCGGGTGGATACCCACAACCAGGCAACCTTTAGTAATGTTTTCGGAGGAGGATAAAGCAAAAGATTCCAGCCGGGGGGTGATGCCAATGATATTCTTTTCAGCAAGAATCCGCTTTTCTATCTGCGCGGATGCCTCAAAACTATTGTCAAGAATTTGTTCGTCCCAGTAACCTTGTTTATGCACCTGGATATAACCGGTGTAAAAACTCACTACATTTTTTACCAGGTTATCAAAGATTCCATCCTGCAGGCTGCTGGCAGCAATAGATAAAACCACGGCAAAGAAAATAGCTGCCATCGTAATAATGGTGCGGCCGCGGTTGCGCCACATATTTTTCCATGCCAGGTTCAAAAGCCACATTCAGTTCTTTTTTTAGGGACCCAATGTTTTCATTTTTTCTGTAGTAAAAAAGCTATCATCAATGGATTTGTTATAGCTGATCCGCCTGTAGATCATTTCTGTTTTCTGGTTCTTCTTGCCAACGGGTATCATTTCAAACCTGGTGGGGATGAGTCTTCCATCCATCATCTTTACATCAAAGGCATTCATGATGTTGATGAGAACCCCGTCCTCGTCGTAAAAGCGGGTATGTAATTCCAGGAAATCTTTCTTATCAATGCAAATGATGAGCCTGCCCCATACCACTGCCGCTTCCGCTTTTGGAATCATCTGGACAATATAGCAATTCCTGTTATCAATTATGGTGTCGCCGGCTATGCTGTGATCATAATCATTGATGATTGAGGATTCTTTCACCAGGTCATCATTGGTAAAATCAGTGCCCATCCAGCTTTGGCTCATCATCGAGGGCGGTAACTTGATAGTTCGTTCAAGCGCCGGCATCCAATTCCACACTTCCTTCTTTCTTTTCAAAAAGACAATTCCCTTATCCCTGGCCGGCGACTGGATCAGGATCATGGAAAAATCGTTGCCTTTCATCCAGGCTTTCATATCCATGGAACGTGACCAGCCCGGGCGGATGGTGTTCAGCGTTAATTCAACCTGTGAAGAACTCCCCCGCATTTTCTCATCTGCCTTCCTGACGATGCTTGTTGCATCCTGGCAACAGGCGCCGGTTAAAAAGGAGAGCAATAATATCGTGAATATTATTCGCATGAAATACAGACAACCATTAAATACTTTATGAAGGTATATTTTTTTGAAGTATCGGTTATAGTGATTACAGTCATTATACTTCTAAGATCGCTTATAAACAAAGCAACAGTTATTAAGAGTAGCAAAGGTTAATTTTGATTAAGGTTAACTTTATAGGATGTTACTTCGCGGAACTAGCATATTTGTCCCGCTGCTTTTCTGGTTTTTGCTTATTAGTCAGGTTGCATTAACCCAGCATACAGGTGTTATTGAAGGAAGAGTAGTTGAGAAGGATAAGCCGGTTGAATTGGCAACTGTCTTGCTCTATGCCCAGGCCGACACGACTAAGGCGGTAAAATCGGCAATCACTGATTCTGCCGGTACGTTCTTATTAAGTGGCATCATACCCGGATCCTATTTGTTGAAAATCCACATGACGAGCTATGAAACCCTGCGACGTAATATTAATGTAGATAACCTGCAATTGCATTATGATGCGGGTGATTTTTCCCTGAATGCTTCTGTTAAACAATTACAGTCCGTAACGATCACTTCACAGGTGAACACTATTCAACGCACTCCGCAGGGCATCATCGTAAACGCCGCTTCCAATCTTACCCAGGCAGGAGGTACGCTCACGGATCTGCTTCGTAATACACCAACCGTGGTAGTAGATGATGAAGGCAATATTACCATACGCGGCAAATCACCATTGATACTGATTAATGGAAGAAACTCAGCCATCGCGGGAACGGACCAGATCGCCGCCAGCAGCGTAGAAAGCATAGAAATCATCAATAACCCTTCAGCGCAGTATGATGCGGAGGCTGAGGGCGGGATTATCAACATTAAGCTGAAGAAAAATAACAGGAACGGCACAAACGGAGCAGTGGCCCTCGGTGCGGGTTATGGTGCAAAAGGACGGATCAACAGCGCTGCATACCTGAATCACAAAGCCGGAAAATTGAACTATGCAATGGCCTACGACAACCGCTTTGCCGGAAGAACGAGAAGCGTAAATGGCGACCGTGTTAATTATGCTTCGGAGGAGGAACGTTATCTTACTCAAAGACGTTCCGATGAACGGGTTGAAAGTCTGCAAAACCTGCGGCTGAATCTCGATTTCACACCGGATAAGTATAACACATGGGGATTGGAAGCCATTGGAAACTTAACCGAAGAGGACAATGATGAAACCCTTTTCAACACCATCTATTCCTTAAATGGTGATTTTTATAATAAATACAGCAGGCATTCATGGGAAGTAAGAAAGGCAAAACTGGCTGAATTTGCTTTTACGTATGGAAGAAAGTACCAGGATCCGCGGAAAAGCCTTACGGCAAGCGCCAGTACGGCCATCAACAAAGACCGCGAGAATACCGATATCACTTCACAATCACTTACAGAAGAAGGTAATGCCATTGGGGATCCATTCCTCCAACAAACACATAATTATCAAAATACCAATGTTACCAACCTGAAAACGGATTTTGTGCAGCCCGTTTCTGCAACAGCGGTGATTGAAGCTGGCTATAAAGCCACCCTCCGTTTCATGAATGCGGATTTCCAGGCGCAGGATAAGGTTAATGGTGATTATGTAATCAATACCGCTGCCAGTAACATTTTTCAGTTTGAGGAACAAATCCATGCGGTTTACTTACAGTACGCTTCCCATGCTAACGCGAAGGGTGTAACCAAATGGAGATATGATTTTGGATTGCGGGCCGAGCAGGATTGGAACGATGGAGAATCCAAGAACGATACCAGTCAATTCAGCAATAGCTATCTCAAACTATTTCCATCCGCAAATCTTGTTTATTATCATCAACCCAAAGCATTCTGGAAATTCAGTTACAGCAGGAGAATTAACCGTCCCGGGTTTGGACAACTCAATCCTTTTACTGACATAACAGATTCACTCAACCAACGCTCCGGAAATCCCAACCTGAACCCCGAACTGGTTCATTCATTGGAGCTGGGATATAACAAGGATTGGGAAAAAATTAGCCTGCTTGGTACTTTGTTTTACCGCTATACTTCCGATGCCATCCGGCCCTATACGGTGTTGAGGGATGATGGGGTAGCGTACACCCAGCCCATGAATTTTGGCCACGCCATCACTTACGGAATGGAAGCTATTGTCACTGCCAGGCCCTGGAACAAGTATGATTTTAATCTCAGCATTTCCTTATTTCAGCAGGAATTTGAAGGAACAGATGCAACACAGGAAATAGGTAATGAAGCCTTTAGCTGGTATGGAAAATGGATCAATAACCTGGCGCTTTGGAAAGGAAGCAAATTGCAGGTGACGGGTGTCTACAATGCACCCTTGCCTACACCCCAGGGGGAACGCATTGCTATTTATTATGCGGACCTGGGCTTTCAGCAAAAATTCGGAAAAGGAAATGCAAGACTTGGGCTGACTATTACTGATATTTTCAATACGCAGAAAAATGGTTTTATTACCAATGGTGAGAGCTTCACGTTCACCCGGGTTTCTAAAGTGGATAGCAGGGCTATTGTGGTGATGTTTGCCTATACGTTTGGTACCAGCTTTAAAGAGAAATTATTGGAGAATCAATATTCAAATGAGTAAACTTAGACAATTCCATAACGGCCTAAATTATTTCAATGATCCTCTGAGTTGCGCAAAAAATATTTTTATTTGTTCGGCATTTTCCAGCCATGGAAGATGGCCGCATTTTTCGATGAGATGAACTTGTGACTGGGGCAAAAGATTTTTGATTTCAAATATTGTTGATTCACCTATAGGATCTTGTCTTCCCTGGATAATATGTACGGGGCCTTTAAATTTTTTTATTAACCTTATTCTTTTATTGTCTGATGAAAAGTAGCTCGACATTGAATAACGATAAACTTCAGGTGGAAAATCAAATACATCAAAATTCGTAATGCTTTTGGTTTCCAAAGCCCTGTCCCTGTCAAAAAAATAGCCAGGCCAAACAGCTTTTAGCGACGATTTTTTCAAACTGT
>Ga0137431_1000265_pt1 | contig 21524 bp, 16 predicted proteins | sample EasRivERMZT800_2_FD_104646 | JGI IMG/M metagenome (GOLD analysis project Ga0137431, IMG submission 104646) | Soil microbial communities from meander-bound floodplain in the East River, Colorado, USA - East River MetaG ERMZT800_2 | ecosystem: Environmental > Terrestrial > Soil > Floodplain ... | reverse complement strand
TGAATAGCAGACTGAACCCAGCTTTAGCTTTCACTCCGCCATGACAGATGATACATTTTTTGTTGATGATGGGCTTTACATCGGTACTGAAATCCACCAATTCTTCGGAGGTAACGAAATGTCTAACCAAAAAGACAAGACCTAGAAGGGCAATTACCGTTAATGACTTCCTCATCTTCAAAAAAATCAATTTGAAATAATGAACTCAATTATTTTTTTCAATCCCCGGTTGTTCTGAGGAACGCCTTTCTTGTTATCCCGCGCCACGGAAAAGTTAAAGAGTAAATATGGCGCAGATAACACTAGAATTCTTTTGCACCACATTATATGCCGGCACCTTGAGATAATTCAACATAGTGTACCGGGGTTCAAATATTCCTCCACTTCCATCATAAAAGGATCGTCTGTGAGATATATTTTTCGGTTTTGTGTTCATAAAGCTACAGCCTTTGGATAATATGTCATCATTTTATCCTTGTCCCGGATTTTATACTATTGATGACCATTGGTTTTCTGTAAGTCCATATTTTATTAATGTTTAGCGAATAAAATAATCAAAGAATACATCTCTTAATTCTTTTCCCAATAACTCCCAGTCCTTACCAAAAGGCTGTTTTTTTAATGTTTTGATCCACTCATAGTTTAGTTCATATATACAGGCATCAATTCCGTATCGTTCTAATAACCCTTCCCCAATGGTTCCCGGATTTCTAAAATCAGCACCTGTAGCTATTCCGGTAAACCACGTATGTTTATACAGCAAGGTTTCCAGTCGTTTCATATTTTGGAGATATTTTGTCAAATTAACGTTTGGGCGGCTGAGTTCAAGATTCCCATTGCTGTCATTATGAAGGTCAATTGCCAGGTCAGGTTTCTTCTCTTTCCGGATCATGTTCTTCAGCCAGGTTTCCAAAGCATAATTCTCGGGTGCATAATTCGAATCCGCTGGTTGATCCCAATTCCGGTTAAGATCTTTTCCTAAACCATTAAAACGGGATCGTCCACGTGCCACCCCGTCTTTATTAGCCATAGGCATTATATAAACACAATATTTTTTAAGATAAGCGGTTCCATCCTTTTGAAGAAGACTCCGGATTAAACCCTGAACTACCCAATTGCCACCAGATTCCCATGAATGAGCACGAGCTCTGATGAAAACTCTGTAAGGAGTGTCGGGATTACCCACCCGTATTATTTCGAGCGAACGGCCTTCTACTGTTTTGCCAATTGTAGTTATTTCAACAAGAGCGTTCTGACTAATTTCTGTTTTAAGCTTTTCAAGATCACTTAATCTATAGGGTTCAACACTTGCTACATAAAGCTTATCGCTTTTCATATGTACCTGAAATTTGAGGCGATACCCGGTTATCAATTCAGTAGGAATGGCATTCCAGTTAATACCATTCTCTGAAATAAGACAATTTGTTGTATCCGTTACAGGAATTTCTCTACTGCCATTATATATATTATCGAAGTTTTTTAACACCAACGTCAAATCAGAACCAGGTTCTGCCTGTATCTGAAAGAACCAATGTCCAGCAGCACGGTTTGGTGAAGACCGTTCATGATCATAAATCAAACTCAGGTTAACAACCCCATCCGAATCAACTTCCCAGTCAAGTTGGGAAGCATTTTCAAAAGAAGTATTAATGTACTTCAATTTTGTTCTAATTGTGTCATTGTTGTTATTGAATGAAGCAGGGGTTGAAACTATCGGTTTACTATCCCGCCATGACAGGTTGAAAATAGTAATTAAAAAGAGTGCCCACGTCAGTAAAATACGTTTCGAAAGTTGCATAATCAAAAGATTTAATTGACAATGTTTTTTATTGTTATTTACGCCTGGTGCCAGTTTTCAAGCTTTTTATTTTATAAATATGATAATCTGTCCATGCATGTTTTAAAATGTCGTTTTCTTTCATTTTTAATTGAGAAATGAGGGAAGTGTTATTAAGTAACAAATTATAAGTAAAATATTTTTCATTCAGGAAAGGTAAGATTAGGTAAACACATTGTCACATAGCTCAATGAAAGATTGGTGCGGGGACCGACCACGGGTTAAGAATATTAGAACTGATAATATCCGTAAACAAAAAGGTGATGTCATTCCTGGCTTTATTCAATTGATTCCTGTATTTGGTTTGGATTGCTTATAACAATTTCAGGTTTGTTTTTATACAATATTATTTTTCCGTAGATGCATACATCTTTGCCTTTAAGAATATCTTCAAGCATGTATTTGAATTGCTTTCTTACATCATTCCAAATAACAAGCGTAAGCGGGGCATCGGGATAATTGCCTCCAACATTTAAGAAAGTAGGTGAGCCTTTTGTTTGTTCAAGATACTTGCCTCCATAAATCTTACTACAAATTTTAACCGAATCCCCAACATGGCTTGCTACAATTTTATGAAACCCGTATCGATGGCTTTGAATTTTTAAGACACATTGGAGATGTGCTTTAGTATGATTGATAGAATCCTTGTGCTGGGCTCGTGAAGGACACCAACCGGGCAGTAGGAACAACAGTTTTGTTGCATTATATGGTTAGGAAAATGTACATTTAAATATCTGATCAGGAAATTAGAGCTAAATGATCTCTCATCACACTTTAAACCCGAAAAACAGTCGGCATAAGCGCTGGGTGAAAGGCACTCACTGGATCATAACTGTGAGTTTTCTGGTGCTGGCCTTTAGCGGATATGTTATTCTCAAGGTACACCCACGACTCTATTGGGGAGAGGCAGGAAACAGTTTGACACCCGCACTCTTTGAATTACCCATCAGCCGAAACTACCAGCATGGTGGCTGGGAAAATAACACACCCTTTTTTGATGATACAGACTCTCCGGTCAGCATGAGTCGTAACTTTGCTATGTGGAATAAAAATAGCTGGGCGCGGAGTCTCCATTTCCTTGCGGCCTGGTTCCTCGTCCTGACTGGTGTGGTTTACCTGCTGGCGGGGATTTTCACCGGGCATTTTCGGAGTCATCTCTGGCCACGGGTTAGCGAGTTCAGGCTACGGTTGTTCTGGCGTGATCTAATCAAACATTTGCGCATGCAGATTCCATCCGCAACCAATGGCCCGCAATACGGCCTCTTGCAGAAATGTACCTATTCTGTAGTTATATTCTTCCTGTTGCCTGTAACCGTATTAACAGGCCTCACGATGTCACCGGCTGTTACTGCAGCATATCCGTTCCTTTTAAAAATGTTTTTTGGAGCGCAATCCGCACGCACCATCCACTTCTTTGCTTCAGCTACACTCGTACTCTTTCTGCTCGTGCATGTGGTGATGGTCATCAAATCGGGATTCAAAAAACAAATACGTGCAATGACAATTGGAAAATAACATGAAAAAGAATCAACTAATTACCAGGCGCCATGCAATTATCACAGGACTGGCCTCCTTAGGCGGACTGCTACTGCCCGGATGTTCGAAAAAGTTGCCGCCAACCTATGGCAATATCCTGCGCATGGGCGATGTACTTACCTATGTTGCCCACCGCACGCTGCTGCCCGGACAGTCACTGGTCAGGGAATACAATTATGGGGATATATCCTCGTTTCCTGCCATCGGAACCACCAATCCGGCTGATCCTGCAAAATGGTTCTTCAACGAGGATTACGGACGCTTACGCAGTGGTGCATTTGCCAACTGGGCCTTGTCGATCGAAGGACGGGTGGCACGGCCGGCATCTTATTCTCTCGCAGACCTTCAAAGGTTCCCCGCGAGGACGCAGATCACCCGGCATACCTGTGAGGAAGGATGGACCGCCATCGGTCAATGGACTGGTGTGCCACTGAGCCTTGTACTCAATAATGCAGGGATTCTGGCAAGTGCCAGGTTTGTGAATTTCTACACATACGATGGCCGTATGGATAGCATTGACATGTTCGATGCGTTCCACCCGCAGACAATTCTGGCTTATGGTATGAACGGGCGGGACCTGCCTGTTCCTCACGGTGCGCCTCTGCGCCTGAGAGTGGAGACTCAAATAGGTTATAAGAGCCTGAAATTTCTAAAGCGTATAGTTGTCACAGACGAATTTCTTGATGTGGGCAACAGGCCAAGGGGATGGGCGTGGTATACGGGCATCTGAGGGTATAGAAAAGTTAAATGAAAACACGTGGTACCACTTATTGGGCGAAAACCCGGTTTTAAAAATGAAGAACTGAAAAAATCTGTGTTAAAAAATGGAGCTCCATGGAAAGTAAAGTAAGATATGTGTTTCTTTGTTTTGCCCCTATATGAAATAATGTTTAATCGGTTTTCTTTTCGCAGATGCATGAACATATTTACTTCTTTAATTATTTTATGGCGATTCACTTCCTCAAAAAAAGGAGTTAGGGCCTTCATATATTCCGCCTGTGCAGCCAGATCAAACGTGACAAAATATTTTTGAGTAGTCATGATACTTATATGCCCAAGGCTCTTGGGTGCAAACATGATCGACGCACCACTTCGTAATAGGATCACTTCACATCTACTTTAATTTATTCGTATTTGGTTTGGATTGCTTATAACAATTTCAGGTTTGTCTTTGTACAATATTATTTTTCCATAGATACATACAGCTTTGCCTTTAAAAATATCTTCAGGCATGTGTTTGAATTGCTTTCTTACATCATTCCAAATAACAAGGGTAAGCGGAGCATCGGGATAATTACCTCCAACATTTAAAAAAGTAAGTGAGCCTTTTGTTTGTTCATGATATATTTTGATGATGAATGCAGGTATCTTCTGCTGAATCTCTTTAATAGCGTCAGTCATATTGTTCCAGGATAATATTAATTTCAGGAAAGCTGAATATCCAATCATTTTGCAATCAGTAATACTGCATCCCGCCAATTCTTTGGTGGTAAAAAAATTTGATTACCAGATGTATCATATGTTCCTATTTTTTTTCTTTTACCTGTAACCGGACTAATCCACCAGGCTGTAACTTTTTTTAATGCGGTGATTGTATTTAATTGGAGTGTCAGAGGATTCATATTGGTGAGATAAGTGATTATCCAATCTCCATCTTTTGACCTTGCAGTAACATTTCCATTTACTGAGTCAACAAAAACGGACTCATCGGGCACAAGTTTCCACCATTCAAGGGAGCGGAAAATATCTCCCATAATTTTCATTTGCATAGCGCCCTCGGAACGATACCAGTTGCGCCATTTTAGCGGGGCCATCCAGTTGTCTCTATGCCCATAAGAGTAAAACCCTCCGGCAAGGTATGACCAGTATCCTGCACGTCGTGTTTCAAACGGGGTTGTTCCATCTTCACCCTCATATCTTGCTTCCCCGTTTACAACTGGCTTTACCGGCATTCTTTCATAATCGGTTTGAACCATTTGGTAGTTAATAAAGTTGCTATTCCAGGTTTGTAAGGTATTGAACGAAAGCCATTCTTCCTCTTGCATAAAACTTGATGATTTAGGAGAAGGATCAGGATGCATCGTAATTAAATGTGTTCCACTCTCACCTTCTGTAATCCCGGCTATTATCTCCTTAATTATAGGTAGAGATGATGAATCGGCATGAGGATACATACTCCATATAATATTCTTTTCATTCTTGTAGCGTTGTGATAGCCACGTAGCCCATGCCTTAGCATTTTGTATCGTGATTCTGCTTTTTTCAACATCCATTGCGTGGTAAACCCCTATTACCAGCATTATTCCGTATTCTGCTGCAATTGATATAATAGAATCTGTCCGCTTAAAATATTCTTCGTTTGGGGTAAGGGGATTTTGATTCAACCATGCTTTCACAGGATTTGGATGTTTTACGCCTTTCATAATATCCCACTCCGGAAATACACCTGTTATCATTACCTGGATGATATTGAACCCTTGTTTTTTTCGCTCCAACAAAAAAGCTTTTGCTTCCTGAATAGAAAACAAGTGAAAAAGTTCCCACTCGTATCGCCTTGCCAAAAGAAGGGCTTATTATCGCGATAAATAAAATAACGTCTATTGTCGCTAACATCAATTAGAGAATTACGTGATGATTGTGTAAAAGTCTGGCCAGGTACTGACAAGACTAAAACCATAAGAAAGAATAATTTTAACGGCATACCTAAATTTATATTTATCAGGTTTTAAACGATACTTCCATTAAGTGCGCAAAAGTTTCAATCTATCAATTATAGCCATAGGGTTTTTTTTAGTTGATTAATTAACAATATAGATTTATTTTAGAAAGAAAGCTTTGGGATAATTATGAGATATGGAAAGATGAGTGATAATTAATTTTATCGACATTCTTTAAAGAACCAAACCTGTTAAATTAAATTATAAAACCAATTCTATTTCTTCTTACATTTTTGTTACCAACAACTCGCCTAAACGCAAATTGGCTTTAACTGCCCTACAAATTTTCCAACTCTTGCAAACTGTTTTTGCATTGCTCTTTAGCAGCTAACAAGGTAAACTAATAAAATTTATCTCATTTCTAAATTATGCTAAAGATTTCTGTGTGGCCTGGCATCTTTAGCTCCCATCATTTTTATCAATTATAAACTTTAGTTACATTTAAACAAGTAAATAAATAATTATGAAAATTATTGAGTACTACCCTGACGCCATTATAAAATTAATTTTTGTAATGTGCCTTACCTCCATTTTTGGTTTCGTCCGGTTCTCCAAAAATTCCCCGGAAGAGATGACAAAAAGAAGTGACAGCCTATACATTCAATGGAAAAATAACACACTCACTATTTCGGGTGAAGATTTACCCGGTAAAAAAATGAACATTAACTATCTCGAAGCTTTTTGCAAAACCGGTTCAACAAACAGGAAATGGGAAGAAACCACCATTCCACATAAGACAGAATTGATCTCCACTGAGGATAACGACAAACATATCAAACTTAAAACTATCGTGAAACCGGGTATAGAAGTGATGCATGATATCAGGGCTGGCAAAGATGAAGTGGAATTTAGTCTCGTAATCCACAATAAAGGCGATAAGGCTATAGATATAGACTGGTTTCAGCCGTGCATCAGTGTAGATCAGTTTACCAACCGCAAGCAGGAAGATTATATTTCCCGTTGTTTTATTTTCACCGGTTCAGGTTTGACAACCTTAGATAAAACAAGGCGTACTGAAGAGGCAATTTACAAAGGTGGCCAGGTTTACGTACCTGTGGGCATCAATCTAAAAGATGTTAACCCCCGCCCTATAAGTCCTGACCAACCAGTCAATGGTCTCATAGGTTGTTTCTCTGATGATAATAAATATATAATGGCAACTGCCTGGGATAATTACCAGGAATTATTCCAGGGAATATTTGTATGCATTCATTCTGATCCCAGGATCGGAGGTTTAAAGGCTGGCGAAGTAAAGAAACTAAGGGGCAAACTTTATATTGTAGAAAATGATCCGGAGAAATTACTTCAGCGTTATCGGCGGGATTTTCCGCTAAAAAAATAACCAGGCAAATCCCACTACCCGGTTCGTGTCGTAGCAGTAGACAACCGGTAAATTATGCTGAACATGTTGACCCTGTCCTGAAGGTCTATTGCTAAAACAATAATCCCCTTTTACCAGATTATAGTTAATTATCTGATATAACGGCATCCTGAAAGCATCCTGGGTATGTCCGATAACAAGGGGTATTCTAAATTTTTTTGATGTTCGGATACCTTACCGTAAATTCAATGATGAACCTTTCAAAGAACAGGAGAGATTTTCTCAAAACAGCCGCTATCGCAGGATTTGGTGTTGGCATAAGCGGGTCAACACTTGGTGGAATTTTGAGTGAGCCTGCGAAAACCCTTCCCTCCCATCTTCCTTTTCTGCCTACCGGGCGGGTGGGTATGATCGGCCTGGATACTTCCCATTGTGAAGCGTTTACTAAAGTATTGAATCAACCGAATCCGGAACCCGACTTTGCAGGTTTCCGCGTTGTTGCTGCCTATCCCCACGGCAGCAAAGACATTGAATCCAGTGTCAGCAGGATACCAAAGATCACGGAGGATATAAAGAAATATAGTGTGCAGATTGTCGGATCAATAGATGAACTGCTTAAACAGGTTGATGTTGTACTTCTTGAAACGAACGATGGACGGTTACATTACGAACAGGCGTTGCTTGTGCTCAAAGCCGGCAAAAGACTGTTCATTGATAAACCAGTTGCAGCTAATCTTGCTGACGCAGTTGCCATTTTTGCGGCGGCCAAAAAATATAACACGCCTGTCTTTTCCTGCTCATCCCTAAGATTCTCGCCGGCAGTACAGGATATTGCAAAAGGAAACACGGTTGGAAAAGTATTAGGCGCTGATACCTTCTCACCCTGCACTATCGAGAAAACACATACGGAACTTTTTTGGTATGGCATCCATGGAGTTGAAACGTTATTCACAGTCATGGGCAGGGGATGCAGGCAAGTGGTAAGGACTTACCAGGAAGGCACTGATGTGGTGGTAGGCACCTGGCAGGATGGACGAATAGGAACCTTCCGTGGCACCAGAACAGGTCAGTACGACCTTGGCGGTACTGTATTTGGCGAAAAAGGCAACAATCATTTTTCAGCTGAAGGCGGATATGAACCATTATTAAAAGAAATTGTGCAGTTCTTCAAAACTGGTATACCTCCCGTGGCCGCTGAAGAAACCATTGAAATATGCGCTTTCATGGAAGCTGCTGATGAAAGCAAACGACTGGGGGGAGTTCCTGTAGAATTGGAAAGGGTGATGGCAAAAGTAAAATAAAAAGATGCGCTCCCTGGTATTATATAGCATTATTTCATTTCATATACATTGGGAAGCATAAAGTTCTTATAACCTTTCCATCGGGCAATCATGGACAAAAATAAATAAGGGCGTTTTTGAAGAGGAATATTACAACAACACCGAAGGTATTTTTTCAGCATCACCGCACTATAAAAGTTTATTGCAATCAATTCCGATGCATAAATAGATCACATGAATAATAATCGAAGAAATTTTATCAAGAATACCATCAAAGGCGCAGCCGCTGTTGCTGTTGGTGGCATCCTGCCCTCTTTTACTTCAAAAAGCTATGCGGCTATTATTGGTGCAAACGAAAGAATTAACGTTGGCGTAATGGGAGTGTATAGTCGTGGACTGGCTCTTGCAAAAAATTTCGCAGTACAAAAAACCGCACATGTTATCTCAGTTTCTGACGTAGACACCCGTGCAGCCGATACTTGCATTGGAGAAGTTGAGAAGATTCAAAAAAGCCGTCCCCTTGCCATACCTGATTTCAGAAAAGCGCTTGAGCAAAAAGATATGGATGCCCTTGCGATTGCGGCCCCTGATCATTGGCATGCTCCTGCTGCTATACTTGCTTCTAAAGCAGGCAAGCATGTGTACCTGGAAAAACCTTGCAGCCATAATCCGAATGAAGGCGAGCTTCTCGTTAAAGTTGTTGAGAAATACAAGAATGTTATGCAGATGGGAAACCAGCGCAGATCATGGCCTAATGTCGCTACTGCAATCACTGAATTGCATGGCGGAATAATTGGCCGGCCATATTTTGCGAAGACATGGTACACCAATAACCGTCCATCAATCGGAAAAGGAAAAGTAACTGCGGTTCCTTCATGGCTGGATTATGAACTGTGGCAGGGACCTGCACCACGTCAACCATATAAAGACAATCTTATTCACTATAACTGGCACTGGTTCTGGAACTGGGGTACAGGCGAAGCGGCGAACAATGGCGTGCACACGATAGATCTCGCCCGCTGGGGGTTGAATGTTGATTTTCCAACCCGTGTCACATCAGCAGGTGGCCGTTACCGTTACCAGGATGATTGGCAAACACCCGATACACAAGTGATCACCATAGAATTCAATAACAATTCCAGCATTGTATGGGAAGGACGCAGTTGCAATGGCCGCGGTATTGAAGGTAGCGGTGTAGGAGTTATTTTTTATGGTGAAACCGGAACGATGGTTATTGGCGGAGGAAATGGCTATACGGTTTACGACCTCGAAAATAAAATTATTAAGGAAGTTAAAGATTCCGAGATTGTAGATACTCGAAATTTATCCAGCCCTGCAGACGACCTTGATGGCCTGCACATACAAAATTTTCTTTCCGGAATCAGCAAGGGCACCAAAATAATATCTCCTATAGCGGAAGGGCATAAAAGCACGCTTCTTTGCCAATTGGGGAATATAGCCCAGCGTTCTGGTAACAGTCTCAAAATAGATCCTACAAATGGTCATATCATTGGAGATGCTGTTGCCCGGGAATACTGGACACGTAAGTACGAACACGGCTGGGAGCCAGTGATATAGAATAATCGATTTTATCAGACCACCACCATGGCTCTTGAAAAACGCAAAGCAGGTAAGATCAGATGCCTAGTTTTTTTGCTGCTGCAATTAAATAAGTGACATGATAATCCGGAATGACTCCTTTGTCATTCGGGCCAACGTTCAATAAAAAGTTTGCAGAATGTTTGCGGGCAACATTATACCATCCGGCGATGGTATCAACTGAAGGATGAAGTAAGAATTGTTCACCAGTCCAGAACCATTGGGGACTTAATGAAGTACAATATTCCATTGGCAGATATACCTTTTCTCCTTTAGGATTGGTAAAAACCGGGTCAATTACAGGTTGAATTATTTTTTCATTCATGATGAAGTCGAAATGTTCCGCGGTTCTTGCATCTACCGGGAAATATCTTACCTGGCCAAGCCTGTCGCTGCTCGAATTATTCTGTACGATGCATGAAGGTTGTAACCGATGTATCTCATTGTATAAAGATTCCCATTCCCAGCGCTCACCATGTTTTAATCCTGAATCAGGATTCTTTTCCCACTCAGGATTATATTGCCATTGCCTGGTTGGGAAGTCCTTGTCCCAGGCGCCATCAAACCATATCTGTGTTATTTCTCCATAGCTTGTAAGTAATTCTGCTACCTGGATGCGCATGTATTCAGCATATATTTTATCATTTTCGTAGCCGGGGAAATTCATATCCCATAGTGAATAATAAAAACCAACTTTCATCCCTTTCTTCCTGAATGATTCAACGAATGCACCCACGACATCTTTTTTATTCTTTGAATTTTTGACACTGTATTCTGTATATCGTGATGGCCACAGGCAGAAGCCATCGTGATGTTTGGTGGTGAGCACAGCATATTTCATTCCGGCATCAGCTGCTGTTTGAGCCCATTGATCAGTGTTTAAATTATCAAACATAAATTTCTCCGGTGGAAATTTTCCATCACCCCATCCCACCTTGTTGATGGTATTGGGACCAAAATGAAGGAACATTCCATATTTTAGTTTCATCCAGGCTGCCTGCGCTTTGGTAGGCCTTACGTCTATTGACTGGTTGCCCGTATCAACAACGGATAATTTTGGTGCCATTATCCCCGCCACAAAAGAACTCAGAGAAGTTATTTCAAGAAACCGGCGCCTGTGAATTTTTTTCATGTGCGGAGGTATTATTATGAGATTACTTTGCCAGGATTTTTTTCAATTGCTCTTCCATCAGTAGTGCGATCCTTGTAAATCCGAGGTCTGTAAGATGTGCACCATCGACTGTAGCTTCACCATCGTCTCCTATGAGTTGCTTTGCAGGAAGATAATACAGATCTCTCATCCCCTCTTTTTTCAAAGTTGTATAGGCCTGATTGAAAGCCATATTTATTTCATCTATTCTTTGCTTCGTGCTTTTAATGAATCTTGAAGTTGGAAATATGAGATGTTCAACAAGTAAAATCGGAATTCCGGGACGATTTTTTCTGAGCAATCGAATAAAAGGCAACGTTCTCTCTTTTGCAAGCTGCGGAGTAAGATTGCCTCCACAATCTATCACATAACATGATGCATCTATTTCTGAAAGTGCTTCAGCCAATTCCTTTTCCATTTTACCATTACCGCTGAACCCAAGATTTATTGTTTCAATATTCAGATGACGTGAAATGATCGCAGGATAACCCATGCCGGGACGCATGGCAGATGCACCCTGGGTAATACTGGTTCCATAAAAAACAACAGGAGGTTTTTTACGGAAAAGTCCATTGACCGGTTTATTGATAGCCGATCCGTGTTGCACCCCGACATACACAGAATCCACGGTTTCGTACATAGGTAAATAAAGAATGAATTCTTTCATGGAGCTATCCATATCCTTTATCAATACAGATTCATTATTTTCATGGTCGTATGGTTTTCCAACACCAGCGTAAAACCATTTGTTATTCTGAAGACAATACAGGTCCACTCCCTTTACCATTGTTTCCGCACCATGGGGATAATGAACATTATTCCCGGTTTTCCATTTAACGTCAATCCTTGGCGAATTGCTGGCAAACCGTATGCTTATTCCTGAGGAAGACCGGCTAAGATCCCATACTTCGGGACGAACTTTTTCCTTGTACTTAATTGGCAGCCGGGTGTACGTTGAATCTTTGAATCCTTTCCCGTTTATCTGAAATTGTTTTGCGTCATGGAATTCAATAGGAACAGTTTTGCTTTCCACCTTAGCCAGAACAACATCATCCAATTCCATAGCAATTATCGTTACCTGCGGATGTTGCGAACGATCAATTCCTGTAACAGTGATTTCTTTCCAGTCGTTGAGTGTGAAATTCAATGGTTTTTTATCATACACATTGTAAACCTTTTTCACCTTCCGCTGATCAACTGAAGGAAACCGGAAGCTGTTACCTGCATAGTCTTTATATAAATATGCATAAATGGTATGATCACGATAACAGTATCCATACTGGCCATCTTTCGGGTTCCATGGGCCGCCCCTGGTTTTATAAACGGCTTCTCCTACTTTGCTCAGCCATTGTCCAACTTCCCTTAATACGTCAGCTTCTGCTTTAGGTATGGTACCATGCCTGTCGGGTCCAACGTTTAATAGCAGGGCCATATTCCTGATAATGCAATCAGATAAAATTCTTTTTACTTTGTCGGCTGACATGATCTTGTCCGGATCTTCAGCATGCTTCTCATATCCCCATGCTTCATGTAGAGAAAGCGTTTTCTCATAGAATTGTGTGCTTCTTACAGGACCAGTGATAGGCGATGCACCTTCTTCTGATAAATAGTCACCATACCACCCCGTTCGTGGATTGACCAGAATATCCGGCTGATATTTTCTTACCATCCCCATCAGTCCCAAAGGTTTTCCCGTCCCTTGTTCTACATCACCTGACCCTGGGGCAATCGGCCACGCATTTTTTGGATCGCGGTATTTTCCCGGTTCCCAAAAAAAAGCCGCATCCGCATCTGTTCCTCTTTCTCCAAGCCAGCCTCCATCCCAGAATACCTGGTCTATCTTTCCATATTTAGTCATTAATTCTTTTGTCTGATAATACAATTCATCCTTCATTATCCTCGCATTTTCCTTGTGGGAGGTGTCGGCTTTGTAACCCCATTTAGTATTGCCTTTGAAGAAGGGGCTTTTCCCAGTTCCGTCAATATCATAGTATCCGGGGTAACGCCAGTTGATAAGGGTTTTATAAATACCAACTTTAAGTCCTGCTTTGCGGCAGGCTTCAACATATTCTTTAACAAGGTCCCTTCCCAATGTTTGTTTTGCGGTAAATGCGTTGGGATAACTGCTTTCAAATAAGGCGAAGCCGTCATGATGCATTGCGGTCAGGTTCATGTATTTCATTCCGGCATCTTTCGCAATCTGTGCCCATTCACTCGCATTAAACCGGTCGGCAGTAAATTGTTTATCTCCACTTTCGGGATAAGCAAACTTCCTGTATTCATTTATCGATATACCTGCCCAGTTCATGTACCATTCCCCATTTTCCGCGCCCGAATAAAGTCCCCAGTGGAGGAACATGCCAAATTTGGCGTCCATTAACCAACTAAGCTTTTCATTTGATTGCTGTATGATTCCAAGGTCCTCCCTGAGAATCCTTTCCGGCAGCGGATAAATTTGTGCTAAAGTATATAAATTAAACAGGCATAGGAATATCAAAAAAAGGGGTGAAGCTTTCACTTTGAATATTGTTATGAAGTACAAATATTTAATGGGCCGTTTTGTCCTTTATATATTTAGCCACAGTGCCGACGGGTGCAAGCCAGATTTTATTTGCAGGGTCCTGTGCATACTGAATAAGTTTTTCCAGTACTTCAAGATTTGTGGTCTGTCCGCCCGATCCTCCCATTTCATGGCCTGCAAAAACTAACCACTTCCCTGATTCCCCTGCGCTTTTTATCAAGCTTAAAACCTGGTCGAAAGATTTTCCGTCGAGTTCCATTCCTGTTACTTGGGCGAGGTCGCCGTATAAAGGATCATTTGGTCCTTCACCGAGCCATAATCGTCCTGAAATGAACTGTTTTGCAACAACGGGCACATAGCTGCGTGTCTTCAATCCTTTTCCAACGAAAGTTTGACCACAGGGATAAGCGAATACTTCCGGGGTAACACCGAGCAATTTATTTACCTGAATGTTTGCTTCCTTCAGTTCATTTCTCATTCGCTTAATAGTATAGTCCTCGAGTGCATTCGACCTTGTCCAGGGAAAGTTTGCTGTACAGGGATGGTTGACTGAATGATTGCCTATTTCATGACCTGCTGCCACAGCTTTTTTCCATCCTTCCAGGCGCTTCTCCACACTGCCCGGCACAACATAGAAGGTTGCTTTTACATTGTATCGGTCAAGTAAGGCAGTTCCGGAATCAACCTGGCTCATACGTGCATCATCGAAGCTGAGGCTTAAAGACATTTGATAACCCTCCGGCCATTTGAAATCTTTTTCATTTGTCTGTGCTGACAAACGGGAAGAACACAATAAAACAAGAATAATTATTATCCCGTTTTTCCATCCTGTCCTAAGTGTAGAATTGTTTTTTGTATTCATAATATTTAATGTAATCATTCTCTAAATTAAAAAGAACTCTGTTAAGCCTATGAAGGAATTCCTGGATCACTCCCGGGTCTGAAGATTATTTATCCCACCAAATCCGTGTAGTTGATTGTAGTTACCTCACCTGCAACAGCAATGCGTTGTTATCATTAATACCGGCAATAATGCTTTCCGATTTTCCCGTTTTAATCTTCTGAAGGCTTCTTACATTTCCCCGAATATTTAAACCACTTTCTGTTTGCGCTGCATAAGTAAAATCTCCTTTTCCATTTCCCAGCAGCACAACTCCATGATTGGCGCTGTAACGGCCAAATTTTATTCTTGTCCAGGTATTATTGCCGGTTAGCAAGATATCTTTTTTGCCATCGGCGTTTATGTCTGCTGTTACAATTCCATATACAGGTGAATACTGTGCCGGTATTGGTATAGAGTGAAGTGAAAAACCTTTACTACCCTGGTTTTCAAGATAAACAGTTTGCATGGTTTCTGCCTTTAAAAGACCTGCATCCTTTATTTGCTCAGGTGGAAATATATCGTTGATGGTTGCAACGGAATATGCTTTATACTCAAGAAATTTTTTCTTTAGCCCGGGCAGCTGATCTGTTAAGTCATCCCTTGAATTAACAGGGTAAGACACACCACCGATATAGTAACAAAGCACAGGATCTATAGAGCCATTACCATCAAAATCTTTATAATAAATGCTCATGGGTTCTTTTTCATTTACATGGAACTGGGTGTTTAAACCGCAATTGCCTATGATAATATCCGGATCGCCGTCGCCATCCATATCGTCTGCATTGATCCTGTTCCACCAGCCGGTGCTTCCAAAATGGATATACTGAGATGAAGCATCTGTAAGATTACCTTTTTGATTAATGAATACTTTTACGGGCATCCATTCTCCAACTACAATTAAGTCAGGCTGTTTATCATTGTTCAAATCGGTGAAAACAGCGTCTGTTACCATACCTGCCTGCTGCAAAGCCGAACAAATGCCTGAAGTCGCATCTTTAAATATTCCTTTTCCATCATTGATCAAAATATAACTGCGCGGGGCGGTTGGATATTTCCCGGGCACTACTCTTCCACCAACAAATAAATCCATATCGCCATCCCCATCAATATCTGCAGCTTTTACACAGCCTTTGCTGGTCAGCAATTGGGGCAAAGCATTTTCCTTTTGGGTGAAATTTCCCTGCCCAACTCCGCCATCATTTATATAAAGCCTGTCCTGAAAGGCCGTATCATTCTCATTAAACTCATACCCGCCGCCTGCCACATACAAATCTTTATCTCCATCGTTGTCTGCATCAAAAAAAGCAGCTGCCACATCTTCACTTTTTGCATCTTTCAATATTTCCGGTTCAGTCTTAACAGTAAATGTTCCGTTCGTGTTTTGTATAAATATTTGTGATGCCTGATCTTTCGCACCACCCATAAAGAAGTCTTCCAGCCCATCTTTATTGATGTCCGCTACTTCGATACATGGTCCCTGGCGGGATAAATAATTTGGCAATAAACCCTGTACATTAAAATCGCTGAAAGCGTTTTCATGATGCTGTACACCCGGCAAAGCTGTTTGTAGCAAAAGGGATTGTGTATTTCCAATTGTGTCGTAGACCCATTTCTCTTTAGCATCAGAGAGTTTAATTGTTATGGTTTGGTTTGGTTTTACATTAACGAGTTTTTGAAAGCTGTCATCGGGCCAGATTACCAATATGGAATCTATTGAAATATTCTTGCCTATACCGAAATTCAATACAGGATCTGATGAAGACTGAAAACCCCGCACAGGAAATTGCTCCTGGAAATTTTGCTGCCCCTTACAAAACAGTCTAACCTTGGTGCCTATTCCTCTTTCGTTTGCAGGACTGCCCTGTAAACGAATACGGACGTAGTTGTTCCTGGTAAGGCTTTCACTGTTGTTTTTGTAAATGCGGGCATAATCATTGGCAGTGGTCACTACCAGATCAAGATCGCCATCGTTATCAAGGTCTGCATAGGAAGCCCCGGCACAGACGCCCAGCTGATCCATACCCCATTCTTTGGTTTTTTTTGTAAATGTTTCGTTGCCGTTATTTTGAAATATATAATTGGCAATCCTAAGGGTAGGCATTTTTCTTATGTACTCCGGAATAGGATCAATGGCTTCTTTATTCATAGCACGGACAAGCCTGTCCATAGAATATTTTATGAAATCCATGTCTGTATGATCCTTAACATACCCATTGGTTACAAACAGGTCTTTGTTACCATCATTATCATAGTCGGCAAAGAGAGCTGCCCAGCTCCAGTCTGTATTGGAAACACCGGACAATTGTCCAACTTCGCTGAAAGTACCATCTCCATTGTTTTTTTGCAGCATGTTGCGGCTGTACTGGTAATAAAACCCCTGGGAAAACAGGAATTGAAATTTATCAAAATTCTCTGCCCCGCTGTGCATCTTTTGGGTTTTATTATCTTCAGCCAGCATGTCTAATGTAAGCAGGTCAACAAAGCCATCGTTATTATAATCAGCGGCATCAGAGCCCATAGAAAACAGGGAAGTTTCATCCATGCATTTTGAAAGTTGTTCTGTAAATGTTCCGTTACGGTTATTAGTGAACAGATAATCCGGTTCATTAAAATCGTTCGATACAACGATATCCGGCCACCCATCATTATTAAAATCCGATACAGCAATCCCTAAACCAAAGGTTAGTACATTTGAAGTGATGCCTGCTGCCTCAGTTACATCAGTAAAATGCCCGTTATCGTTACGGTATAATTTACTGGCAAAAGCCGGATCACGTACTTTACGTAGTTCAGGTTTTTCCTGCACCCCTGACGTCCATTTCTGTAAAGAGTGATTGATGATAAAGCAATCAATGTCCCCATCTTTATCATAATCAAAAAATGCCGACTGTGTAGAATATCCCGGATCCGCAAGACCATATTCCCGGGCTTTTTCAGAAAAGGTGAGATCGCCATTATTAATAAAAAGTAAATTTTCTCTCCGCTGTGGGTTTCCATCGGCACTGCGGCAAATATAAATATCTAACTTCCCATCCCCGTTAATATCTGCCATTGTAGCTCCTGTGCACCACCCCTGTTTTTCGGCAACACCGCTGCGCATTGTTATATCGTCAAATTCAAAGTTTCCTTTATTCAGAAACAAACGGTTTTTAACCATGTTCCCGGTAAATAAAATATCCTGAAGGCCATCATTGTTAATATCACCGATAGCAACACCTCCTCCATTGTAGAAATACATATAATTATTCATATTTAGAGGCCCGTCATCTATAAACATATTTCGAAAATTTACGCCGGTGCTGTTTTTATCAAGATCGGTAAATAAAGCGGCGCTATCGTTTTTACAAGAGTAAAAAAGAAGGGAAAGAAATGATACTATGCAGAAATAATATTTAACCAAATTGCTGAATGATTAATTTTTGTAAATGTAGAATAGTTTTTTAGCTCTGAATATTGACCTTTTTATAAACAGCTATCAGATCGAGTACGCTGGTTTCCAAACCTGGGAAGTTTCAGAATCGGCTGCTGCATTACCCATATGTATCGCTATCGAGGTATCACGCCCCGATTCTACATTTGAAACTGGTTTCTTTTTATTATGAATACAATCAATAAAATCAAGCAGGGAATAAGTCGAGGCTTCTAGTTCTTTTTCGCCTTCTTTTTTAAAAAGGAGTTCAACTTTGCCCTCAGCGAGGACAGTTTTGGTAGCGCCGGTCACTCCATCTACTATCCCTTTCACCCTGTCAAATGATTCCGCATATAAATAAGCGTGTTCTGTTTGCATATCCAAAGTAGCCTTATCACCCAAAATGCGGATATTATACCCGTTGTATGCATTTGAAAGAACTGAAGTAACGCTGGATTGCACCCCGTCAGGATATTCATAAATTGTCCTGATATGATCAAAGGTATCTCTTCCGTCTTTCCAATAATTTATTCCTCCCATTCCAGTTACCTTTATAGGATGACTATCAAGCAAAAAATTTACTACATCAATTTGATGTGCACATAATTCTGACAGAGGGCCTCCGCAATATTTTCTGTGCATACGCCAATTAATCGCAAGTTCCTGTTTTGGATCTTTTACCGGAAATCGCCAATTCGAATTACGGTTGTATTGACACTCGAAATGGGTAATCTTTCCTAACCAATTTTGTGACATAATTTCTTTCACCCTATGAATGAGGCCATAGTACCGATTTTGATACCCAACCTGGAGAACCAGGTTAGAATCTCTTACTTTTTTTACCAGGTCAATGGCCTGTGGAATATCATGAGTCATTGACTTCTCCAGGTACACATGTTTGCCTGCGTCCAGGGCATCTAATGCCATACTATAATGTAAATAAAGGGGAGTAGCAATAATTACAGCATCAATTTCTTTATCCTCCAGTAATTTTCTATAGTCTGTATATGATTTAGCTCCTTTGCTTGCCTGGTTCATTCCGTTTTGGAGATGTTCCGCTATTACATCACAGCAAGCGACTATTTCCATTCCTTTTATTTCTTTTATAAGAGAAGCCAGCCCCGTACCCCTTGAGCCCGTACCGATTACTCCTACCCGGACGATATCGTTTTTAAAAGATGATAATCCTAAAGATTGAAAGCCAAGAGCCGCTATTCCGGAAACTGTTATAGCCCCTGATGCTACAAATCTTCTTCGTGAGATGGTGTTATTTGTCACTTCAATAAATTAGACTATGAAAATACAGAATACTCCTTCTTTAAGAAGGTGCCGATTATTTCCTTAGTTTATCCTTAATTACCGCCTGCCTCATTTGCCCATCACTCCTGGTTTTTAATTTAGCTATCTCTTCATCTCTAATCTTATATAAATCCTCTGCCTGACGGCTGAGATGATTAATCGCCTGACTTCCATTTCATAAAAATACGAATTTAGGTGTACGTATCCGGATAAGTTACTCTATCCACCCGGGACTGAAAGGATAATTTATACCTATATCAAATTAAAAATTTCGCCTGAGAATATTCATTCCTGGTGAATTAATCACCTGGGCCTGTACACTATTTTTTTTTGAAGTTGTTTGCGTGGATATGATAAAGATTTCGGAACTTAGGTTATCAGAGAATCTTTTTTAACTCAACTGCTTAAAAAATACGAATGCCTGCAAATTCATTCCATGATGAATATGAATTATTAAGCCGGCTTAAAGCAGGCGATAAACTGGCATTCGCCCGTTTGTATGAATTGTATAGCCGACCATTGTATCTCAACCTGTTTAAATTATTGAAGACGGAACAAGTCGCTGAAGAAATTTTACAGAGTATCTTTTTTATAGTATGGGAAAAAAGAGAAACCATTACCATTAATCATAGTATCAAGGGCTACTTGTTTCGTATTGCAGAAAATAAAGTGCATGACTTTTTTCGAAAGCTGAAACGTGACAGGAAACTGTATGATCATATACTGGAAATATCCTGTGGAGAATATGAAGACGTGGAAATTAAGATTCTTCATAGTGAAGAAACTGCCTTATTGAATAAAGCTATAGAAAACCTGCCCCCGCAGCGAAAAGAGGTTTTTTATCTGTGTAAATTGGAGGGAAAATCTTACCTGGAGGTAAGCCGGCGACTTGGCATTTCTGCCTCCACTATCAATGATCATATCGTTAAAGCCACCCGTGCCGTTCGTGATTTTATTGTTGCCAATACATAGAATGACGACGGTTTACCTGGCAAGTTCTTAATTTTCCTTTTATTAGAAACTGTCTTTGGCACCAGGAAATCAAAACACAGATCACACAGATCAGGCGATATGTGCGTGCTCCGTTCTTCAAAATTTAAACAGCTTCCATCAATTAATTTTTCTTAAATGAGCGGTAAATTCCCTCTGGGTTGGTACTTTCATTTCCGCATGCAATTGAAATTGCTAAAAATTTTTTTTCCCAGCAGATGATTAATTGCTTTCATGCGTCTCTATAGAAAAACCCGGGACTTGAACAATCATCAAAATTTAGAAATACTTTTTCACAAATACCTGGAAAACCAGTGCACACCGGAAGAAACGGAAACTATACTGACATGGCTAATGGTGGAAGAGTATAGCCAGGAACAAAAAGATTTAATCAGCCGATTACTTTCCGGCCATCCTGAAATTAGCAAACCCCTAACGAAAGTATTGCAACAGCGATTGCAAAAAAATTTGGAGACCACTTTACAAAAAATCGAAGAAAAAGAAAATGCAGGTAGCAAACTGAAAAAGCAACCCTGGCTACGATACGCTGCAGTTGTTTTGCTTATCATTGTTGGAACCGGAACCTACCTGGCGCTGCAACCTAAAACTCCTTCGAAGCCTGCAACTCTAGCCAGCTATAAAGAACAAACAAAACAAACAAAGAGAGACCTGGCCCCAGGTGGCAACAGAGCTGTTTTAACACTTGGCGATGGTTCTACTATTGTGCTGGACGAGGCGAAGAATGGAACCCTCACCCAACAAGGTAATACCAAAGTTCTCAAGCTCAATGGTAAACTGACGTATGATCCCGCGAATACAAAAAACGATGAAATATTATACAATACCATATCTACACCCCGGGGCGGACAGTATCAAATCGAATTACCAGATGGCAGCCAGGTATGGCTGAATGCCGTTTCATCCCTTCGTTTTCCAACAGCATTTACCGGAAAAGAAAGAAGGGTTGAGATAACGGGAG
>Ga0137431_1000263_pt1 | contig 21643 bp, 20 predicted proteins | sample EasRivERMZT800_2_FD_104646 | JGI IMG/M metagenome (GOLD analysis project Ga0137431, IMG submission 104646) | Soil microbial communities from meander-bound floodplain in the East River, Colorado, USA - East River MetaG ERMZT800_2 | ecosystem: Environmental > Terrestrial > Soil > Floodplain ... | reverse complement strand
TTTATTAATGATCGATAGGGTTTAAAAAGAACTTTATGACAATAGATCAATCTGAAAAAAAAGTCGTTGGCATTACCCTGGGCCTTATCGGGTTGTTTGTTTTCTCGCTGCTTTATGCAAAAGGGAAATATAAAACCGACGTGCCTGTGTGTTTGCCTTATGATAAAGCCTATACAGAACCAAAAATCAATAAGCTGGACGAAAAGACCTACCAGGTTTTTTCCGTGGCTGCTATGTGGCAATTTCAACCCTCCGAGATCTATATTCCCGTGGGAAGCGAGGTGGATTTTTACCTCACTTCAAAGGACGTGGTTCATGGATTCAACATTGCTCAAAAGAATGTAAATATGATGGCCGTATATGGTGCCATCAATAAAACTACGGTAAAGTTTGACAAGCCGGGTGTTTATGACATTATATGTCACGAGTACTGCGGCATTGGTCATCAGAATATGCGGGCACAGGTAATTGTCAATTATCCCGAAGCCAGGTAAAACCCACACACATGCAAGTATCCAAATCATTCAAACAGGTTATTTTTCTTGAGCTCGCCATTCCGGTAGCCTTGCTGATCATTGGCATATATCACGGGTTGATGCAAACTATCTATCGTGCCGGCGTGCTGCACCAAACATCCTTTGCCAAATTAGATTACTACCAGGGTCTTACCCTGCATGGTGTTATCAATGCGCTGGTGCTTACTACTTTTTTTGCCGTAGCTTTTGGCCATGTTACGATGGCCTTCTATTTTAAGAAAGAGCCTAATAGAAAATTGATGTGGCTCAGCTTCTGGCTGATGCTGTCAGGTGTGCTAATGGCTGCATGGGCCATGCTGGCCGGTAAGGCATCTGTGCTTTACACCTTTTATCCCCCGCTTAAAGCCCATCCTTTATTTTACCTTGGCGCCGCTTTATTAATCGTGGGTTCCTGGGTGCCTTTGTTTGACTGGGCAGTCATGTACAACGGTTGGAAAAAAGAAAACCAGCAAAACAAAACACCATTAGCTGTACTAGGTACGCTCATCAATTTCATAATTTGGTTTGTGTGTACGCTTGCTGTTGCCTATGAAGTCTTAGTGTTGCTCATTCCCTGGTCAATGGGCTGGACCGATACCGTGAATGTTAACCTGGCGAGAACTTTATTCTGGTTCTTTGGGCATGCACTGGTATATTTCTGGCTACTTCCTGCATACATCATGTTCTATACCATCCTTCCGAAAATCGCAGGTGGCAAACTGTATTCTGATCTTGCAGGCCGCGTTGCCTTGTTCCTGTTTCTATTGTTTTCGATCCCGGTTGGTGTGCATCATCAATACAGTGATCCGACGATTACACAGGGAGTAAAATTCTTTCATGGCATGCTTACTTATGGGGTAGCCATACCGAGTTTTATAACCGCATTCACTATTGCAGCATCATTAGAGTACGCCGGCAGGGAAAGAGGGTCCAAAGGTTTGTTTGGCTGGATGGTGAAATTGCCCTGGTTTGATGAGAGCAAATACCTGTTTGCGTATTTTATTAGCGGACTGATCCTGTTTGTTTTTGGTGGAGTTACCGGTATCATCAATGCTTCCTACTCACTCAATAATGTGGTACACAATACGGCCTGGATGCCTGGCCATTTCCATATGACGGTGGCGGGCCCTGTTTTCCTCGGTATCATTGCAATGAGTTTGTATATCTATTCAAAATTGAGTGGCAAAAGGGTTTTTTTACCGAAGCTTAACACCATTATTCCCTATCTATGGGTGATAGGCATGCTGATTTTTTCTTTTGGAATGAGCTGGGGCGGATTGCGCGGCGAGCCAAGGAGGACCAACCTGGGTACTTCTTATCTCAATCCTGATAATGCTCTATTCCGCAGCGACTGGGTGCCCACTACCTTGCTGGCATTGCTGGGAGGTATCATTATGTTCATTGCAGCAATGATGTTCATTGTTATATTCTTTGGAACTATACTAAGCAAGAAGAAAGAAGAGGGGGTGCTGGAAATTCCGGTAAGTGAAGCTTATCATGATGAAAAGAGAGTGCCGCTGTTTGACAGATTTAAACCCTGGCTGGTCGCGATGATTGTCATTCTCCTGTTGGCCTATGTACCGGCCTTGCTCAATGTAAATAAAAACAGCGGACCCAAAGCTCCCCGTTTCAATATTGATAACCCCGTGCCGCAAGTTTCTGCAAAAAAATAATGGCAGCAAAGAGAACGATAGTATTATTCGTATCCGTGGTATTCGTCTTACCCCTTACGGCATGGGCTTTACTTAGCTTTTATGAAAAGAGAATCGAAAAGTTATCTGTATTGGGTAAAACTAAGGATCATCATATTGAAGAATTCAGTCTGATTAACCAGGATGGACTGATTAGGACTGGTGATGATTGGAAAAACAAGATCGTGGTCGCGAATTTCTTTTTTACGAATTGCCCCATCATTTGCCCGAAAATGACGGATAACGTAAAAAAAGTGAGTGAAGCTTTTGAAGAGGATAAAAGCATCTTCATTAGTTCATTTTCTATAGATCCCGAAAGAGACAGCGTCAAACAATTAAAAAAATATGCTGACCGGTTCAAAATTGCAACGGATAAATGGGATCTGTTGACAGGCAGTAAAAAAGATATCTATAAACTGGCCCGCAATAGTTTTATGATCGTTGCAACGGACGGTGATGGCGGGCCAGACGATTTTATACATAGTGACAGGCTGGTGCTGATAGATGCACAAAAAACGATCAGGGGATATTATAATGGTACCAGCGACAAAGAAACTAAACAACTGATTGACGATATAAAAAAATTAAAGAATGACCAATAAAAAATTAATTACAGGCTTAATCGCGCTGCTTGTTGCAGTTTATAGTCAGGCTAATCCGGCCGAAGAAGGTAAAACCATTTTTACGAGTCGGTGTGCGGCTTGTCATAATGTTAACAAGATAATGACGGGGCCAGCCCTGGCCGGCGTTGATCAGCGTCGTTCCATGGAATGGATCACCAAATTCATCCAATCATCACAGTCACTGGTTAAAAGCGGGGACAAGGATGCGGTAGCCCTTTTCCAGCAATTCAACAGGGTGCCTATGCCGGATCATCCTGACCTGACGAGTGACCACATTAAAAGCATCGTAGAATATATCAATTCCGAAAGCAAACCAATTGGGGAACAGACAGCTCCGTTTGCGAAACCTGCTACAAGGAGCACTGGTTACAAACCGCTGTCCCTGACAAAGGATTATCTGATCTTCCTGGTTTATTTAGCGATCGTTGGGATGCTGATAGGGGTATTGTTGCTTGCCGTTCACGTCAGTGGTTATAATCAGAAGAACACCGGAATAAAAAGAGCGCTGTAGTTTTTTATGGTTTATCAAAAAGCCCCCATGTTTATGGAGGCTTTTGATTTTTTCAATCAGTGGGTTTATTTTACATTGCTGCCATTGACGGTTTTGTTGCAAACTGGTTGATGAAGGAGATAGTTTGCCTAATAAGACCGCGATAACCCCGGTTTGATGCAGCATCCGTTTCTTTTTTCAAAACAGTACGCATCAATAGCTCCGTTGTTATTTCGTTGCAGGCGATCAATAAATTGTGATTTGCCGCAAGAACCAGCAACTTTTTTAAATCATTATCCTTTTCTTTTTCCACGGCCGGTTCAGCAAAGAAAAACAGGATGTCAATTTTGTTTGCTTCGATCAGCCCTGCTAACTGCTCGTAACCGCCAGTGTACCTGGTAAATAATTTCTTAACCGGTACTTTCAGTGTCCCTTCCAATATATCCGCGGTTTCGCTGATTGCAGTCAACTCATGTTGTTCCAGGATATCTTTATTGAAGTATGACCATTCAATAAGTTCCGTTCTCCTGCTATCATCGGCTACAATAGCTATTCGCTTTGCAGCCTTTTCGTTTATGTTGTTGTTCATAAATTCAAGTTTTAGGTTATACAAATGTCCATCCAATAAAAGCCTGCTCTTTATTTACAGGCAATCATTAATTACTAATTCCGTAATGGAATATTACTCGGGCGTAAGCACCGTTATTTTCTGAGGCAAACGGTAAGGTTGTGACGGGCATTTTTTACACTAAACGATCCTTACCTGTTTTCCTGCCTCAAGTGCTTCAGCTACCAGCGGCAGGTCCGATTGTTTAGGTCCGGACACGATCACCAGGTCTATTGCATTGTCATGTATAATCGAGTGCTCATGTTCTACTATCTCGGCCATCGGGTAATGCGTCCGGGCTGAGTCGGGTGATGTGCTATTGCGAACTAATACTTTCACCAGTTTAAAGCCGTTTCCACTGCTGGTGGAATCAAGCTGGAATTTCTTTCCTTTGTCACCACAATCTATCAAACCAATATTTTTTAAAGTGTTCATAGTATTTAAGTGTTTAGTTTATCATCAGGATTTCGAAGTCAAAAATAGTCAAATTTGTTTAAACGATTAAACAAAATATCCCTAATTTTGTAACAAGTTATGTTACAGTTGTTTATTTTTAAATAAGAAGCTTCGGGCTTCACATCTTTTCGCAGAAAATCAAATTAAGAGCTTTGTTTTCTTTTTTTAAACGGGAGGTAGACGATTTTATTTTAAGATAATTTTCATTGCCATGATGAAAAAGGTTTCATTAAAGGATATAGCAAACAAGGTGGGGGTGTCAACGGCCCTGGTCTCATATGTATTGAATAACCAAAAAGAAGGCCGCATAAGGAAAGAAGTAGCGCAAAGGATAAAGGAAACGGCAAAACAATTGAATTACCGAACCAACCTGGCGGCCAGGAGTCTTAAAACTAATAGGACATTTACAATCGGCCTCGTTGTAGCAGATATTTCCAACTCTTATTTTTCCACTCTTGCGCGAATAATTGAAGACGCAGCTGATCAAAATAACTATACCGTCATCTTCGGGAGCTCCGATGAGAATTCAAAAAAATCGGGAAAACTGATTGAAACATTACTGAACCGCCAGGTGGATGGATTGATTATATCGCCGCCGGAAAATTCGGAGTGCCAGGTTGAGTCTTTGATTCAAGAGGATATTCCGTTTGTACTGATCGATCGTTATTTTCCTGCCATAAAAACTAATTATGTTGCGATAGATAATTATAAAGCTGCTTATGAAGCGGTAGAACATTTTATTGAAACCGGTCGCAAAAAAATTGGAATGATTACCTATGAATCTTCGATTTTTACACTTACTGAAAGGACCAGGGGCTATCAGGCCGCGTTGAAAGAGCAGGCAATTTCTTTCAACAAGAACTGGTTAAAGGGATTAAGTGCAGATAATAGAGGAAAATCCGTTGAAAAAGCAATTGATGATTTACTGAAGGGGCCTCAAGTTATAGATGCATTATTATTCAGCACAAATACTCTGGCAGTTGCCGGATTGAGATATATTAATTCACTTAATATAAAAGTTCCCGGTGAACTTGCCATAATAAGCTTTGACCAAACGGAAGCTTTTGATTTATTCTATGCGCCCCTTACTTATATTAAGCAACCATTGCATGAAATCGGACAGATGGCTACTAAGATACTGCTGGAAAATATTGGAAAGCATAATGAACCTGTGCAATTAAATATAAGAGCGGAACTGGTCATCAGGGAATCAACTGAAGCGCAGAAGTATAAAAGAATTTTAGATTGAAAACTGATACAGCATTTTTGAGGGAATCATTGCAGGTAGCTTTAAGGGCGCATCAAAAAGGCAACCTTCCTTTTGGCTGCGTATTGGTGGATGAAAAAGAAAATATTATTGAAGAAGGTGAGAATACTGTGGTTACAGATGCTAATTCCATAGCTCATTGTGAAATAAATTTGGTAAATAAATTGGCGGGAAAATACAGTGCAGATTTTTTGCAGTCGTGCTCACTATATGCCAGTACCGAGCCATGCCCCATGTGTTCGGCCGCTATTTTCTGGAGCGGTATCGGTAGGTTGGTTTTCGCGTTGGGAAAAGATAAATATCATCAATTGGCACAAACAACTAATCCTGCTTATCTACTTGAGCTTTCTGCTGATGAAGTATTAAGCAAGGGCGGAAGAAAAGTAATAGTGGAAGGTCCTTTATTGGAAACAGAGGCGATCAATTTTTACATTAAAATTTATAAGGATTAATAAAAATTATATGCGAAAAATTGCAATTGTAACCGGTTCTTCCGGCAATCTTGGGCAGGAAGTAACAAGGAAATTTATTGCAGAAGGATATAATGTTGTCGGAACTGTTATCCCTAACGATCCGGCGCCAATGGATTTCCCTGCTGATCGTTTTGAAAAAGTTGTTGTTGATTTAATGAGTGAAGATGATTCCCAAAAGTTGGCTGCCACAGTTATTTCGAAGCATGGTGAAATAAATGCAGCAATTCTTACAGTAGGCGGATTTGCTATGGGGAATATTGCTGAAACAAAAACGGCCGATCTCATGAAGCAATACAAGCTGAATTTTGAGACTGCTTACAATATTGCCCGGCCTGTTTTTGCGCAAATGATGAAACAAAATGGCGGAAGGATCTTTTTAATTGGTTCGCGGCCCGGACTTGAGGCCAAAAGCGGAAACGGAATGATAGCTTATGGGCTTGCCAAATCGCTTATCTTCCGACTGGCAGAATTAATGAATGAGGAAGGTAAGGTGCATAATGTCGTGACTTGTGTCATTGTTCCCAGCACCATTGATACGCCGCAAAACCGGAAGGCGATGCCGGACACCGATCCCAATAATTGGGTAAAGGCGGAAGAGATAGCCAACGTCATTTATTATTATTGTACGGATGAGGCCAGGTCGCTGAGAGAACCGGTAATCAAAATTTATGGTAATTCATGAGTACTCGTGTTTGAAAAAATATGATCATTTCTCCTTGTAAACCAGTGGCTTTCAAACCGTTTTTTTTGAAGCCAACAATTCCTGGTTTCAAATAAAATAGTCTGGAGTCTATCGCTCATCCAACTCCTACCATGGGCTAAAAAAGTCACCTTAGTAATCATTTTTTCGTACAATTCAAACATTATGTTTTTAGGTTTATGGTTGTGGTGGTAACTTTATTTAATAAACCACAATTGGTGATCAACTTTTATGACAACATACTGAATAATCCAGTTTATCATCGCCAGTTCCGTTGCGGGGATACATTAGTGACAAAATATAATTGTCCCCTGGAGAATAAGCACCAGGACATGTGGAGCAAGCATAATTATATTGCCTGTGTAATGGAAGGCAGAAAAGTCTGGCATACGGCGTACGGTTCTTATGATCTGAGAAAGGGTTCCTGTGTATTCGTGAGAAAGGGCGCCTGCATCGTAGAGCAATTCTTCGACTCAGTTTTTTGTATTGTCTTATTTTTTGTTCCCGATGAATTTATTTGTGACGTATTAAAAAGCAAATCGATCCCGCTCAGTCGCAGAGACAAAAAATTTGAAAGTGTAATGCCGGTTGCCAGGAATGAATCACTGGATGCTTTTTTTTACACGATGATGGCTTACTTCGGTAATACTAATGAACCGGATCCTTCGCTGGTGGAATTAAAATTCAGGGAGTTGATACTTACCATTGCTGATAATCCGAATAACTCCGAAATACAATCTTTTTTTTCTTCATTATTAAATCAACCACAGGCTGTATCGCTGCAGCGGGTGATGGACGACAACTACTGCTTCAACCTGAAGCTCGAAGAATTTGCACAACTAAGTCACCGGAGCCTCTCGGCCTTTAAACGGGATTTTCAAAAACATTTTGATACCACACCCGGTAAATGGTTGCTGGAGAAAAGGCTCAACCATGCAAAGAACCTGCTGTCAAACTCCAATAAAACGGTAAGCGAAGCCTCCTTTGAAAGCGGGTTTGAAAACCCTTCCCATTTCAGCCGTGTTTTCCGCCAGCATTTCGGTATTGCTCCCATCTCCGCAAAACAACAGGTTTCTGCCTGAACTTTTTAGTCAAATCTCTGGACTTTGCAGTAATGCCATCAGGAAAAGGTTGGGATATTTTTATCCCTTCAATTAATCATTAATTATTAAAACCTTTTCACAATGAGTACAAAAGCTATCCAGGGGAAATTATGGAGTGTGGCCCCGCAGTATTGGTCACAATATTTTGAACCCTGTTTTATTCCCATGTATAAGAAAGTAATGGGGCAGTTAAGGCTAACCGAACAAACTTTATTGCTTGATGCCGGATGCGGCGCCGGATTGTTTAGTTCAATGGCAATTCAAGCGGGCGCCCAGGTTATAGGGGTAGATGCTGCGCCGGGTTTATTAAAGGAAGCAAAACGAAGAAATCCCTCAAACAATTTTTTGGAAGAAGACCTGGAAGCTCTGCCTTTTGCCGGTGACAGTTTTGATATCGTGACGGGATTCAATTCTTTTCAATATGCAGGAAATTTTGAAAACGCATTAACGGAAGCAAAACGGGTATTGAAAAAAAGTGGAAAGCTGGTTATTGGCATTTGGGATTTGCCCGAATTAAGCGAAGCCACAACAATTCTTAAAGCAATCGGCAGCCTGTTACCACCGCCGCCTCCGGGCACGCCTGGTCCGTTTGCATTATCTGAGGCTGGCGCGATTGAAACCATTCTCGATAATATTGGTATGAAAACGGTTTACAAATCAAGTGTGGGGTGCCCGCTTTTTTACAGCAACCTTTCCGATGGTGTCAAAAGCTTTATGGGAACGGGCCCTGCAGCATCTGCCTGTAATTATGCTGACGAAATAACGGTGAGAGAAGTTATTGCAGAAGCGCTTCAGCCATTTAGGGTGACAGAAGATTTCTATCAACTTCAAAACCAGTTCCTCGTTTTCATCGCGGAAAAATAAAGGTTAAAGTGAAGGATCTGTCAAAAAATTCTGTTAGTAAAATATTAATTGGATCCCTGGTCTTATCGGGTAATTAAACTTAAAATAATCAGTAGGAATTAATAAGGTGTGGCTTTGATTCAATCCCGGATCATGCCGGGATTTTTTAACGATGTTCAACATCAGGTCAGTTGTCAGGTCAAAAGTTGGGATACCAGATCATGTTGTTTTCAACATGGCAGGAGGTAACTATGAGTCAGTAATTTTTATACTTCGTTAAGTTGATAGTTTTTATGTCACAATAAGCTAAATCTACGGTTTGGCCTTTTTAGGACCTGAATTTAAAATCAGTGAGCAAGGTTCCTAAAATTTGAATATTAAATGAAAAATAAATTAAAATGAAGCGAAAAAGCATCGAACTAATAGCGGCCGGCTTGACATTAATTTCATTAATACTTATTCAACCTGGTTGTCAAAAGGACTCAGATGACCAGGATAGCTCTTCATCCCCTATTGAGGGATTATGGATTGGACTGTATACGGTGGACGGTCAGTTGGGCCAGCGATATTACAGTTTTGTTATTAAACCTGACGGAACAGTAATAAATGATACAAAAGCGGAAAATCAACAACATTTAAACATAGGTACCTGGACTTTGACTGGGGATTCATTTGAGTGTACCGCTACTTGCGTTTATGGATTGCCTATAAATATGGGGATAACCGAGACGCATACTGCTACATTTGATAAAGCAAATGGAACGCTCATAAATGGCATCTGGAAGAATGTCCCGCCGTTAAATGGCTCGGGAACATTTACTTTAACCAAAGTAAAATAAGTCGACACTCTAAAAATAATAAGTAGCAAGTCTGCAAGTACTTTTAAAAAACTTTACCCCCATCGCAAATAATAAGCGGCGGGGTTTTTTGTGTATTTTCAAAAGTGCATACCTTCAATTTCAGTTTTTACCAGGCTTCTGTTCTTTTGTGATGTAAGCAAAGAATTATACAATAGTTTCTTAATGAACCAGCAATCTCGTCAACTCATCTCAACGGGTTCCCCTTATGAACCGAAAGTAGGAATTTCAAGGGCTGTTCGAAGCGGCCGGATTATTGCCGTGACAGGAACTGCGCCATTAGGCCCCGACGGTAAGACGGTTTCAATTGGTGATGCTTCAGGCCAGGCACGTCGCTGTCTGGAAATCATACAAGCAGCCATAGAAGGTTTAGGAGGGAAAATGTCTGACGTAATCCGTACCAGGATTCTTTTAACCCGAATCGAAGACTGGGAAAAGGTCGCTCTTGTACATGGGGAATTTTTCACAGACATCCGGCCTGCTAATACAATCATGCAGGTGGTTCGGTTCATTGATCCAAACTGGTTGGTGGAAATAGAAACCGATGCAGTTATTGAAGACTGATTCTTTTCAGGGAAACATAATTGAAGCACACAATAAAAAATCAATAACCATGCTTATATTTCTTTTTTTTCTGCAGGTAATGGCTGAAAATAAACATATACCTGCCCCGGTTCCAAAGTTTGAAGCCCAGGTTGTTGATGATAATATTTCCATTGGCTATGGTCTTGCGCTGGGTGATGTGGATGGCGATGGTAAACCCGACATTCTCCTTGCAGATAAAAAGCAATTTGTATGGTACAGGAATGGGGATTGGAAGCGATTTGTCATGATTGAGAATTTAACGGAGTATGACAATGTTTGCATCGCTGCCCGTGATCTTGATGGTGATGGAAAAGTGGAAGTAGCAGTTGGAGCGCAATGGAATCCCGGTGAAACTGCAGATTCGACTAAATCAGGTTCCGTTCATTACCTGATCCGTCCACAAGACCCAACTCAATCCTGGAAGGCTGTGGCATTACATCATGAGCCAACGGTGCACCGGATGCGTTGGGTAAAAGCTGCAGACGGATCATTCTGCCTGTTGGTATTGCCGCTTCACGGAAGAGGCAACAAAAATGGAGAAGGTGAAGCAGTAAAATTGATTTCTTACCGGTTTCAAAAAAATCCTGGAGAAGCATGGAAGATAACTGTAGCGGATCAATCAATGCACATGACACATAATTTTGATATCGTGGAACAAAAATCTTCAAACAAGTCGGATATCTACATCGGTGGTAAGGAAGGTATAAAGATGATCCCGTCTTTCAACAACAGTAGTGGCCAATCGCAAAAAATACCGGGGGCAGAGAGTAGTGCCGGTGAAATACGGATAGGAAATTCAAAAGACAAGCAACGTTTTATTGCAACAATAGAGCCCATGCATGGTGTTGCGTTGGTGGTTTATTCGCTGGGAATAAATAAAACCCGCGCGGTATTGGATGAGCAATTAAAAGAAGGCCATGCCCTGGCGGCGGCGGACCTGCTTGGTCTTGGTCATGACCAGGTAGTTGCGGGATGGCGGGTTCCCAATGCAGAAAATAAAGTAGGTATTAAGTTGTATGTACCAAATGCCGGTAGCAATACCAAATGGGATTCATATTGGATAGATGATAATGGAATGGCCACAGAAGACCTGCAGGTGCTTGATATGAATGCCGATGGCAAACCGGATATAGTTGCTTCCGGCCGTGCTACAAATAATCTGAAGATATATTGGAACAGGTCGGAATAATTTAGGTCAATAGTATAGTGAATGGTGCCCCTCGCTCCACTCGGGGTGACGATCAATTGTGAATCGTCATTGCGATCCGCTAAAGGCGGTAAGCAAGTGAATATCCCACTAGCCACTAACCATTACCCACTGGCCAATTCCTACTAGCCTTTTAATTAACCAATATTTCATCGGTAAAGATCCAGGCTTTTTCCCCTTTACCCGGGTGCCATTTTGGTAGTTTAGCTACTGGGGTAGCTACGATCTTTATATATTTTGCGTTGATGGGTTGAAACTTGCATTCAAAACCTTTCTTAAAAGTAGGAATGACCTTGGCAGGCTGCGGGGGTTGAAGTTTGCCCAATAATTTTAAGTTCTTCAAATCTTCGCCACCCCATATTTCAATCAGGTTTGCAGGCATAATATAGCTGCCAACGTCTACCAGCGAACTTAATGTGATACTTCGTACAGGGACAGCGTTAGTAAATTCAAGCATGCATTCCATTTTTCTCTCGCGAAATGCCACCCATCCTCCAAACCGGAAATCAGCTTCCCCTTTTTCATGGTTTATCAGCAATTTGTTCTGCTCATCTTTATATTTATCATCAGGCTTAGTAATATAAATAACAGAATCAGGTGTATATGTATTTTTATAAAAGCTTGCGTCAAGCAGATCGCTGCTGATCCATCCTGGTTTATAAGCCTTCGCTTTTATATTCACATTGTCGCTGATGGTTTCCTTTCCTTTAAAAATTGGGGAATTGATACTGTCGGGTTCCGTGCCATCAAGTGTATAACGAATGGTGGTGCCTTGTATGTAATGTTTGAGCTTTAACGGAACAGCAGCGTTTAAAAAATCTTCTTCATTGAGCAATACCGGCGGAGATAATTTTAAGATTATCGTGTCTCCCCTGAAACCTGTTTCGAAATTTATGGCTTTTACTTTTTGCCTCACTCTTTCCATATCGGCTGTTGCGATAGGAGTATTCCATGCATAGACGGTTCGGAGATCAGGGAAGCTTTGCAATTGTTCCAACTGTGCCGCAGTTACTTTTGTTCCTGATATGGCCAGGTGGTTTAAGAATTTTAATTTTTTCAATTCGGGCAAGCTATTTCCACCGATGCCGGTAAAAGAAAGATTAAGCGTCCTTAGATTTTCAAACTCACTGATGAGCTTTATATCATCGTCTCTTAATGGCATTTTAGCAAGGTCAAGGGAAACGATCTGTTTTTTTATTTTGCCAAGATCTTTTAGCTGGCTGTTATTAAAAAGATTACTGTTAAAAAAATTGACTGACAGCGCCGGAGAGCCTAATGCTTCAGCGCTGACCACACGATTCACCGTATTTAATTTGCTGACAACAGAAGGATCGGCTTCCGCAAAATCATATTGAACTATTTCCGTAGCTGTAAAATTTTTAACGGCAATTTGATGCAGGGTATCAGTTGCAGGCAGATCCGCCACTCTTAATTTGAAATCGGCGCCTTTGCCTATCCAATGTGTAAGAATATCAATTTCTTCTTCGGTCAATTGTGGCTTACCCTTGGGGGGCATGTGGTGTTTTTTCTCTATTGGTAAATGAACCCTCTTCATAAGCAATCCAAGATCAGCGGCAGCACTATCCCACAGTTGACCGTTTTTTCCACCCTTCAATAACAGATCTTCTGTTTCCATTACCAGCTCACCTTTCGCTTTATTACGGTTATGGCAGGAAATACATTTTAATTCCAATATGGGTTTTACCATATGCGCATATACTTCAGCCTCCTCAGGAGAAACGATTTGGGGAGCTTTTGCCGACATCATGGGGGCCAATATAAAACCCTGTCCATGTGTAATGCCTGCTCCGAGGTGACCGGTGAAAACAATTAAAAACAAAGCGGTAACGGAAGTAGCAAGAGTAATTATTTTTTTGGCCTGGATCTGTGTGTTGAAGCTATACCACAATAAAGTCAGCAGCGAGATGGCCACACCGCCCCACTTGTGCCACCACAATGCCTGCGGGTCATAGCCTTCTTCTTTTGACAGGAACAATCCCATCAGCGCTGTGATGACGGCAGTAAAAGCAGCTGTCAATAACAACAGAGACGTCGTGTTTTTGTAAGCAGTGTCTCCTTTGGTTTTGCCCGGAGGATGAATGATAACCGCCACGGCATATAAAACAATTAACACCAATGGAAAATGCAGTATTAGCGGGTGCATGCGGCCGGCTACCTGCAACCATGCCGGCACTGATAACCTGCTTTCAAACAGCAATAAAAATAGAAGCAGGCAGTTTAAAACGAACGAAGCATTGAATAATATAGTTTTCCAGCGTTGCATGTGGTTAATATACTTTTATTTCATCAATAAACAGCCAACCATGATTGCCTTTGCCATTGTGCCAGCCGGGAATTTTTTTAACCGGCAGTAATACCAGTTTTAATTTTTGTGTGCTGATCTTTGAAGCCGGTTTGATCTCACGGATAGTACATTGTTTTTGTCCTTTTGTTTCGTGGGAAAAAGTTTCCTTGCCTGCCCCCAGAAAAGTATTTTGTTTTTCGCTGTAATAATAAACCAGTATTTGTTCCGGAAGAAAGATCCAACTGTTTTCATCCTGCAGTAAATCAATCAAAACAGAATTGATCGTTTCTTTCTTTTTTAGATCAATATAGATCGTCACCGTATCGTTATCGTACCCCAGCCAGCCTCCTGAACGATAATTAGCCATACCGCCGATATTGTCATGCAGGATATCCGCTTTTGCGTTAGCATAAGATTCATTTGGCTTCGAAAATTGAATTTTCTCGATTGGCTTCCCATTTTTTATAAATGTAGCACTCACTGTTTCTGATGGTAAAAAATCTTTTCCAAATGCTTTGGCTTTAACCGTCGTCTTATCATTTACAGGAACAGCTCCTGAATACAATAGATCTTTTTCCGTAGGATCATTTCCATTAAGCGTAAATCGAACTTCTGCGCCAGGCTGATTGAAGATAACTTCAAACGATGTGGTGCTGGAAAAGAAGGCAGAATTATATTTCAATATAGGCGGCGCCAGCTGAAATGCCTGCTGGCTGAAGCTATGTTGGTGTATAAAAAATAGCGATAAGAAAAGTATGATTTTCATACAGGCATCAATTTATACGGGTAAACCTGTCCGGAATTCCATTGTGCTATATACAGGTTTTCTTCATCGTCAATACAGACATCATGCGGGTATTGAAATACTTTTACAGTTTGATACATTTCTTCCGGGGCGTTATTCGCATAGGCGGGTAAATTGCCACCGATATTCGAAACCACTTTGTAATTTTTGTCGAGTATAAGTACAAAGCCAGATTTTTCATCTAGCCTTGCATTGGTCTGCAAAACGGCAACATATAAGTAATCACCTTTGATTACCGGTCTGCAAACCCAGGCTCCGGGCAATGGAATGGTATCCATGTACTTTCCCTCCATGGTGTATCGCTTAAATGCATTTTGCACTCTTGATGTTACAATAAGACAGGGATTATTTTTATCCCGGGTGTCAATACATATGCCATGTGTATTCACAACGTATTGGTCGCCTTCACCACGGCCGGCAAAATGACGGACATAATTTCCTTTATAGTCATATTGAATGACAAAGTCTTTTCCATAGCCATCAGCGACGTAAATATCGCCGTTTGGAGCAATGATGGTTTCGGTAGGAACATATTCATCTGCCTTTGTGTATTGTCCTGTTTCTTTCGGATAATCCAATGTCATTAATACTTTGCCATCAATTGTTGTTTTAATAACCTGGTGACGGTTGTTATCACAAATAAATAATACATCGTCACCATTTTCATTGAATAATGTCAACCCATGTGCGCCGGGATATTCATGTCCCCAGGTGCTGATCAGTTTTCCGCTTTTATCATAGATGATCACATTGTTCTTTGTTTCATTGGTGAGCAGAATGATGCGTCCCAGTCTATCCTGCACCATTTCATGACAATCTTTTACGGGGTATTGCGCCGCATTTACCAGGCTCCATTGGGTATTGATGCGGTAGCGTTTGTTATTGTGACCAAGAATAACTTCATCGGGAGCTAAGCCACGAAGTATTGCCGGTGCACACAACAATCCAGTGGCAGCGATAGACGTTTGTTTAATAAAATGTTTACGTTTCATTATTAAAACTCCTTCGATTAATAGAAAGTGAAGATATATACAACTCAATAACGAACTAAATAATGAATGGAACCTGTATGCTGGCGGCCGCCGCAGCGAAGTTGAATAGCGCTATTCATGTAACATCATTCTTCATTTCCTCAAAATCCCAATAATACCGGTTCAGACAGACTACGCCATTAACCCCTTCACCAATTCTCCGGATACATCTGTCAATCTATATCGCCTGCCGAGATGTTTAAAGATCAGCTTTTCATGATCCAAGCCCATGAGGTGCAGAATAGTAGCATGGAAGTCGTGTACATGCACCGGGTCTCTGGCAATGTTATAACCAAACTCGTCCGTTTCACCATACACACCGGGTCTCGTACCGCCACCGGCCATCCAAACAGTAAAGCAACGTGGATGGTGATCTCTTCCATAATTATCTTTTGTCAGCAATCCCTGGCAATAATTAGTGCGACCAAACTCACCGCCCCATATCACTAATGTTTCATCAAGCAAACCACGTTGTTTGAGGTCGGTGATCAATGCCGCCGATGCCTGATCTGCATCTTTGCACTGTCCTTTGATCTGCTCAGGTAAATTGTCATGCCCATCCCATCCCTGGTGATACAACTGAACAAAACGAACACCATTTTCAGATAGTTTTCTTGCCAGCAGACAATTAGCTGCATACGTACCGGGTGTTAAGCAATCAGGGCCGTATAATTTAATAATATCTTCGGGTTCTTTGCTTAAGTCAGTGATATCGGGCACGGCTGTTTGCATGCGATAAGCCATTTCATATTGCTGCACTTTAGCAGCGATCTCCGGGTCGCCAAATTCTTTATATGATTCTTCGTTGAGGGCAGCAAGTTTATCCAGCATTTTCCGCCGGTCAGCTTTATCAATTCCTTCAGGATTGTTCAAATACAAAACAGGATTTTCACCACTGCTAAACTGCACTCCCTGGTGAATGGAATCCAAAAATCCATTTGTCCAAAGTTTGGAATATACGCCTTGCCCATTTCCTTTTCCTTTGGACAGTAAAACACAAAAAGCCGGTAAGTTTTTATTCTCGCTGCCCAATCCATAACTCAGCCATGCTCCCATACTGGGCCTGTTGCCCACTTGCGCACCGGTTTGAAAAAAGGTGAGTGCCGGATCATGATTGATGGCTTCGGTAAACATGGTTCTGATAATGCAGAGATCATCTACCACTTTGGCGGTATTCGGCAACAGCTCACTGATCCATGCTCTTGCCTGGCCGTACTGATCAAATTTGAAAATGCTTCCAGCCAGTGGAAATTTTTGTTGATTGGCCGTCATTCCCGTCAGGCGTTGTCCCATTCGGATTGATGCAGGCAGATCTTGTCCATGCATTTTCTGCAGCATGGGTTTGTAATCAAACAGGTCGAGTTGTGAAGGAGCCCCATTTTGAAACAGATAAATGATGCGCTTTGCTTTAGGTGCAAAATGGGGAAGACCCGTTATCACCATTTCTTCATCGCTGCTGCTGAACAGATCGGGTATCAGCAATGAACCCAATGCTACACCACCAATGCCCAGGCCAAGGCGAGCAAGAAATTTCCGCCGGTTGACGGACAATCTGTGTTCAAGAATTTCTTTTTCCATAATTATTTCTTATTTAGCCAGTAGAGACCGGAGCCGAACTATGGTTTTTCATGACAACTATCTCATTAATCCTTCCTAATCCCAGTTCAGACTACTTCACTATTGCCTCTTCCATATTATATATTGCATTGATCACTTTCATCAATGCTGCTGATTGATTCGCATCCAATTTTTCATTCATGGGGTATTCTCCTGCCTTTAGTGTAATGGCAGCGTTTAATTTCTTTTGTTGAAATAATTGCAATTGCTCATTGTAATAATCCTGTAATATTTTTTCTTCTCTCTCAGTTGGTTTACGGCAAATAACTCTGCGAAAAGCCATAGTTATTTTTTCCGATACAGGTGATGATTCACTCAAAAGATTTTGTGATAATACTCTTGAAGCTTCCAGCACAGCCGGGTCATTCATCATGATCAATGCCTGCAGGGGTGTATTTGTTTTTAATCTTTTTACTTCGCACTGATCACGGTTGCTGGCATCAAACATGATCATGCCCGGGGGAGGAACAGTCAGTTTAATAAAATTGTATAAGCCCCTGCGATAAAGATTTTCGTTATGATCCTGGCGGTACACGGCCAGTACACCTCTTCCCGATGAAGCTAATTCCCAAATGCCTTTGGGCTGGTAGGGTTTTACGCTCGGGCCTCCAATAGTTTTTACCAGCAATCCGCTGCTCGCTAAATACATATCCTTTACGAACTCTGCTTTCAAACGTTGCCTTGGTGACCTGGAGAGATAAATATTTTCCGGGTCTTTCTTCAGTTTTTCATCCGTAACTTTTCCCGATTGCCGGTAAGTAGCCGACATCGCAATTTGCTTTATCAATCGCTTGATATCCCACTCATGTTCCATAAAGTCAACCGCCAGCCAATCGAGCAATTCCGGATGAGAAGGCAGCTCTCCCTGCATACCGAAATCACCCGAAGTTTTTACAATACCTCTTCCAAAAAATTCCTGCCATATTTGATTGACAAATACTCTGGCAGTCAGCGGATTCTTCTTATCAACGGTCCATCGTGCAAGGCCAATGCGATCGCGGGAAAACTTCGTAGTATCAAACTTCATAACGGCTTTTATGGCAGCCGGTTTCACTTCGTCACCGGGATGGTCATAAACACCCCTGTTCAATACATATGTTTTTCGAACGGTATCTCTTTCACCCATCACTGAGACCGTCATGCTAGTAGTGTCCTTTGCATTGATAAATGAAAGAAGATTTTGCCTGTCTTCTGCTTTGATCGTAAGTATAGGATTTTTTGCAGGCTTGGAAACACTTACATCACCTTCATAACCTATTTCTTTTGTATTGTTGAAAAAGGCAAGCAGCGAGTAATAATCTTTTTGCGAGAATGGATCGTATTTATGATCGTGGCATTGTGCACATTCAATTGTGATGCCCAGTATGCCCTTACTGAAAGTTTTTGTTTTATCCAATAGATATTCGATCCTGTATTCTTCATCAATCACACCGCCTTCTTCTGTATATTTATGATTACGGAAGAATCCTGTTGCCAGTATCTTTTCTTTATTGGCATCGGGCAGCATATCGCCAGCTATCTGCCAGGTCAGGAACTGATCGTAAGGAATATTTTTATTGAATGCATGAATTACCCAATCACGCCAGGGCCATTGTGTTCTTATATTGTCATCCTGGTAGCCGTAGCTGTCAGCGTAGCGGGCCACATCCATCCAGTGCACTGCCATCTTCTCGCCATATTGTGGCGTTTGCAAAAGAGCATCCACCATTTTTTCATAAGCTTTATCCGAGTTGTCTGCTAAAAATTTATCCATCATTTCTACTGATGGCGGTAAGCCGGTAATATCGAAACAAATACGTTTTAATAAACGTTCCCTGTCGGCTTCCGCATTGGGTTGCAATCCTTTAGTTCTTAGTTTGTCCAGTACGAAGTGATCAATTTCATTTTTTGCCCACCCGATAGCTATCGGGTCCTTATTATCTGATTCAGGAAGGGTGGGTTTTACCGGCGCGCTGAAAGCCCAATGCGATTCATATTTGGCGCCCTGTTGTATCCATTTTTTGAAAAGACTTATTTCCTGTTCGCTCAAAGCGCCAAGATGTGATTCCGGAGAGGGCATCATATAAGTTGAATCGGTACTGGAAATGCGTTTATACACTTCCGACTCTTCAGGTTTGCCCGGTACCAGGGCAAACTTTCCTTTTGATTCCTTCAACGGTGCAAAGGCGCTATCGGGAATATCTAACCGAAGACCGGCTTCGCGATGGCTTCCATCCGGGCCATGACATTTGAAACATTTATCAGAAAGTACAGGGCGAATATGAAAATTAAAGCTGACAGTTTTCGGTAATGCATTATCATCACTGTCTTTATTGAAGCAGGATATAGCCCCTGTTACAAGCGCAACTATAGCAATGATGCAAGCAACCAATCTTCCTTTCATGAAGGGGGGTAAATTAGTATGGAAAGTTAAATAAATTTTGCCTGTTATTGGTTTGGCCTAATAAAAGAAGATACAAAATCATTATTTAAGGCTCTTCTAACTTGCCGGATTTTCTAACGCAACAATTGAATACCTTATCATTGGGAAGCAAAACTTATTCCGTTTTAGCATGAATATCTTTTGATTATCGCAAATTCTCACTGTTTAGGTATCAGATAACAGCGCCCGTTTAGTGCTTGTTATCATTGCAGCAGCGGATTTTTTTTGATTTATCACTATGAAATTGCGCAAACGATTGAAAAAATCATAGCTTCAAAAACGGGATTTAAAACGTAACTTCACGGGCTTTTTTGAAGGAAACAGAAGCTTCTGTTATTGATGGATAAACGGGTTACGAACGAACGATAAGATGCCATTATGAAATTCCTTTTTAATAAAAAATTCCTTCTTGTTATTGGTTTATTGATAGCAGGTTATATCGGCTATCGCGTGGTTTCACCCGGAAAAAAAGTTGACTTTAGCTCCGATGTAAAACCGATCCTGAATAAAAAATGTATTATTTGTCATGGTGGGGTAAGGGCTAAAGCAGGTTTTAGTGTCTTATTCCGTGAGTGGGCATTAGATACGACCGAATCGGGAAAACCAGCCATTATTCCGGGTGATCCGGGTAGCAGCGAGATGATCCGGCGCATCACCATGAAAGATCCGGAAGAACGGATGCCTTATAAACACGAACCCTTAAGCAAATCCGAAATTGATATTCTGAGGAGATGGATCAAACAGGGAGCAAAATGGGGCGATCACTGGGCCTACCTTCCTGTGAAAAAGATAGAACTGCCTGATGTCGACAATAACTGGATACGCAATGATGTTGACAGGTTCATCTTCGAAAAATTGGAAGATGAAAAATTAAAACCTTCGGGGCAGGCCGATAAATCTACCTTGCTTAGAAGACTAAGCCTTGACCTGATTGGAATGTACCCTTCCCCGGAATCAGCAACAAAATACCTCAATAGCAGTGATGAAAAGGCGTATGAGGTACTTGTGGACTCATTATTGGATTCGCCTCATTTTGGTGAGCGGTGGGCTTCACTCTGGCTTGATCTTTCACGATATGCGGATACCAAAGGATATGAGGCGGACAATGGGCGGCAAATATGGAGGTACCGCGATTGGCTGATCAAGGCATTGAATGAAGACAAGCCATACGATCAATTTTTGACAGAGCAAATTGCAGGCGACCTGTTGCCAAATCCTACTGATGAACAATTTATCGCCACAGCATTCAGCCGGAACAGCATGACCAATGATGAAGGCGGTACAGATAATGAAGAATTCAGAAAAGCCGCAGTTATGGACAGGGTCAGTACTACCTGGGAATCATTGATGAGTACAACCTTTTCCTGTATACAATGTCATAGTCATCCCTATGATCCCTTTCATCATGATGAATATTATAAATTCCTGGCTTATTTTAATAACACCCGTGATGAAGATGTGCCCGGAGAATACCCTTTGCTTCGGGAATACAATGATTCGCTGAAAGAAAAAGTGACTGAAGTGATCGATTGGGTAAGTCAGCACTCAACGTCGGGAGACGCAAAAAAGTTTGAAAAGTTTCTTCGCACCTGGCAGCCTTACGTCAACTCTACCACCGCTGACAGCACGACCAATGCTGTTATTACAGGTAATAACAATGCACTGGCAATGCGTAACCATGCTGTGGCGAGATTGAAACAGGTGGACCTGCAGGGCGTAAACCAAATGATCTGGAATTTTTACTCAAAACAAAAGGATGGGGTTTTAAAGATAAGGATGGATGCCCCCGACGGCCCTGTTCTCGCAAGTAAATCTATTAGAGCCCATGATAAATGGCGAAGGGAGGCCGTTGAATTCTCAACCCAAACGACCGGTATACATGATCTCTATCTCAACTATGAAAGCGCAACCTTTCCCCTCAAAACAGAACAGTTTGCCATCTTTTTTGACATTTTCAGTTTTATTCCATCACTGCCCGGCAAAGGATTGGCCGGATATGATAGGATCAAAAAAATATTTTGGGATCTTGTTACGGCTGAGGTTCAA
>Ga0137431_1000261_pt1 | contig 21819 bp, 13 predicted proteins | sample EasRivERMZT800_2_FD_104646 | JGI IMG/M metagenome (GOLD analysis project Ga0137431, IMG submission 104646) | Soil microbial communities from meander-bound floodplain in the East River, Colorado, USA - East River MetaG ERMZT800_2 | ecosystem: Environmental > Terrestrial > Soil > Floodplain ... | reverse complement strand
GCTGCTGGCAATGTAGGCATTGAATATTTCGGGATGTTCCAAAAAAGCGTATATGGCAAAGAATCCTCCCAGCGAATTGCCCACGATAAGACGGTAGGGTGTTTTCTTATAATCCTTTTCCACAAAGGGTAAAAGTTCTTCTTTTATAAAGCGCAGAAAGTTCCCGGCGCCGCCACTGGTTTTATATCTTGAACTGTCTTTAGCAACAATGGGCGTAAGATCCCTGTTGCGGCCAATACTACTATTATGACTATTTTCAATATTGACTACAGTTACAGGGGGCAGTTGCACAAACCGGTCGCATAAAAAATTTAAGATCGCAGTTGTATAAACAGACATATAATCACCGTCAAGCGTATACACGATGGGTGAAACTGCTTCTGCATATTTAGGATGAACAGAGGGTTTATATATGGTTATTTTCCTTTCCTCATTTAAAATGCGGGAGGAGATAGTATATTCTATAACTTCAGGTTTTACCTTGCTAAACCTAAGCTGCGCTTGCAGTGAAACGGTAAAAAAAGCTGAAATAAAAACAATGATCATCGTGCGGGTGCATTGCCGCTGAAGAGACAGGTGGATGTTGCTCATATTTTATTTTTTTAATTGTCAATTCTAATTGAAATGCTGCTTTTGTGGGCATCCCCGCCAATAAACTTTCATTCATTCCCTGGCGCAGATGCCAGGGGCGTGGTGCTGCTAACCAGAAATAACAGGAAGTCTCAATTGGAATAAGGTGGAAACTGGCTGGTTATAGCGAAGGTTTATCAATATAAGACAAATCCAATCAATCGTTCTATAATTGGTTTTGTTTTTATAAAATCATAATCGCGATCAATGTTAATGTCCCAGCGGGTGTTTTAATGGTCTTAATGTTTTTTTACAGTGGGCACAAACAAAAAAGCATGCAAGGAAAAAGTCTTTCGTTGCATACCTTAAATTTAATCAGAAATTACCTCATGCTATGAGAAGAAGGGGGCTTTACGGTTATCCTTCATCAGCTATTGCACTGTTTCAATAATCGCCGGTGCATCAAACCCGCACTCGCGATACAATGGAAGGGGTTGTTTTTTCTCAGAGCATGGCAGCAGTAGTAAGTCTGAGCTTTCGCAATTCTTCTTTGGAGGTCTTTTTTATTGGTTGCCATTTCCAATAAGTGAATGAACGTAACAGCCATTCAAACGGCCCCAGTTTATACCTGGCCATCCACCATGTGCTGAATATAAGCTGTAAAGAAAGTATTACGAGATATAAGATGAATCCCTCAAAAGGTGGAACATCCTGGTATTTATTCAATATCAGAAGATACGGGACTAATATCAGTGATTGCATCAGGTAATTGCTCAATGCCATTTGACCGAAAGCTTCTAGTGGCTTGAACCATTTTTCTTTAACTGATTTTGAAATGCTGATCAAGATAGTCGCATACAAAGTAACACACGCGGTAGTCAATACATACCAAATGCTGCGAACACCTAATGATGCTAAATACTTTTGCCACCCGGCACCCAATTTTTTCATTATTAGTGGAAAATTTTCAGGCGCCCAGAAATAATAGAAAGGGATCAATACCGCGGTAATTGCTAATGATATGATCAGCAAATAGCGTCTGAATTGTTTATTCTCATTTACTTTTTTCAATATTCCGGCCTTGCTGATCCAGAATCCCAGCAAGAAATGAAATAACATTTCTATATAAACACCGTACATCTGGTGATACAATTTGAAGAATTGCCAATTGTATTGTACATGATCAGTGTAGTTGTTGGGTTGCACAAGGGCGCGGGTCTGCGGCCAAACATTCCCAAAAAGAATATAGATTACACCTGTAACTAATACTATAAAAGTGATAACCAGGGCTATAAACAATTGGCGGCTGCTTGCATTGCGCACCAACAGCAATGCAGCCCCGGCGATTGCATAGAACATCAATATGTCTCTTGTGCTTAATAGTATTGCATGGATAAAACCTATGATCAGCAGGCCAATCAGCCTTCTTGTAAAAACAGGAACAAGCGATGCATTATTTTGTTTTGCTTTTTCAAGTTGTACATGAAAGCCTATTCCAAAAATGAGGATAAGCATTGTGTACATCCTGCTTTCTATAAAAATCCATTTTGGCCATGCAATGATCTCGTCAGGCAGGGAATTTGAATAATTGTCAGCCGGACCAATATCACTTACGCAAAACATAAATAATACGCCTGCTAATGCAAAGCCACGAAGTATATCCAGGTTTCTGTTACGGTTCGATGCCAGTAAGGGCTGAAGTGGAGAGGGCATAAAATAGATTTAATGATTTTGGTTACTAAAAGTTCTGTACGAAATTAAATTTGCGGAATAGCGAAAACAATATGACTAAAGTTTATCCGCCCAAACGACAAGGTTTTTTATTTAAAAAATTTCTGTGATGGGATTAACTATTTAGTACTGAATGAATTGCAGCGAAAATAATTTAAGGTACGAGGAATTTTTGCCGGCATATGACGAAAGTTTCTGAACCGAATTAAAATGGGAAACCCTGCAGATTATTTCCCAAATACTTTATTGATCGCCTCAGTTCTGTTTTGAACGTGCAGCTTTTCATACATCTTATGGATATGTATTCGTACCGTACCGGTAGTAATATTCAGTTGTTCCGCAATCTCTTTATATAACAAACCTTTTGCGAGTAATTGTAGAATTTCTTTTTCCCTTTTTGATAGAATATCAAGGAAAGGAGTTTTTTTATCGGTATCACGAAAAAGATTGACCATCTTCCTGGCGATGTTGGCGCTCATGGGGCTGCCGCCCTCGTGTAGTTCTTTTATTGATTCCGCAATTTGCAGAAGCCCGGTGTTTTTTAGTAAATATCCCGATGCGCCTGCTTTTAATGCTTCAAACACTTTATCATCATTTTCATATACGGTAAACATCATGAACTGTGTAGCGGGGCTTTTATCTTTCACCCGTCGTATGCATTCAATGCCGTTCATGCCGGGGAGGTTTATATCCATGATCACGATATCCGGTTTTATTTCGGGCAGGTGTTCAAATGCTTCTTCGCCGGTTTTAAAAGAACCGGTCACGATAAAATCAGTACTCAGAGAAATGAAATCCTTTAATCCATTCCTTATTACATCGAGGTCTTCGACAATCGCTACAGATATGTTCATATTCGAAATTAAGCCGGTATTAACCAACAGACAATATGACGAAAGTTAATGATTTTGAGGAACCCGGATGGTTACAACGGTACCATCCTTATTCTCTATGTGAAAAACACCTTTCAGCTCTTTTATCCTGTTTCTCATGTTTATCAGTCCATTACCCCATGGGCTGGGAGAAGTATTATTTATTCCAATTCCATTATCAAAAATCTGAATGGTAAGCCAGTTTGTAATTTCAATCTTTATAAACACTTCAGTAGCCTGTGCATGTTTTACAATATTGTGTAAAGACTCTTTCACGGTTAAATAGATATTTCTTCTCGCCTCGCTGCTCACATAATCCTGCGGGATGTTATCAGGTTCTTCCACGCGGCAACCGATGCCATTTTGTGTGAGGTATTCAACTGCATAAGACCGTGTATAAGAAAGAAGATCACTCAACGTATCATTTTTTTCATTCAATGCCCATACTATTTCCCCCATTTTATCGATCATTTCATCTGAAAAACTCCTGATGCTGCTGACCTCTTCTTCAATTGACAAATGCCGTTGTCTTTTCATGCCAATTGCCTCACTCAGAAATTTTATTTGTGAAAGCCCTGCTCCCAGGTCATCGTGCATATCTGTTGCGATTCGTGTTCTTTCTTTTTCAATCGCCTGTTTCTTTTCAAGCATTACACGTTGCAATTCCAGTTTGCGGTTGATATAAAACCTTAAAGCCAACAGGAATAATCCAACGATTACCAGGCCAAGTAAAGATTTGAACCACCAGGTTTTCCACCACGGAGGACGTATGGTAAAAGAAAAAGTTGACTCGGTATCAGGATACAGGCCATGAAGAAAAATTGCTTTTGTCCTGAGTATATATTCACCCGGCGGCAGATTTACAAAATTGATGGCTGCATCGGTTGAAGGGGAGCTCCAGCTTTTATTACCACTTCCTTCCAACAAGTAACTGAACCGTGTTTGCTTTTCATCAATAAAAGTAGGGGCCGAAAGATGAAATACCAGGTTATTTTGAAAATAATTTAATTCACCATCTGATAGCAATGAAATTTTATTTAAGTTATTAATAAGAATGTTTGAAAACGACAGATGAGGCTTCCAATCGTTTATAAATTTCTTATCAGGGTTGTATATAATAATACCGGCGCTGGTTAGTATCCAAAACACACCTTTTGCAGTTTGTTGTATTTTAAAAATAGGGAGATAAATATTGTTGCTTCTTGTAATATTCTCAACTAAAAAATTATCCTTCTCAACTTTGATTCTGTCAAGACCTGATGGAGTGCAGGCCCATATATTATTTTCATTATCACAGTATAAATAATTGACGAAGTTCTCGGACATTCCATTCTGTGTAGTGACCTGCAGCCTCGATTTGACATTCAAATTATTGTCAAAATTAAAACGATAAAGACCCCAGTCCCGGGAACCGATCCAAATATTACCTGACTTATCAGCAACAATCGAACGGGGGCTGCTGCCTGGCAATATTTGCTCGATCTTCTTTAACAGCAAAAACTTTCTATTATCACCGGTACCTGTGATTTCGAAGCAAAATAACTTGTTGCTTCTGGGAGCTACCCAAATTCTATTCGATTTATCTATTGTTAAATTATCAGCCAGGTATTCAACCGGTTCGCTGATCACACTGTTGCCATATGCCAGAATGAGATTCTTTGAAACAGCCAGAAGATTTCCATCCTTGTCCCGCATGCCCGAAGTAAACCCTGATGCTGAGTCTATATAAATCACAGACAGCGAGTATTGTTTGCTTCCGGGCCGGGTAGTCCATCGAAAGATTGTATCGCCACTTAATAAATAGTTGTCATTTGCGGAAACAAACGTTGCATACCTGTTTACAGGATCATTGTTATAGTATTCACGGGTTTCATCATTTGGAAAACGGAGCATAACTTTATGATGGTATGCATCGTAAAGAAAAACTGAATCACTCGATGGGTGAATGAAAATATCAGTGACAGACAAACCTGGTTTTAATTCCGGATAATAGGTCAATTGCTGGTTGGTCAATTTGCATAGCCCCGTTTGCACATTTGTAAACCAGATATTGTTTTCATAATCCTGGAAAACTGAAGTTTGGAAATTGGTGGTCAATCCATTTTCAATTGTAAAGATGGTTGTCTTGCCATTTTTGTCTATTTTATACACTCCCTTCACGCAAGCCAGCCACGTATTGTTTTGCCGGTCTTTATACAGGAAACTTGGAAACAGATCTTTTGGAATATGAAATGAATCGGGAAGCGGCTTCAGGCTTATCAGATCATTGCGCGCCGATAATTTATCAAGCATCAATATTCCATCCCGGGTTGAGATCCATAATTCATTTGCTGACCGCTTGAATAAATAAAGAATCCTGATATCCCTGTTGTAGTCAAACACTTTATCCTGAAGAATGTCATACACAAATAAATTTCCTTCAATCCTTTTATAATCAGGATTTGAAATAATATATAATTTTTTATCAATTTCTACAGCCTGCAGGAAGGTTTTGGCATTATCATCAGGAACGCCGGTAAAGGGAAGTTTGACAAATTTTTTATTTTCCAGGCGAAATAATCCTTCATCTGCTATTGCATAATAATTTCCGTCGGTGCATTTTATAAATTGGTTGATAAGCGGAGTATAATTGTCAGGAGGAGTAAAGTCTTTGAGTCTGCCATTGACAAGGCAGTTAATTTTATTTGAATTTGTGAAGATCCAAATTGAGTCTACGCCCATTTCTGCAACATCGTTTACAAGATCTGTTGCAAGTCCATTCCTTGCATTGTAGTTTATAAAACGTGTGCCATCGTAAACACTTAATCCGGCAAATGTGGCTATGTATAATTTTCCTTTGCTATCCTGGAAAATAAATCTTGCCCGGTTATTTGCCAGGCCATCTCTTGGTGTATAATGCACAAAGGGATATTGTTGTGCAAAGCAGTTTGTACAAATAAGAAGATATGCAAGAATGAGGGCCGTTCGTTGCATACTTAAATTTAATCAGAAAGAGGCTAATTAAAAAAGATGCATGATGGTATTTATAAATCCATTTCTATAGTAGTCGATTGGTGTGATATAAGTTCAACTGGTTGCGAGGTGGCGGTCATATTGATTAGTTTATAACTTTGGCTATTTTTCATTTTTCAACTGATTCACTATATCCCTTGCTGTCGTGTTTGTCGGATCCAACTGAATGCTTTTTCATAATTGATTATCGCATTCTTTTTAAAAAACTCCAGGGCTTTATCAATATCCTTTTCGCCGTATAAAAGAACATACCCGAACTAATATCAAAGGCAGTAATCGTCTTTGTGAACTCTGCAGTACAACCCGAGGCATCAGTACCAGTTATTGTAAAATCGTGACCACCCGCAGCAGTTGGGCTTACGGTTATTTGTTGTGTGCCTTGTGATGGGCTGGAAAAAAGGATTAATTGCGGGAAATGGTTGAGTAAATAAGATTATCCCAAAATATTGTCGGAGACTGAAACTTTTCCTTTCATCATCTCCAGCACAGCATCTTTAATAGCCTGCGCATCGTAACCACATTCACGATGCAATTCTTTCGGACTGCCATGTTCAACGATCCTGTCGGGTATCCCTAATATGCGTATGTCATTCTTATAGCCATGCATTGCCATCGATTCTAATACCGCACTGCCAAAGCCACCTTCCACGCTGCCGTCTTCAACGGTAATGATTTTTGCATAGCTGCTCAATGCTTCATGCAAAAGATCTTCATCCAAAGGTTTGGCAAAACGCATATCATAGTGTGCCGGGGTTACACCATCATTTTTCAAATCACGGATAGCAGCGGCTGCAAAATTCCCGGGATGACCAAACGATAAGATTGCTATGTCTTTCCCCTCTTTCAATTTTCTTCCCTTTCCAATGGGAATTTCGTTCATCTCCGTTTTCCATTCCGGCGTCACTCCTTCACCCCTGGGATAGCGGATCACAAAAGGAAGCGTAGTTGAATCCAACTGTGCGGTGTACATCAGGTTGCGCAATTCACTTTCATTCATTGGTGCACTCACAATCATGTTGGGAATGCAGCGCATATAGGCAATGTCATAGGCGCCGTGATGCGTGGGTCCGTCGTCGCCTACCAGGCCAGCCCTGTCCAGGCAAAATATAACCGGCAACTTTTGAATGGCCACGTCATGTATCACCTGGTCGTAAGCCCTTTGCATAAAAGAAGAGTAAATATTGCAAAACACCTTCATACCCTGGGTAGCCATTCCTGCACTCACCGTAACTGCATGCTGCTCGGCAATGCCCACATCAAATGCCCTGTCCGGCATTTTTTCCATCATATATTTTAAGGATGAGCCGGATGGCATAGCCGGTGTGATGCCGAATATTTTTTCATTCTTTTCTGCCAGCTCAATTATGGTATGTCCAAAGACATCCTGGTATTTGGGTGGCTGAGGCAGCTCAAATTTCTTTTTCTGAATTTCACCCGTTATTTTATCAAACAAACCGGGGGCATGCCATTTTGTTTGTTCTTTCTCTGCCAAAACATATCCTTTTCCTTTCACGGTAACTACGTGCAATAATTTCGGACCGGGAATTTCACGAAGATCTTTTAAAGTATCCACCAGTTTCGCCACATTATGGCCATCAATGGGCCCGAAATAACGGAGCTTTAATGCTTCAAATAAATTGGCGCTGCTGCTAACCATTCCCTTCAATCCTTCAGCCAGCTTATGACCCATAGCACGGCTAAAGTTCTTACCTACCGGCAATTTGCCCAGCAGTTTCCATACGTCATCCTTTACTTTATTATAAGTAGGCGAGGTGGTGATATCTGTCAAATACTCTTTTAATGCGCCCACATTGGGATCGATTCCCATATTATTATCATTCAAAATAATCAGAAGATCGGTATCAGCTACGCCGGCATGATTCATTCCTTCAAAAGCCAACCCGGCCGTCATGGCGCCATCCCCTATTATTGCTACACATTTCCTGTCAAATTCACCTTTGTATTTTGCCGCCATCGCCATTCCAAGTGCCGCTGAAATAGACGTTGAAGAATGGCCAACACCAAATGTATCGTATTCGCTCTCAGTGCGTTTGGGAAATCCGCTGAGACCATTATATTTCCTGTTCGTTATAAAATTATCGCGCCGGCCCGTAAGAATTTTATGCCCGTAAGCCTGGTGACCAACATCCCATACCAGTTGATCGTAAGGGGTATTATAAACATAGTGGAGTGCGGTGGTCAATTCTACTACGCCAAGGCTGGCGCCAAAATGGCCTCCGTGCACACTTACAATGTCAACGATGTATTGGCGCAACTCATCGCATAACTGGTGAAGCTTTTCACGGGGCAGCTTTTTGAGGTCAGCCGGTGAATCGATGGTACTGAGCAACGGTCCGGGTAATATTTCCATTTAAGTCTGTTACGGGGTGTAAAAATAACATTTTATCAGAGGTTCCCGTGTACTAACGTTACTTTAACAAAATGCCGCATGTATTGGTTGTCTTTTTTGAATTTGTTATATGATATATGGGTGTCTGCACCCGGCTGCAGCGGCTCGCAGCGGAAACCCGCCAAATCTCCCTTTTGTATAGTCCATTTTTCCACTACTATATTTAAATATTGCGGCTGCATGTCAAATAATTTAGATTTACTATCTATGCTAATCGGAAAAAGGAAATATTGGTTATTTCAGCTGATAGGCTGGGGCTCTTTAGGAATCATCAACTTATTTTTCGCGTTTTCGTTTGACCAGCTAAACCACGAATTTTTTGGTCGACTGGGAGTGTTTTTGCTGCTGGGCGTGATCTTTTCCCACCTTATGCGGGTCATTATTATCTGGCTTGGACTGGTGCAAGAGTCTCTGAATAAGCAAGTACCGCTATTTCTTATCATCACTTTTTGCTTCACGGTTGTTGTTTCTTTCACGGTTGTTGTTTCTTACGTCCATGTAGAATTGCTGACCAGGTTGGGGTTGCTCAGTAAAAGCGAGTCTGAGCTCCTGGCAAGAATCGATCTCAATTACTGGACCAGTAAACTCTTGTTAGTCCTGAGTGGGACATTTTCGTATTTTCTCCTGTTCATCATCTGGACCTTGATATACTTTGTCTATCATTATGTGACTAACAATCCAAAACGAAAGATGGAGACCCTGCCATTGGACTCATTGGCCAAGGCATAGGAACAACGTGCAGTGCAGCCGAAAATGTCCTGCCCAAAAACAGCAAAATCTCCCATTTGTAGACCTTATTTTCCACTGATATATTTCAAACTGCAGCTTTGAGGTCAAATTGGCTAGATTTGCCATTTATGCGAATCGGTAACAGGCGATATTGGTTATTTCAGCTCATTGGCTGGGGCTCTTTTGTTTTTATCAATGCTTTTTTTGCATTTTCCTTTGACCAGCTAACGCCAATAGTATTCAAACGTTTGGGCGTGTTTTTGGTATTGGGAGTATTGTTTTCCCACCTCATGCGGAGCATTATTATCCACTTCGGCCTTTTGCAAAAAAACCTCAATAAGCAGGTGCTTCAGTTCTTTGTTATCACTTTTTGCGTGACGTTTGTTGTTTCCTATATCAGCGTGGAAGTGCTAATCGGTTTCAATCTTATGAAAAAAACCGAGGCGGAACTTTTAGACAGAGCCGATGTGAGTTTTTGGATCAACAAACTTTTGTTGGTCTTGAGCATGGCATTTTCATATTTCCTCCTGTTCTTCATCTGGAGTTTGATATACTTTGTCTACCATTATGTTGCTAAAAGCCGCAAACAACAGATGGATACACTGCAACTGGAATCGCTGGTCAAGGAGCTGGAATTAAAAACCATCAAAGCTCATATCAACCCTCATTTTATTTTCAATTCGCTTAACAGCATCCGGGCATTGGTGGATGAAAACCCGGAGCGGGCAAGAAAAGGCATTACCGAATTAAGCAACATACTGCGAAGCAGTATGCAGGCTGATAAGGCCGAAGCTGTGGCTTTTCAAAAGGAATTATTTATTGTAAAAGATTACCTGGCACTGGAAAATATGCGGTTCGAAGACAGGTTGAAAATTGAATACCAGGTGGATGAAAATACCCTGCCTTTACCTGTTCCCCCGATGATGTTGCAGACATTGGTGGAAAATGCCATTAAGCATGGTATCAGCAAACAAATTCACGGTGGAGTGGTAAGAGTGACCTCCACTATTAAAAATAATTTTCATGAATTGTCGGTGCAGAATACCGGCTATTTGAATGGTCATATGTCCGGCGAAGGATTTGGCCTGTCGAGCACTACCAACCGGCTCAGTCTTTTGTACGGAAATAAAGCTAAATTTGAAATAAAGCAGGCTTCAGCTTCCCTGGTAGAAGCGCGGGTATCAATACCCGTAGAGGCCGATTATTAAAACCATTCACATGAGAGCAATTATCATTGATGATGAGCGCCTGGCCAGGGCTGAATTAAAAAAACTCTTGCAAGATTTTCCCGAAGTAGAAGTGATCGACGAAGCAGCCAATGCTGAAGAAGGCATTTCAAAAATTGACAGCCAGCAACCCGACCTTATTTTTTTGGATATTCAAATGCCCGGGAAAACGGGCTTTGATATGCTGTCCGAATTAGAAAAGGCTCCCCACGTCATTTTCACGACAGCCTATGACGAATTTGCCCTGAAGGCGTTTGAAGTAAATGCCCTGGATTATTTGCTGAAACCGGTCGAGCCTAAACGGCTGGCAGATGCGATTCATAAGCTGCAGCATACAGAAGGCAAAGAAATAAGAACAACGGAGGAATATACAAATAACAGCATCCTGAGTGAACATGACCAGGTGTTTGTTAAGGATGGGGAACGATGCTGGTTTGTCAGGCTTAGTGATATCAGGTTGTTTGAAAGCGTGGGCAATTATGCGAAAGTTTTTTTTGGAACCAACAAACCTTTGATATTAAAGTCACTTAATGCGCTGGAAGAAAGACTGGATGAAAAGTTCTTTTTTCGGGCTAACCGCAAGCATATCGTGAACCTGCGGATGATTGATAAGATAGAGCCTTATTTCAACGGGGGATTACTACTGGAAATGAAAGGAGGCGAAAAAATTGAAGTAAGCAGAAGGCAGACAGTGAAATTTAAGGAAATGATGAGTTTGTAAAGGGACCGTTGGATTGCTAAATTGTTTGATTGTTTTTAATTCCGTAACCCGCCATCAGCAGCATTATAACCATCAAGCCATCCAACAATCTAAAATATCTTATTCATAATGAAGAAACTTTTTGTTACGGGACTATTGGCTTCAATAGCCCCGTTTTTATTGGCACAAAAAACAGATGCGATCATCAATGTGAAGGAAGTTGAGCGCATAGAGAAAGTATTAGCCTCGGATGAAATGCGTGGCCGGGAAATATATAGCCAGGAGATAGACAAAGCGGCCGATTTTGTTGCCGCTGAATTTAAGGCCGCTGGATTGAAAACCTGGGATAATGGAACCAGTTTTCGCCAGGAATTTGCGTTGGCAAGCATCAGGCAGGTCAGTTTATCTGCAACATTTGATGAAGTGGCAGCAGATCCTCAAAGAATAGTATTGGTAACTTCGGAACCTGAAATAAAGATTGATCAGAATTCGGGGTATCAGACAGGTTGGATAAAAGCTGGCCGTGATCTTTTCCAGGATGCCTTGGGTTTTGCAGGCGCTTCTAAAGATATGATCATCCTTGTTGACAGCAGTTTTGCCAAGAACTTTTCACGACTCAGTTTTTTTAAATCCAACCGTTTCAAAACGGATAGAAATACCGTTTTTGTTTTAGGAAGTGAGTTACCCAAAAAATACAGTATTAGTGCAAAGCATGAGGTAAAAGAACAGAAGCTGGCCAACGTGGTGGGTATATTGCCGGGAAAAACCAGGAAAGATGAATTCGTTATTTTCTCAGCACACTACGATCACCTTGGCGTGGGAAAACCAGTGAATGGCGATTCCATATTTAATGGAGCTAATGATGATGCAGCCGGCACAACAGCGGTGATCCTGCTGGCAAAGTATTTTGCAACCTTAAAAAATAATGAAAGAACGCTCGTTTTTGCTGCCTTTACCGCAGAAGAGGTTGGCGGGTTAGGATCCCAGTATTTTTCACAAAAATTTGCTCCTGAAAAAGTAGTTGCTATGTTTAATATAGAAATGATTGGCACGGAAAGCAAATGGGGTAAGAACTCAGCCTATATTACCGGCTATGAAAAAACCGACATGGGTACCATTTTGCAAAAAAACCTCGAAGGCACCGGCTTTAGATTTCACCCCGACCCCTATCCCGCCTACGGATTATTTTACCGGTCGGATAACGCTACGTTGGCTAAGCTCGGTGTACCGGCTCATACCATTTCCACCTCTAAAATGGATACAGAACCCAACTATCATAAAGTGAGTGATGAAGTGAAAACATTGGATATTGAAAATATGGCGATGATCATCAGATCCATTGCACTGAGCTCGAAAACAATTGTAACAGGAAAAGAAACACCATCAAGAGTTAAAGAAGAAGAACTGAGGTAGATTTTTAGATGGTTTGATTGTTGGATGGTTTTATTGTTTTATTATTTCATTTCACCTGAGAATTACTCCCAACCATCAAACCATTTAGCCATCTAACAATCCATCTTGTGAACATTTCATGATGAGAAGAAGAATTTTTTCTATACTGGCTTTGCTTTTTTTGATGCAGCCGCTCGTTTGCGGGCAAAATAATACTGATCTTATAACGGAGCATGAAGCTTCCAGGATCATTAACTTTTTAGCGAATGACTCAATGAAAGGGCGCGGCAATGGAAGACCCGAATTACTGCGTGCAGGAGTATTTATTGGCGATGAATTCAGGAATTGCGGGCTAAAACCTTTATTTGGCAACGCCGGCTATTTTATGCCTTTTCGTCCATTCGGGGGTAGCAAAAAAATTGTTTCTGATAAACTGGTATGGAATGGAAAAGAACTTTTAACCGACCAGTTCATTTATTATCATCCGCATCCCGGCAATTACGATGCTAAAAAGCTTTCCCATTTTACCATAATAAAAATCGATTCGTTTTTTACAGAAGATATTTTAGATCGTTACACTCATGTGAGCACTGACTTGCTTTTATGGAGTGATCAGCCACAGCCTGATAAAGAGAATTATTTTCCTCCACAGGTAAGATTATCACCAACACAGCCTGAACGTAATGTTTTGTTGGTTTGTGCCGTATCCCCACCGGAATCAATTTTGCTTACAGGGGTTGCCAATTACTATAGCAATGCTGGCTACAACGTGGCAGGAGTATTACCGGGAAAATCCAAACCCGAGGAGATCATTTTGTTTTCGGCACATTACGATCATGAAGGTGTTTTCATTCGCGGAAAGAAAAAAGACAGCATTTTGAATGGAGCCAATGATAATGCTTCCGGGACCGCTGCCTTGCTCCTGCTCGCGAAATATTTTTCACAGCGAAACGATAATGAACGAACGATTATGTTTTGTGCTTTTTCCGCTGAAGAGCTGGGATTACTGGGATCAAAATATTTTGTGGATTACATTAAGCCGGAAAAAATTATTGCCGGAATCAACATTGAAATGATCGGCATTCCCCAATATGGGAAAAACAATATTTTCATTACAGGCTATAATAAGTCCTCATTACCGTTAATCTTAGAAAAGCAGTTATCGCTTACACCCGTAAAAGTAAAAACCGGACCACCTGAAGAGATGGAACTTTATAAACGAAGCGACAATTTTCCATTTGTCGAAAAGGGAGTACCTGCTCATTCCATAATGAGCAGCGATGATGATGATAAATGTTATCATCGTCCCTGCGATGAAACCAAAAGAATCAATTTGCAACACCTGATGACTGTTATCAGAGCAATTGCTGTTGCTGCAGAAACGTTGATTATTGGAAAGGATACACCGACCAGGATAGTAGGCGAATAACGAGTGGCGGGCAGGGTATAACCCTTTAAATTTTCACTGCCACCGAGTGGATGGCATCACTCATCTCTTTGATCAACGATGCATCTTTTTCTATCGCATTACCCACTACTATTACATCCGCCCCGGCTTTACAATTTAAATAAGCTTTTTCCGCATCTTTAATACCGCCGCCAATGATCAGAGGTGTAGAAATACTTTTTGCAACAGATTCGATCATGCTTTCGCTTATGGCTCTTTTGGCGCCGCTGCCGGAATCCATATATATTAGTTTCATGCCCAGCATTTCACCCGCCATGGCGGTACACATTGCAATTTCATTTTTATCAGCCGGGACTGGTGATGCATTGCTGATATAAGAAACAGTGGTAGGGGCTCCGCCATCAATTACGATATAACCGGTAGGCATTATTTCCAGGCCGCTTTGCCTGACAAAAGGGGCTGAAACCACATGCTGCCCGATCAGTAATTCGGGATTACGACCTGATATTAGCGATAAATACAATAAGGCATCGGCGTATTTGCTGATCTGTGTTGGGCTGCCGGGAAACAAGATTACAGGCAGGGAGCAATTTTGTTTGATGTGCTGCACACATTCGTCAAGATGATTGGAGATCACCAGGCTGCCGCCGACTAAGAGGTAATCAACTTTTGCTGCAACACAGAGTTCTGTCAATTCGTCCAGCATAGCTTTGTTAACCTTGTCAGGGTCAATAAGTACGGAAAAAGATTTCTTTCCCTGTCTTTTCTTTTCTGTAATTGAGTAGTAAATAGCTGACTTCATCCGGGACCGGTTGGTTCCCTGCAAAAATGCAAAAAGTTTTTGGCTTTTAACGAGTTAATTTACAAAGGATTTATGCTATAGCGCGCCTTCGCAGATATATAAGCCAGGGGATAACGTAAAAATTAGAATTCTACCGGCAAATATACCCTGCCAGCTGCACTACATGGCTATTGGTAACGGTATTATAACTCTGTGCAATAAATCTCTGTTCTATCCGCAACCGGTGTGTGATACCGATAGTTTTTATCTTAATGATTATACAACAGCTGTTCCCAAATGCGATGTTCCGGGGAATAACCACTCACATTGTTAATTACACGACAGTTAAAAATGAAAGCGTAGCCTCCTGTTACCGTGAATTGTTTTTTGAGATGCACATTTAATCCTGGTCGAATCAATAAGGTCCGCGTGTATTCTAAATCATCGGAGGTTCGCCACTGTACATCTGCGTGAATACTTGTTTTCTTTCCTGTTTTAAAAGTATTAAAAGAAGTCAGCCGGCCTGAAAATTGTGGTTGTCTGCTGAGTACAAGAAAAAAGGCCCGGTAAAAAATAAAAGTAAACTCAGAAACAGTCTTCTCATAAGCAAAAAAATCAAAAAATGCGATTAAGAAAAATTTTAAAGTACAAAGAGAAAACACTTGTCATTTTATTTAAGTTGCCTGATTTTTCCAAAAAAAATCACCGGAATAAAAAATTATCTAAATGTGCAAAAATTCTCTAACGCAATACAGTAAAGCGATACAGGCAGAACCACTTCCTTTATCCACACAATGTTAATATTTGAGGGATGGAAATTAGAATAGCAAAAAATATTTTCGTGACCGCCTCACCCACCTATAAGGCGATAGTAATCTAAACCCGTTAAATTATTTTAGTTATGGTTGGTAGTAAACAGGCGTCTGCCAATGGTGGACTGCAGTTTCGTCGTCGTTATACACGCGATGGTGTTGGTGTGTTTGATATGTTTGAATACGATTACCGAACATCCATTATTAGAAATCCATCAGGTGAGATCGTGTTTGAGATGAACAACGTGGAAGTTCCCAAACAATGGAGCCAGATCGCCACTGATATTTTAGCACAAAAATATTTTCGAAAAGCAGGAGTGCCCCAACCTGATGGAAGTCTGGGTAGGGAAACCTCATCGAAGCAAGTGGCTCACCGGTTGGCAAATTGTTGGAAAGCCTGGGGAGAGAAGTATGGTTACTTTGCATCCGAAAAAGATGCACAGATATTTTACGAAGAATTGGTATACAGCATTCTTAACCAGATGTGTGTGCCCAACTCACCACAATGGTTCAATACGGGTTTATATGAAAGCTATGGTATTAAAGGGAAGCCACAAGGTCATTACTATGTTGACCAGTTTGATGGCGAGTTAAAAAAATCCACTTCGGCATATGAGCGGCCACAGCCTCATGCTTGTTTCATACTAAGTGTCAATGATGACCTGGTGAATGATGGTGGCATTATGGATCTCTGGGTAAGAGAAGCCAGGATTTTCAAATACGGCTCCGGGGTAGGAACCAATTATTCCAACCTTCGTGGCGAAGGTGAAAAACTGAGCGGTGGTGGCACTTCCAGCGGGCTGATGAGTTTTCTAAAGATCGGTGATCGTGCTGCCGGCGCTATCAAAAGCGGAGGCACCACACGCCGTGCTGCGAAAATGGTATGTCTCGATTTGGATCACCCCGAAATAGTTGAATTCATTAACTGGAAAGTGGAAGAGGAAAAGAAAGTGGGAGCATTGATCGCGGCGGGATATGCTTCCGATTATGAAGGAGAAGCATACAAAACTGCGAGTGGCCAGAATTCAAACAACTCAGTTCGCATTCCTAATGCATTTTTTGAAAGGCTGAAAAGGAACGAGGATTGGGAACTTACCGCCCGCACAGATGGAAGGGTGATGAAAAAAGTTCCCTCCGGTGAGGTATGGAATCAAATTGCCTATGCGGCCTGGCGTTGCGCCGATCCCGGTATGCAATACAACACTACTATCAACGAATGGCATACCTGTCCCGAAGGTGGCGAGATCAGGGCGTCCAATCCCTGCTCGGAATATATGTTTTTGGATAACACGGCCTGTAATCTTGCATCAGCCAACCTGCTGAAATTTTATGTTGCCAAAGACAATTATTTTGATGTAGAAGGGTATGAACACAATTGCCGGTTGTGGACCGTGGTTTTGGAAATTTCTGTATTAATGGCCCAGTTTCCTTCTAAAGAAGTAGCTCAATTGAGTTATGAATACCGGACCCTGGGTTTAGGTTATGCAAACCTTGGAACCTTATTGATGGTAAGTGGTATTCCTTATGATAGTGAAGAGGCAAGAGCTATCGCAGGTGGTATTACGGCCATCATGACGGGTGTTGCCTATAAAACATCGGCAGAAATGGCAAAGACATTAGGTGCTTTTCCACGATATGAAGAAAACAGGGAACATATGATGAGAGTGATGCGCAACCATCGACTCGCTGCTTATGATGCCGATGAATATGAAAACCTGAGTTTGAAACCCGTTGGAATAAAGGCTGAATATTGTCCTGATTATTTATTGAAAGCCGCCTGCAAAGCGTGGGACGACGCTGTTGAGCTGGGAGAGCAATATGGCTATCGCAATGCGCAGGCAACCGTTATTGCACCAACCGGAACAATCGGCTTGGTAATGGATTGCGATACAACCGGGGTGGAACCGGATTTTGCATTAGTGAAGTTTAAAAAATTATCAGGCGGTGGCTATTTCAAGATCATCAATCAATCCGTACCCATTGCTTTAAAAAACCTTGGTTATAGTGAAAAAGAAACGGAATCGATCATCAGGTATGCGGTGGGTGCAAAGTCTTTTGCGGGTGCACCTCATATCAACCACCAATCTTTAAGTGAAAAAGGATTTATTGCCGATGAGATCAAGAAATTAGACGCAGCGGTACAGTCCGCTTTTGAAATTGGATTTGTTTTCAACAAATATACCCTGGGAGAAGAGTGTTTTCAGCGGCTCGGCTTTGTAACTGAACAGTACAACGACTTTGAATGGAGCCTGCTGGAAGCATTGGGATTTTCCGAAGAGCAGATTGAAGCCGCCAACGACTATGTATGCGGTACTATGATGCTTGAGGGCGCCCCTTTCCTGGAGGATGAACATCTGCCCGTTTTTGACTGTGCCAATCCCGTTGGAAAACGGGACGGAAAAAAAGGCCTGCGCTATATTCATGCGCATGGCCATATCCGTATGATGGGCGCCGCACAACCTTTTATCAGTGGCGCTATATCGAAAACGATCAACTTGCCGCATGAAGCTACTGTTGAAGACATCTCCGATGCCTATTTGCTGAGTTGGGAGCTGGGATTGAAAGCCTGCGCTTTGTACCGCGACGGTTCCAAACTTTCGCAACCACTCAGCACTAAATCGGATAAGAAAAAGAGGTCAGAAATTGGTAGTCAAAAATCAGACTCTGTTGCAATGGAAACGGACAACCTGCAACCGGTAACAGGCAACGAGTCGAACATTGTTGATCTTGGCAAGCTTACCGTCGAAGAGTTATTGGAAGAAGTGCAAAAAAGAGTGCAGTCCTCTCCTGATACCAAGCTGAAAAGAAAACTGGCCAGTATCGTTGAGCGTCGTTCGTTACCTGCCAAACGCCGTGGGTTTACGCAAAAAGCAAAGATCAACGGGCAGGCCATCTTCCTGCGGACCGGTGAATATGGTGACGGTACACTTGGCGAGATCTTTATTGACATGGCAAAAGAAGGAGCGACTATGCGCAGCATGATGAACTGTTTTGCTATTGCCATTTCCATCGGTTTGCAATACGGAGTTCCGCTTGAAGAGTTTGTAGATAAATTTGCTTTTACCAAATTCGACCCTTCGGGATTTGTGGAGCATCCCAATATTAAATCGACCACGTCCATCGTTGATTTTATCTTCCGTGTATTGGGCTATGAATATTTGGGCCGCACGGATTTGGTACATGTGCCGGATAAACCTGAAGTATTGAATACCGGCGCTGATGATTGGGATGATGTGCCTTCGGGATTGGAATATGAAAAGGCTCCTGAATTATCCAGTGTTCGCATAACTCCGTCGCCTGCTGCTCCTTCCTACCCGGTAAAAAATCAAAAGGCCGGCCAAAACAAGAAAACGGAATCTAACCTGGACGCCGTCAATAAGGCAGCTAAAAATATGCAAAGTGATGCACCGGCATGCAATGTATGTGGTCATATTATGATGCGCAGCGGCACTTGTTATAAATGTTTGAACTGCGGCAACCAGGGTGGTTGCAGCTAAGTCCTTACGACTTTCCTCCGATTGCGGAGAGGTGTAAATGTGCACCTGAAAAACCGCCATAAAAAAAGTACCCACCACTACTATCCCATCAAACCCAAACGATGGGATTTTTTTTTAGAATATCAGAAAGACACGCCGCTGCCATAACTTTAACTTTCCCTGAACTCCCTGAGTGTGCAGCTTTTTTCTTTTCAAAGAGGCGATTAAAGTTGGAGATATTATTGAAGCCGCAGTTGTAAGCTATTTCAGCTGCATATTGTGTTCGAATTCAAGGGTTGATCATTTAAATATTTTTATTCCATGAAGGGATATTTTATTGGAAAGCTTTCAGGCATCATCGTATTAAGCCTTCTGATAAGCTGTAAAAAAAGCAATACCGATTCACCACCTGATCCACCCGACCTACCGTCCGGTGATACAACAGTAATTCCGGGAGCAGATCCCGCCATAGCCAATACGATCGGATTTTTGTTAGATGACTGGCAACCTAAAACTTTTACAAGTCCTTCTTATGTCGGCGAATCAGTTCCGGTAAATACCACGACGACCGTCACTGTTGAAGCAACGTCTATCATTACCAAAATTCCGCTTTCCGCATTTGGTCAAAATGCTGTGTGGTGGATGGGACCTGTAGCCAATGAACCTAAGTTTATAGATCCTGTTACAAATCTACATCCGCACATCATCCGCTTTCCGGGAGGTAGCACCAGCGATGTTTACTTTTGGAATGCACTGCAGGGAGCCGCTCCGCCTGATGTACCGGCGCAAATTACAGATGAATTTGGCGCAAAAAGAGATCCTTCTTATATATATGGGAAGTCAAATTTAAACTGGCAATGCAACCTGGATAATTATTATGCAATGCTGCAGCAAACCAATAACAAAGGGATCATTACAATTAATTATGGATATGCAAGGTATGGCACCAGTAATGACCCTGTGGCTGCTGCAGCTCACCTGGCAGCCGATTGGGTTCGATATGATAATGGACGTACCAGGTTATGGGAAATAGGCAACGAAAATTTTGGCAGTTGGGAATGGGGTTACCGGATAGATCCGGCTTTGAATAATGATGGCCAGCCTGAATTTATAACCGGAGCTTTGTATGCACAGCATTTTAAAGTGTTTGCAGATTCAATGCGCAAAGCAGCGACGGGAGTGGGCAGTACGATTTATATTGGCGCCGTAGTTTTTGACAACCCGGCTACCGAACCATGGCAGACCAATACCATCAAGACATGGAATACAGGTGTGATGACAGGAGTAAATAACAGCGCTGATTTTTATGTGGCACATAACTATTTTACACCGTACAATGAAAATTCAAATGCTTCTGTGATCTTTTCATCGGCATTGTCGGTTCCACAAACTATGATGAGCTATCTTACACAAACTTTGCAGGCTAATGGTGCAACTATCAAACCTATTGTGATGGATGAATGGAACATGTGGGCAAGAGACTCAAAGCAGCAGGTGTCTAATGCAAGCGGTGTTTTTGCAGTGCTGGTATTGGGTGAAACGATAAAAAGCAAATTTGGTATGGCTGCAAGATGGGACTTGCTGAACGGCTGGGATAATGGAAATGATCATGGCCTCTTCAGCGGGGGAGATGAACCCGGCATTAGCAAATGGACAGCACGGCCAAGTTTTTATTATATGTATTTTTTCCAAAAATTGGTGGGCGACCGGTTGGTGAATAGCTCAATGACCGGCAACAGCGGCATTAAGGCCTATGCTTCTACTTATAGTTCCGGAGAGGTAAATGTCACATTGGTAAATACCACTCCCGCTCCGGAAAACGTGGTGATCAAGATGAAAAATTTTTATAGCGGCAACCGCTTTTACTGGTATAGCCTCGAAGGAAGTAATGACAATGGCGAGTTTTCCCGAAAAGTGTTGGTAAATGGCAGCGGACCTGCCCAGGATGCTGGAGGTCCTGCTGATTATGCTACCCTTAAAGCCCGTTCGGCACTTACCGTATATGGCTTAAAAGTTGCTGTTCCGCCCAGGGGAATGGTAGTAGTGGCTGTCGATAAAAAATAGAGTTGGTTAATTTGCACAAGGAATAAAAAATGGACTATGAAAAGCATTATTTTTCTGCCGATCTTACTGTCGTTAGTTTCTATGACTTATCAGAAAAAAGCAAAAGTTGTTTTCTTTGGCGACTCCATTACACAGGCAGGTGTAAACAAAGGTGGTTATATAGACAGAATACAGCAATCTGTTAACAGCAGCTCATTGCAGGACAAGTATGAATTAATAGGCGCAGGTATCGGAGGAAACAAAGTATATGATCTGTACCTAAGAATGGAAAACGATGTGCTGTCAAAAAATCCCGATGTGGTTGTGATTTATGTTGGCATCAATGACGTATGGCATAAGACATCGCATGGTACAGGAACTGACCTGGACAAGTATGAAAATTTTTATATAGCCATAATTAAGAAATTACAAGCCCAAAAAATTAAAGTAATCGTTTGCACCCCGACAGTAATAGGAGAAAAAAAGGATAATGCCAATCCGCAGGATAAGGATCTGAATGCCTATTCAAATGTCATTCGCAAACTGGCGGCTGCTTATAATTGTACCCTCGTCGATCTCCGAAAGGCTTTTGTTAAATACGAAAACGAAAATAACGCGGCTGATAAGGAGTCTGGTTTATTGACCACTGACCGTGTG
>Ga0137431_1000260_pt1 | contig 21823 bp, 9 predicted proteins | sample EasRivERMZT800_2_FD_104646 | JGI IMG/M metagenome (GOLD analysis project Ga0137431, IMG submission 104646) | Soil microbial communities from meander-bound floodplain in the East River, Colorado, USA - East River MetaG ERMZT800_2 | ecosystem: Environmental > Terrestrial > Soil > Floodplain ... | reverse complement strand
GCGGAAAGTCCTTGCGGATGAACATCTCCCGGCCGCCGCAGACGGCGCAGACGTCGACCATGTTGTCGCGCCGCATCTCGTCTGAGATGCGCATCGGATGATCGACGTGACACCGCGGGCACTTCATCGTCGGGCCGCATTGTTCGAGCGGCTCGTATTCGATGATGGCCACGCAGCCGTCGGTCGGGCAGTGATAGCGAATCTGCATGACGACCATTAACCATTGCAAAACGTATGTTGCCCGCCGATCCTAATGAACCTACGGCTTTCGGGACACGCCAGCGTCGAGCCCGTTCGCTTACGGAGTCGTGACGAAATCGGCGGAACAATTGCAGGCCCCAAGGGGGCCTCGGCTTCAAGCCCAGGGTTGCCCGCATGGGCGGGCTACCCTGGGTCAACGGCATCCAGCGCCACAACCCCATCGGGGTTGTGCCCATTCGTCGCACCGATTCCCAGGGTAGCCGCTGCGCGACAACCCTGGGCTAAAAGCCATAACGCCTTCGGCGTACACGGGTTTACACCGTCGCGTTTTACCAGACTAAGATCACGCTGACGGGCCGCCGAAACTGTCATGGCTGTCGCTTGCGCGCGGGCTTCGTCTCACACTGGCCAGGCGAAGTCGGCGGCCAGTTGCAGAGCCGCCAGCTCGCCGACGTAGGCGAAGACCGAACCGAAGTACAGAATTCCGGTCGCGGACTGCGTCGCTCGTAGCCGCACGCAATCGGCCACCATATACGCGAACCCGCCGACCGCGACCAGGCCGACCCCCACGCGAAGGACGAGAAGCAGCCACGATCGACCGAGGGTTGTGGTTGTCACGGTGTCAGTTCCCACGCCCCATAGAAGCGGCAGGCCCAACGCCAGGAACATAAACGCGATCCGTAACGCGATCGCCCCAAGTAACACGCGGCTGAAATGGCGGAGTGGCGCGATGGTCATCTTGGTGGCCGTCAGATACGCATGACCGAGGAGCCATGCGACAGTGATACTCCCCAGGAGTAGAGCGCCGAGAATCTGTCCGATCGAAAGCATTGCGACCGCCGCGGCGCTCAGGGGCAACTCATTCGACGACGTCATCGCTGGTGTGGATAGACAACTGGCTAGAACTCCCGCAGTTCCACCGATCATGCAAAGGGTCCTGAGCCAAACTCCCATGCGCTGGGAAAGCGGCGCCAAGAAGGCGATGAGCATGGCGGTCACGCCGAATACCACGCCGAAGCGCCAGGCCCAAAGGGCCGAGCCGGAGGCGGCCTCCGCGGCGCGAAGACGCCACCCGATCGCCAGACAGCCTAACGCGAACACTAAGAAACCGACGAGCCGAATAAACTTCCAGGAGATGGGTTCAAGTCGCGCAGTGCAAAGAACGACGAGCATCCCGCCGCCGAGTGAATAAAAAAAAGCCGTGCCCATGAATTCCGGCCGGCACCGTACAAGATGGGCGGATGCCGATCAATGATGGCAAACGTCGCCGGGTGCCGGGTGCCACTGCTCAAGAGTCTCTTGAGCAGTGGTCTTCTCCTAGGGACGAGAGTCCCTGCTGGCACCTCTTCCTCCGGGGCTTCCGATCATCTCGACGACCGAGCGTCGGCTTGAATGGGCCCGCCCATGAACAGGGCGGCGTCGCGCAGATCGACGTGGCCATCGGTTGACATGTCCGTCGCTGGGCAACCCAGTGGGAAACCGGGCGTATGACGCTCCGGCCCGGCCAGACATCGCGTCAATATGGCCAAGTCGTCCGGCATCACGAAATGGTTCCCATCGAAATCGCCGAAAGCACCGCCGGCGGGGCCGAACACCGTCTCGATCATGTGGATGGCAGCGGGGAAGCTCTCCTCGCAGGTGGGAAGGATCTGTTCCGGTGGCAATAGAAAAAACGGGCTGCCCCGGGGGCGAAGTTCCACCAGGATACCTACGATCCTGTGCATGCCGTAGACCCAATCTTCGAAGATACCGCTGCCGATGTAGAGCGTCGGCCCCCAGCGGCCGCTGTAATAATCAAGGTTAGGGTCCTCGTGATTTTCATTGATGATCTCAGTGATTTGAACGCCGAGAGACTCCATCGCCGGCGAGTCGATCGGATTGGCGGTTGTGTATCCCCAAGGTGAAAGCACAAGCTGACCATAGCTATGGTAGGAGAGGGCACCCATGAAGCGTCGCGAGGCGAACAGATGATTCACCGCCCGGGTTTCGGGTTCGCTGAAGGCAAAGGGGCCTCGATAGTTTTCCGATCCGACAACGCCGCTGGAGCCGACCGATCGACCCCATTGAAAAGAGTAGTTGCGATTGAGATCGACGCCCGGGTTCTCGCCGTCGTTCAGGCTGCGGTTCAATCGCCAAAGGCGGTCCGTGGTTTGCGTGTAGAGATAGCCGTCGACGTTCAGGATCGGTACGATCCAGACTTCGCCGCGATCGACAATCGAGCGGAGCGCGGGGTCGGATTCGCAGCCTTCCAGCAATTGCTGGGCGATGTACAAGGGAACCTCAACCGAAATCCATTCGCGGGCGTGATGACAGCCGACGATGAAAAACGCGGGCTCGCCGTGGTCCACGGTGGTTGCGTCGTCGCTTATGCGGATGCCGTTGATCGGTCGGCCTTCGACCGTGTGCCCGATGGTGAAGAGCGCAGCGCGGTCGGGGTGGGCGTCCGCCAAGTCAGCCATGAACTCATTGGCCGAAGTCAGGTCGTGATACTGGCTCCACTGGCCTTCGACAACCTGCACGGGCGTCCGCTCGATCGTGGCGTATAGATCGGGGTCCAGCGTGACGGGCTCGAAACCGCGGTCGCGGAGCATACTTAGCTCCGCTTGGGATACGCGGATTTCGACACTCTGGCCATCTGGTTCGGGGTCCCAGACATCCAGCCCCGCATCGACGAGCTCCTGGATTTGTCCGGGTTGGGTCGTGACACGGACCAATATGTATCGTGGCGAGGGACGAGCAGGCTCCATCTGTGCTGGCTGCATCAAGCCGATTAGCGACCATACCGAGAGCAAGCACTCATACCACATTGAGTTTCCCCCCGTGGGCAGGCGGCTCCGGCGGCGCGGAATCCGTTTCCGCGCATCGCGCAGGCCGAAGGACTCTATCAACCAATCGTCGCGGCGTGCTGCTTATTGCGATCAAGATGTGTCCGAAGTTGTCTTTAAAGGCCAAACTGTAATCATCGCGAAAAAGCGGGGGGTAGGAGGTGACCACATCAAAGGGGAAACGGTGCGGGGGAGCATCGCTCTGCAACGACGCTCCCCCGATAGACAGGTGACAGCGAGTGTCACCCATGTCCCATGCTGGGAGGTTCTGCCCGCGCGCAGCACGGTATCAAAAAATCGGGGAGCGCCACTTTGATGGACGCTCCCCGACGATAGGTTCAGAATCGGACGACCCGCGACGTTGTTACGGGCAAGTGGCAACGGTAAAGCGGTAGCGCCCGCCGGGGTTTCCTATAAAGGCACTCACGCAGGCCGAGATGTCGCCGAAGTCGGCAACCTGATTCGGCATGTTCGGATCACCCGCGGGAGGCGGATCGGGACCTACCAGGTCCACGCGCGGCGTAATCAGGGACCCCGCCACATTTTGGAACTTCTGGACGATGAAAGTGGTGTCGCCAAAATTAGGTTGGGCCGGGCCTCCGACTCCGTCGACGTTACCCCATTCACCGGTTGTGACGAGGAGCGGATCGGAACAATTGATTCCATTGTCGTCGCACATCCGCACGTTGTAGCTGGAACTCGGCGTAATGTTCGTCCCGTACAGGTAGAGGTGCCCCGAGGTCCACACCTGGGAATGGGGCGAGGCCGTGCACTGCAGCGCCGCGCCGCGCAAAGCGGGGCCGCTCGGTGGGTTCGCGATGGCTCCCTCGGGTCCAGCCCACCAGATTTGGCCGATCGCCGGTGAGTTACCGCAGGTGCCGCTGGGACAATCTGTGTTTATTTCGCAGCCTTGTCCGGGATTGACCGCTCCGGCGGAGCAGGTTTTCATCGAGACGATTTCCACCTGAATGCTGGTAGCGGCCGGTCCCGCTACCGCGGCGTTGGTGGGTGTGATCGAGATATATCGGCTCATCGGGATGCCGAGGCCGGCGGTGGGGGGATCGAGTTGGGGGCTGCCCAAGGTGAGCAAGAAGGCGATGTCCGTCAGACTGCCAGGCGGAAGGGCACTGCAAGGACCGTTTGTGCCCACGTTGCCCGTAATGGGGGTCCAAGGCGGTATCGCAGCGACGGGGAAACTCTGCTGGGCCCCCGCACCGGTATTGGTTTGCGACAACACCAGTCCGACCTGACCTGTACCCACAAAGATCATTTCAGGTTGGAACACAATCCAGTAGGGCGTGTTGTAATCCACCGTCAAACTGAGATCTACATCGATCTGAAAACTTGGAAACCCGAAACCCTCGACACAGCCGCCAACCAGGGCTGGGGCCACGGTCACGCTGCCCATCCCTACTGTTTGAGTCGCGACTGGAGCACCTGTAAAAGTCCCGTCGTCGTTGCGGTTCTCTGAAGGAGAGCCGCCGGCGTCGGCATATACGGTGACGGTGACTCCGGTCCATTGTACTGCTGGATTAGGCGTACCTGTAAAGTTGAAATAGGTTACCCAGAAGCGTGCGGCCGAAATCGTGACAGGGCCGCCAGGACCAGCAATCGTAACGTCGTCAGCCGTTTCGGCTGAAAACGGAAAGTCGGAAGCATACTGCGACGCGGGCGCGCCGAAATCATCCTCGGGGGGACCGTTATCGTACTCAGTGGGGCCCGCGACCGTATCCAACTCAACGGTCATTACCATGTGCTGATCCGGAAAACCAATAGAGGCCAAGGTGGCAAAGTCGGGGAGGCCACAGGACGCCGACTTAATGTAGCTCGGACCGCTTTCCCCAGCGTCGTTTGCTCCATTGAAATGGAAGTTGTTAGCCCCATTCAAAGTGCAAAGATCCGGCGAGGACACGACCACAACGAGCGTCGAATCAGCCGGTACGAGGACGTTGTTGGCGGTAAAATCCACGGTGCGCAACGCAGCCGCGGTGCCATCGGGGACCATATCCACGATCGATCCACCGGCCAGCGCAACGAGGTCCGCGGTATTGGGTGCGCCGCCGCTGGAATCAGTGAACAGGCTTATGGTGACGGGGGATAAACCGGTAATCGTGTCCAACACATCATCGACGGCGTATTCGACGCATCGAACGTAGTGTGGCTGTCCGGCGGTTGCTCCCGCACTCAAGTCAAAGGACCGGGCAAATTCGTTCTCCCGCGTGCAGTTGCTCCCTGAGTTATAGCATGCGACCGCAAACGGGGATAACACAGTGCTGGGATCTGTACTCTGCGTGAGGTCCACGGCGCCGCAAACCCCAAGCACCGTGTCTTCACGATCTTGGTGATCCCGTGCTAAGTCGCGATCGGTAAATGACGCGGGCGCCGAAGCGAATGACGAAGGCCCCGAAGGGGGTGCAAGACTCCTGGGGGCGCTTTCGATCGGAGCCTTCGTCGAAGGAGCCTTCGATGGAGCGGCGCGACGGCTGGAGGCCGGAGCCCGTGATGCAGGCTCTAACTTCATTTCCGCCGTTGCCGTCAGCGGCACAAGCCCCAGGACGATGGCGCAGGCGACTCGTAGCGAGGCGTCTCTTCTACGGAACATCTGGTGACGACCGTCCCGGTGGGTAGAAGGTGGGTAGGGGTGGGTCTGATAGAACACGACGGGCCTCCTTTTTTCTGGACCAACAAGAATGGGAAAAATCGACGCGACCGATAATCGGTACTTGCACATTAACAGGTTGTTGTTTTCTATTCAACAAAATTTGTTTTGTGCTGGCACAAAAACAAATAGGTGTTTTTACTGATGTCGTATTTTGCGAGGGAGCTTGGCTTACATGAATTGACAGGGGTGCCCCAGGAATTCATTCGTACTGTTAGCCTCCTACGTCGCCGGAGCAAGCGGGCTTAAAGGCGCGATTTCACGCGTTGGATCAAACGAGCGGATCGGACGCGACTGGTGGGTTGTTCTGAACCCTTCCCCAAATTGCTGGACGCCGTGCGCCGCGCGGTTTCATTCCCTTCACGACGCACATGGAACGGAATAAAAGGCGGGGGAGCACCGCTCTGCAACGGCACTCCCCCGATGAACAGGTGACAGCGAGTGTCACCCCTGTCCCATGCTGAACGAGGTCCCCAGCTACGGTGGGCAACTGGGAACCGTATATGGATAACCGAGCCCCGTAAACGCGGCGACGTCCGCCGACACATCAGCGAAGTTCGCGGCCTGGTTCGGGGTATTCTGCTGACCGGGATTGCCGACGCCGATCAGATCGGCGCGGGCCATGCTGGGACCGAAAGACGCCCCGGCGAATTTAGCGACGATGTCGTAAATATCGGTGAAATTCGGTTGCGAGCCACCGCCGAACGGACGGCTCACGTCGCCCCATTTGGCCATGGCCACGTTGAGTTCAGAACCGCAATTATTGCCGTTCACGTCGCAGTGCGAGATCGCGTACGTCGTAACTCCGCCGTTGTGCGGGCTGGGCACGATCGCCGCTCCGAACAAGTGTAGGACGCCGCTGGTCCATACCTGGGAATGCGGCGTTCCCGCGCCGACGCAGCCGACCGGGGCTCCGCGAAGGGCCGCGTTTGGCGCGTTCGGGATGCTCTGCTCCGGCCCGACGTAGAACTGGTGGCCGACGATCTGCGGGAACTGAGGCGCCGAAACGACTCGGATGCGGATCGACGTCGGTGCCCCACCGGCGACGGCCTGGTTGTTAGGCGTCACCGAGAGGTAGCGGCTCTTCAGGCCGCAGACCGCGGGCGGAGTGCACTCCGCATTGGTTGAACAGGGTATTCCGGTATTGGAACTCGTGGTCTGACAGGTGTTGTCACCAACGGTGGGTGCTCCTAAGTCCGTGATCACATCGCAGAGGTAGACCAGGAAATCGTCCACGTACCATCCTTGGACGCCCGAACAACCGTCTTTCCCGAAATCGAACCGGAACCGCACATCGTCGCCGGGTACCACGAACGAATCCAAAGCAATCACGGACGTTCCCCAGACGTTTAGGGGGGGAACGCCGCTCACACTTTCGCTGTCCGGCGCGACACCCGGCGTACCGCCGGACCACGCTTCTTCACCGGCCAGGGGGTTCGTGTTGCCGTCACCCGCGGACACGAATGAGCGGTTATATGCGTTAAAAAAGAACTCCGAGGATGGGATGATCTGCCAAGCCCCGCCGTTGATACTGATCTTGACGTTGCCGCCGTCATAGCCGGACTCCGTGGCCACGAAATGCCGGAACTGAGCGTAAGGCGGCCAGTCCTCGTTGGCTAGCACTGAAATCGTTGGGCTGAAGAGGGAGTGAACCGCTGATTCGTCGACCGCGCCGCAGTCGCCGAGGTTTGGGTCATTCGCGAACCACGCCGTGCCCGGCTCGCCCAGGGGCAAGCTGGTGGCTTGCCCCCAGTTGTACGGGGTCGGCGGCCCCGACGGACCCGACACCGAGACCGTCCAACCGTTCACACCGGACTCAAAGTCATCGAAAAACACCATTGTGCCCGGCTCGCAGGGCGAAGGCGGATCGCCGCCCACGAGGACTTCGTTGGCACCGCAAAGTCCGAGGGTGTTCAACTCGACGGCCAGTAGGGCCTTGTCCACTTCCATGGCGTCAGCGGCCGTAAAGGTGCCGAAGTTCGAGCCGTCGCGCGGGTCCTTGATCATCTGACCAACCAAGTCCGTCGCGGCCTGATTGAACGCAACGTACGCATCTCCGAAGTCGGAGAAAGGCGTCAAATACACCGTCAAGGCGCGATACCAAACGGCACCGGTTTTGAACAGGCCGATGCCGGCAACCGGGTATCCGTTGAATGTCTTACCGTCGGTGGCGATGGCGAATGCATGGTTGGGCACACCGCTGCCGCTGTGCACGCCGCCGTTGTCGCCCGCGCTGCACGTCTGAAGCGGATGGTTGGCCGTGTCGGGATCGCCTTCGCACGAAGGCAGCCACATGTCTCGGATGTGGCCGCCGAAACCCGCTGAGTCCTCGCCGACCAGCCAACGAACGTCGATTTCGTCCGCATCCCTCAGTGTCGCGTTGACTGTGCCGAGCAGCACTGCGTCTTTGATCGTCTGGCCATCGGCCTGGCTGATCCCGACGGAGGGGATGGTGACGTTGGGGTCGGATCCTCCCATCGGCGCCCGTCCAAAAGGCAGATTGTTGGCGATGATGACGGCGATGGCCCCTTCATCCTGGGCGTTCAGCACCTTTTCCGTGAAAAAGCACGTGCCGCGGTCCATGAGGACAATCTTGCCCGCCATGTCGCCGGCGTTGGCGAACGGCAGATCGGCATCGCATCCGCGAACCGGGTCGGCCACGACGACGTCGCCGGTGATCCCGGCCACTGTGACCGGGGGCCCAAATGCCGCCGGCTGGGCCGCGTAGTCGCCGGCGATGCTCCCCGGCGAATTGACGACCATCAGGGCGCTGGAGACGCACACGGTTCGTAGCGAGTTGGGAGTGTCCGTGCCTGGTCCTGTTCCATGCGCCGGCCAGGGTGTGCCACCGGGTGGGCCTGCAACCGCGGCATCGCCGTTGAGCAAATCGATGATTTCACCGAACACATCGGAAAAGGACTCGTTCAGTTGCCCGGACTGATTCTGATAGATGAGGTTGGCGGTAAAGCCGGTCAGCCCGTGCGTGAACTCATGGGCGACGATGTCGTCGGTAACGACGCCGTCGCAGTAAAACGTGCCGCCCGTTCCGCCGAAGGCGTTGGCACAGGATTCACTGATGAGGTGCACGGTCGAAAACAGCGAGGTGCCGGCGTCGTCGATGCTGTCACGGGCAAACGATCGAAACAGGTAATCGTAATAGTCACCCGAATAGTCATAGGCGGCGTCGGCGTCGAAGTCGCCGGTGGCTATGCCGCCCTCCGTGCGCACGACCGTTGCCGACGGGTCGTCAATGATGACGCGGTCGCGGGCGGTGTGCAGCAAATTCCAGCGATCGAGCACCTTGCCTGCCTGGGCGTCGATGAAAAACGCTTCGCGAATCCCCGCCGGCAAGTCTTCTAAAATCAAATGATGCGCCAAGTGGGCTCCGGCGGGTGGATCGCCGTACCAACCCGGATCGATGATCACCAATTCCGAGTGTTCGACCCGGGGGGCGCCGCGGCCGATCAAGATGCGGGCGCGTTCCTCTGCCTGGGCAGCGGCCCACCGCGGCTGCGTGCTCAGGTTTCTTGCGATCGCAAAAAAATGGCCGTTCGCGGCCTTGAATTCCCCATTGCGATCTTGATGTGTTTTTAGCACTCCGCCGAAGACCGGAACGCCGTTATGCACTTGCGAAAAGGTGGTGTGCGTGAGACCGAACGCGTCAATCTCTGTTCGGCCGGCGACCAATTGCCTCGCAGGGTCGTCCACACCGAACAGGTTGCCGTGAGCTCTGAGAAAATCGATCGGTTGCGGTGCAGCGCCGGCAGCCACGCCATCCATCGGAATCGCGCCGCCGTCGGCGGCGGTCACGAACGTGGCCAGCCCGGTCAGCGGTGATCGGCTAATCTTCAAGCGCGGATCGTCGCCTTGTCCACGGACCGCAGCGGTTATGAATAAGCACGCAGCAAAGGCTGGCGCACGATTTAGACGACTTCGAGATACAAATTCAGTGAACAAATACATTTCCTGCAGCCTCCCTAAAAAGAACTGTATGGAGCGGCGACCTAGTGGTTCGGAGGACATGATGCGCCCCGCCGCGATCCATCGCTAAGAGTAACAGAAGGTACTCAATCGCGGCATCGCAAGTCAAGTCCCTGATGGCTCGCGGCGTTTCAGGGTATGTGACACTTTTGGCGAAAGAGCAACACAAAAGCAGCGGCGCTCGCGGAAGCGCTAAGCGGTCGGCGCGGATTGAGCCGACCTAAGCGAGCCATGCCGACTCCGCAAAGCAAGCCAACGATTGCTTGCGAGAAACACCCGACGCGCGCGGCGAACATGCCTCTAATGACCCAAAGTCCGGGCGCAGCGGCCACCGCTTTGGGTACGGACCGGAAGGCTGAGACGACAATTATTTTTGCGAAGCGAAAACAGTTGGCTGATCTTCTTGCCTAGTCGGGAAACAACCAGCATAGGGCGGTTTGTCATGGGCATAACACCGCTAAAACCCCGTTTCTTGGCCAACAAACGCGATTTTTCGGTTGATCGGACATCCGTTCGCCATCGCGCGACCAGCTAGGGCGCATGGCGGAACGCCCGATTCATCCCTTGTCGTTAGCGAATATCCGGCCTTTGGGCGGCGATACATTCTCAAGACAGGCGGAAGGCGTTCCGATGAAGCCCAACGTCGGGTTTGCGACATTAACTTTGTGTTTTGTTGGAGAAAGCAAAATGGCTACGAGCTTCAGAGGACGCAGCAGTTCTCGCTCAGGTTCGACCAACCGCGGCTATTCGTTTTTTGGCAGCAATTGGGGCGGTTCATCGCCCCTTGCCACGACGAGCTGGGGTCGCTCGACCGGCACCACCAAGCGTAGCACCCGCGCCAAGCGGAGCTACGGCACCAGCGCCAAGACCGGCGCCACCGGCTACAAGAACGTCAGCACCGAATTCCAGAACAAGATCAGCTCGTATCGCACGCTGATCGACCAGACCAAGGGCGCGGCCAAGTTCCCGCGGCCGACGCCGGCGACGCTCAACAGCTTCGCCAACTGGGTGAACAAGGGCGCGATCGTGCAGCAGGTCAGCCCGTCGCAGCTCGCTCGCTGGGCCAAGACCACGACCCACAGCTTCAACAGCCGTAACCCCAGCACGACGTCCTGCAAGAACGTCCTGTGCAAGAAGTTCGGCAAGACGACGATCAAGGCCGTCACCCGCAGCAAGAACGGGTGGTTCCTGGTCGCCACTTCCCCGACCCACAAGGGCCGGGCGTTCAGCTTCCCGCGCTAAGGAACCACGTTCATTCGCGACGGGGGACGAGTTCCATTCGCCCATCCGTCCAACCGGATGAAGCGGTCTCCAGAGGCCGGGCTTGGTCGCCGCACCGGTTGATCTGAGCGCTACTTGGCGGTCATAAAGGACCGCCGCCGCGGCCGAAGCGGCCGCTGGAACGAAACGTCCGCAAACCTCCGATAGGGGCGACGATCCGTAACCCGGGTCGTCGCCCTTGTGTCATTCGACCCCGAGCCTTGGCCGGCTTACATACAGCGGCGCGGCTCGGTTCCGACACAATTGCGACAACCTTGGAGCGGGGTTCACCCACATCCCAAACGCCGCGTTCGCTGCCTTTGAAGTAACCGATCATCAGCAGGCGGAAATAGATCGCCGGCGCCAGCAAGGGCCCCGCCGCTCCAACGGTCACAAGATAATTCGGCTCCTTTGGCTCTCAGGAACCCGGGCTACCGGAGGCGGTGGCTCAGCCATCCCGCTTGATTACAGTGCGCACGTTCTATAGCATGAAATCGTGAACCTCGACCTGAACAGGCGCGGAGGCGGGGGTCCGGTTGGCGAGAAGCCCTACCAACTCGTGTGTCCAAAGTCCATGTTGTTCGCGCGCCTCGCGCGATGGTTTTGGCAAGAAAGGCAAGCCATGAAGAGTTCGATGCTGATTGCTGCATCCTTCTGCTGCTGTGCGGTAGTGCTCACTGGAGGCTGCGCCAGCGCTCCGCTCGACTTTCCACGCACGGTATCCTTTGCATTCAGTTCGCCCCAGGAGACGGCGCTCGGTCGACATTTTCACCCACAGACGGAGGCGCATCCGGGTGAAACTGGGGTCTACCTGCTGCCCAGCGGACCCGACGCGCTGGTGGCACGCACGGTCATCATCGACGCGGCCGAGAAAAGCATCGACGTGCAGTACTTTATTTTCGACGACGACTTGGTGAGTAATTTCCTGCTCAACCACATCGTCGCGGCCGCCGACCGCGGCGTGCATGTGCGGATGCTGCTTGACGACTTCTGGCAGGCGGGACGGGACCGGCGCCTCGCGGGCATCGGGGCACACCCCAATATCGAACTGCGCGTGTTCAACCCGGTGGGCGGCAATCGATCGATGGAGGCATTCCGCTCGCTGAATTACGTGTTCGGCCCGAAGCGCATTCGCGGCCGCATGCATAACAAGTCGCTGATCGTTGACGCCACCGTCGCGATTGTTGGCGGCCGCAACATCGCCGATGAGTATTTTGCCGCCCACGCGGACTTCAATGTAGCCGACGTGGATATGATCGCCATCGGCCAGGCCGTGGGTGACGTCGCCCGGACTTTTGATCAGTACTGGAATTCCCCTGTGGCCCTACCGATCGAGGCTTTCATCCCCGCCGAACGGGGCCCGGAGTGCCTCGCCGAGTTGCGCTCGCGGCTGGAGCATTGGCGGGTCGAGGGAAGGGAGTCGGTTTACGCGCAGCGTGTTCGCGAGTCCGATCTGCTCAAGCAGGTGGAGGCTCGCGCGGTGCCATTCACATGGGGCAAAGATGAAGCACTCGCCGACGCCCCGGGCAAGTCGCTCCTGAAGAGAGAGCAAGTCCCGTCCGCGTTCATGGCAGAGCGACTCCTGGTGGTCATGAGCTCCGCCAAGCGCGAGGTGCTGATGGTGTCGCCCTACTTCGTGCCCGGCAAGCGCGGAATGGAGTGGTTCAGTGAAACTTGCGCTCGCGGCGTCACGGTCAAGGTCGTGACCAATTCCCTGGCCTCCACGGACGTCGATGCGGCCCAGGGCGGGTACCGAGGTTACCGCAAGGCCATGCTTCGCGCGGGAGTGGATCTTTACGAACTCCGCCCCGACCCGGAGCGCACCGGCAAGTCTGCCGCGATTCACAAGGGCAGCACGGCCCGCGCAGCCCTTCACGCCAAGATCCTGATCATCGACCGGGAAACCATCTTCGTCGGCTCCCACAACATCGATCCTCGTTCAGGACACTTGGATTCGCAAAATGGGATTCTGATTCAAAGCCCGGAGCTGGCCGCGCAACTGGCGAGCGTATTCGATATGGTGACGACCCCCGCCTATACCTATCGCGTCACCCTCAAGGGCAATCGTCTGACTTGGACCGCGGAAGAAGCGGGAAAGCCAGTTGAGTACGACGAGGAACCGGAAACAAGCGGCTGGCGCCGGTTCAAATCAGCGCTCATCGGCTGGCTGTCCCCGGAGCTGTGGCTGTGACGATCCAGAGGTAGCGGCGGATTGGCCACATGTCCACTTAAACGCGGCGCCGCGAGCCATTGATGGGGTGGAAAGCAAACCTCCGATAGCAGCGACGACCCGTCACGCGGGTCGTCGCCCCTCTGTCATTGAAAATACAATTCGTCATTCTCATCGCCATTTGCTACGGACAGGCGGGCACGGTGTTCGGATACGGGAACCCACGGAAGCCGAGCACCGCCGCTGAGATGTCCTCGAAATTGGTCACGTGGTTGGGAATGTGCGGGACCAGGTCTGTCCGAACCGTCGGGGGAGCCGAGGCCAAGTTGCGGAACTTGTCCACCGCCGCGGCAATGTCCGCGAAATTCGGCTGGGTCGGGCCACCGAAGAGCGGAACAATATCACCCCACTTGTTGGTCTCGACCACAATCGACGGCGAGCACGGACCGGCGGCCGAGTCGCACATGCGAATCTCGTAGGTCGAGCTCGGGGCAACCGGTAGGCCAAAGAGATACAACGTACCCAGCCCCTTCCAGATGAAGAGGTCGGGCGCACCCGTACACTCGACCACCGATCCGGTCAGGGGAGCGAGCGGCGGGTTCGAGATCGTCTGCGGCGGAGCGGTGGCCCACCATTCCTCGCCCTCTCGATCGGGGAATTGCGGCATGGCCACGATCGTGAGTTTGACCGCCTGGGGGATCGTGGCGGCGGTGGCCGACGCCGCGGGCGGAGTGAACGAGAGGTAGCGGCTCTTTAATCCGCAGGCTCCGCCGGGGCAGCCGTCGGCGGTCGAACAGAGGTTGCCGTCATTGGGTCCGCCGTCGCACACGTCGTCGCCGCCGATCTGGGGCGGGGGGAGTGCCGGGCTGCATATCGGGTAGTTCTCGTAGCCTGGCGCGCATTGATCGCATGCGGCGTCCGCAAAGCCGGTATTGCAGTCGCATCCGCCAAGCCCATTGCATATCCCGTGGCCGGAGCAGGTTATCGCTGCCTCGCAGAACGGACAGTCAGGATAACCATAATGGTCGGGAGCGCATTGGTTGCAGGCCGTTCCCGCGTAGCCAGTGTCACAATCGCATCCGCCCAGCGCGTTGCACGTGCCATGGCCAGAGCATGTGGTAGCGGCTTCGCACGGGACGCAATTCGGATAATCATAATAGTTCGTCGCGCACTGGTCGCATTCCGTGTCGTCGAAACCCGTATCACAATCGCATCCGCCGATGGCGTTGCACGCTCCGTGGCCGGAGCATGTCGCGATCGCTTCGCAAAACACGCAGTTCGGGTAGTCGTAATAATTCGGCGCGCATTGATCGCAGGCTGCGCTGGTGAAACCGGTGTCGCAGTCGCATCCCCCGAGGTTGTTGCAGTCGCCGTGGCTGGAGCAGGTGGTAGCGGCTTCGCACGGAACGCAATTCGGATAATCATAGTAGTTCACTGCGCACTCGTCGCATTCCGTGCCGTCGAAACCGGTATCACAATCGCATCCGCCGACGGCGTTGCACGTCCCATGACCGGAACAGGTCGCCATCGCCTCGCAGAACACACAGTTCGGATAATCGTAGTAGCTCGACGCGCATTGATCGCACGCCGTGCCGGCGTAGCCCGCGTCGCAATCGCATCCGCCGAGCGCGTTGCAAGTGCCATGGCCGGAGCAGGTGATTGCGGCCTCACAGAACACACAGTTCGGATAGTCGTAATAGTCAGTCGCGCACTGAGCACATGCCGTTCCAGCATACTCGGCGTCGCAATCGCAGCCGCCGAAAGCATTGCAAACCCCGTGTCCGGAACAGGTCGTCGCGGCGTCGCAGAACACGCAGTTCGGATAATCGTAGTAGCTCGGCGCGCATTGGTCGCAGGCCGTTCCGGTGTAACCTGCGCCACAGTCGCATCCACCAAGCGGGTTGCAAACGCCGTGGCCAGAACAAGTCGTTGCGGCCTCGCAGAACACGCAATTCGGATAGTGGTAATAGCTCGGCGCGCATTGGTCGCACACCGCGCCGGCGAAACGGGTGTCGCAGTCGCATCCGCCCAGCGCATTGCACGTCCCGTGGCCGGAACATGTTGTAGCGCCCTCGCAGAACACACAGTTCGGATAGTCGTAGTACCCGGGCGCGCATTGGTCGCACATCGTGCCTGCGTACCGAATGCCACAAACGCACACCCCGTTGTCGCACGCGCCGTGGCCGTTGCAGAACGGTCCGCCGTCGCATTCGTCAGGAACATTGTTCAAATTGCAGTCAAAGCTCGTTCCACGTGCCAGGTCGCACTCATCCGGCGCAGCGTTACCGTTGCAGTCGGCACAGCCAACGTCGTCGCCGGGGCAGTTGCTGATGTCGTCCGAATCGGAAATACCGTTGGCGTTGCAGTCGATCAGGATGACGACCAATCCATCTCCGCCGTTGGTGAGGATCGCGCCGCCTGTCGCAATGCCCGGCTGGTAATCCGGGTCGCTCTGATTGGGTGCCGTATTCGAAGCAGTTCCGATGGTTGAACCCCCCGCGGGAATGTGACTCGACCCGCCGCCTCCGCCACCGCCGCTGGGGCTGCCACTTCCTCCGCCGCCACCACCGAACTTGCCGCCACCGCCCCCTCCGCCACCCGAGCCCGGACCGGCCGCGGAGCCACCGCTGCCGCCTACGAACGGACCGCCCGGTCCGCCGCCCCCCGCCCCGCCGGCACCGCCGCCACTTTGGGTCCCGCCGAAGCCGCCGCTTCCCACGGTGGTGCCGCTGGCGCCGCCTTGTCCAAAAATGCCGCCGCCGGCACCGCCGGACACGTTGCTCGAAGTGCTTCCAGAGGCGCCCGCGCCTCCACCCACAGTGATCAACTCGGAGCCAAATCGGCTAACCGCGGAGCGACCGCCGCCACCACCGCCGCCATGTCCACCGCCCGCGCCGTTGCCGCCACCCCCTCCACCACCATAGCCGCCGCTGCCGCCGAACGTTCCAGCCGTAAACCGTCCACCGCCGCCCACGACAATGGTGAGGATCTCGCCGGGCGTGGTGGCCAGTGGGCCGGTTGTGTAACCACCGGCACCGCCGCTACCGACGAAGCTCCCCGCACCGGCTGCACCCCAACTCTTAACGATGATCGACGTCACACCGTCAGGAACCACGTAAAATTGATCCGAGCCGACGTGGGAAAAGACTGTCGTTGCCGACCCGCGCAGCCATTGCGTTTCGGTCCTGGCCAGAGCGGGGACGCCCAGGACTGACCCTCCGCTCGAGTCGGTGTTGCGCACGGTGCGCGTGGCTTTTTCCACGCGCTGACCTGATACGGGCCATGACATGATGGCCACGCACGCCGCGACCGATGCCCGTCGCATGGCCGCTCTACTGGTGAACCCTACTCCGTTCTTGCTGTTTCGTGTCGACATGAGTACTCCCCTTTTTCCATATGGACTCCGTTCATACCACTGACCGGATGGCCGTGGACGGAACAAGTCAAGAGACGGACAGTTGTTGGTGAGGCTTCCTGCGAAGGGCGCAGCGCGCTAACGATCGCGAAGTGAGCACCCCACCCACTGAGCCGGTCTCCATCGTCGCTCGGACCCTTGGCCGATAACATAACACGTGCGGGGGCTCGATGACAAGGAAAAAGCGAGGGAGGCGGATATATGTCGTATCCCGGCGCGGCGCGGCCGACACGTACTCATTGCGTCAAGTAAGTGCCGGCGCTATTCGTCCTCGCGCACTTGCGATTCCAAGAAATTGGCGTAGTTCTCGAACGTGCTGGGGCCGCTGAACTGACCCGGCTGCTCCGATCCCGGTAGCAAGAAGGCCTGCAAGGCAACTCCGCCGGGAACGCCGAAGGCCTGGAACGCCTCGAAGATGATCGTGTCTCCGCAGTTGAAATTCCCGTCATACAGGGAAAGCGGGTTCACATTGGCCGCGGTGACGCCGAAGCCGGTCGAGCCACCGGGGCCCGATCCGCCGACGAAAACGGCCGCATCGGTGGGAAGCAGGTTTTCGCCGAGCCCGACAATGGTGACCGGCTCCACCGAACAGTCGAACAGTATGCCGAGGTCGGTGGCCCGCCCGTTTGGGGCGGTGGTCAAATTGACGGTTTGACGTTCCGGCTGAGTGATGAAATTACCCTCGTCGTCCGTCTGAAAGTTGCCGTCCTCGTCGGTGACCAGAACTTGCTTTTCGATGGTGATGATGAATTCGACGTTCTGCCCTGTGCGGTTGACGCCGCGCACCATGACGAAGGCGGCCACGGGCCCCGGGGTTACCGGAACGACGCCGCCGACGATGGTGTTGACGAATGCGTCGTTAAGGAACCCCCCGCAGCCGGTGAAGGCCAAGGCGGTCAGCACGAAGGCTGTCGGGCGAAGGAATTGACGAATTCTGGGGTGTTGCACGGTTCTTTAACTCCGGCTAGCAAGCTACCTCATGGTCGCAGTAGTAATTAGCCGCTCCATGGCTGTCGCGGTTCTGATCGGACACAAAGTTGACCATACTCGACGGCCTTACTGGACGAACACCTGGAACTCGTAGCGGCCACCGATCCCGGCGACAGTGGCCTCGTCACCCACGTCATAGCTGGGGTCGCTCGAAACACCGTCCAGGAACGGCACACTCAGGGCACCATTGATCACGATGGCAACGACGGAGCCGCAGAGCAGGCCGCCGATGGGGGTGGGGACGTTTCGGATACCGACGTTTCGTTGAAGGATGGTATTCCCATCCTCGTCGACATCATCCACCTGGAGACCTCGAAACTGCGGTGGAATCCGCTGCCGCTCCTCAAATTCGACGACCGTACCCCCACCGGTGGTTTGCGATTCCACCAGCTCAAACTCAGTCAATTCGACCGGGATGAACACCTCGACCTCGGTCCCCGGTTCGATTTGGACGGAGGCCACGTCGCACACCACAACGGCGTTATCCAGCGTGTTCTGATCGAGATCGGTGAAGGATTCGGCGTTAAAGTCCGGGTCGACGATACCGGGGGTGCCGGTGACGAACTCAATGGTTTGAAAACTGCCATCCGTGAACGTCGCCCGGATGCGCAGTCGAATGCGAGGACGGAGTTCGCGTTTCTGGGCATCCGTAAAGTTCAAACTGGCGTCGAGGTAGTCGATCAGTCGCTCGTCCATCTCGGCATTGTTGATGACGGACAGAACGACGTGGCCACTGGGGTTCTCGATCGTGGGGACCACGCCCGCCGGAGTAACCAGGCTGAGGAACGCCGGGTTGAACGCATCGCAGCTCACCAGGGGCAATGCCAAGGCGACCAGGACGAGCCAAACGGATCGGCCGCGTCGGAACTCGAGGGGAGCTGATTCCGGCCGACCGGCAAGTCTTGTCATGGTTTGGGCCTTCCGAAAAAACATCAGGCGAGGTTGCCAAGCCTCCGGCTCAGGCCGAGGTAGGGTCGAACGATTCCTTCGCCGTAAAGTAGTATCCCGAATCGAAATGTCGGGTCAAGTAAGGCCGATGGGCCGCCAAATCGAGATTCCCCGTCGGGCCCGTTCAGCCGTCCAATGACGTTTTTTGGGCTTGCGGGGCAGCGTCGGCGGCGATCTTTGCGGCGAGGCTTTCCAGGGGTTCCAACTCCTCGATCCGATCGATGAGGGTTCCCTCGCGAGCCAAGGAAAGGAGGCGGGCAGCTTCGTCCGACACCGACATCAGACCGTGAATTCCGCCCGACCCAGCGAGCTGGTGGAGGATTTCCCGGGCCGCGGGACAATCGCCGTTGGTGAGCGCCTGGCGGACCCTCGCGACGCGTTGCGGCAACGAACGGCTGAACTCGGCGACCGCGGCGGCAATCCGCTGTTGGAAGGACCGGGTCCCCGTGGGCTCTTTTCGACCACGTCCTTGTCTCGTGCCGTCGGAATCGGCGGCGCCAATGGGGACCGCCTCCAGGTAAGCGGATGCCTCGCGGACCAGATCGAGCAATGAAATGGGCTTTGGCCACAGGTCATCGAAGCCGGCATCGAGAATTCGGTCACGTTCGCCGGGGTTCGTCGAAGCAGTCAAGGCGATCATATTGGTTTGACATCCGGCGCGACGCAATTCCGCCGCGGCCGTCAGACCGTCCATTTCCGGCATTCGAACGTCCATCAAAATAAGGTCGAAGGTTCGATCGATGGCCGCGCGGAGCGCCTGCCGCCCGTTCCCCACCGCCGTGACATCCACGCCGGCTTCCTCCAGCGCCGCTTCGATTAGCTCGCGGGTGTCGGCAAAATCCTCGGCCACGAGGACAGAACCGCGAAGCTGGAGCCCTAGCGTGGTGAGGTCCGGCGTTGCGGGGCGGTTTACAAAGGTCAAGGCTTGATCGGGAGTAACCCATTCGACCTCGTCGAGCGGACCAGTGGCGATTTCAAGAGTGAAGGTGCTCCCGCGGCCCGGCATGCTGGTGACGGTGACATCACCTCCAAGTTGGCGGGCGATACCGCGGGTCAGCGGCAACCCCAGTCCAACTCCCTGCGAAACGTCGTGGGTCAAGGGTTCGAGCTGGGCAAACGTCTCGAAGATATGTTCGAGCTCTCCAGGGGGGATTCCCACGCCGGAGTCCTCGACGGCCAGTGATAGCCGCTGGGCCTCGGCATCGGCGCGGACCCGGACATGGACATGCCCATGGGGGGTAAACTTGATGGCGTTGTTTACTAGATTGATCAGGGCCTGCCGGATGCGCGTGCCGTCGGAACGGATCGTCGTGGGGATCGGGCCTTCACAGATCACGCGGAAGTCCAGGTCACGGCGCTGAATAAGCGGCGCGGAAACGGCGCAGACATCGGCGAGGATTTCGAGGACGGAACAGGGGCCGGGGCGCACCTCGAGCCGGTCGGCGTCGAGGCGGGCGAGGTCGAGGATGCCATCGACAAGGGCCAGTAGGTGTCGCCCGTTGCGAAGGATGACGTCTCGCCGATCGAGGGTGCCGGCGGTTCGGGAGTCGGAGCGGGACAACTCGGCGGCCCCGAGCATCGCCATGATCGGGGTGCGGATTTCGTGGCTCATGTTGGCGAGGAAAATGCTCTTGGCACGGCTGGCGGCTTCCGCGGCTTCCTTGGCCTTTTGCATTTCCGCGGCCGCCCGGACGCGCTCGGAAACATCGCGAGCCACGCCGATGATGCCGGCGATGCGTCCACGATCGAAGTATGCTCGCTCGTTGACTTCGAGAGTGATGGCGTGACCACGCTTGTGACGAAGCTCAACCAGATAGGGCGGGCTTTCCTGACCGGTGCGAAGGGTCTCCTGGGTGTGGTCCACCACCTGGGTGTTGATCGGGTTGTCGGTGAGGTAGGAAGTGTAGTGGGTGCGCCACTCCGGCACGGTATAGCCGGTGATTTGTTCCACGGAAGCGGAAACGAAATTGAAGACCCCGTTCTCGTCGTGGCGATAGACGAAATCCCGCGTGTGTTCGAGAAGGGTTCGTTGTTCCTGGGCGAGAGCGGCGAGACGGTTGGAAGATTCACGCACCGCCTGCTCCGCACGTTTTCGGTCGGTGATGTCCTGGGCGACCACGATGACGCCGATGATCTGATCGGACTCGTCGCGAAGGGGGGCCTTGTCGGTCTGGATCCACAGGGTCTCGCCGGTTGCCGTGCGAAGTTGTTCGATAATGCCGCGCTTAGGCACGCGGGTCCGGATCACTTCCAAATCATCTTGTCGGTATTGCGCGGCGCGTTCGGGGTAGATTTCCGAGGTGTAGCGGCCCTCGATGTCCCGGACGTCCATTCCGATGGATTGGGCGGCGGCGTTGTTGACCCGGAGGATCCGATCGTCGCAGCTCTTGAACCAGATCATGGCGGGAGCCGAATCGAGGATGGCTTGCAGTTCGGTTTGCTGTCGGTGGAGGGCGACTTCCGCCCGCTTGCGATCGGTGATGTCGGTGGAGATGCCGCAGACGGCATAAGGCACGCCGTCATCGTCCATCAACGGGAATTTCAGCGAAATATAAGTATGAATCCCGTCGTCGTGGGGGGCGGTTTCTTCGAATTCAACGGGAACGCGGCCCTCGAGCACGCGAAGGTCATTGATGCGAAACGCGTCCGCCATTTCCTTTGGGAACAGGTCGTAGTCTGTCTTCCCAAGCACGTACTGCGCCGCGAAATGGAACAGTTCCGTGAACCTCCGATTGACCAGAATGAACTTGCCTTGGGCGTCCTTGACGAAGATGACCGCGGTGCTGTTGTCCAGGATTCCCTGCAAGCGCCGCTGACTGTCGCGGAGGGCTTCACTGGCCTGCTTGCGTTCAGTGATGTCGAGAACCGTGCCGATGATCTCGACGTTATTTCCGCCCTCGTCGCGGATGAGGACGGGTTGATCCAGCCACCAGCGATAGTCACCGTCAGCGGCGCGCCAGCGATATTCGGTGGCCACCGTCTCTCCATGTTTGACTCTCTCAAGATCGTTCAGCACCCGATCATGGTCGTCGGGATGCATCCGGCCCATCCAGAATGCGGAGTCGGCGGTGAACTGTTGCGGGGCGAAACCGGAGATGCGTTCGATCTGATCGCTGATCCAAACCGTCGAAAGCCCGTTGTCGATGCGAGCGGTATAGAGTGCGATGGGCACGGACCGGAGAATCAACGCGTGGTGTGATTCGCGCTCGCGCAACGCTTGCTCCGCCAACCTGCGTTCGGTGATGTCCTCGACGGTGCCGACTTTCCCTTGAAGGGCCCCGTCCTCACCGATGATGCGTGCGTTTTGGGCGTGGACCCAGCGGACTTCGTCGTCGCGCCTGCGGATGCGGAACTCCAAGTTGACTTCGCCGCCG
>Ga0137431_1000258_pt1 | contig 21963 bp, 21 predicted proteins | sample EasRivERMZT800_2_FD_104646 | JGI IMG/M metagenome (GOLD analysis project Ga0137431, IMG submission 104646) | Soil microbial communities from meander-bound floodplain in the East River, Colorado, USA - East River MetaG ERMZT800_2 | ecosystem: Environmental > Terrestrial > Soil > Floodplain ... | reverse complement strand
GCTTCGCTAAAGCCATTCCAGATCTTGCCGTTCAAGCCGAAATGATTCAAGGCGTCGATATGCGTGCCCATGTGGGCGTACATTGATACCGCCGAGCCGGTATAACTGACGTGGCGATTCATCTTTTCGCCGACCTTCATCGAATCGGCCACCACATTCCCATGTGGCGTGTGGGTCATCCACATTTGATACGGCGGATCGCCGGCCGCCTGCCAGCTTGGCATGCCGATATAAAAATCGACCGCCAGATCATAGATTTTCTCGCCCGATACCCGGCTCAATATCGCGCGGCGCGAAGCCGGCGTGATCAGGTTCAGGCGGCCGATCTCGTCTTTCGGCCCCCATGGGCTGATGCCGACTTGCTCCGGCGCAGTTGCAACTGCGACGGCGCCCGTCGCCGCCGTGACTTCATCCCCCTCCAGCGCGAGCGCAGGTCGCGCGATGCTAAGACCGCTCAGCGTGAGGCAGACGCCCATCCATCTCGTTCGATTCATGATCGATACTCCAGTATGCGTCCGGAACTCGGCGACAACGCATCGCCGATGACATCGCAGTGTCACCCGGCGGGTTAAATCCAGCCGGAGGCGGGCAGGTTGAAACCAGCCAGTTGTCAGCATGCTGCTCACTTCTCCGCCGCTTCGCAACCGGCTTGAGGGCGTATCCATGACAGAGCGCTCCCGTATCAATCGGCGGTCATTGGCCGACTGACCTTTGGCTCTTCCCTGAAGGGGAAGAAGCCGGGGTCCAGTGGCAGAGCCGCCCTGGACGGATCCCCCAAGGGCTGCGGGCCACGCGATCGCCTGCGGCGCTGGCGGGCGATAACCCAGCTGTGCCGCTTGTGGAATTTCAATCAAGAATGGCATAGACCCTGCAGTTGTTCGGCAGGCCTAGTTCGGCCCTAACCCAAAAAGCGGTCAGTACTCCCAGGGGCCCGGTACCCAACGAAAAGCGTCGCCGTCGACCGCCACATGGCAGACGGACGGGAACGACAGGTGAGTGGCCACCAGCGACTCGCGGTTCGCCGCCAGCTCCCGCAAAAGACCAACGCGCACGCGGGCCGCCTCCTCGGGGTCGTGTTCGAAGCCATTGAACCAGTCGGGGTGCTCGAACCCAACCTGGAATACGGCGTCGCCGGCGAACGTCAGCCGGTCGCCGCCGGATGCCAAGCGGACCACGCTGTGCCCGGGGGTGTGGCCGCCCGTGCGATGGACGAGCACCCCCGGCGCCACCTCGTACTCCTCCGCGAACGTCCGCGTCTGGCTGGTGTACTCGTTCAGGAACTTCTTGGCCGCGCGCCGCAGCGCATCCGGGAACCCCGGCGGCATGGAGACACGGGAGAAATCGGGCGACCGCCAGAACTCGGTCTCGGCGGCCGCCACGTGGACCCGCAGGTCTGGACGCAGCCGCTCCCTCACGCCGTCAATCAGCAGCCCGCCAACGTGATCCATGTGCAGGTGGGTCAGCACCACGTCGGTCACGGATGCGAGATCGATGCCGGCGGCCTCGAGTCGCTTAACCGTTTGCCCGGCCCTCGGGAGGTTCAGGTCCGGGTCCGCGCCTAGTCCGGCGTCGATCAGGATGGTCCGGCCGCCGCTGCGCACCACGACCACGTTCAGCGCCCACTGGAGCACGTCCGGCCCCTGAAAATTGTCCTCCAGCCAGGCCGTCCGGACGGCGGCGTCGGCGTTGTGGCCCAACATCTCGCCTGGCAGGGTGAGCACACCATCGCTGACCACCATCACGTCAATCTCACCGACCTTCAGCGCATAGCGCGATGGAACCAACTCGTCGAGCCCCGGTCTACCGGGGCGTGAGGGGTTTTCTTTGGTTGACATGGCCAGTTCTCCTTTCTCGTTGGTTCACAGGGTTTCTGTCAGCCACTCGGCTGCACCTTTTCGTGGTCCGGGCAACAACTCTCCGGGCGCCAACCCCGACAACCGCAATTATCTTCGCCTTTGCCAAGCGAAACAACGCGACACCCGGCCGGATACAGCCAGTGCCGCAATCGGCAGGGGGAAGCGTTTTAATCTGCCGCCTGCGCGTGGGCCTCGACCTTCCACAAGAGCTTGTCGATGGCCCTCGAAACTTGGGTGAATAGGTCGGCCGTGTCGGCGTCGTTGAATTCAGTCGCAGTATCGATCGCAGCACGGACTGATTTTCCGAAAGTCGCCAAAGAGAGTGCCAAGGCCTGTACGTGCTCGCGGCCGTTCACGATTTCCAGGGGGTACTCCGCGAGGCGGGATTGCTTGGCCACCACTCGAGCTGTACCCAGTGCGATTCCGCCAAGCTGCACCGCCCGTTCCGCGATCTCGTCAACAAAATCACCAATCTCTTCGTCGGCCTCGTCAAAGAGTCCATGCAGCGCGATGAAGTTCGGCCCCTTGACGTTCCAATGCGCCTGTTTCGCTTGAAGGCGAAGGTCGAGAGCGTCGGCAAGGTGCTGATTCAGCAAATCGATCGATTTGCGTCGCACACTCTCGGCAAGGTCGTTCTGCGTGGAAAATAACCGCTGTTTCATTGAGACTCTCCTTTCATGGTTCACGGGATGGCCGAGGGCTATCAAAGTCCTTGGTCCGCTGCTTAATCCAGTTCTGCGCGGCCACAAGATCATCGTGGCCGAGTTCGTGGCCGCCATCGTGCCAATACACTTCAACGGCCGCATCCGCTTGGTAAAGCATATCCACGAGACGACGGGTCTCCGCCGGATTAGCGATCGGATCGTGCCGTCCGCCGGCGATGAACACCGATTTGCCAGAGAGGTTCGGCATCGATGCGGGGACGAGGGGGACCATGGGACGAAAGAGGCTGGCGAGGGCCATCGTTTCCGGGCGAAGTAGCAGAGCGCTCGCGGCGATATTCGCTCCGTTGGAGTAGCCGACGGCCACAACTCGATGTTTGTCGAGCGCGTAAGCCTCGCAGGCATTGAGGAGAAAATCCGCGAGTTCGTGGGTTCGCTGTTGAAGGTCGGCTAGGTCGAACACGCCTTCCGCGAGCCTGCGAAAGAAGCGAGGCATGCCGTTTTCGAGCACCTTGCCGCGCGGGCTTAACAGCGCTGCGCCAGGCAGAAGAGTGCTCCCGAGATCGAGCAGGTCATTCTCGTTGCCTCCGGTTCCGTGAAGCAGGAGGAGCGTCATCCCGGCCGCGGTTCCTTGACCGGGGACAAATCGATGGACGAAATCCAAGTCCGGCGCAGTCACAACGTTGACTCCGTTGGTAGGCGAAGAGACGGGAGGGTGGCCTCGATCTGGCTTCGCGCCATTTCGTATTGGGCGGGGAGCTTCAACGCCGAGCCAAGCGATCCTGGCGATTCATCGACGGTAAATCCCGGACCATCCGTGGCGATTTCGAAGAGAACACCGCCGGGCTCGCGGAAGTAGATGGAATGAAAGTATGACCGGTCGATGACCGGAGTCACGTTTTGTCGCTGGTCTACGAGCCTCTGGCGCCAACGCCGCTGAGCTTCCTCGTCGGCCGCGCGAAAGGCCACGTGGTGGATGATGCCCGCACCGAGAGTTCCGCGGATCCCATCCGGAACGCACAATACGTCCACCACCGCGGCATGCGGCGCATCACCGACGAAGCGAAATCGATTGCCGTCCTCGCCCTCGAATTTGAAACCAAGCGCTTGAGTCAGAAGGTCGGCCGTGTGCTCGTAGCCTTCCACGGAAAGGGAGACACCGTGAAAACCGCGAATGGCGTGTTGGCGCGGGACGGATCCGCCCGACCACGGGGTACGGGCATCCTCTTTGGATCCGGCGACGATCTCGAGCTGGATGCCGTCGGGGTCGGTCAATTGCAAGCCTTGCTCGCCGAACCTTGTAGGCGCGAGCGTGGCTGTTTCGAGTCGCTTCCTCCAGTAATCCAGCGCGTCCGGTGGAACGGAGAAGGAAATCGCTGTCACCTGGCCTGATCCCGGACGACCACGCTGCGCTCCGGGCCAGACAAAGAACGTCATGATGGTTCCTGGCCGGCCGAGCTCATCACCGTAGTACAAGTGATAGCTCTGGGGGTCGTCGAAGTTGACAGTGACCTTGACCAGGCGAAGGCCCAGGAGGCCGCTATAGAAGTCGATGTTCTTCTGTCCATCGGACGTGATCGCGGTGACGTGATGGATGCCTGAAATCCGCTGCGTCATATCGTCGCCACCTTGAGCATGTTCCTAGAAAGCGAAACAATCACACCCCAGGGCGCCCCAAAGATTCCCATTCCGGCTCGGCCAGTTCGTTGCCGATTCAAGACAACCCGGCGCGCTGCATCCAGAGGTTGCTGCCAAGGCGTGGGCCGTAGCGTGTGGCTCGCTCGTGCGGGAATACCCCGGCGCCCCGTAGCCGCCGTACTTGAGCACCGGCGACCAACTTGGACTTGGCGGTGGAAGCGGCGGTGCAAGGTTGTCATACTCTCCCCTGCCGTACACCACCTTGCCACCGACGATGGTGAGCACGGATTCGAGATTCTTGATCTCCTCTTCGGTGATGTTGAAGTAGTCCGCGGAGAGAACGGCCAGGTCGGCGAGTTGACCTGCCGCGATCATGCCCTTCTTGGATTCCTCGCCGGAGAACCACGCGCTACCCCCGGTGTAAAGCCGCAAGGCCTCGGTGCGATCAAGCCGATTGGACGCGGGGTAAAGCTCTTTGCCGCCGACCGTTCTTCCCGTCACCAGCCAATACAGCGCAACCCACGGATTGTAGCTGGCCACGCGCGTGGCATCCGTGCCTGCACCTACGGGAAGGCCGGTGCTGAGCATCCAGCGGACGGGCGGCGTCCGCGTCGCGGCCACGACGCCGTATCGATCGACAAAATACTCGCCCTGATAAGCCATACGGTGCTGAATGGCGATGCCGCCACCGAGGGCTTTCACGCGATCGATGTTGCGATCGGAAATCGTCTCCGCGTGATCGAAAAACCAGCGCAGGCCGTTGAACGGCACATCCTTATCGATCTTCTCAAACACGTTGAGGAACCGCGTGATTGACTCGTCATACGTTGCGTGCAGCCGAAACGGCCAGCGGTGTTGCGCCAGCAGTCGCACCACTTGCGTAAGTTGCTCTTCCATACCGAGGTTCAGATCGGGTCTTGGCTCGGGAAAATCTTCAAAGTCCGCGGCTGAAAACACCAGCATCTCGCCGGCGCCGTTCATGCGGTAGAAGTCATCACCCTTGTAGGGAGTCGTCATCCCGACCCATCTCTCGAAATCACCGAGCTCCTTGTTGGCGTTCTGCGTGAAGAGGTTGTATGCCAGGCGGAGTGTGAGCTGACTGTCGTGGTGGAGCTTCTCGATGATGGCGTAGTCTTCGGGATAATTCTGGAACCCGCCGCCGGCGTCGATAATGCTCGTGAGCCCGAGGCGGTTGAGTTCGCGCATGAAGTGGCGAGTGGAGTTCATCTGATCCGCTGGATCAAGCTTTGGACCGAGCGAAAGTGTCTTGTACAGAATGAAGGCGTTCGGTTTGGCGATCATGAGTCCTGTGGGAGTGCCATTCCTGTCGCGTTCGATTTGTCCGCCCGGAGGATCAGGCGTGTCCTTGGTGTAGCCAACCGCGCGCAGGGCCGCGGCGTTCAACAAGGCGCGGTCATAAAGATGCAGCACGAAAACGGGAACATCGGGCGACACGGCGTTGATCTCCGCCAGCGTCGGCATCCGTCCTTCCTTGAATTGAAACTCCGACCAGCCCCCGACCACCCGCACCCATTGCGGCGGAACCGTGCGTTGTGCCTGCTCCCTGAGCATGCCCATCGCATCAGCGAGGGAAGTGACTCCGTCCCAGCGGAGTTCCATGTTGTAATTCAGTCCGCCACGAATGACGTGGATGTGCGAGTCGTTCAGACCCGGTATCACGGTCCGACCACCTGCATCAATCACTTGCGTCCTCGGGCCACGAAACGCCGCGATGGATGGCTTATCACCGACGGCAACGAATCGCCCGTTGAGCATCGCCACATCGCTGGCCAGAGAGATACGCTCATTCAGCGTCGCGATTCGGCCGTTGGTCAGAATCAGGTCCGCGTCCTGGCCCATCCGCTCGCGAGTCTCATCGCGCTGGCCGGTCATCGTCTTGCAGCCGTGAAGGAGAAGGGTTGTGGCTGCAGCCGTTCCAGCCATCAATAGATCCCGCCGCGTCAGCTGGTCCACCATCGCGCATTCATCCTTTCTCCCGAGGCTTCGGGCATTACGCACCGGATGGTGGGTTACTTCTTTTCCTTGCTCGCGGCTTCCTGGGCGCGCTGGTAGCTCTCGGCCACGGCCTTGTAATGCGGCACGAGTTGCTGATAGATGCCGCCCCATTGAGCTGCATCCGGTCGATTCCATGTGCGCTGGAACTCGCAAAGCACGGCGTTCGTACTGACCGGGATGATGCCCGCTTGCGAGAGCCGTGCGATTGTAGTCTGCGAAGCCATGACGCTGGGGTCGCCCGACGCGTCGGTGACAAAGTAGACTTTGTAGCCATCTGCCTTGGCCTGCAACGCGGGGAAGGCGACACACACGCTCGTCCACACACCGGCAATCACGAGCGTCTTTCGGCCGGTGGCCTCGACCGCCTTGACAAAGTCGGCGTTATCCCAAGCACTGATTTCTCCCTTTCGCGGAACGTACTGGGCGTAATCCTTGAAGGCGTCAAGCTCATCCATGAGCGGTCCGTTGGTTCCATTGGGCTCGGAAGCGGTGTAAATGATGGGCGCCTTGCCGAGCTTGGCGATGTTGGCGAGGGCAACCGTGTTATTGCGTAGCTCAGCGACGGGCACATCTTTGACGGTCTGGAACAACCCGGTCTGGTGGTCGAGCAGAAGAACGACGGTATCGCTCGGGTCGAGGAGCGACCCGCGCGCCGCCGGACTTGGTTGGTGCGTAATCCCCGGGATCGTTGCGGCCGGCTTCGCTTCCTGTGCCTGCGCGCGAGCTGTTCCCTGATGCCCTTGTGTGGCGAATGCAAAGACGGCCAGTAATCCGCAAAAAACTCGTCCGGCCAGTTGGTTTGATCGTAGCGTTTTCATTTCTATCTCCTTCATACTAATGATCCAGGTCTTAATTACTGTCCAGTCGTCAACACAACGCGAAATCGCGCCTTGCCGCTCATCATGCGGTCATAGGCTTCGGGCGCGCGCTCCAGGGGGAAGGTCTCGGTCATGGGGCGCACCCCGGTGAGCGCACTGAAGGCTAGCGTGTCTTGAGAATCGATTGCCCTTCCAGAGGGCCAGCCAGCAATCGAACGGCGGCCCCCGATGAGAAGCAGGGGATCTACTTCGATCTTGTCCATGGCCGCTCCCAGCACGACCAACTTACCGTCAATTCCCAAGCCCCCGAGGACGGCGTTCATGGCCTTGCCGCTTGTCGCAGTAGCAATGATCACCTTCGCGCCACCGAGCTTGGTCAATTCCGCTGCGGGGTCGGTCGCCTCGCTGTCGATGTAGTGAGCCGCGCCAAGCTTTCGGGCGAGGGAGCCCTTGTCCGCGCCGCGAGCGATGGCGACCGTCCGGAACCCCATCTTGGCTGCGAACTGCACGGCGAGGTGCCCGAGACCGCCGATACCCAGGATCGCGACGGTGTCTCCGGATCGCGCGCCGCTGTGCCGTAGCGCGTTAAAGGTCGTTATTCCGGCGCACATCAGCGGGCTTGCCTCGACCGCCTGAAGTCCCTCCGGGATCAGAGCCAGCACTTCGGCGGGTACAACGACATAATCAGCATAGCCGCCGTCGTAGGTGATGCCGGGAATCTGTGGAGCGACTTGGCATGTGACGAAGTCACCACGCCGGCAGGACGTACAGTGCCCGCAGTGGCCCCCATGCCAACCTACCCCGACTCGCTGTCCGGTTTTCCAAGAGGTCACGCCATCGCCAATGGCGTCGATCACTCCGGCAATTTCGTGTCCGGCAACCCGAGGATACTGAATGCCAGGCCACAGCCCGTCCTTCGTAAACACGTCGCTGTGACAGATTCCGCAGGCCTCGACTCTTATCCGCACGGATCCCGCCACCGGCTCGGGGACTGGACGCTCCACGATCTCGAACGAGCCGCCGGGCCGCGGCACCTGGACAACACGCATTGTTGACATGGAACCTGCCTTTCGATCGTTCGCTAATTGATGAACTCAGTGATGGAAGGAATAACAATCTGCGGCGCCTCTTCCATCAACCAATGGCCAGAACCGGGGACAACCTGACCGCGAACGTTGACCGCTACCAGTTTGGCCTGCTCGATCAGGAAGTTGCCGCTGGCTTTTTCGCCCGTGAGAACAAGGACTGGCATGGGCAGCTTTGTCGTGGACAATGCCGCGAAGTCTTGTGCATCCTGTTCGAAGGCCTTGAAGTATTCGAATCCGGCGCGCATGCCGTCGGCGCGGGCATAAGAAGCGGCGTACAATCGGCGATCCGCCTCGGGGATTGACTTCGTCTTGTCTGCTGCGAAGTCATTCCAGAAGTGTTCGAAATAGAGGCGCTCACGGCCCTTCACGAGTGCCAGCGGAACTTCACCGTGAAAGTGGAAGTGCCAAAGATCGCGCATCAGCCATACGTTCTTCCAGTCGCCGATGCCGGGCAGAAAGGCGTCCATCAAGACTACGCGCTCGGTGTCCTGAGGAAACTGAGCGGCGTATGCGTAGGCGACCATCAGGCCGATGTCGTGACCGATAATGGCCGACTTGTTGAAGCCAAGCGAGGAAACCAATTCATGGATGTCGACGGCCATGTTTTTCTTGTCATAGCCTGATTCCGGCCTGCCTGAGTCGCCTTCGCCGCGAAGGTCCGGAACGATAACGGTATGCTTTTCTGCAAGCCGCGGCATGATCGGATTCCACATGTGGCCGGTTTGCGTATAACCGTGCAGAAGCACGACGGCGCTGCCGTTTCCGCCGATTCGGTAATGGAGCCTGACGCCATTCACATCCGCGAAGCCATCTTTGAAGCCAGGTACCTGTGGCGCCGAGGCGCCCCCAAAGAGGGAGTGCCCGTTCGCGTGACACCCAGCGATCGCACACAGGACAATCACGAGAACCGCGCCTGTAGTGTTCGACGTGCTCCTATTCATCCCGCTGCTCCTTCGAAGCCGCCTACTCCTTGAAGAACGGCGTCAATCTCTCTTGGGGTCGTGGCGGACATGTTTTCACCCTTCTCCTTCGGAGGAATCTCAGGGACAAGTTGGGTCAATTCGCCACTACGTGCACACCTTTGGCGGCCGCTTGGATGAGCGCAGCTACAGCTCGTGGCTTCGACACATAGATTGCGTGACTGCCTTTCTCCTCGACGGCCGTCGAACCGGCCCGTTTGGACATGGCGCGCTGGGCCGCGGGTGGTATCATCTTGTCTTCGGTCGCCACCAAGTACCAACTCGGTTTAGTTTTCCACGCCGGTTCGCTGATCGCGCCCTTAAGTGCCTCCACCCCCCACGGCAGCTGCGAGTCTGCCATGAACGCGGCCTTCTCCTCGTCCACGTCCGCTGCAAAGGAGGCGTGGAACTTCGCCCTGTCGAGGAACAGAAATCCATTCCGCGGCGGCAGGATCGGCGGCACTGGCGCACCGGGCGGCGGATTCTTGATCAAGCTGGACACCGACTCCCCTGTGTCCGGAGCGAAGGCGGCGATGTAGACGAGCCCGGTGACCTTAGGGTCGTTTCCGGCCTCGGTCACCACCACTCCGCCGTAGGAGTGGCCGACGAGAATTGCGGGGCCAGCCAGCGCATCCAAGACGAGCTTGGTGGCCTTCACGTCGCCAGCTAGCGACGCCGTTGAGTGTTGGACGATGCAGACATTGTGGCCGTCCTTCCTCAGAATCCTGTACACACCTTCCCAGCCGGCGCCGTCAACGAAGCCACCGTGCACGAGTACCACGTTCAACTTGTTTGTTCCGGTCATGACGTTCTCCGCTCTATGTGTACAATCCACCAGCGCCCCCGCAGCGCCGCGCATTTGCGAGGTAGCCAAATACCGTGCGTATGCTGCTCCTCGGTTCTGAGGCGGTCAAGTCCCGACCTTGTACGGCCGCGTCGCTGGTTCGGCGCCGCAGTCGAGGCGCCCGCTCGGTTCCTCTGCCCGCGTTCTGTTGCACGTTGCGGAAAGAGGATACGATCCGGCCATGACCGGCGAAGCGATACTTCCGGTGCTAACGCTCCTTGGCGCGGGGATCTTGGGCGTTGGCCTTGCAAGGGCAGCACGGATGTCGCCGCTCATCGGCTTTTTTATCAGCGGCGCGATCGTTGGTCCGCACGCATTGGGCTTGATACAAGAGAGCGAGACGGTCCATTTTCTCGCGGAGGCCGGAATCGCCTTCTTTCTGTTTGAGGTTGGGTTGCATCTGCCCCTTGGTCGTTTCCTCACATCGTGGAAAGAACTCTTCGTTCTCGGGCCGCTTCAGGTGCTGTTCTGCGCTGCCGGCCTAGTCGTCGTCACGCGACTCATCGGGTTGGATTGGTCAACGGCAGCTCTGGTGGCCGTGGTGCTTTCGCTTTCTTCAACGGCGGTGGTGCTGCGCCTCCTGCAGGACCATGGCGAACTAACCACCCCCGTGGGTCAACGCATCATCTCGATTCTCGTTTTTCAGGATATCGTCGCGGTCGTCCTACTCGCTTTGATCGCCGCGTTCGGCAAGGCAGAGGGAGGAGTCGGCGGAGTCCTGGTGACGCTGGGGTTCCTGGTCATCGGATTGATTGCCGTGGTCGGACTTGGCAGATGGTTGCTCCAGCCTTTTCTGAGCTGGGCGGTCAGGCTCAACGCCGGAGAGGTCGTCACCGGGGCCGCACTCTTTGCCGTCCTATCGCTTGCTTGGCTGGGAAGCCGGGCCGGTCTTTCGATCCCGCTAGGGGCGTTTCTCGCCGGCGTTTGCTTGGCGGAGAGCCGGTACGGCTACCTGGTTCAGGCGGAAATCGCTCCGTTTCGTATGCTGCTCCTGTCACTCTTCTTCCTGACGGTCGGACTGAGCCTCGATCCGGTCTTTCTGGCATCGCATCTTCCGATGCTGCTTGCCATTACCATGGGATTGCTCGTGACCAAGTCTCTCCTGACAGCGCTGTCCCAACGGGTCTCCGGCATTCCCTTGGGTCCCGCGGTTCGATCTGGCGCTGTTTTGTCCCAAGGAAGCGAGTTTGCTTTCATCATTCTCGCGGCCGCTTTAGGTGCGGGCCTGATCTCCGATCATACCGTCGAAGTGGTTACGACTTCGGTGACCCTTTCCCTGGCGCTCACGCCGCTTGCGGGATGGGCGGGATGTGTCTTGTCGCGAGAGTGTGCGCGGCAAGGCGCTGACGCGGAAGAAACCGAGCATGATGAGGGCGAGGTCGTTATTGTTGAGTTCGATGAAGTTGCTTGGGAAGTGGCGACGATCTTGAAGCGGGCAGAAGTTCGTTACCGCGGCCATGATCGGGATTGGCCTCGTATTCTCATGGCGCGAAGTCGCGGGTTCGACGTGCACTTTTCGGATCCAGATCGGCCGCGAACCCTCAGTCGGGCGGCCGCTGGGATGGTGAAAGCCGTCGTCATTCTGGTTGAGACTCCGGACATTATCGACCGATTGGTGAACGGGTTGCGAGGAGTAGACAATTCTCTCCCCATCCTGGCCGCGACACGGAACCTTTCATTGTTTGAGCGATTGAACCAATACGCGCTGACCGCGGTATTCATCAAGAATGAGGAGACACCTCGGTTGCTGGCAAAGGCCCTTTTGGAGCGATTGCATTTGTCGCGCGAGGCCATCGATCAGGCACTCGCGCTTCCCGTCGAAGCGCAAGCTGCCCGAGCTGCGTGAGTCGAGCGCATCTACGAGGCTGTACCTGCTGTGAAGTGCTCAACAGCAAAACACGATCTTCTGGCAAGCCACGCTAATGAACGCTCGTTTCGCCGGGAATAGCCGAAGGGTTCACGAGTGAGATTGCCAGATTGGACAGGCGGTCTGGCGCGAGAATAGATCGGGAGGATGCCTATGCCGAAATTACGTGTACATAACTTCGCCGTCTCGCTCGACGGATACGCAGCTGGGCCAGGTCAGGACCGCGACAATCCGCTGGGCAGAGGCGGCCTAGCCATGCACGAGTGGTTCTTCTCGACACGGACATTCCGGCGGATGCACGGCCAGGACGGTGGCGACGCCGGGATCGACGACGATTTTGCCGCACGCTGCACGGAAAACGTCGGCGCTTGGATTATCGGCCGCAACATGTTCGGGCCGGTGCGCGGGCCGTGGGTGGATGAATCGTGGAAAGGCTGGTGGGGCGAAAATCCGCCGTTTCACACAGCCGTCATTGTTTTGACGAATCATGCAAGGCCGTCTCTGCCAATGGACGGCGGTACGGTCTTCCATTTCGTTACTGAAGGAATCGAAGCTGCGCTAACGCGCGCGATGGAAGCAGCCGACAGCCGGGATGTGGTTGTTGGGGGTGGCGTCTCTACAATCCACCAATACTTGCGTGCCCACTTCGTCGATCAGATGCACCTCGCCGTCGCACCAATCCTGTTGGGCTGTGGGGAGTCGTTCTTCAACGGCATCGACCTTCGACGGCTCGGATACGAAGTGACGGATCATACGTCATCAGAAAAGGTGACGCACGTCGTCATCAGCAAGCAGAGCCCTTTACGCGAGCAAGCCGAAAGAACAGCGGCTTGTTGCCGCGAACACGGCAACGGGATTTGAACTCTGCAACGTCCCATTCAGAAAGAGGTTAACGGATTCTTCGTGACCGTCCTTCGCGAGGGTCTTTGGGCTGGGACGGAGCCCGACCGGAAGGGCCTCTTTTCGTGAAGGTCTATCGAACCCGCTCCATGCGGTTCATGATCGGAGGCGGGGATCTCGGGGTGCGACATGGCACAGCAATGGCTGACCAGCCCGAACGATTTGCGGGCGGCCATCCTGCCAAGCCCGCTTCGCGGCGCGAGCGGCCTTAAGCCACGCGTCCTGCGCAATCTCGCGCTTCAACTGCGCGATCTGGTCCACGTCATCGGACAGGAATTCAGCGATGCACGGCCAGAAATTCTTCCACGGCGCGCAACGATCCGGCCCCAGCTGCAAGTCATGAGCGCCGGCGGCGTCATCCAGGTACGTGTTGATCGTGAGCAACCGGCTGCCTTGTTGCAGGTGATGCTCCAAAACGAGGGCCTCATCGAACTCAAGCAGCGCCACGCAGTCAAGATCATCGCTGTACGCGGCAACAACGAGCGGCTTGGTGGAAACAACCAGCGCCGGCTGACTATCACCCTTTTGCAAGTGTTCGTGAATCATTCGCCTCGCCTCGCGTGCCGAGACGCCGCGAGCTGGAAACCGCCGCTCGTGGAACAACCCAGCCAGACCATACAGTTCCGGATGAAACCGTCGCATTCTCGCGTCAGAGAGCCCGATGCCGCCGGGTCGGGTCGCGAACGTCGTGGGATCAAAAAAATGGGAGGGTTGATTGCCGAACTGTCGAAGCGCCTTGGCGAGCGGGTCAAAGAGCCAGGCGCCGCCGAGCAGCGCGACCCACATCCAACCGAGGACCGGTGGGAGTTTCTCAGACATCTCGCGGCCTTCAGTGGTGGTAAGCGCGATCGCATGGCTGATGACGCCGAGCAACAGGAGCACCGTCAGTAGGCTCAGAAGCACCGCGCGCGGCAGGCCCGGAGGAGCCTTGAGGGCCGTCTCGACGGGAACGGCGAGGATGAAGAATGTTACGGAAAACGCGATGGCGCCGAGGTGGCCGGTTACGAAATACATCGCGAACCCAATGAGCACAAGCAACATGCACACCCCGCCGCCAATCGCCGCCGCCAAATCCCAACCCGTCATGGCTAACTTGCGATGCGGTGAGGCCCATGCCCGAAGGGTCGCGTCGTAATCCGAGATTTGAAACAGGATCAGCGCCCCGTAAACAAGAGCGACCATCGCCCACAACACCGCGGCTGCCTCAGGATTCGTATTCATTACCCTGAAGGCGATTGAGGGAATCGCCATGGCGACAAAAATGATCCAGCCGGATGAGATGCGGTTGCCGCGCGAGGTTTGTGTCGCTAGCCGCAGGCCGGCCCGCAGGCTCATGCGGTACAGCCACGACTTCGCCTTCAAGGATTCGAGCAATCCTTCGCGAGCATCCGGAAGCCCCCGTGCGCGCCGAGCGGCACTGAGAAAACTCTCACGGGCAGCCCCGTAGTCGCCCGACGCCATCGACTCCCAGCCAAGCTTGAGCGCTTCGAAGAGCGAGGGCACCGGTGAACTCTGCGCGGAACGCTCAGCCGACATTTGCGACCCCTCCGCCGCGCCTTCTGTTGCGCTCATGATCGTTGTTCCGTTTGCATCTCAGCTACAGCACGTGGCCACGACCGCAGCGTCGTCGTCCGCAATGAGCATCGTGACGTACCAGCCCAGGAGCAGCAGAAGCGGTAGCTCCTGCAAGGTGGCGGCCTTTTCGTGAACATGAGCGGCACCGCTCCGCCGCAGGACACCGAGCTTGGGTTCAATGACGACCAGTTGAACCCCTTTATCATCCGCGAACACGAACCGATGAGACCAGAACCCCTGGCGACTCCATCGAAAGCAGCGCCCGCTTCTCATCCGCAGCAAGCCTCCTCCGCCGAAAGACAGTTCCAGAACCGCCGCGTCCTCCGCCGTAGCGTCCATTCGAACCGTAACTCGAGGTCGAAGAAACCCGGCGCGCTTGAATGTCCACCGATCCTCGCCGAACTCGGCCTCGGCAAGCGATCTGAACATTTTGGGCCAACGGATTCGACCGATCACTTGTGTTCCTGATCGAAGTTCGTATGACCGACGTGCGCCCTTGCTCGAGGTCCACTGAAGTGTTTGCAGGCTCGGCCTGGCTGGGCTATTCTTCTTCCGTCGCATGGTCGTCATTCAATGCGGCACCGGGTTTTTTGCCGGTGAAGACTCCGTTTGAGATAGGTTGTACCCATCATGCCCTCCTTCGCCGAACGGATTCTCGACAGCGAGGGAAACGCATTCTAGCGAGGCTTCAATTCCAAGCCCAGCAATGCCCAACGAACCATCCTTTCGCTCGGCGGATTACAGAGATCATACTTGGTGGAGCATGTCGGAAATCTGCGACATGGAAAGCGATCGGCCGAGAGGGGATCCGGTTGGAGCGATCTGTGCAAGACCGTGGCAAACGGCTCTTATACAGCGGAAGCAAGCACACGGCGCTCGACCCTTGGCGCCGCCGGCGTCACTTGACCTACCTTATATTTGTATATACAATCATATCGTGACCCATAGACCGAAATCCTTGGACAAGGCAAGAGGTGCCATTGACAGAATTGCCGAGAGCTGCATCGCCGTGCGCTTGCGGCTGCTGAACCGAGTGGTCACGAACCTTTACGACGACGCCCTGCGTCCGCACGGTTTGAAGGTGAGCCAGTTGAACATTCTGATTGTGGCGGCGAAGCTCGGGCTCGCGCGCCCGGCGAAGGTGTGCGAAATCCTGCAACTAGAGGTTTCTACACTCAGCCGCAACGTCGAGCGGATGCGCGCGAGAGGCTGGCTGGAAGTTGTGCCGGGAGAGGACGCGCGGGCTCAGCCGTTCCGGCTGACGCCACCGGGTGACCGACTGATCGCGAGCGCTGTTCCGGCCTGGGAGCGCGCTCAGCAGCAGGCCAGCGAACTGCTGGGTGGTAACTGCATCGCTATGCTCAACACAGCTGCGAAGAAGGTGAGGGGCTTGAAGGCGGGTGATTGACGCACCGGCGGTTCCTTTTTTGAGAATGTAGTTGCATATACAATTATAGGAGCGTTTAATGAAACTCGCCGAACACCGCACCGTACAGCACTTTCACGCGAACGCAGTCAGTCGACCGGCTGCGCCGACGATTCTCGATGCCCCTTGGCTGCGGCAATTGTGTCTCGACAGCGGGGCCGACGACGCTGGACTCGTCGAGATCGCTCGTCCGGCGCTGGATGACCAACGCGATGACATCCTCCGGTTTTTCCCGGCCACCAAGACTCTCATCAGCTTTGTTTGCCGCACGAACCGGGAGCCGATCCGAACCCCCGCGCGGTCGGTCGCAAACCTCGAATTCCACCATGTGGGCGATCGCGTGAACGAGGTCGCCCGGAAGGTCGTGTCCGTCCTCGAGCAGAAAGGCGTCCGAGCCGTCAATCCGGCCATGGGCTTCCCCATGGAAATGGATCGGTTTGGAAGCGGAAAAATTTGGGTCGTTTCGCACAAGCCGGTTGCTGTCGCCGCAGGGCTTGGGCACATGGGAATTCACCGCAACGTGATCCATCCGAAGTTCGGCAACTTCATCCTGCTGGGTACGGTTCTGATCGACGTCGACGTCACGGCGTACGATCAACCGCTGGACTACAATCCGTGCCTGGAGTGCAAGCTCTGCGTCGCGGCGTGCCCGACCGGTGCCATCTCGCCCGATGGCCAATTCAACTTCTCCGCGTGCTACACGCACAACTACCGAGAATTCATGGGCGGCTTCACCGATTGGGTCGAACAGATCGCCGACAGCAAGAACGCCCTGGACTACCGTAAGCGCGTCGCCGATCCCGAATCGGCGTCGATGTGGCAGAGCCTTTCCGTTGGGGCCAATTACAAGGCTGCGTACTGTCTGAGCGTGTGCCCGGCCGGAGAAGATGTCATCGGCCGGTACCTCACCGACAAGGCCGGACATATTCATGACGTCGTTCGTCCCTTGCAGGACAAGGAGGAAACCGTCTACGTCGTAGCGGGCTCTGACGCCGAAGATCATGTGGCCCGGCGCTTCCCGCACAAGAAATCCAAGCGAGTGGGCAGTGGCTTGCATCCGCGCACAATTCCCGCATTCCTTCGGGGCCTTCCCCTGACCTTCCAGCCGGGGAGAGCCAAGTCCCTGAACGCCGTCTACCACTTCACCTTCACCGGCAAGGAAGAAAAACAGGCGACTGTCACGATTCTGGGCGGAGCGCTGCAGGTACAGGAGGGTCACGCGGGCAAGGCAGATTTACACCTGACGGCGGACGCCGAAACGTGGCTCGGCTTTTTGGCCAAGGAGCGAAGCTTGCTGTGGGCCTTACTGTGCCGGCGGGTTCGGATCAAGGGATCCCCGAGGCTGCTGCTGGAGTTTGGGAGGTGTTTCCCTTCGTGAGCAACCCAGGAACCATGAAAAAAAGGCGGCTTGACATATTCCCATACGGGCATATAATTACGCGTTATGCCACGGGCCGCCACAACCTCGGACGTGTTCAACGCCATCGCCGAGCCTCGGCGGCGGCAGATCGTGGAGCTGCTCGCCCACAGAGGGACGTTGGCGGTTGGGGCGATGGTCGCGGCGCTTGGGCTTCCGCAACCGGCGGTATCCAAACATCTGGCCGTGCTTCACGAGGTCGGAATCGTGTCGGCGACGCGGGACGGTCGGCAGCGAATGTACCGGCTTGAGGCCAAGGAGCTGAGAATGGTGCACGATTGGGTGAACAAATTCGAGCGTCTATGGTCCCACCAACTCGTGCGTATCAAGGAACGGGCGGAGCGAAAGGCAAGAGAATTGCCCCGCTCATCACCACAACGCTAGCGCGAGAAAGGAGCGCAAATGCCTTCGACTACGCTGGATCAGCAAATGGTCGAATCACTGGAGATTCGAAAGGAGATCGAGATCGCGGCGCCGATCGAGATCGCGTTCGAGGCGGTGCTGGAGGAACTGGGGCCAGGAAGTGAGTTGCCCGACGGCAAGCCGTTCCCGATGAAGATCGAACAGTGGCCGGGAGGCCGCTGGTATCGCGACCTGGGCAACAACTCCGGGCATCTTTGGGGCCATGTGCAGGTCATCAAACCGCCGGGACTGCTTGAATTTTGCGGGCCGATGATGATGTCCTATCCAGCGGCGAACCACGTTCAGTACCGCCTGAAAGCCGAAGGCGACAAAACGCGCCTGACGCTCCTGCACCGGGCGATGGGAGTCATCCCACCTGAGCATCGCGACGGCATGCCCGAAGGTTGGGAGCACGGGCTCCAACGAATTCGTGAACTCGCGGAGCGCAGAAAAAACCCGTCAAGCACAAGCCGAAAGGAGGCGACCCGATGAGGACGGACAATCAAGTTGCCGAACAACGTGGCTGCGCCGGCGAGCCGACGGCGGGGTCGTCGAAGTGCGGAATCGCACAATCCATGCTCGCGGAGTTTGAGAAAGAGCTGAATACGACGCGGAAGTTTCTCGAGCGGGTCCCAGCCGCCCGCCTGACTTGGCGGCCCCACGAGAAGTCCATGACGGCCGGGCAGCTTGCCTTGCACATTGCCGAGGTTCCAGGTCAGGCGCTCAAACTCGCGCTCGCAGATGAAGTGAATCCACCGGACTTTGCAAACCGGCCGCAACCGCGCACGCCTGGTGAAGTGCTGGACACGCTGAACGAAGGAACAGCTTTCGTGCGTCAAACCCTGCCGACGATTGACGATGCGTGCATGCAGCAGACGTTGAAGATCGTGCGCGTCGATCGCACGACAGTCTCGATGCCGCGAGCGAACTTCCTGCGGAGCATCATGCTCAACCAATGGTATCACCATCGTGGCCAGTTCGGCGTGTATCTGCGCCTCCTCGGCGCTTTGGTTCCGTCGAGCTACGGCCCGAGCGGTGATGAGTAGCGATCCTCATTTGAGAAACTTCAAGGAGAGTAGACGATGAAAACAGCGAAAACACACCTGTCGGGCCACACCGTTGCGTTGAAAGACGAATGGCTCGCGGCCCGGCATGGGCTTCTCATGGAGGAGAAGGAGCTAACGCGGCGCAGCGACGAGCTGGCGCGGCGGCGGCAGGAGCTGCCGTGGGTCCGGATCGACAAGGAATATCGCTTCGACACCGACGAGGGGAGCGCCTCGCTAGCAGGCCTCTTCCAGGGTCGCTCGCAACTCCTCATCTACCACTTCATGTTCGGGCCTGACTACACGGCGGGGTGTCCGGTCTGCTCGTCGATCGCGGACGGGTTTAACGGCTTCGGCGTCCACCTGGCCAACCACGACGTGATGCTCTGGGCGGTGTCGCGGGCGCCGCTCGCGAAGCTGCAGGCGTACAAGCGGCGGATGGGATGGACGTTTCCCTGGGCGTCGTCGCAGGGCACGGACTTCAACTTCGACTTCCAGGCGGCCTTCACGGAGGAACAACAGCAATCCGGAGCCACAGATTACAACTTTCGCTCACAGGACATGAGGCCGTCGATGGAGGCCGGCAAGCAGGGGCCGCTCGCCGAGATCGCGGCCGGCGTCGGCACCAACTGGGCGACGTACGCGCGTGAAGCGCCCGGCATGAGCGCGTTCGCGCTCGAGGACGGCGCTGTCTACCACACGTATTCTGCGTATGCGCGCGGACTGGATGCCCTTTGGAGCATGTACCAGTGGCTCGACCGCGCGCCCAAGGGGCGCAACGAGACGGGCGTCTGGTTGCGCCGCCACGACGAATACGAGAAGCGCGCTGGGTCGTGTTGCCACGCGGGGGTGCGCACATGACATGTCGCTCCTGTTGCCGGCGCAGTGAAAGCAATGGAACCCCACATCGACGCCAGCCATCGCCAAAGCGTCGTGCGGCTGAGATCGCCGGCGGAGTTGCGTCGTCCATCGCACTGATCGCGATGCCCAAGTGCCCTGCATGTCTGGCCGCGTACGTCGCGCTCTGGACAGGCCTTGGGCTCTCGCTCGCAGCGGCAACGTTCTTGCGGTCGTCGCTTCTGATTATGTGCGTCGCGTCCCTGGTTTACGTGACGTTCGGGATTCTGCGGCGTTTTGTGCGATAGCCGCACGAAAGGAGATACGACGTGAGAAAAATCAGGATCATCGAACACATCTCGCTGGACGGCGTGATCCAGGCGCCCGGCGGACCAGGCGAAGACGGGGACTACCGGCACGGCGGATGGACAGTGCCGTTTGCAGATCCGGCCGTGGGAAAGGCGATCATCGCAGCGCACGGCACGGGCTTCGATTTGCTGCTTGGGCGCCGCACCTACGACATCTGGGCCGGCTACTGGCCGAAGATCCGCGGCGGCCCGATAGCAGACAGCTTCAACGTGGCCACGAAATACGTCGCGACCCACCGGCCAGAAAGTCTCGAATGGGGTCCGGTCGAGGCCCTCGACGCGGACTTCGTGGAGCGTCTTCGCCGCATCAAATCGGCGGAAGGCGCTGACATGATCGTCTGGGGAAGCTCAACACTCACGCCCGTGCTGATCGGGCATGGGCTGGTCGACGAGGTCTTGCTGCTGATCTACCCGGTGTTGCTGGGCACAGGCAAGCGGTTCTTTTCAGACGCCGCCGAAGCACGCGAACTTGCTCTCGTTAACACGAAGGCCGCGTCCTCGGGGGTGCTCATGAACACTTATCGACCCGTTGGATCGCTTCGAACCGGGTCGTTTCCAGACCCTCCCGCCTGAGTTCACGTCCAAGACACGGACAATCAACCGCAGCCGCGGCACTTCCAACGCTACCATTACAGGGCCAATGCGTCCCCACTGGAGTTGATTGCATGGCTGAGTACAAGGGGGTAAAGGGCGGCGTCCACGACGATAGTCAAAGAGCCTATCCCCCCGCAGAGTGCCGTGTTTGACTCCAAAAAGTGTGCCCAGTCAGTGCCCAGTAAACTCGGTCTAGAAGCGGCTCCACGGGTCAAGAGTGGTCATCTTGAGTCATGTGCCTAACCGCTGCGTCTACCGAAGGTTAAGAGTTAAACTCTTGTCATTTCACGACTTACGAGAAAGGCGTTGAAGGTTTTCGATTCCCCCCGCCTCCAGTTCATAAGTTATTTGCTAACAGTGCTTTACGAATTCTCGAAATCCCGAGTACCCGATGAAAACCGCATTTTGAGGCTCCCATGAGCGGAAGGCGAATTCGAGCCCCCCTCCCAATGGACCATTCGAGACCAACGTAGACTGCCGCCGGACTTGCATCAGAGCAGGACACTTTGGCGTCCGGCGGGCCGCGAAACCGAGTTGGGCCGCTGCGAGGAGTAAGGCGACCCCTCGGACCGCCGCTGGATACACGCCCTGTCCGCTTCTCCCCGCTTAGACAGATGGAACGGGCCCGAGATTGCCACCTACACTCGCGTTTCCGCTAGTCGAAAACGCTTCGGAAAAGCAAGGTGTAGGCAGAATGGAAGTGCTCCATTTTGGATAGACCCAGGTGGCCCGCACTTTTGTTCCAAAGGGTAAGACGATGGCTGGAAAAGCAATCGGCCGCGGAAAGCCGCCTCGGACGGTGGACGAATGGGAGCACAGGTGGCGCGATTTTGCCGGCAAGGCGGCGGCCAACGGGTACGAATTGCCGGTGGACGAATCGCAGCCAGAACGACAGTTCCTAACGCAGTCCCGAACTCCCGAGAAGGAAGTCGCCCGACTGAAACGGATCCAGGATGAATTCGTCCGCGGATTCAAGGCCCTTTATCGGCTTGGGCCCGCGGTGACTGTGTTCGGCTCGGCGCGCTTCAAGGAAAATCACCGGTATTACAAGCTTGCCCGGGCCGTCGGGGCGGAACTCGCCCGAGCGGGCTTTGCGACGCTCACCGGCGGCGGACCTGGGATCATGGAAGCCGCCAACCGCGGAGCGCACGAATCTGGCGGCGTCAGCTATGGGCTGAACATAATCCTCCCGCACGAACAACGCGCGAACCCGTACGTGGATACGAGCGTCGAGTTCCGCTACTTCTTCACCCGAAAAGTCATGCTGGTGAAGTACTCCTGCGCGTACATTGTGATGCCGGGTGGCCTTGGAACGCTCGATGAGCTGTTCGAAGCAGCCACGCTTGTCCAATGCGGCAAAGTCGGCCCATTTCCGCTTATCCTGATGGGAAAGAAATTCTGGGAGGGAATGATCCGCTGGACGCGATTCATGATGAAGCAAGGCGTGTACAGTCAAAGAGAATTGCACTTCGGCTACGTGACCGATTCTCCAACAGAGGCCGTGGAGGTCATTCGCCGAAGCCTTACGCCGGATGTCTGCCAGAGGCTGGCACCATGCACGCCACAGATACGGAAGGAATTCACATGAAGATCAATGTCATCGGCGCTGCCGGTGGAGAGGTCACCGGGTCTGCGTACATGGTCGACACAGGG
>Ga0137431_1000255_pt1 | contig 22129 bp, 24 predicted proteins | sample EasRivERMZT800_2_FD_104646 | JGI IMG/M metagenome (GOLD analysis project Ga0137431, IMG submission 104646) | Soil microbial communities from meander-bound floodplain in the East River, Colorado, USA - East River MetaG ERMZT800_2 | ecosystem: Environmental > Terrestrial > Soil > Floodplain ... | reverse complement strand
TTTTGACGGCCATCTACATGTTAATAGACTTCGCAAGTATCCCATTAAAAAACACAGGCGAGTATAGTGCGCACCTGGCCGGGGCATTGACAGGTTTTTTGTTTATCTATTCCTTTCGGCGCGGGTATGACTGGAGTGAGTGGATGAGTAATTTCTTTGATTGGATCACCAATCTTTTTAATCCCGACAAACCCAGGAAAGGTAAAAATATCAAGCAGGAATTATTTTATAAATCTTCAACGAAGCCATTTAAAAAGACGCCAAATATTACTGAACAAAGAATAAACGAGATACTCGATAAGATCAGTCAAAAAGGTTTTAATTCGTTGTCAGAAGAAGAAAAAGACTTACTCAAAAGAGCCAGCCAGGAAAAATAGGTTGAAAAGTTTACAGGGTTTAAGCGGTTTCAAAAGTTGGTTGACTAACTTTAGATTTATGGAACTTCTTAAACGACTTCCGTTCATTTTGTAAATTGCAGCAATGGCCAGTAAGTTTCGAATTTTTACAAAGCGGTTCCTGATCTTTTTAAACTGCGGAGTGGTTTTCTTTTTTTTGCTGGCCTGCCTCGCTCCTTACTTTGATCCGCAATCATTGTGGTTCATTTCTTTTTTAGGGATCGGCTTTCCCTTTTTGTTATTGGCCGTAATTGGCTTTTTGACCGGATGGTTATTTGTAAAAAGAAAATATGCCTGGATATCCGCTATAGCTTTATTGCTGGGTTTAAAAAGCATCAGCGTATTAGTGGCGCTTCACTTCCCCGGAAAATTTATTAAAGAAAAAAATACAGGGACTGTTCGCATCGTCACCTGGAATGTAGCCCGGTTCATTGAAATGAAACGAAATAATAATAAAGGAAGCCAGACCCGGTTAAAAATGCTGGAACAAATACGGCAGCAAGATGCGGATATACTGTGCCTGCAGGAATTTTTTCACTCCTATGATTCGGCCTGGTATCACAACCTTGATTATTTCCGCGACAAGCTGCATTATCCATATCACTATTATTCTCATGACATTGACGGCGACAAACATTTTACGGGCAGTGTTATTTTTTCAAGGTTTCCCATTCTCGATAGTGGTATGATCCGGTATCCGCGTCCCACGCTGCCGGAAGCCCTGATGCATGCCGATATAAAGATCAACAACCGGATCATAAGAGTATATACAACACATTTGCAATCTGCACAGCTTGGCAAAAGCGACTATGAAAAAATTGACCGGATAAAAGAAGGCGATGACGATTTTTTTTCAAATTCAAAGACCATATTTTCCAAGGTCAGAAACGGAATTACTACCCGGAAGATCCAAACTGATATTATACGGCAGGTCCTGGGAGACAGTCCCTACCCTGTCGTCTTTTGTGGCGACCTGAATGATATACCAAACTCATACACCTACTTTAAGGTAAAAGGAAGAATGCAGGACGCCTTTCTTAAAAAGGGTTTTGGAATTGGACGAACCTTTTCAGCCATTTCCCCCACGCTTCGTATCGATTATATTTTTGCCGACGACCATTTCCGGATTGACCAGTTCAGGCGGATTGTTAGAAAGTATTCTGATCATTATATGCTTGTTGCAGATATAAAAATAAAATCGTCGGCCCGTGCTCCAGGCCCATAGCTTCGGTCGCATAACAGAGACTAATTACCATTACTTTTGCATCAATTTTTTGCCAAAACTCGGCAAATAGCCTGCAGTTGATGGCCCTTAGATTATTAATATGACTGATCTGAAAGTTTACAATTCTTACAGCCGGCAAAAAGAAAATTTCATTCCGGCTACCCCCGGTCACGTGGGTATGTATGTATGCGGTCCTACCGTAAGTGGCGAAAGCCATCTTGGTCATGCACGACCCTATATTACGTTTGATGTGATCTATCGTTACCTGCTGCATCTCGGCTACAAGGTCCGCTACGTTCGCAACATTACCGATGCCGGTCATTTTGAAGAAGAAGGGAGAGAAGCAGAAGATAAGATTTCGAAAAAAGCGGTACTGGAAAAACTGGAGCCAATGGAATTGGTGCAGAAATATACCAACCTGTATCATTGGGCCATGCAACAGTTCAACACACTACCGCCTACTATTGAGCCTACAGCTACAGGCCATATCGTGGAGCAAATCGGAATGATTGAAGAAATCATTAAGGCTGGATACGGGTATGTAGTGAACGGCTCTGTATATTTTGATGTAAAAAAATATGCTGCTTCATATGAGTATGGAAAACTGAGCGGAAGGGTGATTGATGACCTCCTTGAAACAACAAGAGAGTTGGAAGGACAGGAAGAGAAAAGAGACAAAGCAGATTTTGCTTTATGGAAAAATGCGGCACCGGAACATATCATGCGGTGGAAAAGTCCCTGGGGTGTTGGTTTTCCCGGGTGGCATATCGAATGTTCGGCAATGGCCACCAAATACCTGGGATCGCAGTTCGACATACATGGAGGGGGCATGGACCTGCTGTTTCCGCATCATGAAAGCGAGATAGCACAAAGTACTATTTGCAATCACAAACCGCCTGTACGTTATTGGATCCATAACAATATGATCACCATCAACGGACGCAAGATGGGGAAGAGCTACAATAACGTGATAAAACTTACGGAGCTGTTTAGTGGTGATCATCCGATACTTCAAAAGGCATATCATCCCATGACGATCCGGTTCTTCATTTTGCAAACACATTATCGCAGCACTCTTGATTTCAGCAATGATGCATTGCTGGCAGCCGAAAAAGGAATGAAGAGATTGTGGGAGGCTTATGAAAACCTCAATAAGCTTCGGGGAATGGGCAATGAACCGGGGGTAGAAGCAAATGATGGGGAACTTGATTCCCGTGTGTCAAAACTGTTAGCTGAATTCGGTGAGTTTATGAATGATGATTTTGGTACGGCCAGGGTATTGGCCAATATGTTTGAGCTGGTGCCGGTCATCAATTCGATGAAAGATAAGACGATTCCCTTAAATGCATTATCCAAAGCAACATTTGACAGGGTTCTTCAGCAATTCAAAATTTACCTGGAAGATATTCTTGGTTTAAAGAGCGTAACGGAGGCAGATAATATGAAACTGCAGGGCGTTATGCAGTTGTTGATTGATATTCGCAAAGAAGCCAGGAAAAAAAAAGACTTTGTTACCTCTGATAAAATAAGAAATCAATTGCTCCAGCTCGGTATTGCCATTAAAGATGAAAAGGATGGAGAGATGAGCTGGAGCATAGAATAAAATATTTATATAGGGTAATCAAGCATCCGGAAAGACTTTCGGGATTTATTTTGCAGATTCCTGAACAGACTCAATAGAGCATATACAATTTACCACGCGGAATTACGTTTTATTTCGTTCACGACAATGGTGGGATAATTGATTATTTTCAACAAACAGCATCATGCTTCTCGGGAAATTTATCTTCAGAGCCGTCTTTTTCCTAACACTTAGCACATCTCTTTTCATAACAGGATGTGATAAAACTGAAGATGTGCCTGGCGTTATAGAAAACACCATAGCTGGTATCATATTAAACGATTCTAATTTCAGCAGCCTTGAAGCGGTAATGGTGAAAGCAAACCTTGCAATAACATTCGATGGAACAGATCCTTTTACGGTGTTTGCGCCGGATAATGCCGCGTTTGCCGCATCTGGCATTACCCCAAATGTCATAAATAGTCTTTCGCAGGCGCAGGCTCAAACTATTTTCTTATATCATACACTCATTTCAAAAGTAATGGCAGCGGATCTGCCAGCGGGTCCCAATGCTACCGTGATAACTTTCAATAGCGATTCAGTTTTTGTTACAAAAGATTCGGGTGGGGTGTTTGTTAATGGAAATAAATTGATCCAGGCAGATATTATCGCTGATAATGGTGTTCTTCATAAAATCGAAAGGGTATTAAATCCGCCGGCTGCCAATATTGAAGAAACAATTATTGCAAATGGTTTGGATTCACTCGCAAAAGTTATTGCCCGCGCCACTAACGACAGTACCGGATATCCTGAGTTAGACAGCGTGCTCAACTCAGCCATGGTGACCATATTTGCACCAACAGATTCATCTTTTGTTGATCTTTTAGCCACCATGTCGATGTCCGTTATCGATAGTTTACCGATAGATACCTTGGTGAATTTATTAACTTATCATATAGTCCCGGGACGTGCTTTTTCATCTGATCTTACCGACGGCCCGCTTACCATGTTGTCAGGAGGCAATGCCACCATCAACCTGACTAACGGGCTTAACGGTGGACCGACAATTACAGGGGCAAACAACGGAGGAAATCCGTCCAACATCACCGTTCCGAATATAATATCCCGAAATGGTGTCGTTCATATCATTGACCGGGTGCTCATCCCCTAAATTTTTTTAATCGCTCTAACTATTTCTCTTTTTCCGGGAGGGCCAGCGATTTTTTCTACAACAAAGCCGGCTGCCTGCAAAGCTCTTCTCACATCACCTTTGCTGCAATAGGTTACCAATACTCCTTCTGGCACTAGTACCGAATAAAGTATTTCAAATATTTCTTTTGTCCAGAGCTCAGGCTGTGCAGCCGGCGCAAACGCATCGAAATAGACCAGGTTTTGGAGTTTTGAAGTCTTAAAGTTCAAAAATGAGTTTTTCTGTTTATGAATGGTGAAATAAGGAGAGATACTAATGTCTTTTTCCCATTCACATAGGTGCAATTGCTCAAAGGCAGATAATAGATCCTTCCTGTTTAGGTGATCACAATAGTTTAGCGCTGATGCTTCGTCAGGCGTTAAGGGAAATAATTCAATAGCTGTGTATTGAATTGGGATATTACGTTCCTCTGCTTCAATTAATGTAAGAAGCGCATTCAACCCCGTACCGAATCCCATTTCAAAAATAGGCACCTTCTCCGGCGTCCTGTTGCTAAGAAAATATTTCAACCCTGCATTAATAAACACATGCCTGGATTCCTGTATCGCCCCGTAAAGCGAATGATAACTGACCTTCAGATCGGGAATCGAAATAGTATGCGAACCATCCTTAGTTATAATTAATGCCCGTTCCACTTTTTAAAAATCAGGATTTGTTAAGATATGCCATAGTTCAAAAGTATGGCATACCTTAGTTCTATGCACTATATCGAACATCTTTCCAAAGACAAAACACTAAAAAAGCTGATCAACGGTTCCGACCCTTATTCGTTGAAAAAAAGAAAAAATATCTGTACCTACCTCTGCGCTTCCATTATGAGCCAGCAATTGTCAACCAAGGTAGCAACAGTAATTCATAACCGTTTTCTCGCATTGTACAACGGCGATGATCCCACTCCGCAACAAATACTGGATACTCCTTATGAAAGATTGAGGGGTATTGGTCTTTCCAATGCCAAGGCAGGATATGTAAAAAATGTAGCGAAGTTTGAAATTGATTTCGGGATGGACCATAAAAAGCTGCATAAGATGGATAATGAAGAAGTGATCACTTACCTGACGCAGATAAAAGGAGTGGGCCGATGGACAGTGGAAATGCTCCTGATGTTTGCCCTGGGCCGGGAAGATGTGTTTGCTATTGATGATCTTGGCATTCAGAATGCGATGATCAAATTATATAAGCTGAAGAGCGATAATAAAAGGAAATTCAAAGAGGAGTTGCTGCGAATATCGGCGAAATGGTCGCCTTACAGAACCTATGCATGCAGGCATTTATGGGATTGGAAAGATAATGCGCCGATTCCTGAAAAAAGCAAACGGAAAAGTAAATGATCGTGGCTACCGCCTCACGAAGTTGACAATGACAGTCTTTGTTCATGTAAAACGAACAAGGGCGAAAAACAAAACGATTCAGTGTTACGATCAATTTTCCTTTTTCTTCATTTCCATGGTAGGCGCCATGATGTTTACCCGGTTGCCCTCAGTGTCAAAAAAAGAAACTTACATTTCATAACCGGGTATGTTCATTGGTTCACCCAATACTTTACCGCCTGCTTTAATGTAGAAACAATATGTGTGCTCACTGAAACCCTTAGTGACCTAACGGGTAAATGTATCGTATATTACCACTTGTCAAATAAAACATATATCCTATCCAAATACTCTTTCACAAGTGCTCATAATTCCTAATTTAGCGGACTGTTCATTTTCTAAATATAAAGTATATGCCAAAAACAACATGTGAGATCTCGGGTGCTGAATACCAGTTAGAATACACCAAACTTTCGTCGAAAAGAGGAACCTATTATTTTGGAAAAATACATAGCAACCCGGTTTGGGGTTTTGCTTTCACAGTACTTAACACCGGCGGACATGAATTTGATGACAACCGTGAACCCATTCATAGGCAAGAGGCTATTGTAAGTGCCATCAAAACTCACGAAAACCAGTAATAGCTCAAGTCAGCAAAACGGCCTTGATACAGTTATCCATTTTCTTATCAAACACCTCGTAAGCCTTTGCACCTTCCTGTAATGAGAATTGATGCGTAATGATATCTTCAATTGGATAACGTTGGAGTACTTCGCGCTGCAATAACTTTTCAGCGTAAAAGCGGGCCGGACAACGGCCGCTTTTGTAAATAAGATTTTTATCATAAGCCTCGCCGGGGGAAAACGAAAAATGTTTCGCAGTGTGCACACCTACTGACGATATGATCCCGCCTGGACGGAGCAGCTCAATCGCGAGCTTTAAAGTTTCTTCGCTACCTACCACTTCCATTACTGCGTCAACACCACGACCGTGGGTGCTGTCGAGAATCGCTTGTTTAACATTTACAGACGAGGGATTCAGTGGAACAGCGCCGAACTTTTTGGCCAACGCCAATCGTTCGGGTACGGGATCTATTGCAAATAGTTTTTTAGCGCCAAGATGTGTTGCGGCAAGAATGGCCATCAGTCCCACAGGTCCGCAACCGATCACTGCATAAGCATTTTTAGGGTTTATCGCTGCATTGTCCGCACAGAAATAACCTGTAGAAAAAGCATCACCCAGCAGCAATCCTTTTTTCTCATTGAGATCGGCGCTTAGCGCCAAAAGTGTGCTGTCTGCCATGGGAACTCGTATGTAAGTAGCCTGTGCTCCATGGAGACCTCTCCCCTTTTGCACCCATCCGAATAAATTGCCTTTTTCACATCGGCAGGTAAGACCGATATGACAATAAAAACATTCACCACAGGAAGTAGTAAAGGGGCTAAGTACTCTTGCTCCCTTTTTAAATTTCCTTACATCACTGCCTGTTTCTTCTATAATGCCGGTAAACTCATGCCCCATCACAGTGCCGTGATCAAGGCCGGTTTCCCTGCCATGATACACATGCAGGTCGGAACCACAAATGCCCGCCATTGTTATTTTCACGATGGCATCAGATGGCGTCATCAACAATGGATCCTTGACGGTGCTGTATTCAATAATTTCTTTTCCACCAAATGTTAGGCCTTTCATGACAAAAGTGGGAATTGTAATTGAAGGTTTAGTTTGGACGATATTCTTAAATGATCACTCTCTCCAGCGAAGCAAGCCTGTCTTCATTGATACTTGCTCCCAATCCCATTCCCTCCGGCACCTTCACCACTCCATTTTTTTGATACACAATTCCTCCACTAACCGGGTCTTCGCTAAACATCAGGGCCGTATCAAAGTCAAAATGTACAATCATCGGGCTGCATAAAGAAAAATGCGCAAATGCGGTCATAGCCAACCTCGACTCCAGCATGGCGCCTACCTGCAAATGAATATTACTGGCCTCGGCCAGCTTTACCATTTTTAGTGCTTTAAATATTCCACCGGACTTTGACAGCTTTATATTAAAATAATCACAGGCCCCAATATAAATCAGGCGTTCTGCATCATGTTCATCACCACAGCTTTCATCGCACATGATGGGTATCGGACTTGCTTTTCTTACGTGGGGCAAATGCATGAAATGCCACCTTGGAATTGGCTCTTCACAGTGCTGTATATTGTATTTTCCCAGGGCCTGTAACGTTTTAATAGCCTCATCAACACTCCAGCCCTGGTTGGCATCAATGCGAATAGGAATTTCATTGCCTATCGCTTTACGAATCATTTTTATTCTCAGTACATCTGTTTCGCCATTTTTCCCCAGCTTAACTTTTATGAAAGGATAACCTTCTTCCTTTATTTTTAAAGCGGCGGCGACCATCTGCTGAGGATCGGCTATGCTTACCGTATAATCAGTAATAATCCTCTTATCATTTTTACCGCCTAAAAATGCATATAGTGGAAGTTTGGCATATTGTGAAGAAATATCATAAAGCGCCATATCAAAGGCACTCTTGATGCTTGTGTTGCCATAGATCAATTTATCCATTGCTACAATACATTCTTCTATGGCCAGGGCATTTCTTCCTTTCAATATTTTTGCGAAATACTGTCCTACAATAAAACAAGTTTCCTGGCTTTCCCCTGTAATGGGCATATAGGGACTGCATTCGCCAAAACCCGTTAATCCTTCCTCAGTCGTAATTTTTACCAAAACATTTTCTGCATAATCATTCCGTCCAAGTGAAGTAACGAAGGGCTCTATTAATGGAATAGAAAGTTTATATAACTCAGTCTGCTTTATCGTCATTTCATCCGGTTTTTGCATAATTGCCACATGAGCAGTTTACGAATTAAAAGAATAACCTGATCCCTGCGTTGATAGAGCCGGTCAAAGGCGCATTTTCATCTACAAAAAGATAATCGCTTGGGTAATCCGTCGTTGGAAGCAGTACCCGGGCTTCTGTATAAAAATAAATATCGTCGGCAACCTGGATTTCATATCCAAGCCCGACATCGAACGTCAGGCGTTTAAAATGACCCTTACCCTGCACTACGGGCGCAACATAGTCAGCAGTGTCAATGCTGGTGGAATGCCTGTTTTCAACAGTGCCAAACATAAGTCCAAACCCTCCATAGCCATATAAATTCCAGGTGTCATCTGAATAATATGTTCCTTTCAGGTAATGTTTCCACCCCATTGAAATATGACTAAATCTTAAAGTGGCCTCATTGGTATAGCTTACTTGCATCGGAACGGTGAAAACTGATTTAGCATTTGCTGTAAGGTCGTTGCTGAATTTTCCGTTAATGGTATAAAAAAACCAAATATAAAATCCGTCCTTTGAAGTAAAACTAAAATTTCCCACCACCGTTTGAGCTGCACACCAGAAGCGCTGATCTTTTTTAAAACTATGTAAAACGCCTACATCTGTTGCAAGACTGAATTGCGCTTTCTGCGAAAAAGCGACGCCTGCGATAAAAAGGAAAATAAGCAGTATGGATTTCTTTCTTTTCAATCAGGATAATTGCTGTGCAATGATAAGAAAAAAATTACCGGTTACCTGAAACAGGTAACCGGTAACGGCTAATAAGCGAAGATCTATTTTTATTTTACGAGTTTCAACTCTTTAATAAGATGGCCCGCCCCTCCAAGCTTATCGATGCACCAAAGTACATAGCGTATATCGACATTGATCGTACGGGTCAGGTCTTTTTCAAAAGCAATCTTATGGCTTAGCGCTTCATAGTTTCCATCGAAAGCCAGGCCGATCAATTCGCCTTTTCCATTTAAAACCGGCGAACCGGAATTCCCCCCTGTAATATCAGTGCTGCTGATAAAAGCCACAACGAGATCTTTTCGTTGCGCATCTGCATATTGCCCAAAATCTTTGTTTTTCAATAACTCGATTTGCCTGGCAGGCAAATCAAATTCGTAATCACCGGGTACATATTTTTGAAGAAGGCCTTTTGAGGTAGTAACATAATCATACAAGACTGCATCCCGCGGACGATAGGATTTTACAGTACCATAAGTTACACGCATCGTAAAAGTGCCGTCCGGATACATCATTTTTGCCTTGACTGTATCCATTTCCATAATCCCTTTTATATAAAATCTACCGAGCTCATTGTTCTTTGTCGCGAACTGCTGATAGTATGGTAAATATTTGCTATTATAATTATCATAAAAAACGCTGGCATGCGCAAAGGCCGGATCGTCCTGCAAAACATTGGCATCAGGGTTAGCCACAAATGCATTCCACCGCACATCATCAAATATCAATGTCTTATTAAATATATCTGCTGCGTATTTTTTGTACGTTGCTTCGTCATCCAGAGATCCATAGCGGTCCTTCAGCGTCCCATAAAAACCAACCGGATGCTGTTCTTTTGGAACATCTTTGTAAAATAACATCGTAACCGCAGCAACAATGTTTTGATCAGATGGCTTGTTTTCGTCGTTTAAAAAAGAGGTTCTTGCTTTAACCGCGGCTTCTATTGCCTTTTGTATATCGGCTTTGGTGGAGCCAGGTTTCACCAGGGCAGCTTCTACCTGCTTAAGTGACCCCGCAATCATTATTAGCGGTGAACCGAAAACCCCTTCATTGATGTACATCCGGTGTTTTGCATATTTGCGCCATGCGTCATAAGCTTCGTTCCATTCTGTAAAAATTTTTTGATACTCGGATTTTCCCTGGGCCCAGGCGATAAACTTTTCTTCAGCTTTTTTCTTCTGGCCATAAACATCATATTTCAATAACTGCTTTGTTTCGCCATCATAAAACTTCCAGTAATTAGCAACCATTCTGTACTCCGGAGCCAGTTTTAGTTTGATGGCGGGGTCCTTCTTCATTTCTTCAAACATATATTTCAGCCTCGTATCCCGCAGCTTCACCAATGCCGGGTTATTGATCTCGGTTGCCAGTTTAACACCATACGATGTTTCATAGCGGTTAGTGCTTCCGGGATAACCCCAGATCATGGTGAAATCTCCTTCTTTCACACCTTTGATGGATACCGGTAAAAACCATTTTGGCTTTAGTGGTTTATTATCAGAAGTATATTTTGCCGGTTTGCCATCCGGCCCAGTGTACACGCGAAAAACCGAAAAGTCACCGGTATGCCTGGGCCATTCCCAATTGTCTGTATCACCGCCAAAATTCCCCACACTTTCCGGTGGCGCTCCTACCAGTCGCACATCGGTGTAGCGCTGATAAACAAAAGCGAGAAATTGATTTCCCTTGAACAGTGAGCTTATTCTTGTTTCAATATTTTCGTCAGCATTGCTCATATGTTTGTTAACGGATGCCAAAACGGATGCCTGCTTTTTTTGACGATCAGCACCGCTTAGTCCCATCAGGGAATCCATTACCTGTTTGGTTACATCATCAATACGCAAAAGAAATTGAACGGTAAGCGTTGTGGGAATTTCTTCTGCATTATTTTTTGCATAAAAACCATTTTCCAGGTAGTTGTTATCTACCGTACTCGCTGAAGCAATAGCGTCGTATCCACAATGGTGATTGGTAAAGATCAAACCTTCAGCGCTGACTATTTCACCTGTGCAGCCACCGCCAAAAATGATAATTGCATCTTTCAGCGAGGCTTTATTGATATGATAGAGTTGATCTTTAGTCAGTTTCAATCCTTTTTTAACCATGTCGTTATAAACCTGCTGACCGAGCAACAACGGGAGCCACATACCTTCGTCGGCAAAAGACCTCACCACAAGCAATAATGACAGAGCCGCTGTAATAAGAAACTTCTTCATGTTCCACATTTTTTTCATATGAACAAACCTACTATAAAATAAAGCCGCTGCCAAAACTGCACTAGCTAATGAATCACTTATTGATGTGAAACAATAATCATGCTTGCGGTTGATTCAATACTTTCCAAAGCAGGTCCTTTAACTCGGTGAGCCCTTTGTTGGTGACCGATGAAATAAAAACATGGGGAATATTCGAGGGTAGTTCTTTTTTTATAGCAGCAGTTAATTCTTCATCAAGCATATCGCTTTTACTGATGGCAATCACAAATTGCTTATGGAGTAATTCAGGGTTGTATTTTTCCAGCTCATTAACGAGTATTTCAAATTCTTTTTTGTGATCATTGCTATCGGCTGGTATGAGGAATAATAATACGGGGTTGCGTTCGATATGGCGCAGAAAACGATGACCCAGCCCCTTGCCCTCGGCTGCTCCTTCAATAATTCCCGGCAGGTCGGCAACACAGAAGCTTTTTCCATCACGATACTCCACCATCCCCAGGTTTGGAGTAATGGTGGTAAACGCATAATCCGCTATTTTGGGTTTTGCTGCTGTGATCGCGGACAGCAAAGTTGATTTTCCTGCATTGGGAAATCCAACCAATCCCGCATCGGCCAATACTTTTAATTCGAGTATCTTCCAGCCTTCCACACCGGGCAGACCCGGCTGTGCATATTCGGGGGCCTGGTTGGTAGCTGTGGCAAAATGACTATTGCCCAGGCCGCCCTTTCCGCCGGGCAACCAAATCACCTCCTGGCCGTCTGCTAATATTTCTATTTCCTCTTCCCCCGTTTCCTCGTCCCTGGCAATAGTGCCAAGTGGAACTTCAATGAAGATATCCTTACCGGCCCTGCCAGTGCAATTGTTAGCCCCGCCGCCCTCTCCATTTTCCGCCAATACATTTTTAAAGTACCGCAGGTGAAGTAAAGTCCATAAATTGCTGTTGCCTTTTAGAATAACATGCGCACCTCTTCCGCCGTCACCTCCATCGGGTCCCCCCAACGCTGTGAGCTTATTGCGCATAAAATGCCTGCTGCCGGCACCGCCATGGCCGCTTCTGCAATAAATACGTATTTGATCAACGAAGTTGCTTTTTTCCAAGTGTTGTTTTTTGCAGCGAAATGCAAATATACCCTGTCATGAAGGGAAATATATGGCGATGAAATTTATTATTCTTTTATTGGTTCTCCCTGTAATAAATGAACTATGCAACAATAAGAATAAAAGCAGAGTCCCCTCCTGCATACTGGAAAAGATCGAAGAAATAAAGAAAGAAACAAAATGGAATCCGCCGGCAGAAATTAATGAATATGAATTTCAGGGCAAAACTGCTTTTCTCATTACAAGCAACTGCTGTGATCAATACAATAATTTAGTTGACAGTGATTGCCAGGTGATCTGTGCTCCTTCGGGTGGCTTAGCAGGAAAAGGTGACGGGAAATGCAATGAGTTCGCCAATACGGCCAAACATATAAAACTCATTTGGAAAGATGAGCGATGAGCCGAAAAGAAAAAGGGCTTTGGTGTTAACCAAAACCCCTTGTTTCTCTTTTGTTTCCTTCGCTGGCATTACCCAGATCAGGTACAATGGGTATATTCTCAGATTACGATGAATCACCCCAAAAGAGAATTGAATTATAAAATTCCAAAAGCATGCCAACAGGAAACATTGTGCGGAACTTTTCTTCTATCCATTTATTATTTCTCCGCCATTGGGATGTAAAAATTGCCCCGTCATATAACTGGCGTCCGAACTGGCAAGAAAAAGATAGCTGGGTGCTATTTCCACGGGCTCTCCGGCTCTCTCCACCGGCACATCGCTTCCGTGCTGAGCTGCTCTTTTTGCTTTGAAACTGGATGGTATTAACGGTGTCCATATTGGACCCGGCGCTACTCCATTTACCCTGATACCTTTTCTGGCCCGGTTGGAAGAAAGGCTCCTGGTAAAGGCCACTATGGCGCCCTTGGTAGCAGCATAGTCCATTAATGAGCCGCTGCCGCGATAGGCTGTTACCGAGGAAGAATTGATAATGCAGCTATTTTTTTCATATGCGGCAAAGTGGATTTTGTTATCCAGAAATAAGAAGAAATATTTGTTTCAAAGGTTTTGATCAATTCCCGCGAAGTGATCGTTTCCAGGCTTTTATTTTCATAATGGAGCGCAGCGTTATTAACTAATACATCTATTCGGCCATATTGTTTGACAACTTCTTTAACAGCATTAATACAATTTCTTTCTTTTGATATATCTCCCTTAATCAAATAGCAGGCACCGTCATAATCTTTTTCAATAATCCGTTTGGTTTCTTTTGCATCGTTGGTTTCACCGAGATAAGAAATAGCAATTGAGGCCCCCTCTTTAGCAAACAGGATGGCTACTGCTTTTCCGATTCCGCTGTCGCCCCGGTAATAAAAGCAAACTTATTTTTAAGTTTATTGTTTCCTTTTACTTCGGGATAATCAAACACCGGCTGGGGCTTCATCTTCTTCTCCAGTCCCGGTCTTCTCTGGTGTTGCGGTGGTCGAATTTGTTTCTTACTGCTTCCTTTTTGCATAAGTTTTCTAAAAGCAACAGAAATTTTTATACCATGATTTTATATCAATTAATACAGTATGGTCAGCGATCTGTGTAAAAACCTTCAACTAAATCTCCGTTTTGAAGAAAAAATTCCCCAAATTGATCTTCAGCGCATTAATTTTGAGACAGGACCTGTTGCGGCACGAAATTTTCAATATCATATCAAGTATGAAGGCGGCTATAAGACAGTAATCAATTTTTTTAAACCTAAAACTATTTTTTATGCTACGCTGGTCAGTAATATTTCTAATTGTTGCTATAATCGCAGCCATTTTTGGATTCGGTGGTGTAGCAGCGGGTGCAGCTTCCATCGCTAAGATTTTATTTTTCATTTTCATTGTGTTATTCCTTGTTTCACTCATATTTGGCCGCTCTGCAAAGAGCAACCTATAGGGTAAATAACAGATTAACATAAGTATGAAAATAGCAAACCGGTTACGATAAGTAACCGGTTTTTTAATAACATGCACCGGGAATATCGAAAATGAATAAATCCAGGGAACGAATGTAAAATCTAACTGAGCGAATAAGTCTTGCGGTATCGGCACACACGGGACTTACCTTCGCAAAACCGAACTTTCATGAGAATGCTTTTCCAGCTCCGCAGACCACACTTGCTTTGAAAAAACGGCCAGGGTTTTTATTCATGCTTTAGATACCTGTCAGTTTTTTGCTGCGTCGTCTTTTGTGGCTCCTTTATGCAGCCGCTCCACTTCTGCCATAAATGCAACCACTTTTGAATCAGCATAAGGTCCATATGCGTCCACCAGTGTACCCTTTATACCGTCGTCGGTTTCTAACGCATACAGGATCGAGTTATCGGCAGGATCACTGGCGCCTTCGAAACGATAAAAATCGTTGATCTGTATTTGACTGGGTTCATAAATTTTTTCATGTTGAAGCGACAGCAGCCCCCTTTCACCTGCCTTAAAATCTTCCGTATAACCTTCTAATGTCAGTTTGTTAACACAAGAGGTAAGCGTTTTCATATCTGCCGTTGTTGACTTTGTTTGCATAAAAATATCTTAAATGAATAAATGGAGAGACTAAATCATCAAGAAAGGACAGTTAAATAATTTAAACTGTCCTTTCTGTTATCTTAGGCTGGTTGGGTATCACGCAATTGTTTAATACGATCATGCGACCGTTTTAAACTTGCTTTTTGATCCATGATCAGCTGCCGGATTTCTGAAGACAATTCTGCATCACTTGACAGAGCTGTCTCATAGGCCTTTTGGGCAGCATCTTCCCCGTATTCACAGGAGGCCAGAATTGCTTTACGATCCTTACCTGTGAAAGTAGCCTTTACATCCATCCACGCCCGGTATATTTTACCCGTCGTCGTGGTGCCTGTTGCAGGCTTTTCGTCGGATGTGTGAACATACTGCCTAAGATCATTTGCATAGCTGCGGCTTTCCGCAGCCATTTGCCTGAAAATAGCCTGGAGGTCTGTATCTTTTGCCTTAGTTTCCTCTGCAGCTTTTTCGTAGCCCCTGATCCGGTCATTGTTTATCCTGATCAGATCGTTCAGTACTTCCGCGGTTTTTTCATTGATGTACATATTCTAGTTGTTTAGTGATGAAAGAATCATTTTTTCAACATAAGAAGTAATCTTTTCTACATTGCCAGCAGCACCTCATCAACTGCCTGGTTGCAGTGATACAAATTGATGCTTAAAGCCCCTGTTATTATTATCTTCCCTATGTTTCAAAAAACGTCATCATTTTCATCAAAAAAACCATACCAGTAAATTAATCGTTCATCTCCGGGCTCGGCTTAGTAATAAACGAACCAGGATATTCAAAAATATCCCTATTTATGCGCTGCCCGATTAAGTAGCCGCTATGTGTTATACAGGTGAAGCTTACGGCTTAAACCAGGAAAAGATGATGCACCCTGATCCGAAAAGAAGAAGACAGCCAAGTTGATGATTAATAATTGCCTTCTTTTTTATCACGTGGTCAAAAGGCGTGAAGCTAGTAGTAAGTGGGGGCTAATAATCTGCATAGTGTAGAACTTGTTGCTCAACTTATTTGCCCGTAAAAAATAGTCGTTGCTGGTATCACATTTGCCTCTTTAATAAAAACAAACCGGGATTAATAAAACTATGATACAAAATTTACAATCAATTCAAAAAAAAATTGACGATATCGGTTTTGGTATTCTGCGGTTCAGAGAAAATAAATTACAGGTAAGCATTCAAATCAGCGCTAAATGCGATAAGGATAACTCAATTCAATGTTATGCTACTGAAAAAAACGATTTATTGCATTTAAAAAATAAAAAAGTCAGCCTGATACAAAAATCCAATAATGATTATTTATACATTGCCGGGGAGACGGAGCACCTGCCGGGAAACCCTGACACACTTTCTATCCGAATTTTCAGGGCATGTTGGTTCGTTCGGAAACGAAAAGGTAGGATAACATGGTTTCAGGAAAAACATATTTATCATGTGACCCTGGAATAACCAGCAGCCACTTTAGCACTACCTGTCAAATTTGAAAATATCTGCGTCCCTGTTTTTTTCCCCTTTCAGCAGGTCTTTTATTATTATCGCTGCTATGGCACTGAATGTAATACCATTGCCGCCAAAGCCCAATGCAAAATAGGTGTGAGGCCGTTGCCTGATAGCGCCGATGTAGGGCAACCCGTCTTTAGTAGACGAGAATGTGCCGGCCCATTTGAAATCCGTTTTGAATTTTATTTCCGGAAACAGATTAGTAAAGGACCGCTCCAGGCTTTTTGCTTTCTGAGGCAACATACGGTCCCTTTTATTGGGATTGGTAAACGGAATGTCTTTACCGCCGGCGATAATTCTTTTGTCTTTTGTTGTGCGCAGGTACAGGTAAGGAGTTTGGGTTTCCCATATCAGGGCATTCCGGTACCAGAAATTTCCTTGTTCAAACGGTTCGCTTGCGATAGCGAAAGTCGATTGCAGATCCTGCACTTTATAGGGAATATATTTTAGGGATTCATAACCACAGGCAATGATCAATTTTTTCGCTCTTACCTTTTTATTATTGAAGGCGATAAGTTCTACTTCATATTTCTTGTGACGAATGGATATGATTTCTGTATTATCATAAACATGAAGACCTCCCGAAATTAACTTTTCCAGAATACCATGGGTTATTTTATAGGCATCTGCCTCGGCTCCATCCTCTGACAGGATGCCTGCCGGTCTTGAAAAACCAAATTTCTCTTTGATTCCCTGATCTTCCAGCCAATTTACGGAAAAGCCTGCGTGGCAGCGCAGTGAAAATTCCTTTTTTAAGCGGGAACATGTTTTTTGAACGAAGCAAACTGAAAGCTCGGCTTTCGCAAAAAAAGACCCGGCTCTTTCAATGTCCCGCATAATTTTTCGACATCATTAATAGCCTTCCGGCATAAATGGTAACTCCTGATCGCCTTTTTTTTCGCCAACCAATTGAATAAGACGGCGAAGTGGTTCATCAATTTCATACTGTAGTAAGGAGGTACTGGCTGCCGTGCTTCCGAATCCAACATGCCGGCGGTCTGTTATGATCACCTCCTTATATCCTGCCCGGCAGAGTTCATTTGCAACAAATGCCCCGCTTATTCCCGCTCCTATTATAGCAATATCTGCTTTTACGTCATGATTAAGAGAAGGATAGCTATTGATAATTCCATGATGAAGCAGCCAGAAAGGCCACGGTGAATGAAGATTCATTAAACATTTTTAGTGCAAAAATGATTTGTCAAAATCTCCGCCACATTTATTCGCATTCGGAATACACGAGGGAAAGTTCGTTACACTATTTCTATTCTGCCTTTAGCGTATAAGGAACTGGTGGACTGGCATCATTTTTTCTTATACAACATCAATGAAAGTGTAAATAAGCCGTAACGCCGTCCATTTTGCAAAGGGGGCAGGTTTTAACTAACATACAACCTAAATTGAAAAAAGCAACATGAAACTTACCCTCTTTATTGTAGCTGGATTGCTGATCGTGAGCTGGATACTTGGCGTTTTTGTTTTTAAAGCCGGCACGTTTATTCATATTTTTGTTATAACCGCTGCTCTTTCTTTCATGCAGGGGATTATTCTTACACCAAAACAACAGGCGGAAAGGTGATTGAATTGCGGGCAATTTTCGAAAATGCCTTCTGAGAACCCATAAAATGTAATTAACAATGAGTTTCTGCAAGTCAGGAGCTTTTTTTATTGCATGTGACCATGTCATTAAAAATACGAAACAGGTGGGGCTATTTTATCGCCTTTGTGTTGCTTTTGGTCTCCTATTTCCTGATTTTTTTTATTATCCAAAAATTAGCGAAACAAGGAGAGACAATAGCTCAATCCTATGGTGTAATCAATACACTAGAATCAATAAAGGCTGAAATTACTGATGCTGAAACCGGGGCGAGGGGGTATGCTCTTACCAAAGATGTTCGTTACTTAAAACCTTACAATAGCGGTTCTAAAAAAGTAATTGCACTCTTAAACAACCTGAAAGGCCTGACAGCCGGGTATCAACCTTATAAGATCAGGCTGGATTCTCTTGATGCAATGATACATACGCGGCTGGCCGACCTGGGTGATTTTATTCAAAAATTTCAACGATCAGGTTTTGTCGTTACTGATGAGCTACTTTCTTCCCGCAATGCCAATAAGCGGATTATGGATAATATAAGGACCCTGGTACAAGAATTAAAAGAGGAAGAACAGGTTCGAATGAACCGTCGCAATGAAATATTGCGGGGATTTTTCAGAAGCACTACCGTGTTTGCCCTTGTCTCGCTGATAATTGCCCTGGTAACTATTTTTTATTCGCTGATTACTTACAACCGCGAAAACAAAGCAAAAGAGGAAGCAGACAGGAACGCAAGGGCCTACAGCCTGGAACTGGAAGAACGGGTAAGTGAATTAAAAAAAGTCAATACAGAGCTTGAAGAGTTGAGGAGCATAGAAAAATTTGCGGCTACGGGCCGCATCGCGAGAACCATTGCACATGAAGTGAGGAACCCCTTGACCAACATATCATTGGCCGCCGAACAATTAAGAGAAATAACAAACCAGGGTGAAGAGGCTGATCAGTTGCTGGAAATGATAAGCAGGAATGTAAACAGGATTAACCAACTGGTATCGGACCTCCTGAGCTCTACAAAATTTGAACAGCTGGAATTTACCTCAGTCAATATCAATGACCTCGTGGATGAAGCCCTTGACCTTGCCCGGGATCGCATTGAGCTGAACCATATAAAAGTGGAAAAAGATTATGATAAAAATCAGTGCCGGATTTGGGTTGACAAAGAGAAAATAAAGTTGTCTTTCCTCAACATTATTGTCAACGCCATCGAAGCCATGGAAAAAGATAAGGGTGTTTTGACAATAAAAACGATTAGGGAGGGAAACAAATGTATGGTCGAGTTTAGTGATAACGGTACCGGTATAGATGAAGAAACAATCCAAAAGCTTTTTGACCCTTATTTTACAAGTAAAACCAATGGCAATGGCCTTGGCCTCACCAATACTCAGAATATCATTTTGAATCATAAGGGAAATATAAATGTGCGCAGCAAGTTGGGCAAGGGATCATCTTTTGTTGTAACCCTGAATATTACCGATAGTTCTAAAGTAATTGTGTAGAAATTATTCCACACAGTAGGCTGGACCAAAAATCAGGCAGAATTTATTTTTTCAATTGTTTTTAAGATCATGTCCCTTGTAAAAGGCTTGCCGATAAAAAAATCCACTCCGTTTTTGTAGGCCTTTTCACGATCTGTCGCAGTATCGTGAGCAGTTATCATGATGATGAAGGTCGAAGGATGTGCCTTTTTAATCCGTGCTATGTGGTCAATGCCCATACCGTCAGAAAGATGATTATCAAGGAAAATAACCGGGGGATCATTTTTTTGCAAATGGGCATCAGCATCGGCAAGCGTGGTGACATAGCTGGCATCTATGTTTTTTTGCCTTAACATGCCTTTCAACAAATAACAAATATCTACTTCATCATCTATAATGAGTGCCTGTAGTTTCTTGTTAGTGTTTTCTAACATCACGTTTGCACAGGCAGGATTATCTATTGCACCGTAACCTATCACATCAGGATTAAAACAATTATATTGCCAAACAGAAGTACTCTTTTTTGTGTTTTCCGAAAAATACAAGTCCGGCATGATTTGCGCATATACCCAAAATGGTTGAAAAATTAAAATTGAGTAATTTCACATACAGTCAACACCCATTACTATGAGCAAAAAAATCCTCATCATCGACGACGATCTCGACCTATGTACACTATTGGGTCGCTTTCTTTCCAAAAATGGCTATGAAGTTGATGCAGCCCATTCGGGCGCCAAAGGCATTGCAAAATTCTCTGCCGGAAAATTTGACCTGGTGATTTGTGATTACCGGCTGGGCGATATGGAAGGCATCAAGGTGCTAACATCCCTCCGGCAGCAAAATCCAGGTGTAAAAGTGTTGATGATAACAGGCTACTCGGATATAAAAACGGCCGTCGAGGTGATCAAACTGGGCGCCTTTGATTATATCGTAAAGCCTTTGATACCCGATGAAGTGCTTAGTGTAATTAATAAAACTATCCAGCAACCAACGCCCACTATCTCAGAAACAATTGCCGGCGACTCCGGAAAAAAAGGCAGTTCGAAAGTAGCCTATCCCAATAATGAATTTATGATCGGGAAGGCGCCTGCAACGAAAACCTTATACGACCAGATAAACATTGTAGCCGGCACCAATTACAGCGTTATACTATACGGTGAAAGTGGCACAGGTAAGGAAGTGATAGCGAAAACTATTCATAACCTCAGCAGCAGGAAAGATAAACCTTTCGTGGCCATGGATTGCGGCACTTTGTCAAAAGAATTGGCAGGAAGCGAAATGTTTGGTCATGTAAAGGGCGCATTTACCGGTGCCTTGCAGGATAAGGAAGGCCATTTTGAATTGGCAGATGGAGGTACTTTATTCCTTGATGAAGTGTCAAACCTTTCATTGGACGTACAGGCTACCTTGTTGCGGGTTATTCAGGAAAGGAAATTTAAAAGAGTGGGGGGTAACAAGGAAACTAATGTGGACGTAAGGTTGATTGTTGCATCCAATGAAAATCTTCAGGACTCTTATCGCAAAGGCAAATTCCGCGAAGACCTGTATCACCGGTTTAACGAATTTTCAATAAAGCTGCCAGCACTTCGAAACCGCCAGGAAGATATTTTATTATTCGCCGATTTCTTTTTGGCAAAAACAACGGCAGAGCTGGAGAAAGATATACCGGGATTTGAAGACGATGTGTTGCAAACCTTTTTACAATATTCATGGCCGGGCAACCTGAGAGAGTTTCGGAATGTGGTGCGCCGGGCCGTGCTCTTAACAGCACCGGGAGAGAAAATTAATACAAGTTCACTTCCCTGGGAGATATCCAACACTGATCCGATTGCGAGCAATGGCCATGACCTGAAGCCCATTACCGCACTCCCCTCGTTGCCTAAAAAAGAGCTTGATCTGAAGGACGCAGCGAGCCGGGCAGAATATGAAACGATTATGGCCGTTTTGCAACAGGTGAATTTTAATAAGAAAAAGGCCGCCGAAATGCTGAATATCGACCGAAAAACATTGTATAATAAAATAAAAAATTTCCAGGAATAAACTGGCCCGAAGCAGGTGATGAAAAAAGCCACCCAGATTAAATAAGCATCTGCGTGGCTTTGTTGTTTCGCTCCGTCCTCTATTGTACAAGAATTTTTTTGCTTAATACTGTCCTGTTACTATGGTCCAGAATTTTTACAAGGTAAACCCCTTTACCTGTAACGGCAGGGAGGCGGAAGTTTTCCGTCTGACCTTCTCCTTTAATATTTGTTTTGATCTTTGATACCTGTCGCCCCAGCACATCTTTAATTTGAACAGTGTAATTGCCCTCCGGCAGATTGAATAGTACGGTAAACTGGTTGTCAGTTACCGGGTTGGGATATACTTGTATTCTTCCGTCATCTGTATTTTCAAAACCTTTAATTAAGCGGATAAGCTCAGCATGTTTGCGTGTGGCAAGTATGTTGCTGGTA
>Ga0137431_1000253_pt1 | contig 22292 bp, 51 predicted proteins | sample EasRivERMZT800_2_FD_104646 | JGI IMG/M metagenome (GOLD analysis project Ga0137431, IMG submission 104646) | Soil microbial communities from meander-bound floodplain in the East River, Colorado, USA - East River MetaG ERMZT800_2 | ecosystem: Environmental > Terrestrial > Soil > Floodplain ... | reverse complement strand
TTCTCCCGGGCCGGCGGCTCCCAAAAACGCGGGGGGAGGGGGCTATCCGATGAGCGCGAGTTGTTGTGTCTCACCTCTAGCTCCCTTGATCGAGTTGCAGATGAAGTGGGCTAGTTGCACGTTGGCTCGTGTGTCGTGTCCGCCTTCGGCTAGTGGTATGACGTGGTCGATGGTGGGTGCCTTGGGGTGAGGCACGGTCTTGGTCATGGCTACCCGCTTGCGGCAGAGCTGGCAGGTGCGCCGGTCACGATCGGCAATCTCGGCCAGGGTGTAGGGCTCGCTGATGGCTCCACGCTGGAGCGCGTCTCGCCGGCGACGCTCAGCCCTGCGCGCTTCCCGGTTGCAGGTCTCACAGTTCCATGCATGCTTGCCTATCAATGCCCCGCACCTACGACAGTGGGGGTCGAGTTGCTGAGGCGCATTGGAGTAGAACCAGCGGTAGCAGGGCTGGCACATGTGGTGCTTACGGCTCCACGTTGCCGACGGGCAGTAATTGACGCGGCATTGCCGGTCGCTGCGAGGTGGACCGATGGCAAGCCGCGCCGTCGTCGCCTTGTCGATCTGCAGAGTCAGCGTGAGGCGACCACATGCGGCTGCTTCCTGGCGTCGCTGTTTCGCATCCCTCGACCGGCACCTTGCTGGGCATTGCTTGCCGACGGCGCTTGGTGGGCATGGTGTGCCGCAGCGATCGCACCCTGCCCGATGGCCGCTGCGGTGGGCGCGGCGTGCTCGCCTGCATTCTTCGGAGCAGACCGTCGGCCAGTATCCGTTAGCGGTCTGAATGGATTTGAACTCGGTCGAGCAGTGCGTGCAGGTAGCTGGTCGGTCAATAGGCTCACCCATGTCGACCTGGCTCCTCAGGGTTGGCCACGCCCCGGGGCCGTTCACGCGGTCGCCGGGGTCCTTCGTCGGACGCTACTTCGCCGCACCGACATCACGCTTTTGCTCTAGGGCCATCGGCGCGGGCGCCGCATCCGGGGTGATGGCGCTCGGCTGGTAGTTGGGCGGAGCCCACGTCGCGAAGAGGGCCTCTAGCGCCTCGGGGTAGGTCGCACCAGCAGCGACGACGAAGTCGTCCAGGTCCACGCCGAGGGACAGGAACACGCCGGTTCGTGCCCAGCCGGCAGTCATCTGCTCGAGGTACAGCTTGTCGGTGGCGAGCTGGTGTAGCCGGGCTTTGGTGAGGTGTTTGCTGGCGAGCAGCGCGACGCCGGTGCCGTCGGGTAGTGGTGCGCCGATGATGAGCCAGTCGGGTTGGCTGATGTCGTGCCACGTTGTGCGGGTGCGGGCACCGTCGGGCATCATGTCGATCACCAGTCTCGGGAGTGTGGTTCGGGTTCGGTGAGCGTGTCGGCGCCTTTGAGTTGGTTGCACAGTAGGTCACACGTCGGGCAGCGGTTGACGATGCGGCCTTTGGTGCCGTGTGCGGGTTGCAGGTTGGACGGGTGGTTGACCCCCTCATAGGTGCCGTGCAGGGCCAGCCACACCTTGATCGAAATAACATGATCTGCCGTGCGGGCGCCGGCGTGCCCGCACAGTCCGCACCGGTCGGAGTTGGCGAGCAGGTTGGCCACGGCGGTCCGGTAGCGGTGCCCGTTGCGGGGGTCGCCGGGGGGTCGTCGGCTCATGTGACGGCGCCTCGGCTGGTGCTGGCGGGGTTGCCGTGTTGGCCGCTGGCGCTGCTGGTCCCGGCGGTGCCGCGGGCGGTGGACGGGCTGTCCATGGCGATCCGCATGGGCTGGAATGGTGCGGGGATGAGCGGGGTGGGCACGGTGATAGTCGCCGTGACAGCGGCCGGAAGTGCCGCGACGCTGACGTCCGGTTTCGGAAGCGCCGCGAGCGCGGCGACTGTGGCCGGGTTGGGCTGCCCGTGCACGGCGATGGTTGGGGTCGCCAGGGCCGCTGTGAGCGGCACCAGGTTGGGCCGGGCTCCTACTGCCACGGCAGGCTGCGGTAGGCCGCCCAACGCAGCCACAGGAGCGGGACCGGCCCCTACAGACACGTCCGGCTTGGGCAGCGCGGCCGTGGACACCACGGCGGCCGGCGTGGGTGTGGCGTCACCGGATCCGGGGATGGTGGGGGTGGGCAGCGTGGAGAGTGCCGCGACGGCGGCAGGCGCGGCGGCCACCGCGATGTTGGGCTTGGCCACGGCTGCGGTTGACACCACGCCGGCCGGTGCAGCTCCTACAGCAATCGTTGGGACGCTGACCGAGGCCGCCGCCGCAACAGTGGCGGGTGCGGCGCCAACGTCGACCGCCGGTTGGGGTAGCGCGGCCACGGCGGCCACGGCGGCGGGGGTGACTGTTACGGGTGTGCCGGCCTCGCCGGCCGTCGGGGTGGGCAGGCTCGCCACCGCAGCGACAGCGCCGGGTGCGGCGGCCACAGACACAGCCGGGGTGGGCAGCGCGACGAGCGCGGCGATACTCGCTGGGGCAGCGGCGACGGACACCGCCGGTGCGGGAACCGCACCAACCGACGCAACCGCAGCCGGCGCAGCGGCGACGCTCACATCAGGCTTCGGAACGGTCGTGCTCGCCGCAACGGCGGCGGGTGTTGCGGTGGCCGCGCCGGTTGCCTCTTTGACCGCCAGCTCACCGTAGATGGCGTGAATGCCCGCGTCCGGGGTGGAGTCTGTCGAGCCGAAACGGAACTGCAGTGCGTCCAACTCACCCTGAGTGTCGAAGTCGGCCAGGGTGGCCATCTTGCACACCCACGCCGGTGCGGTCGATGAGTTGTCGGTACCGACATCCCCAGCGGCGAACAGGGTGGTTGCGGTGGTGCCGTTGTATGACACGAAACTGTGGGTACATGTGGTCCCGGACGCGGCCCAACAGCATGCCAGCATCCGCAGACCCGTAATCGTCTCCCCGCCGGCCAGGGTGTAGCTGGTCATGGGAATGCCCACATAGTCGGTGTCGGTGCCGGTGATGCGGCAGAACCCATCCGCTGATGCACCCAACCCGACCGGTATCTCATCGATAGCGCCCAGCGCGGTCGCCGCGTTCCACGCGCTGAGCGTGGGGGTGGCGCCGGCGAACGTGTTCCACTCAGCCGTGTTGATTGTCGCCACATCCAGAGACCCGCCCGTGTCTGGGGTGAGGACCACAACCTTGTGGCTGCCGATCTCCGCGATCGCGGACGTGTCGGTGTAGACGACGCAATCGTCGTAGCGGATCGTGTGCGTCTCGGCCTGGTAGCTACCGAGTGCGAATGAGCTAACAGTGCCGGCAGCGGCGGCGCTGGTAACCTGCGTCTGCGCCGCGCCGTCAACCCACCAATCGATCGCCTTCGTCGCGCTGAACTTCGCGTGTATTTCGACGACGTACCAGGTGTCGGCCGCAACGACCGGCCCGTCCACTGCGGACTCGGATTCCCACCCCGCCGCCAGCTTACTTGACGATGCGGTAAATGAAATCTCGGCGTTGAAGGTGGACCCGAAAAAGGCGACGACGGTTTGCGCAGCGGGCAGGCTGCCGACAAACCTGATCGCGAACACCGCCCGGCCGAACGTCTGCGATGTCCCCAGCGTCGCCGTTGACCACTCCAAAACAACAATGCTCGCGGAGGGTGCAACTTCCAGGCAGTACGTTCCGCTGCGCGGCGTGCTGGTGGTGATAGACGGGGCACCGGTAACCGTGTCGAAAATCCGGTTCCCGGCGTTGCCGGTAAGCCAACCGGCGGTAGTGCCGAACTCCCAACCTGTGCACGCCCGCAGCGCCATCCACTACCGCCCCGATACGTCTACTGTGGACTCACGGTGTGTGAAGTCGACGGTCCGGACTAGCTTGAGACTCGGGCGCAGATCATCCCATGAAAGACCGACTCGCCTTGATCGACCTGGCCAGGATCCACCGGCCACGGACCCGTGCCACTGCCCGCAACATGGATCTCCATAGTGGTACTGAACTGCGCCGAGCTGTTCAGGACCGTCGGCAACGGAATGTCGTTGCCTGCTAACGCCCAACCAGATATAACCACCCGGCCGTCTGGGCAGGTAATCACCTTGTCCGGCGCACCCTGGTCGTGGATGTACGAGCCCACGACAGAGACAGCGTCATAGATCGTCCCCGGTGGAATTCCCTGACTCCAGTTGAGTGCAGTATGGCCGGCCGGGCACGACGCGGCCGAGTCGATGACGATAAGGTCTCCGTTGGAATTCTTGTAACAGCCGTTGATTACACCTGTCACACCAGGAATGGAAGCCTGCGCGACGCCGACGCCTATCGCGACGCCGACGACGGTGAAAACGACGCTAGCGATAGCAGCGGCGACGACTTTCCGGACCATATGACCACTACCTTTTCTAGGCGGTTCAGCCGCCCCGCACCGTAATGGCGAGGGGTCGTCGCGCAACCTACCAAGCGCGCCATCCCGATCAGGATGCAAGATCACGGAGGGGTGAAGTCGACGGTCCAGATACCGGCGGCGGCCCAATTTATGGTGAACGTTCCACCGGATGAGGATGCGGCGGTGACGAAGTCTGAGAGCCAAAGCAACTCGTCGGCGGTGTCCGCGCCGCCGCGGGCGAAGTAGCCCACCCCGGCCATCGCGTTGGCGATGGTCGACGACGCCCAGGCGGCGTCGGCCGCGTCGTAGGTGAGCACACCACCGGAGATGGTCAGTTCGGTGGATGTGATGACCACCCCGCCGGCTGAGTAGCCGGTGCCGCTGACCTCATTCGCGGTCACATCGTCGCGGAAGTTGTCGGCGTTGAAGTCGGGTGTCTCGGCGTCGAGAACCATCAACACCTTGACCGCGGTCTCCGATTCGAAACCGCTCGCGGGGAGGCTGGTGACGTTGAGGAACTTTTCGAGGGTCAGGCCGTAGAAACCGGCGGCGGTGATCGACATTACCCAATACCCCCAGTCGCATCAACGGCGGCGGGACGTGCCACGCCGTCACCGGCGGCCGGCTCATCACCGTCGGTGTCACGCAGCCGCCGGTAGTGTTCCCGGGCCTGCCGCAGCTCGGCCTTCACCACGGCCAGGTCGCCACCGCCTGCCTTGGCCGCTACGAGCTGGTCTTCAAGCTCGACCACGGCCAGCTCCGCGGCGTGCAACGCTCGCAGTTCATCGGCTCGGGACACGTCTCAGCCTCCCTGTCGCGGCAGGATTTTGATTGTTACCGTCTTGGGTCTCACGACGGCGTCTAGCCGGTTGCTCACCCCAGTGCCGGGCATGCTCGACTCGACATGTTTCACGGTGCCGGAGTCGTCCACTGTGATCAGCGCCCGTCGACCATCCCGCAGGGTGACGGTACGGCTGCGGGGACGGTGGGTGAGCAAAGCTGGAGCACCCGGCAGCCACAGCCCCGACGCGCTCCGGCCGGTACCGGCATGGTCATTCATCGCTACCCACGGGATGCCCCTCCTGGATTTCGGTTGATGCTCTCGGGGGTCGTCTGCGGCTCAGTATGCGCGTCGGGGCGGGGTTGCCACGAGATGGGATCGAGGGTTTCGTCGGGCAGTCCACAGTGGGCGTAGCCACGTTGCCGTCCGGCACGTCCCCCGCGCCAGTGGTGACGGATGATCGAGATGAGGGTTTCGTTGCGCCAGGTGGCGATGGTGACGGGCCGGCAGGTGCACACATCGGCGGCGGCGTGGGTACGGACGCGGGTTTTGCCGGTCACCGGTCGGCCCCTTTCAGGGCGCGTCGGATCTGACGCCACGTAAGCCGCCGGCGGGTCGGCGCCGGCTTAGGCCTGTGCCCGATGTGGTAGTTGCCGCAGTGCCGGCACGGGTACACCTCGAGGCCGGCGTGACCGCGGGTGGCGGCCTGCGCCTCAGCTTCGGTGCGGTAACAGCGCTTCGGGGCGGCTCCGAACCGTGTCCCACGTCGACACTGCCGGGGGAGGTCAGGTTTAGGGCGTGTGAATCTCATGGCACACCTGCACCGCCTCACCCCGGTCGACGATGTAACCAGCGACAAGCGGCGCGGTCGTGACTGTCACGGTGACGAGCTGGCCGTCCGGCATCTGGTACACGACCGCGGTCAAGGGTTCGGGCCGTGTGCGGGGTGTGGTGGCGGGGGCGGCGAGGCCGGCGATCCACGTGTCGCTGACCGAGCCAACCGGGTTGCACTCAGTGCCGACCGTGCCCACCGTTGCTGACGTCGGCGGAGCGGAGGGTACGGCCGGGGCCGGAGCGGCGGCGCCTGGAATCAAGCCCATGACGACGGCGACGAGTGCGGCGATCAAGGCGCGGAACCTGCGGAAGATGGTCACGATGTTTCCCTTCTGGATATGGACGGCTCGGCCTGCACAGGCTCACGCCGACACAGCGGACATCGCACGACGCCGCCCACCACAACCCCGCCGCCGGGTGTTCCATGCACGCACGCCGCCCCCCGCTGGGCTACCTCGATAGCCGCCCGCAGCCGCTCACGGCTGATCACGGTTGTGTAACGGCGTACGTCGGCGGGCATGAGCCTCGACGTCGCCTCGCGGTAGTGCGCCGTCACCGCGGCCAACGCGTCGTCCAACCCCACCCCGTCGAGAGCCTCCGCCCACGCGACCGCATCGGCGTGCCCGATGGTCCGCTGGTCGAACGCGGCGGCCTTGGTGAGCACCTTCGCGGCGTCCGCGGGGGTCATGCGGTCAGCTCCCTCGGTTCGGTTTGGGCCCGGTTCTGGGCCTCCAGCTCAGCGGCTAGGGCGAGCCCGGCGGCGACCCGTTGGTCCGTCGTCGACCCTCGCGGCCCTGCCGCGTTTGCGCTGCCCCGGGCGCCGTTGCTGCGTCGCTCCTGTTCGCGGCGCATCCAGTTTCGCCAGGTGGCGGGCCAGTCGACCTTGACGCCGCGTTGCCCGGGCTGGGCCCGCCAGTAGTCGCAAAACGCCTCGTGGTCGGCCCGTCCGACGTTGGGTGCTTTCTCCCGAGCCCAGTCGACCATGTCGGGGGTTGGTTCAAATTCGGCTGGCAGCCGAGATCCCTTTGTCGTTGTCCGGCGAGCGATCGCTCGCGCGCCGACGGACGACGGAGTCGTCCTGTCGTATGTCTCTGTCTCTGTCTCTGTCTCTGTCTCTGTCTCTGTGCGATCCAACCCGATTCGGGGACCCGATCGGGGGGCGATCGGGTATGGATCGGGTTGGGGGTCTGGGGGCGATCGGGTCCCCGATCCCATGGGGATGCACAGTGGACAGTCAGGGCTTACTTTCTTGCCACGATGCCAGCGCTCGTGATTGCCCCGTATCCCCGCCTGGCTCGACGCCTCGTTGCGCTCCTCCACCTCTGCCTCAACCGTCGCCCTGGACTTGTTGCGTTTAAGAAATGCCAGCACCCGCCAGCCGCCAGGGCAGCGCTCGATGAGGCCCACGTCGGCCAGATGGTTGGCCTCCCGTGTACCAACCGAGGGCGGGTCGGGGTACACCAGCACCCCGACCTGCTCGTCAGGCACGAACCCGTCAGACAGCGTTGCCTTGCAGTACAGGATCATCTGCACGTACAGGTCGCGCGCCGAGCGGGCGCTGCGGCCGAACCGGGCCAACGCCCGCACCTTCGGGTCGTCAGGCATCCGAACAGAAATCTGGGCGAAGATCTCGATCACGCCTCGTGCCATAGACCAGCCTCCCCAGGTTGGGTGCCGCCACGGGGCTCGGTCCACGGGGCGGAGATCTTCGACGGTGGGACGGTGGCCAGCCGGTCGGAGTCGTAGTGACGCCAGTCGTTTTGCCGGGTGAGTGCTTCGGTGACGATTTCGACGATGGCGGCGCGGATGGGGCTGCCGTTGTAGGCGCCGTAGCCGTCGGTGCGTGGCGGGACGTAGCCGATCCACTGGTCGGGCCGTTCGTAGTGGCACGTCTTGCGCAGCCGTTCGGCCAGGTCGGGGTGGGCGAGCACGGCGTCGCGGTAGCGCTTGGCGGCCTCTTTGGCGGTGGAGAGCACTCCGTGTAGCTGCACAGCGCGGGCGTAGTTGACCTCTGGGTCGGCGGTGCGCATGAACGGCAGTTCGTGCATGACCGACGCGACGCGCGAAGGCCGTGTGTCCCGGGCCATGTCACCCTTCCTCGAGGTCGGTGATGAGGACATGCACTCCGGGGGCGGGTTCGGTCTGTCCACGTGCGACAGACAGGGCGGCCTTCAAGATGAACCCGGCCTCGAGTAAACGGACGAGCCGGCCCGCGACGGCGAGCTCGTCAAGTGGCCAGGTGCGTGGGACTCCGGTGCCCGGGGCGGGCGCATCGGATTTCAGGTATTCGTGGCGGGTCCAGTAGTCCAGTTGGCGGTAGGAGATGCCGAGGGCGATGAAGTCGGCGACGGACGCGCCGGGCTCGGCAGGCTCGGGCGGCGGCGGCTCGGGTTCGGGCTCTTCGACCGCGTTGAGGTGGTGGCCGCGGGCGTGGGCGACCGCGTTGGCTGCTCGTCGCCGGTCGAAGCTGCAGACGCGGTAGAGCACGCCGCGCACGGTGCTGGCGCGGATGTTGAGGTCGCGCGCGATGTCCTGGGCGACGTCGCCTTCGGCGTACATGGCGAGCACGGCGAGTTCTTCGTCGGTGAGGCTGGTTATCATGTCGCGCCCAGCCCGGTCTTCCAGTAGGCGAGGAGCTCCCGCGCCGGGTCGCGCAGCAGGACCACGGTGGCCGGGTCGACCTCTTTGGTGAGGTAGGCGGCGAAGTCGTACGCGGTCTGTCCATCGTGGAAGGGGCCGTATGCGTACGGGCCGACCAGGCCGGCGTCGAGGATGACCACATAGGTTTCTCTCATCGGGCGTCCGCCTTTCGCTGGGCCGCTATAGCGCGTTTGCGGTCCCGGTCGTAGTGGCGTTGCGCAGCCCGGCATGCGTCGTCGAGGGGCTCGCCCCGGTGGTAGTGGCGTCTGGCGGACGCGAGGGAGCCGCAGGGCCGGTGGGCGGGTACTCCGCGTCGGCCGCGGGGGTCGAGTTTCGGGGCGGTATACAGGTCCCAGCCGAGGGCCTGCGCCCAGCGGCGCAGGGTGGCAAGTGTCGGCGAGTTTCTGCCGGACTCAAGCCAGGACACTGTTGCGCGGATGACGTTGAGCCGGCTGGCGAGCGTGGCCTGGGTGAGGCCCAGCTGGATGCGGCGTGCTTTGAGCGCGGCGACGAGAGGATCTGGGGTCACCGTGGACACGGACAAGGCGGTCATGGTGCCGCCTCGAGCACTGCCCGGCCGGTGTCGGTGAGCCGCCAGAAAACGCCGTCGGGTCCCTGCTCAACCCAGCCCGCCCGCTCGAGCTCGAGGATTCGGGCGGTGACTTTGCGGGGCGGGTCGAATGGCGGCGTGGCGGAGCACAGCCAGATGTGGCCGTCGGTTTCGTCGGTCATTCCGTCGGTGACGTTGTCGTCGCGGACCTCGGCGAGCAGTGCGAGGCGGGTCTTGGTGGGGTACAGGTCAGCCACGGGACGCCCCCTTGTCAGGCCCCAGGTGGTCCGCCGCGGCCGCGCGTGCCATTTTGCGGACGGTGTCGTTGTGTTCGGGCTGCGGCGACCACAGGTAGCCGCGTGCACACCCGTCTGGGCATTCGACGGTGATCCGGAGCCGCCCGCCGTGCACGGGTTCTTCGGTGAGCCGGATGGTGTGCGCGGTCGGGCTGCGGCGCCGGCTAGCCACGGCCGCTCACCCCCGGCAGCAGAGCCGGCGTCACGCCACGCTCGTACACAAGCGCGAGCTGGGGCGCGGCCCACGCCCCGACGGTGCTCCCGTCCGCGAGCAACACGTCGGCGAGGAACTCCCGCTCGACCGTAGATATGCCGGCCTCGACCGCCTCGAGCTTGGCCTTGACGACTAGAGACAGCGCCTTCGAACTGGCGGTGTGGTGGCGGGAACCCGGGCACGTCGTCGTCCAGCCGGACACAGGCGATGACCCACTGGCTCCACAGTGGATGGGCGCCGGGCGCGTTGACGAGCCAGTGACACACCGACTGGGCCGCGTCCGGTCCCGGCCGTATCGGCAGCTCGAACGCTTCGCCGGCCTCGCCATAGACCGGCGACGTGATCGTCGTCAGGTCGACCATCAGCTACCGCCGTTGAGTTTGGGCAGTGGCCCGGTCGGGATTATCAGCCCGGTACGTGCCCGTGCGGCGACGGTGGCCAGCCCCTGACTGACCTGGTCGGCGTCGGGCAGGGACAGCACGACCTGCAGGTTGATCAGCCCCTGGTTGAAGATGAGCACCGCGACTTTGGTGCCGTTGTCGGCCTGCCCTTCGACGATCTTCCATTGCAGCGGGTTGGCCACAACCATGGGCGGGGGGGGTGTCGGTTCGGCCATCAGTCGTCACCCTCGCCCTCGTCGCCATCCGCGAGGGGCAGCTCGTCCTGGCCCTCCAGGGGCAGCTCCTCCGGCGGCAGACTGCCGATCCGCGCCTTATAAGCCCGCTCAAACAACGTCTTGGCTGCGTCCTCCTCGGCCTGGCTGATCATCGGCTCGATGTAGACGAACCGGACCACCGGGGTCAACGCTCCGCCCTTGAGGTTGTCGACCTTCGTGGTCGGGCATTCGATGACGCCGATGACGTACCGGCGGGTCAACGGGTCGCCGGTGAGGTCCTTGACGATGTCCTCGAGTCCGTTGCGGGGCTTCTCTTTCTTACTGAAACTGGCCTGGATGTCGACGGTCATGTGCTGATCCCTTCGATGGTGGTGTCGTCCGTACCGTTGGCGGCCAGTTCGCCGATGGCGAGGCCGAGGAGAAGTTCGAGGGTGACGCGGCTGGTGTGCTGCTCCAGTCGGTGTATGACCTCGTCGCCGGGGCAGGCCAGGACCGGCGGGTAGGGGCAGCGGGCCAGGTGCCGGCGGGCCGAGTCGACCAGCTCGTGCAGGTGCGCCCGGTGCTGGTCGACCGCTGCCACGAGGTTGGGCGGTGCGTTGTCGTGGCTCACGTGTCACCGCCAGCCCCGGACGGCGGAGACGAAGTCACGCCGCCCGGGGGGCTCATAGCGGAGTCAAACAGGGTGTCGGCCACGGCCGGGGCGAGCAGCACGGCGTCTCGTTGCCAGCCGGACAGATCTTGCATACGCCACAACGTGAACACCATGCCCGGCACGGCCAACGCGTCGGGATCCTCGTTCGGATAGCACTTGGCCAGCCGCCTGTACTCCACGATGCGACCGTCGTCTCTGACCACCCCAGCGGCCTGCAGAGCATCCTCAGCAGCTCGCAAATACTTCCCCGCATCCGGCTTCACCGCCGGCCACGACCGGGACGTCTTCGGCGCGCTCGCCGGTTTCTTGACGGTGAACACGACGTGGCCGGCCAGCGCCTCGTCGAGGGGGAACGGGTCGAGAAGTTTGGTGCAGTCCAGTTCGGGGCAGGGGCAGCGGATCTGTTCGGCGGCGGCGGCCATGATCTGCGTGCGCCAGTTGGCTTTGACGTTGTGCAGGTCTTTCTCGACCTGCATGGTGCGCACGAAGTGACGCTGCCCGGTGGCTTTGTCGGTGCGCCACAGCGGGAACGCCGACTTACTCCCGGCGGTGCCGGGTGTGCCAAAAACCACGAGACGGAGCACCGGGTCGGTCATGTCGCGTCCAGCGGTACGGCCGAATGCGCGGCGGTGTAGGCACCGGCGGCGGCGTTGATGACGGCCAGGTCGGCGTGAAGCTGGTACACGCCGAGCCGGTCGAACGCGATCGCGCCGCTCTCTCCGGCGCTGTCCTGGTTGACCCAGACGATCAGTTGTCCGTCGGTCCATTCGAGGACGACGGAGCCGTTGTCGCCCTTGACGGTGCGCAGAATCTCGATCACAGCTCACCGCCCAGCGGGATCACCGTCGTGACCGGCGGCGGTGAGTCCCGCACCCAGTCGGCGTAAGCGAGGATCTGCGGCGAGTCGAGAACCCACCGATCATCCAGGACGTCAACATCACCGGCCAGGACCCGATCGACGGATGAATGGAGCTGCGTGACCCGGTACCGCTGGTCAGGGTCCAGGTCACGCAGTTCGCTCGACTCGTCCGGCTCGGACCATCCGGTGATGACAACCGGGCCGCAGTACGCGTGCGGGGATGCGCCCAACGCGACGAGCACACAAGACCCGGCCGGGTTACGGGGCAGGCCGATCAGATGCCCGGAGTCATCGACGAACCCGAACAGGTTGGGCTCGCGGCGTAGCCGAACCAGGTCGAAGTGTTGCGAAGGCATCTCGGCACGGATCGCCTCGGCGGTGACTCGCGCGGTGTGGTGGTGCAGCTGGCCGTCGGAGTCGATGACGATGTAACTCACCAGGGCCCCCCGTCGTCGACGTCGTCATCCGGATCGGCCGACCGGTCCACGACGGCGGCGTGCTTCGCCTCGAGCTCCCACCGGGACACCGGCTGCGGCCGGAAGTTGGCGGCGGCTGCGGTGGCGATCTCCTCGGTGGTGGGGTGCATCGCGTACACCGACGACGGGGAGATGTACTGGGTTTGCTCGCCGTGCCCGTCGGTGGCGGGGATGTCCAGGCGTAGGAACCCGGCGCCGGCGAGCTGGACTTCCCGGACCCGGCCGGCCAGGCGGCGGTGTCCGAGGAGTTCGACGATGCACCACTCGTCGAAAGCGGGTGGGGTCTGCACGCCGCCGGTCGTCACAACGGCACCTGCCCGTCTTCGCCGCCGCTGTCGCTGCGGTCGTACAGCGGCACGCAGTCCCAGTGCAGGTGTGTTGGGCCGGTGACCGGCCGGTGGATGTCAGGGTTTTGCGCGTCGACCGCGAGCAGCACGTAGGCCACTTCGGTGATCACCTTTTTGCACCGGTCGCAGCTGGTGACGACGCTCACGACGTCGCCTCACCGTCGAGCTTGTCCAGGGCGTCGATCACCTGGGACGCCTCCTCGACGGTCAGGTCCTTTGTGGAACCCACCTCGTGGCCGATGACGCCGGCGATGTAGACCAGGGCGAGGTCTTTGTCGTCCTTGCCTTTGTCGCGGAGCAGGCCGTACATCTTCTTCGACTGCGCGGTGCTGATCGCGGCAGGCGCGTTCCCGATGTCGATGACAGGCCGCTCTGGTCCCGGACCTTCCACAGGGTTGTCCACAGCCGACGGCTGATGATCCGGGAACTGCGGGTCCTTCGCCTCAGTGCCCAGGACGTCGGCCGCGGTCACCCGAAGCGGCGCACCAACCCGCGCCTCGACCTGCACCACATCCGGAATGTCCTCCACCGTCGCGATGCCATGCAGGTGGTCGCCGCCGTAACGGTCACACCACCGGCCCGCGGCCCGCGCCCACAACATGTCCTGCGGCGTTTTGGCGTACGCCTCGTTGGAGGTCCAGCCGGCCTTGCGCGCCATTGCCATATCCACCGTGACGGTGCGTACCTCATCGCCGGGGCGGATGCCGGACACAACAGCAACGTCGTCGGTCAACTCGTCGGTCCAGATTTTGAAGCCACGCGACTGGAGCAGCGCAACCTTCATCTTCGAGTACATGCCGGGCCGACCCTTGACGAGATAGATCTGCTGCAGCGCGGTCAACGGGTCCAGCCCGATCGACAGTCCCAGCAGGACGGCGGCGGTCGCGTTGGCGCGCGCCGTGTCCCAGGCGGCCTGCTTCTCCTCATCCGGCGCGTTCTGAGCCACTTTGGGCTTGTACGCGTCCGGCACGAACGCCGACCCGACCAACGGCGTGATGAGGGCGTTGGCCCGCGACGCTGCGACCACCCACTCTTCGAGCCGGGCCATCGCGTCGGTGGACGGTAGGACCGGGCCGAGCTGCGCCAGCGGGCTAGAGCGGTCGGTGGTTGTGGGGGCCAGGTCAGTATTGGTCGCCATAGATGGCCTCTTCTCGGGTGCGCTGCGCATATTTGGGCAGCGAGATTTGGGCAATGTCCGACCCGTACCCCGGCCACAGACCGGACATGGTGCAGTCGCGGTAGACCGCGCAGCCTGCCCGGCACACCGCCCGGGCACGGTCCACATCGGCCGCGTCGAGCTGGGCGACGGTGACCAGGTACGGGGGTTCCTTCTCCTGCACCACGAACAGGAACAGCGGCACCACACCAACCACGGCGTGGTAGCCGTCCTCGTAGTGGGCTTCCTGAATGTCGTAGCCGTACGAGCCGGCCGAGCGGGCGAACGCGGCGGGGTGCGCACATTCGGCGGTCTTGTAGTCGAGCAGCAGCGGCGCGCCGACGAGCGTGATGCCCATCCAGTCGAGCATCGCCCGGCACCACACGCCGGTCGACTCGTCGCGCCACACCAGGGTCTGTTCGGCCTTGCCCAGTTCGGGGCGTAGCAGACGCCCGGCGATCGGGTGGGCACGGATCTGGTCGGCCATCGCGTGGACCGCGTGCCAGTCCTTGCGTTTGAGCGGAACGCCACCGGCGGCACGTATCTCGGCGAGTTGGGCTTTGACTTCGTTGGTGTCCCACCGGTCTCGGTCGACCAGTACTAGTTCGGGGCCGGTGTGGAGGACCAGTTTGTGGGCGGCGTGGCCTAGGTCGTATTCCTTTTTCGGGGCGGCCGGGTGGTCGCGGTTGTGCCGGTACAGGGCCGGGCAGGATGGTGGCAGCAGGTCACGGATGCCGTGTGACGATAGGGATCCGCCGTCGACGGGGTCGGCGTGGTAGTGGTCGGCGGGGATGTTGTACAGGCCGGGTTCGGTCAGGGGCGAGAGGGTCGCGGTCATCGCTCACCTCGCACGGCCTTGGCCGCTGCGGTCGGCGAGTCGTGCACCGCGAGGGCACCCAGCGCCGCCAGCACGGTCGGGTGGTTCGCGCACTCGTCGTACTCGTCTGTGGTCGGCTTGCGCAGGTACAACCCGAACGGGCCACTGACGAAGATCGCCAGGTTGCGGCAGTACCAGCACACGGTGACGTCGCCGGGGTCCGGTGTGACGGTGCCGCTGACGCCGTCGTGCGCGTCCAGGTCCGTGGCGCAGTGCGGGCAGGTCGTCGGTATGAGTCGCGGGATCATGACGTCACGACCTGGCCGTCGACTGTGCACGACTCGCAGCGCACACCCTTGAACAGCGCCTCCCTGGCCCCGTCGTCGCTGAGACGAACACGCCAGCCCCGGTTCGACGTGAGGGACAGCGCATCTGCCTGCCGCTCCAGGGTCTCACGGTTGGCGGACATGCCTATGACGTGGCCGCAGCGCTTGTTGTAGAGGACGTACGATCCGCGGCTCATGTCAGGTTGCCTTCCTCGCGGAGTTTGGCCATCCGCCCGAGGACGTCGTCAAGCAGCTCAGTCGGGTCGATGTGCGTCGTGCGACCCAGCAGCGCCAGCAGCTCGGTGATGATGCTGGCCGCGCCGTCGGTGCCGAACAGGAACAGCACCCGCGCCCGGTCCTTGGTTTGGTTGATCCGGCCGCCGAGCAGCAGCGCGACGCCGGACTGGCCACGTCCGCCGCGGTCGGGGTCGATTGTGGACACGTCGACCCGGTCGAGGATGATCGCGTTGCTGGTGTCGAGTACGACGCCGCCGGTGTCGTGCGGCCCTCCCGGGCCGGCTATGTCGCCGCGGAGCCGGCGGGGGTCGGAGGATCGGACGCGGTTGCTCATACGGTCGCCCCGTCCATCCAGGACGGGCGCCGCCCGCTGCCGACCATGGCCAGCCGCACCTGTGTGTGCGGGTCACGCGGTGCGCACGACGCCCACCAGCCGGCCAGCCGGGCGTACAGGGCCGCCCGTGCCGGCCGGGGCTTGACCGGCACCCACCGGCGGATCACGTCGGTGTCGACCGGTTCCCAATACAGCCGATCAGGCCGGCGCTCGCCGACACGTCGGGCGACGGGCCAGGTGAGCAGTCCGCCGACGACGACGAGGCCGATCGCGATCGGGTACAGCACGAGGGCGGTCACGTCGACCACGACCCGTTGACCGTGTCGTCGCCCGGGTTCACATACGGCGCCGGTACGTGCTTGTGATCCGGTAGCCGCATCTCATCCCCGTGGTCCTGCTGCCACAGCTCGATCTCGTTGATCGCCAGCTGCACCTCCGACGCCTGACCGTGCAGGCCGTACTTGGTGCACAGCTCGCGGTACGCCTCGACTGCCTCTAGGGCGAGCGCGTCCTTGGCCTTGATGACGAACACGGGCATCTCGCTCGGCAGGAGTGTGGCGACCACCCGCGCGACCGCGGCTATAGCGGCGGCCTGACAGGCCATGTACTCAGCGACCGTCTTACCGGTCATGGGCTGGCCCTCGAAACGCTCAACGTCACGTTGCGCGTCGCGCTGGATCTCCTCTAGCACCCAGCGGCGGCGGTCCTCGCTACTGGGTAGCGTGCTACTCGCCTCAGCCGTTCGGGCCTCGGCGGCTGGCCGACTGTAGTGCTCGCTCGCGGCGCTCATCGTTCAGCCGGCCTGATCATGCGGTCGTACAGGTCAATGGCCGAGGCTTGGAGCAGGTCCACTGTGGGCTGAAGTCGGGCCCGAGCGGCGTCCCGAGCGGCGGCCCCAGCGGCGTCCCAAGCGGCGTCCCAAGCGGCGTCCCGAGCGGCGGCCGCCCTCTCCCGCGCCTGCCGAACGACCGGGCCAGCTGTCTGCGCGGCGACCAGGTCCACGATGCGGCGCAGATCGCGCAGCGCGGCCGCCTCCGCGGTCAGACCGGCGAGGTCTAACCACGCCGGGGTGTAGGTGCGGATGAGCCAATCAAGCGCCATGAACCCGCGAGTCTCGTCCTGGCCGTCGTCGCGGGTGCCGGCGAGAGGCGACCGCTCACCAGGCAGCGGCAGGAACCGTTTGAGTTCCTGCCGGCGGTCGTCGGGAAGGGCGTCGTTGAGCCGCATCCCGAATGTGTGCAGCACCTTCGACACGTCGGGTGGGCACTCGTCGGTGTGGACATGCCGATCGAGCCACGAGTACCACTCGAACAGACACTCCGGGTTGTCGCAGTTGCCGTCGTGACTGCCCTTGGCGAGCACGATCTGGTCGGGGCCGATGGCGGTCACGGGAGTCTCCTCTGTGAATGGGTGCGGATCGGGTGCCGGATCTCAGGTGCGGTGATCGCGTCAGCCACCGCGAGGACGTGAGCGTCGTGCCCTTCGCACAGGTTCGGCCCGCCGGTCGCGTCACACCACCCGGCCGCCTCCAAACACCAAACGCAGGCCACCTGCCGGTCCGCGCCGGGGGTGAGGGCGACGAGGACGAGGCCATCTGTGGCGGCCGCGCGGGCCTGCTCGGCCTGCGCGTGCGACAGGCGACCTAGCAGTTCGTCCTTGGCGATCTGGTCGAGGCTGCTCATCGGGCAACTCCGATACGGGCCTGCCGGCGCCACATGGTGAGGCGGGGCTGGCGCCAGCACCACATCAGGGTTATGAGGCGGGGGTAGAGCACGCGGGTGCGCAGCCAGCGACCCCAGACTGGTGGAGCCTCGTGGTAGCCGACCCAGCGTCGTCGGGTCGGGCATAGGCAGCGGTGTGGCCGGCGGTGCATGTCCCGGACCAGGACCTCAGCGCGGCTCACCGAGCCACCTCCGCCTGCGTCAATGCCCCTTCCCACGCGACCGCGTCATCGCTGGTCCGGCCGGTTGCGGAACCACCGCCCGGTCCCTCGGCTGCGTCGAGGGTGGCAACGGCGGCCGCGAGCGCGAGGGTGGCGTGGATCTGAGCGGCGGCGAGCGCCTGTGCTGACTGCGGTGTGACGGTGTCGTATCTGACTTCGGCTAGCCAACCTTCGGCCGCGCGGTAGTGGTCCGGGCCGTTCATCGGGACACCGCCGAGGAGCTGTCCCGCGCCTCGACGGAGGAGCTGCCCCGCGCCACGACGAGATGTGCCGTTCGGTCCGTAGTTGGAGCCACACGCCGCGCTCGGACCGGATTTCGATGCGGGTTACCGCCGTGTTCGGCGAGGGCGGTATCTAGCTGGTTCTGGTTGGTGACGGTCGCGGTGGTCATCGGGTCACCGCCGGCGGACCGGCTTGGGTGCGAGGACCTGGCCGAGGATGTTGCGCACGTCCAGCAACGCGTCGACGAGTTGGCGGGGGTCGCCGGCCTGCTGCCAGTAGCCCAGTCCGGAGTAGCAGCGGGCGACCGCGTCGAGCGCGGCGGCTTCGTAGATCTCGGCGGGGGTTGGCTCGGGCGGGGCGGCTGGTTGCGCGTTGCGGCGGTGCCGTCCGGTTATGCTGAGACGCATCTGTACTTACCTCTCCGGTTGGGGCCCCCGTTGGTCGGCGGGGGCCCTTCCTGTTTCCCGTCCCGGGTTGAGGGGGGTTAGCCCTCGGACTGTGGTGCTGCCGCCTCGTCGTCTTGGCTGGTTTCGGCCGCGTCGTGTGCCTGCTCGGCCTCGGCGGTGGCGGCCTGTTCCGCATGTACCTCTGCCTCGGTGGCCGGGGATTCCTGGACCTCGTCGCCTTCGCGCATTTGCGTGATCTCCCATCTCGGGGGGGTGAACCGCGCGCCGGGGAAGTACGCGCGGGGACTGGGGGTAGTGCGTTTAGAGGACGAGGCCGATCACGACGCACAACGCGACGACCACCACGACCCAGAACACGGCCCGAAAGAAGCGCCCGCAGCCGGCCAGCAGACCGCCGTCGCCGGGGCCGAGCGAGTCGCCCATGTCGCTGCCGCTGCTGCGGCCTTTCGGGTAGGGCGTGCGCGCGTGTGGCCGGCGGGTACCGCGGGCCTCGAACGCGGTCACGCCACACGCCCCTCTGGCGTCGCGAGGTACTCGGCGACGGTGGTCCCTCGGGCCTCAGCCGCCTCGCGTGCCGTGTGTGCCCCGGGTGCGTCGTCCATGAGGGCGAGTAGGCGCCGAGCTGTGGCGATGGTGCGGTGCTCGGTGCCGATCCGCGTGGTGGCGTCGGCGACCAGCTGCTCCAGTGCCTCGCGGTCCATGTCGTCCCACATGGTCTGCTGGTGGTAAATACGACCCGTCTCGGCGTGGCGACGGCGTACGCCCATGGCGGCCGCCTTGGTGACGGTGACCGGCTTGCTCTGGTTGCCTTCGCTGATCTCTATGACCTCGCGCCGCTTATGCCAGTGCTTCCAGTGCTCCAGCGCGCCGGCCCGCAAGATGTCATCGAGGAGGTACCCGGCCCAGGACCGCTGCGCCTCGCGCAGCGCCGACACGACCCGCTCGCCGATGACCTCACTCGGCAACGGTTTGCCCAGCGAGTCGAGCCCGGCGTCGTACATCAGCTCGTCGAACTCTTCGCGTTCCTCGGGGGTGAGGTTGACGCTCACGATGCCCCTCCTTGGATGAGGTGCAGACCGGTGCGGGCGCGTTTTACCGCCTCGGCGAAGCGGGCGACCGACGTGACGTGCCGGTCGAGCAGCTCGATCACGGTGGCGTCGGCCAGCTGGGCGACCCGCCCGGCGTCGAATGTGGACAGGTCGACAGAGGCGCGCAGCACGCCCGTGAAGCGGCGCATGAACTCTGCGGCTTGCACGTCGGGGTCGTTGTCGATCTGTTCCCGCACGGCCGCCGACGGCTTGGGCCGCTCGGGGTCTACTGCCGGCTCGGGCTTGGCCTCGGGTGCGGGTGGTAAATCTCGACCGGCCGATGTGGACGGACGCGCAGCCGGGTAGGACTTGCCGTCGGTGCCGGTGATCCGGTCAGGTGGCTCAGTTTGAGCCAGCTCGGCGGCGACTGTGTTGCGAGCGGCACCGGTCGCTGATGCGATCTGCCGCGTGGACATGCCCTGCGTCCGTAGGTCCTGCACCGCCGCAGACCGCTCGGTGCGGCTGAGCTGGCGCAGCTCCTGGCCGAACTCGCCCTTGACGTACTCGTACCAGGAGCCGTAGTCCAGGGCGAGCCAGTCCCGGCAGGCGTAGGCGTCGGCGATGTCCTGCCGCATCTCGCTGTACCGCACGAGCCCGGCCCGTAGCCGATCAGCCCGCTGACGCGCCTCGTCCAGGGTCGCCACCGGCCGGTCGACCACGCGGTCGATCAGGTCGGCGGGGCTGGTGCCGAGCAGGTCGGGAAAGGCCGGGGCCGCAAGCGCGCTCACGCGACAGGCTCCGAAGCGTTGTCGCGTACGGGCTTAGGCGTCGGCTGATCCGGTATGCGCGGGTCGGTCGGCTGACCGGGCTGGGGCTCGGTCGGGTGAGCCAGCAGTGGGAACACTGAGGCGATCGACACGAACCGGAGGTGGTGGTCGGCCTTGACGCCGTCAGTGATGCGCGGCTTGGCGATGTCGCTCGGCCGCGTCCCTCCCATCGTTTTCGGCGCGGTACGGCGAAAATGGCGGGCGAGCCGATGCATCTTCTGCGTACGTCCGGGGCCTGTTGTGCCGTCGCCGCCGCCCGGGTCGGTCGGCGGGTTGCCAGGTGGGTGCGTCATGCGGCCCTCCGACCACGAGTAGGAGTACGGCGCTGGGCGTCTTGATTGGGGCGGTCGCCCACATGAGGCGGTTCGCCTCCTGGTCCTCGGGACTGAACCGCGCGTACCGGCCGACGAACGTGACGTGGATCTGGCGGGCGGTGACCTTATCGCGGACCCACGTCCACGAGACGCCGAGCTTGCTCGCGTACGCCTTCACATCGGGCCACGGCTCGTCGATCACGCGGCCACCTCCGCGAGGTCGCCGTCGCCAACGACTTCGAACAGCTCGTCGAGGCTCGGTGTGAGGCCGCATGCGCTGAGCGCTTCGGTGTGCCGACGCAAGGCGGTGATGGTCTTGACCATGAAGACCTCGCCGACAGTGCCGTCCATCGCCCGGCCGATGGTCTTGCGGTCCACCCCGATCAGCGCGGCCCGCGACGTCGGCGTGGCGGCCCCGACGATCCGAGTCATCAGCTCGAACCTGTCGACCCGCAGCCGGATCGTGGCTGACATGCCTCGCTCTTCTGCGACATTCATGTCTCGGGACATGCGCCCCACTATGCCGGGGCATCTGCGCCCGCGTCAACACCCACGGCCGTTTCAGTTCGTCCGGTATGGAAATTGGCACCGACGTAGCACTAGACTGAGACATGCGTGTCCCGCTATGGTGGCGGCCGTGTTGGTAATAGGCAGCCCGGCAGCGACGAGACGGACGAGGACCGCCGCAGCGTCGAGCCCGGCCTGGGCCGCGGATGTTGCTGGTGCGGCCGTCGTGGAGGTCGAGGTCACGGCGGTGATGTCGGCGGTCGTTGGCTGGGTGCCCATCGCCCCTACGGCGTAGCCGCCGGCAGCGAACGCGATAGCGGTGATGATCAGGGCTGCCGGGACGAGCCAGGGACGTCGACGCGCATCGGGCGTGGTGTTGGGCTGCATGGCCGTCATGGTGACGACTCGTCGCCGTGATCGGAGTCGGCCGATCGGATGGTGAGTCAGTTCAGGCTCACGTTGAGTCGTCGCCACAGGCGCGGATGCCACCCGGCCGCGACGAGGTACCTGGCCAGGGCGGGCCATTCGGGGCGGTCCGACCAGGCGTCGTAGACCTCTTGCCAGTCGGCCTCGGTCCAGATGGTCACGATGGCGAGGCGGGCCGGTGTGGGCTCGCGGGGGCCGGTCATGGCCGTCGACTGATCCACGTCAGTGGCGTCCTGAGTAGTGCGGCGATGCGGGCCAGCAGTCTGCGCCGTTCATCGTCGGGTTCGGCTGTCGCCACGGCTGTGCGGGTCACGGTGCTCCTGTCCATAGCCAGCTCAGCACCCAACCCGCCACGATCAGAAGCCACACCCCCACACCGACCGCGAGCAGGCTTCGCCATTCGTTCAGCACGGCAGCGACGAAGGCCCGCCAGGCCCGCTGCACGTCGGCCATTTGTCGGCCGAGGGTGCCCTCCGGCCAGTCGTTAGACACGGTTGATCGCCTCCGTGTGCGCACGCTCATAGTCGGAGTCCTGCAAATACCAGAGCGGACAGCCCCGCTTCTCAGCGCCCCGGCGCTCGTGGAAGACGATCCCGATCCCTTCCTCGAACGTGAAGCTGTACCCGATCGCCTTCGGTGCATGCGGGTAGTCGATGCGGTCGGCGAGACGCCGCAGCCACCAGCCGAGCCGGGCCCTCACGGCCGCCATTCCTCGCGGTAGTCGGGCCGGCCGGCGTACGGCAGGGCGAGCAGTTCGACGGCTTCCTCGAGCCCCGCTGCGCGGCCAGCCTCGTACTGGGTCTGAAACGCAGTCGCTCCGGCGTCGCGGGCCCGCTCGTAGGCATCAAGGATCCGCCGCTTCGCGTCCACCTCGACCAGTATCTCAACAGCGAGGTCGTGGCGCTCGACGCTGGCCAGGTCACGGGCCGCCGCCGTTTCGACCTCGTCGAGCACGGTCCGCAGCCAAGTGATCAGGTCGTCGGTCATGTCGTCCTGCCGACGGTGATGCGGCGTACCTGCTCGCGGGTCCATAGGTGTTCGGTGGCGCGGAGGAATGTCGACCTGGCGGTGATTGGCTCAGTCATGGCCGTCATGGTGACGACTCGCCTGCTTGATCGGTGTCGGCCAAACGGGTGGGCAGGCCCGCATTGATCCGCGCCAACTGGCGCACAGCCTCATCCACGTCCGGGCGTAGAT
>Ga0137431_1000252_pt1 | contig 22597 bp, 16 predicted proteins | sample EasRivERMZT800_2_FD_104646 | JGI IMG/M metagenome (GOLD analysis project Ga0137431, IMG submission 104646) | Soil microbial communities from meander-bound floodplain in the East River, Colorado, USA - East River MetaG ERMZT800_2 | ecosystem: Environmental > Terrestrial > Soil > Floodplain ... | reverse complement strand
CCCGATTCGTGGAAGGAGCTGATTCGCCGCTGCGAGTATTATCAGGAGCGTAACGAGACGTCCTATGCATGCCGAAGACGAAAGGTCAAACGAACGGACACCTCATAGCGCTGTCATACTAGATGCCCAGATGCATCGAATCACAGCCTATGTCTCCGCTCGAACGCCGCCAGGCAGTCGCCGTCATCCTCGCCCGTGCCGTCCTCCGGCTTTGCCGGAATCGCAGCCAGCAAAGTGGCCCAGAATCCGTCTCTCATTCCCGGAATTGCCTTGAGGTTTCCAAGGAAACGAGGCTAGAGCACTTCACGCTCAGGTCTGGCGCCCTGTGAATTGTTGGGGTATGTTCTCAAGCCGTCTAGCATGGAGGCTTGAGATGAAGGCGTATTCGATTGATTTTCGCAGACGGGTGCTGGCCATGTGCGACAAGGGTCGTACGACCCGAGAGGTGGCCCGTGCATTCGACGTGAGCGAGTCGTGGGTTCGGAGAATCAAACAGGTCCGGCGAGAACAAGGATTGTTGGGACCGTTGCCCGGCGGAGGCCGGCGCCATGGCCACTTTGACGCGGCACGATTGTCGCAATTGGAAGGATGGTTGCATCAGCACCCCGACGCCACGCTGGAATGGCTGCGAGCTCGCGTGCTCCGCGAGATGGAACTGCGTTGTAGTCTCATTATAACGCCTGCGCCGCGGGGTACTACTGCGGAGCGCGGATCGTGCCCGACGACACGGATACTCAGCCCGCGTCACCCCAGATGCTGCAGGTGCGGTCCCTGTTCAACATCACCTACCCCGACGGCCGGCCGTGGGTCACCTGGGCCGATTGAACGAGGCGAGGGAGCGGATGATGGAGGCTGAAGCCCGCGCTGTCATCGAACACGGCTGGACAGCAATCACACCTCGGCCCTGACGGCAGCCATCTGCCTTCTGCACGCTCCAAGGCACCGAATGGCGACTATTACGGCTGGGTCATGCTCAAACGTCTGGGCGCCCGGGCGGGAATCGACAAGCGCGTCCACGCCCACGGCCTCCGCCATACCCACGCTGCCCAACTCCGCGCCGAGGGTGTGGACATCGGCATCATCTCCCGCCAACTCGGCCACAGCAGCATCGCCACGACAGCCCGGTATCTCGACCACCTCGCGCCGAGAGCCGTGATCGAAACGATGCGAAATCGAAGCTGGACGGGGGCTTAGTCGCACGCTGATCTTGTGCTGTTTCGGACTTTGATGCCCCAATGTCGCCGAAAGTGACCAACAAAACCCACTTTAGGGCTTATCGAAGAGGCGATCACCTCGGCGCATCGCCGGCGGTAGTGGCTGATGGCATGGACGAGGGCGCGAACCGGGCGGACCATTTGGGCGGGGCAAGGAGAATTCCATCGCTGCCTTCTTTGACGCCTGCAATGCGAGGCTTCCCGCCATCGTCCCTTCCATCTTCGCCGACGTGGTACAAGAGCGGCCAACCGTCAACCAGTCGGTAAAGAAACGTCGAACCAAAGTGCTCGTCCCGCGTCATCCGTGACATCGTATCCGCCGGGACCACATCCAATGACGGAGGCCATTGTTCGAACATCGCGCGATATTGACAGACCGCTGCGGCGAGAATTGTCCCGTCGATTTCCGCTCGAAGGCGCGAGAACAAGGGGAAGACCTGCGAAGAGTCGACGCATAGGGCATCCAATAACTGCTTGTATTGCCCAGCCACGTCCGATGCCACTTCAGCCCACGCAGATTGTGTTTCTGGCCACGTCATTCCGCCGCTCGGCTGCCACCCAGCACGTAAGTCGATAGCGTTCACGAGATCTTCGTACCTAACTCTGTCCAACATCAGCGGCCTGTTGTCCGCGTCCCAATCAACATCCTTCCACTGGAGTCCACGGGAACCAAGTAATGTGGTATCGAAGGTCAACAGGTCAGGTCCGTGTCGATACCGGCATGCCTGAGAGACGATTTGACGCGACCTTAGGGCCTCAACGACCATTGGAATCGACACATCCTCAACGGGTCTAACGGACACGATTGCATCGGCGATCAACGACAGGTCGCGTCCACGACCAACGTCGGCCATCATCATTTCGCGCCCGTGCTGCAAGAGGTTCATCTTGATCGCGCACTCGGTAAGCAGCCCGGTGAGCGTCCCGTTGTCTCCAGCGTAGTTCGCCAGGCGATCGACAGCCCGCAAAGTCTTCGCTGCTTCTCGGCCGTCCCCAGTCTCGGTAGACTGCCATGCGTCTATTATCAAGCATGCGGCCAAAACGCGAGTCACACTGAAATATGACACGACTTTGGTTTCGGACCAATAAGGCAGGCTCTTAGCTTCCAGGAACTGAGCTCGCTCTGTCGGTTGAAATCTTGGAATCCAGCGTTCCGCATGGACGCTCGCGACGACCCGACGCAGCGAATCGTGTTTAGCTCGGATCCAATGAAACAACTCCTCCGTGCTCTTACTTTGCCTTCCATCCGACCTCCACTGATCAATCGATTTGAGTGCTTCGTAAACATCATGGGATGTAAATCGGGGCGTTGCCCGGGTCTGAGGCTCGCCATCCCAATGAATCTCGGGAAGTAGCTCGCGCAACCAAGCCTCTGGGTCTTCAAAAATGGGCGGGACTGCGATGTTATCAAAGTTGGCCGCTCGTCGAAAGTGTCGAAACCTTGCGTTGAGACTTAGTAGCTCTGAAACGCTCTGCCAAAGGTCGGCACGAGCTGCCTCCGCGACGAAATTGGCATTCTTTGCCTCGAGCGAGGCTCGGTCACGAGCTGCCCGAGCATCGAGGAACAGGAAAGTCGATACGATGGCAGCTGCCAGGATGGTTGCGACAACGCCGAGGACCGATGAGACGAGTGCTTTATGGCGGCGGGTGAATAACCGCAAGTTGTAGATTGCACTGGGGGGACGGGCAAGGATGGGTTCATTACGAAGATATCGCCGGATGTCGGCGGCCAGCTCCGCCGCCGACCCGTAGCGGCGGGTTTTGTCTTTGGACATCGCCGTGGCCACGATGGTTTCGATATCCCCGCGGAAGATGCGATTGGTAGTGCTCATCGGCGTCGGCTCTTCCTCGCAGATGACGCGCACGGCCTCAGAAAGCATTCTGCGGCTCAAGTCATAGGGCGGTGACCCGCTGAGCATCTGATAGGCAATAACGCCTAGGGAATATACGTCGCTGCGAATATCCAGCTCGTTGGGGTCGGCACCGACTTGTTCCGGGGACATATAGAGCAATGTGCCTACGATGACGCCGACGTTGGTTTGCAGGGTCGTCGCTTGCAGATCCGAATCGGTCACCCGGGCCACGCCGAAGTCGAGAATCTTCGGTTGGGCTTCGTCATTCACCAGAATATTGGCCGGTTTGAGGTCGCGATGGATGACGCCTTGCTGATGGGCATAGTGCACGGCATCACAAATCTGGGCCATGAGTTCAAGACTCTGCCGAGGCCGGAGCTCGCGTTGTTTGATGTATTGGTCCAGGGGCTGTCCCCCAACGAATTCCATGGCGAAAAACGGCTGTACCCCTTCAGCTGTAGCGGCCGTGCCGGCCTCATAGATTTGAGCAATCCCTGGGTGTTTGAGCCGCCCTAGAACGGTCGCCTCTAAATCAAATCGCCGAAGCGCGGAAGCGGAAACAAACCCCGGGCGGATCACTTTGAGCGCCACGGCGCGCCGAGGATTGGGTTGCTCGGCCTCGTACACAACACCCATTCCCCCACGGCCGATTTCGCGAAGGATGCGATAAGGACCGATGAACCCGCCCGACGATTCCGAACGTACCGTCACTTCCCCAGCGAATGCTGACGCCGCGATAGTCTCTGGAAGGGCGACGGCTGCTGCTTCGTGGATTAGATCCCTGTAGTCCAGAATCTGTCCCAATAGCCTCTCATTCAAGCTTAGTTCTGAAAGCAATTGGGCGCATGTGCCGCAGGAGTCGAGGTGCGCGACGACTTGCGATCGCAACAGCGGGGAAAGCGCATCGCTGCAGAACTGCGCCAACTGTTCCAGGTCGGGGCACGCCATCGAAACACGGTTCTCCCGTCAAGCAACTCGTTCGTATTGCTCCTGCAACCCCCGCAACCGATTGAGCACGCGATGCTTAGCAACGTAAATGGAATTGCGGCTCATGCCGAGTTGTGACGCCACCTCCTCGATGGGTCGACCAACAACGGCAAACAGTTCGAAGGCCTGAACGGTTGCTGGTTCGAACTCCAGACGAATCTGTTGCATCGATTCGGCCAGGACGGCTCGGGCCCATTCCGTGTTCCAAGACGTCGAGGCTTCTCTCTCGTCGGGAATTCTTGACCAATAGGACGCGGACGTGCCACCCACCGGTGCCTGGGCCTCACGCCGCGCTAATCGCTCGCGCATGTTCAGGGCCTGACGATAGGCAATGCCGAACAGCCAGTCTCTCAGGCGACCCTTAGATGGGTCGTAGCTACCTTTCCGAAGTCCCTCGGCAAACCCGAGCAAAGTCTCCTGAGCCACCTCTTCGGCCTCGGGCTCACGAAGGCCCATACTCACCGCAAAAGCGAGGACGGGAGCGCGAAAGCGAGCCGCGAACCTTTGCCACGCCTGATGGTTCGCGTAGTCAGCGAGGCCTTCTAGGATTGTAGAAGTTGTCTCCCAATCGCACACAGTCGCCCGCCCGTATCGGTTGTCTGAAAAGAATAGCGTAGCGAAGACCGTTCATGACGCCAAGAAACCACCCAAATTGACGTCAGCCGAAGGCAACCAAGCTGATCCCCGCGAATCGACCGACGCGTCGTATACATTCTGAGCGGAGAGTCTCACAAGATGGCTGAATCGTGAAGAAAGGTCCGTAGGACCGTTACACGAGCCCCTAATAGAACCTATGCGAGCGCAGTATTCCAAACGACTCAGAGTGGGCGGGAGCAGTATCATCGCGGTAGCCTGAAGGGTATGTCCCGGCCGCTGACCCTCCAGAAGCTCCCCCGGCCAGCATCCGAAGCTCGTCATAGACCAGCGGCGGTAGCTCGGCCGCGGCATCATGGTCCCCGTCGCTGAGAGTGCCCAGCATGCGGGTGATATCCGACGTGGCAAGTGTGGGCACGGTGCCGCAACTCTCCCCGAGAAAACGCCCCAATTCCTGCGCCACAGTGTTTCTCTAATCCGAGACGGGCTCGAATTGGAATAGTCTAACTTCTCGTGAGTGCCGCTTCAAGGCTCCTAAGGCGTGTCCTTACGCGGCAGCGTCGTGGTCGCGAGAAAACCAATGATCGGATGAAGCTTTCAACGTAACGAAGTTCCGGCGATGCGGTTCGTGAAAGATCTGCGTCGGTAAGTCCAATACAGACAGGAAACCTCCGGGACTTGCTGCCTAGGCGGGCGTCTCAGCAGGGTTCGGGTCGAGCATGACGCCCGTTCAGTAAGTATTTCTCCGTCCGGGCTGTGGGCCTGCGCTTGGCTGAGACTTTGACAGGAATTGTTGATGGACATGTGTGCGACGAGATCTCGACAAGCTGCGATCACTGGTTGCTTCTTCCTTCTGTTTCGGACGTCCCCCCAATGCCGTCGGCGCCCCGCTATCCACGGAGCAAAGACGGCCGCGCCATCGCCTCTGCACGGCGCTGGTGCTCTCCTCTCCTCGCTGTCTCGGCTGGCGGGAAGCACAAAAGACGACAGTGCAATCGCCGGGCGATTGGACAAGGCGGTTCCGCCTTCCCTCAGTTCCTCGCAAAAAATAGGCGCCTCGCGGCAGATTTGCCTGCGCGAGCGCAAACTACAGATCAGGAAGTACGCGCGGCGAGGCGTTGGTGGCAGCCTTGCTGGCCATGCTCGGATGCTGCTGCACGCGAACTTCGGCGGAACGTTCTTGCTGCCCAAGCTGAGCTGGAAAGGACAATTTGGCGATTTTCAGACCTCGGTTCAAGCGGGGCGTGCAGGACATGCGCGCACCGGGGCATTTCAGCGGCGGCGGCATGATAGCTGTGATACTTCGATACTTCAGCAGGAATCAAAAAAGGAGCAACGGAATGTACCGGAATAGAAGCCAAGCAAGTCATCGACGTCTAACAGTTTTGGTGGCTAAGGTGATGGCGTTGGTCTCAATCACGGGGCTGCCCGTGGTGGTATCAGGGCAAACGCCGGTCGGAACGGCCTTCACGCAACAGGGAAACATTGAATTCAACGGTAGCCCGGTGAACGGGGTCGCTGACTTTCGGTTCACGGCCTGGGACCTGGACAACAATGGGATGCAGGTGGGTCCGCAAGTTGATGTCACCGCCGACGTTGTGGATGGGTTCTATGCCGCGTACATCGATTTCGGCCCTGGACCTTTCTCTACCAACCAGGCCCGTTGGCTGGAGATTGCAGTCCGATTTCCAGCAGGCAGCGGGTCATTCGTTACGCTCACGCCGCGCCAGCGGATCACGGCTACGCCGTTCAGCACCGCAACTCGAGGCCTGACCGTCGACGGCGACGGTGACGTCGGCATCGGAACGGACGCTCCCGGCGCCAAGCTCGAGGTCGCCGGTGACGCGTGGATTGGGGGATCGTTACGCATTGGTACGGGCACTGCGTGCTTCACCGAGCCCGGAAACTCCTTGAATTCCAACACGATCCTCGACATCAATGCCACGCAGAACGTATCGATTTCCGTGGGGGCTTTGGTGACCACCGTTCCATGTACCGCTGCCGGTGCGGAGAGAGCCTTGGACCTTCAGTCAACTAGTTTCTTGGATACTACTCCCGCCACCCCCAATCTCCTTGGCGGGTACGGAGGCAATCACGTTGACTTTGATGTCCTGCACGGCATTTCCACTTACGGTGCGAGCATCGGTGGGGGCGGCGGCAATGCGTGGGATCCAAGTACGATGATGTTCCTGGGACCCGTTCCAAATGCCGTTTATGACAATTACGGAACGGTTGGAGGAGGCCGAGGCAACGTCACCGGGACACAAGATAACTACATCTATGCCGACGGCGAGTATGCGACAGTCTGCGGTGGGCTCAACAACACGTCCGAAGGAATTAGTTGCGCCATCGGTGGCGGCGAGCAAAACTTCGCTGCGGGCCACAGCGATCCGAGCCAAGTTGTTGGACACAATACCGTGGGAGGTGGCTGGGCCAATTCAGCTTCCGGAGCGCGTTGCACCGTTGGCGGAGGGTTGTCGAACCTTGCCAATGGATGTCATTCGACCGTCGGTGGAGGGAAAGACAACCAGGCCGGTCCCAACACCTGGAGTCTGAAGCAAGACCCCAGTCTGTTCATTGGTTGCGCAACCGTTGCCGGAGGATGCGTGAACGAAGCCACGGCCAACGACTCTACGGTGGGCGGCGGTACAGCGAATATAGCGTTTGGCGAGAAGAGCACCATTAGCGGCGGGGCTGGCAACGTTGCCTTCGGCAAAGGCAGTACCGTGGGCGGTGGTGCGAGTAACATTGCCGGCGACAGTACAGTCGTCGATCCGACGGATGTCAGATTCGCGATGGTACCGGGGGGACTCGACAACGAAGCAAAGGGCAGATACAGCCTTGCCGCGGGACGAAGAGCAAAGGCCTTGCACACCGGCACTTTTGTATGGGGAGATTCCACGGATGCGGATTTCGCGTCCCTGGACGTCGATCAATATCTGATTCGGGCGGCTGGCGGCGTTGGAATTGGGACGAATGACCCGGCCGGGCAACTGCATGTGGCCAAGGACTCCGATCCGTTCATCACGTTTGAGAATGTGGGCGATACTTCCACAATTCGGAACATCAGCATCAAGTTCGAGCACGATGGGACGGGCACGGGTGCGGAAATCAAGGCCTCGCGCGCCGCGGGAGCCTCTAACGGGATGGATTTGCGGTTCAGCACACAACCCGTGGGGCTCACTCTAACCGAGCGCATGCGAATAACCCCCGACGGCGCCGTCGGAATCGGAACGTCGAATCCGGTCAGCGCTGCGAAACTCCACGTGCATGGGCCGTTGCACCTATCGGGAAGCTCCGAAGATATCGGTGTCCCCGACGGAGACCAGATGCAGTTCGGGCACCGGGATTCGACGGACAACTCGTTCACCGAACGAATGAGGATCAGCAGCGCCGGCAACGTCGGCATCGGCATGACACCTACCACCAACAGGCTCGAAGTCAACGGCAATGCCTCGAAGTCCACGGCCGGCGACTGGCTGGCGAATTCCGACGCGTCGATCAAAACGCAGGTGCGGACGGTGACCGATGCGCTGGCGATGATCGCGCGGCTGCGGCCTGTGGCCTTCCGGTATACGGAGGACTACAAGGCAAGGCATCCCTCGGTAAAGGATCAGGACTACTTCAACTACGTCGCCCAGGAATTCCGCGAGGTCTTTCCGGAGTGGGTGCAGGACAGTGGAGAGGACGGACTGCTGCAAATGGATGCCTACCCGGCAAGCGTCTACGCCGTGGCGGCGATTCAGGAATTGGACGGAATCGTACGGGAAAAGGATTGCGAGATCGAAGAACTCCGAAATAACAATGACCACACGGTCCAGGAAATGTCGAATCTCAGATCTGAGATCGCAGAGCTCAAGACGCTGGTGAAGATACTCGTTAGCCACAATACAGGAGAAAGCAAATGAAGACGCGGAAACTGCCCCATCGTGCCATCGACCGTTCGCCCCTTCGATGCGACAATCGCTATTCCCCATTCGCCAAGGCGTTGGTCTCACTGGTGGTGTTGCCAGTGACGGCATTCGCTCAAACGCCGATTGGAAGCGCCTTCAGCTATCAGGGGCAAATCGAGCTCGGCGGTGCCGCAGTGGACGAAAACGCCGATTTTGAGTTCACACTCTGGGATGACCCGGGTACGGGCGACCCACCGACCGGCGGAAATCAAGTCGGGCCGCTGGTCCAGCGATATAACCGCCCGGTCGTGGACGGACTATTCGACGTGATGCTCGATTTCGGCGCCGACGCGTTTCAGGATGAGACCCGCTGGGTACAAATCGCCGTTCGTTTGACATCGACCGGCGGCGCGTTCACTACGCTCACTCCACGCCAGCGGGTGTTGGCCACGCCCTTCAGCCTGGCCACACGCGGACTCGTCGTTCACGCCGACGGGAACGTCGAAGCAGCGGGGAACATTACCTCCGGTGGAAAGATGATGGCCGGCGCCTACGCCAGTACCAGCCCCTTCATCATGGAGGCGCCCGCGGGAACGGAACGCGCACGAATCTCGGATGTCAACGGCTTCGTCGGCATCAATGAAACGACGCCGCAAGGGAGGCTTCACGTCACAACGTCGACGGTTCCTCAAATGACCAACGCGCCGACTTCATTTGAAAATGACCTATTTATCGAAGATACGGTTCCCTGGCTAAGTCTTTACGGGAGGCTCAGGCAGCTTCGCAGCGGGCCTGACGCTGGGAGAGGTCGAAAATGCCACGACGGTTTACAAATGGTCTATCTTCAGCCGGGCTTTCGATAACGTCGGCGATCTGAACATCACCTACGGGACCAATGGCAACCCGGGTGCGAATCCCCAAATTATGGAGTTGACCAAGGACGGCAACGTCGGCATCGGGACCGCCCCCGCGAAGAAGCTGCATGTTTTCGCCGACAGCGGCACGACGACGATACCCATCGTGCTGCGGCTTGCGAGTCGCTACTTTACCGGAAGCGATCCACTCTTTTTTGAGACGAACCGACGGTTGGACTTCGAGGGTACCAGCGTCCACGCCGTGAATGTCGATAATTCAACCTATACGACATTGGCGCTCAATCCCAATGGCGGTTCCGTTGGCGTCGGCGTCACCAGCGCCACCGGAAGCGCCAGGCTCCATGTGCGTTCGAGCGATATTGTCATGTTTGATACAGATTTTTCGGCTGAGGATGTCATTATCGAAGATGCAGGCCAAGCTTGGCTGGGTCTTTACAGCGATAACGTCGGAGGGGTGGGCTCAGGAATCACCTTCGCCGAAAAAGAGTCCGGCTCCGGGACCGCGCCGACCAAATGGGCAATCTTCGCCCGCACGCAGGGCAATGTCGGCGATCTAGTGTTCACCCGTGGAACGAATGCTAATCCCGGAGCAAACGAAATAATGATGCAGCTTCTGACCGATGGCACGACCAAGGTGCAAATACTGGAGATTACCGGTGCCGACATAGCCGAGCGCTTCGCTGTAACCGATAGGGTTGAGCCGGGCATGGTCGTCGAGATTGACCCGGATCATCCGGGGCAGTTGCGGCTTGCCCACGGCGCATACAACCGTCGTGTCGCGGGCGTGGTCAGCGGCGCCGGTGATCTCCCAGTGGGCGCTATCCTCGGAAACCTGCCTGGTTGCGAAGACGCCCCTCCAATCGCGCTTTCTGGTCGCGTATGGGCTTACTGCGACGCTTCGAACGGAGCGATCCAACCCGGTGACATGCTAACGACCTCGCGCATCTCAGGCCATGCGATGAAAGTAGAAGACTACGCGTTAGGCCAGGGCGCGATCATCGGCAAGGCCATGACTACGCTGGAATCGGGACGCGGTTTGGTGCTGGTGCTCGTCAACCTTCAGTAAAGGAGCTCGATCATGCGAAAACGAGCGAAAGTAACTTTGATTGGCCTGTTCGCAGTTCACTGCGGAGATTTCGCCTTCTGCCGCGACCTTCCGCCGATGAAGCCGGTTAGCCTAGCCGGAAGCATGGAATTCAACGAGACGCAGGAAGAACGGGTGGTATTTCTGGGGACGATCGAGGAGCCGGGCGCCTCCTGGATTCGCATTCAAATGGGTCACTACAACCTGGGGGGGCGCAGCTACGTGCAATTCGCCGGCCAAAAGGACGGTGCTGTCCAAAAGCACACGGCTCGGACGCTGCCGCCGTGGAATGATTGGTCGGCATTCTTCAATGGCGATTCAGTCGACGTCACGCTCCACGTCGCGCCTGGAGAACGTGGCATCTTCGTCGAGATAGAGCAGGCCGCGTACAACTACCCTGGTGAGATGCTTCGCGCCGATCCGGACCCCCCGGACTCTGTTCATGACCTTTGCGGCTCCGATAACCGCAATTCATCTACTGCGCTCCGCGTTGGTCGTCTACAGAACGGCAACCCCAACGCGCTTTGTACCGTCTACCTCATTGCCAACGGCGCACTCCTTACGGCCGGTCATCGCCAACCTTTCATCGTGGACGGCTATACGATAGCGGAGTTCGATATTCGCGGTTCGGGCGCCGATGGTCAGATCGTCCAATCCTTTCCCCAGAACCAATTCCCCATCGACACTTCGAGCTTGAACTTCGCGAACAACGGTCAAGGCGACGACTATTGCGTCTTCGGAGTAGGCCCGAACACTCTTGGCGAGCAACCCGCCGTTGCCCAAGGCGCATTTTTCCGGCTGTCGCACGACTTGAATCCGTCGGACGTGCGGGTCACCGGGTGCGGGATTGACAACACTCCTGCCGGTACCGGCTCTCAGAACGGGTCCGGGGGATGCAATGGCACGGCGGATTGCTGTGAGCTCGATGGGGGCGGAAACTGCACCTGCGACTGCAATTCCAACCATCGCACCCTGCAAACGAGCGTCGGGTCATACCTAGGGGAAAACACGACCTCTGCGGGCATCGAACTTGAATATCAAGTCGACACGGGGGCTGGCAACTCTGGAAGCCCCGTGATTGACTTTGACCTCGATGTGGCGATTGGCATTCACACGAATTCTGGGTGTACTGACGACACTGGCAACACCGGGACGAGCTTCGCACACTCTCCTCTCCAAGACGCCATTAACGATTTTCCCGGTGCTGACACTGTCTACGTAGACAAAGACCATCCTGTTCCGTTTGATGCTGGGACGATGTTTCGGCCATGGCATTTTGTCGCGGCTGGCGTGTTCACTGCAAGTCCCGGCGGCATCGTGTCGATCGTTACCGGCTCCTACAACGAAACCCTCACGATCGACCAACCCATGACGCTGATCGCGCCAGTCGGCTCCGTGGTGATCGGAAGGTAATCAAATGGCAAACTCCATACTATGCGTAAACAACTGAATGTACCAACCAAGAAGGCTCAATCAGGAGATAGCAAATGATCCGAGAATCGTCGTTTTCCAATAGGCCATTGACAATGTTTTTCGTTGTTCGCTATTTGAGATTCGGCCTTTTGTTGTGGGCTTGGCCAACCTCGCTGGCCCTTGCCCAATCCGGCGGGGGGTTTGAGATTACCAGGAGCACCTTGGACGCCGGCGGTGGAATCTCGACCGGCGGCGGCTTTCGGCTCGGCGGCACGATGGGGCAGCCGGAGCCCGGCGGCGCGATGACCGGCGGAGGGTTCACGATGACCGGCGGGTTCTGGTCGCCGGTTACCGCCGGGTCCATGGAGCCGCCGACCGTCGGCGACAACACCTGCCAGACGGCCGGTGCGGACACGGCGATTCCATGCTCGACGGACGCCGATTGCACGGAGCCGGCGGAATGTGGCCTCAAGAGCCGGTACATTTCGATCACCCCGGCGAACCCGTCGACGGCGACGTCGATCCGCGTTCGCGTGCTCACCGCCCCGCAATTTCCGGGGATCGTCGGGCACATTTTCTATGCGGGTCCGGAGCACTCCATTCCGAACGCACCGAACCCGGCGCAGCGCGGTGCTCCGTTGCAGTGTACGGCCACACCGCATTCGCAGGTTTGGACCACGGGTCCGCTGCACCTTTGGGGAGCGTCGGTCGTGCCGACCACGAACACCAGGGGCATCACGACGTATGGCGTGGCCCACTGCGACGTGAACGGCGATAACTGCAGCGCGGAGCTGCAGGTGGAGATGGCCAAGTGGGGCGATGCGGTCCGTCCGTTCACCGGCGGCTCGCAACCGAACTTCGGCGACGTGAACTCGATCGTCCAGAAGTTCAGCGCCCTGGCCTCGGCCCCGAGCATGCCTCGTGCCGACATCGTCGGTCCGCAGGCCCCGGGTACGCCGAATACCCCGAACCAGGGGACGAATTTCGCTGACGTATCCAACGACGTCAGCGCGTTCAGTGGCTTCCCATACCCGTATGCCGTTTCGGCGTGTCCGTAGCGGAGAGGTTTTGGAGGACATGACCTGTGGAGCTTTGGGGCGGGTCAAGGCCGGCCCGCCCTGCTCCTTGGTCATTCGGCTTTGGTGAGGGGCGGCTCGTCTGGTTTGCCTCGCGATCGGCGCGGATTAACCACGAAACGCCTTGGCTTCCGCCGGGGGCGACCGTCGGCAATGATTGATTCGAATTCTGGGGCAGTTCGTGGAAATCCTCCTGCTTTATCTGTATCGCAGGCCGCTGGACGTCACACTCGAATCAGCCTGTCTTCTCGATGCGCGGTTAGGGAACCAACTCAAGCCCGACGACGTCCGTCGTGATCCCGACGGCGCTCAAATCGAGGTACATTTGGTACATGCCCGCCGTCGTGGAACCTAGCGACGACGGCGTAAACTCGAAGACATCCTCATCCGCCCCGGACACGCCGGGCACGCCGAACGCGTCGACCGTAGAGAGCAGGAGCGCACCGAGGGGCGTGACGCACAGCGCGTCGATGTCTTCACCGGAGTTCGTGGCCTGCAGCCCCACGTCGCTGCCATCGAAGTACACCGTCCACGTTCCGGCCGTCGCCGCGCCAAGACTCGTCGGCGTGAAGACGAGGATATCCGAATCGATCCCGCTGGCGCCGGTGACGCTGACCGACCCTTCGGTCGAAATCAGGATTCGCCCGTCCGCGAGGACGCTCACAGCATCAATGTCTTCCGCGTTCGTTGTCAGCCCCACGTCGCTGCCATCGAAGTACATCGTCCACGTTCCAGCTGTCGTCGCGCCCAGCGACGTGGGCGTGAATCGCAGCAGATCGGAGTCGTCGGAGACGACGCCGCCGACCGTTCCGGCCGCAGCAAAACTGAAAACCAAGTTCCCGTTGGGTAATCGGGCCAGCGCGTCGATGGCGAAGCTGGCAAGTTCCACGTCGCCGCCGTCAAAGTAGAGCGACCAGGTCTGTGTGCCGGTGTCGTAGGCGACAATATCCTCATCCGCCACATTGCCGACGCCGGGGACATTCGTGGTCGTGTTGAACGCCATCAAGATGATCGCCTCATCTTCGCACCCATCCGGGTCGCATGAATCCGGCGTGCCATCGTCGTCACAGTCGAGGCGGTCATCACCGCCCGGGCAGACGTCGTTGCAATTCAGCACGGTGTCGTTGTCGCTGTCGATGTCGGCGGTGCCGCAGCCGCAAATACCGGGGGCGGTCTTGCCGGGGTCTGATGGACAGCCGTCGAGGCAATCGGGAGTGCCATCGCCGTCGCTGTCGGTGTCGGCGATCCCGCACCCACAGGCCCCGGGGGACGTCTTGTTCGCGTCGGCCGGGCAGCCGTCGCACGCGTCAATGACGCCGTCGCCATCGAGATCACCGCTACCGCCTGAGGCCGGGCTGAAAATGTAGGCCGAACCGGCATTCATGCCCGCTGGCGTATCGTCGGCATAGGCGCCAACTACAACGGTCCCGTCCGAGATGGCCACGCCGGCGCCGAAGTAGTCGTTCGCGGAAGTGTCGGAGGCGGAAAGCCGCTGCGCTTGCGTCCAGATGCCGCCGCTACGGGTATAGACATAGGCAGAGCCTGCGTTGGCGCCGGCCGCAGTGTCGTCGAAGAACGCGCCGACGACGGCCGTCTCGCCGAAAACGCTAACTGAGGTGCCGAAAAAGTCGTTTGGGGCGCCGTCCGCAGCGAGAAGCTGGCCCTGCCACGACCACGTCGATCCGTTGCGCACAAACACGGACGCGGAGCCCGCGCCGGTGCCGCCGGGTGTCGCGTCGTTAGTCGCCCCGACGACGATCGTGTCACCGTCAATGGCGACGGAACGGCCGAATCCGTCGCCGTTCATGCCGCCCGGGGCGGAGAGGACGGCCTCCTGCATCCAGACGCTACCGTTTCGCACATAGACCAGCGCGCCGCCGCCAAGTGGCGCACCGGTGCAGTTGTCTTTGAAGGGGCCCAAGACGAGCGTATCGCCGTCAATGCCCACAGCCGACGCGAATTGACCGTATTCTACCGAGTTCACGATAATGTGAGTCAGCTCGGTCCACACTCCACCATTGCGCACGAAGACATAGGCAGAGCCGACCTCTTCGAAAATGCCGATGTGGTCCTCTCGCGCGCCCACGACGATCGTATCGCCCGACACGGCGACGGCACTGCCGAAATCATCGCGGAAGGCACCGTCGGAGGCGAAGAGCTGGGCCTGCAGCGTCCACGACCCGGCGTTGCGCACGAAGACGTACACCGAACCGGGCCCGTTGTTCTGTGCCCCGACCACGATCGTGTCGCCCGAGATGGCGACGGAGAAGCCGAAGGTATGGAGGTACGCGCCGTCGGGCGCTAAGAGATGCGCCGTTTCAACCCAGGCGCCATCGATGTATTCGAAGACGTAGGCCGAGCCGACGAGATCTGCCGCTGGCGTGTCGTCGTTATGGCTCCCGATGACCATCGTGTTGCCGTCAACGGCGACGCCGCGACCGAAGGTGTCCGCCGGGCTGCCGTCGGAGGCGAAGACGTGGGCCTGCTCCACGATCGGGCATTGCGCCGCGGCCGTGCCAACCAACAGTACTGTTACAAGAGAACCGCTGAGAGTAAGTCCTCGCTTCATGGCAAACCTCCTGCTAATCCGTGATCGTAATCGCCCGACTGACTGTATCTACCGTAGTGCCGCTGGAGTTCCGCAGCGTGAACGTCAGCGTGGCATTGGCCTCTCGGTCCGCGCGGATTAGCCACGAAACGTTCTGGCTTCCGCCGGGAGCGACCGTCGGCAACGATTGACTCGAGTTCTGGGGGTTTTCCAAACGCATAGAGTCGCTCGGGGTGAAGCTGACCAGCGCGTTGGGTTCCAGCGAACAGCGTGCAAAAATGAAAATCGAATTGTTGAACGCATCAGAATCTCCCATTTTTCGATTCGATGGCTGGATGTTAACCGCCCGCATCCTACAGATGTTACTACCGAAGGTAACCTTGCCACAAAAGCAACGCTGTACACCTGGACTTGCTGCATCTGGGCACCCGAGCCGGTATCGACAAGCGCGTCCACGCCCACGGCCTCCGCCACACCCACAGCTCCGTGCCGAAGGCGTGGACATCGGCATCATCGCCCGCCAGCTCGGCCACGCCAGCATCTCCACCACGGCCCGTTACTTCGACCACCTCGCGCCAAGAGCCGTCATCGAGACCATGCGCCGACGAGCCTGGCTGGGAACCTAAGATGGACGCCGATAGGTAGCTGTTTCGCAAGGCCTTGTTCGTAAAGATCCGATCAAACAGGACTTATGACCATTCTGCGGGCCGAAAACGAAGGTTGCCACTGGTTACCTGGTCACTGACGGAATGAGAAGCAAGTCACTACCAGGTGGCGACTGACCAACTAAGTGACCAACCCGTCCGCACGGATTCGGTTGCGGAGCGACATAGTAGAGTGACCGGCGTATACGTGACATGGGAATAAGGGGCATCCCCGCGATGTTAAGAATGAGGAAGAACCACCCTTTGCGCGCCCAGGCGTAACCCCTGGAGCACTGAACGCTCACCATTTAGAAGGCGGGGATCGTACGTCCCCTGCGGGCATGGCTGACTCCAAGGAGAACAAAGATGAAATCGTGTCGAATCCTGATGTCGGTGCTGGCGGCATCGCTCTGGCTGGCTCCATCGGTTGCGGCCGCGACCTTCGAGTGGGTCACCGTGGGCGACCCCGGAAACGACTGTGACGACGAGGTGCTGGACTGCTTCGGCCGTGTGGACTATGTCTACCGCATCTCGAAGTACGAGGTGACCAACGCCCAATACGCCGAGTTCCTGAACGCGAAGGCGGCGTCCGATCCGCTCGAGCTTTTCAACACGTTCATGACTGACTTCGGCGGCGGCATCACGCGCAACGGAAGCCCGGGGAGCTACACGTACAGCACCATCCCCGGACGTGAGAGCAGACCGGTCATATACTTGTCGTACTTCGATGCGCTTCGCTTCGCGAACTGGCTGCACAACGGCCAGGGCTACGGCGACACGGAGACGGGGGCGTACACGCTGATGGGGGGGACGCCGACGCCAAGCAACACCTTCGTGGAGCGCAATCCGGAAGCCACGATCTTCATCCCGACCGAAAACGAGTGGTACAAGGCGGCCTACTACGACCCCGCGTCCGGCGCCTACTATCAATACCCGGCCGGGACGGATACCCAGATCGTCTGCTCCGCGCCCACGGCGACTCCTAATACGGCAAACTGCGGCCCCGTACTCCCGGATCTTACCAACGTGGGAAGCTACCCAGGCTCGCCCAGTCCGAACGGCACCTTCGACCAAGGTGGCAACGTAGAAGAGTGGATCGACGCGATAGTCTTCTTGGACCACCGTGCCCTGCGGGCCGGGGGAGCCCACACACCCGCGGACCGCCTCGGGAGGGAGATCCGGAACTACGACGAGCCGTCGTACGAGGCCTACGGCGTTCGTGTCGCGGCCATCGCGAATGGGGTCATTTGCGGTGATGCGATCTGCGAGGGTGGGGAGAATCCGATCAATTGCGCTGTCGACTGTCCCGACGTCTGCGGAGACGGACTATGTACCGGCAGTGAGGACCTACAGACCTGCGCGGCCGATTGTGCTTGCGGAACTCATTCCGACTGCGACGACGGGGCGTTCTGCAACGGCATCGAGCTTTGCTCGGGCGGCGGCTGCCAGGCCGGTGCGCCGGTCGACTGCGCCGACGGCGTCGGATGCACGGCGGACACTTGCAACGAAGCCACCGACTCCTGCAATCACGCGCCAATGGACGTCGTGTGCGACGATGGGGTGTTCTGCAACGGCGTCGAGACGTGCGACCCGACGCTCGGCTGTCAGGCCGGCCCGGCGGTCCCCTGCGACGACGGTGTGAGCTGCACCAGCGACTCCTGCTCCAACGTGACCCACATGTGCACCCACACACCCGTCCACGCGGTCTGCAACAACGGTCTGTTCTGCGACGGGGCCGAGACCTGCCATGCCACCCTCGATTGCCAAGCCGGCGGCAATCCGTGTCCGGGGCAGAGCTGCAATGAAACAAACGACACGTGCGTCGGCAGTTCCGAGGTATGGCTGTCCTTCATCGACTCTGCGTCAGTGCCCGGCGTGGGAACTGTACAGAATGAAGACATCGTGACCCGCAACGTGTCGAGCGGCGCATGGTCGATGGTATTCGATGGCAGCGACGTGGGATTGAGTGGTTTCACGATCGACGGCATGGCCCGGATGGCCAACGGCAACATTCTCCTCTCTTTCACGGCGTCGGGCAGCGTTCCGGGCATGACCGGCGGACCGAGCGGAACGACGCTTGACGACTCAGACATCGTACGCTTCGCCCCCACGACGTTGGGGACAAATACGGCCGGGTCTTTCGTCTTTTACTTTGATGGCAGCGACGTCGGATTGACATCGGACGACGAGGACATCGACGCCATCGTCTTAACAAGCAGCGGACAACTGGCCATTTCCACAATCGGCGCGGTTTCGGCAGCCGGCGCGAGCGGCGCGGATACCGATCTGTTATTGTTCAATTCGACGAGCCTGGGTTCTGCCACGGCAGGATCGCTTTCCGTGTACTTCGACGGAAGCGACGTCGGGCTATCGGATAACGGCAACGAGGATGTTGACGCGGCCGCGATCCGTTCCGACGGCGCCATTCTGCTGTCTACAATAGGCAACTTTTCAGTCCCCGGTGTAGCCGGCGCGAACGAAGACATCGTGCGCTTCTCGCCGACCGCGCTAGGTTCTGCTACGTCGGGTGCATACTCGATGTACCTTGATCTAAGCGCGCTCGGCATCGCCACATCCGAGGACGTCGGCTCTGTGCACCTGGTGGAGTGAGCCGAGATCCGCGCTCGACCTCATCGCGACCGAACACCCCGAACCAGGTGGCGACCTTCGCGGATATCGCGAACGACGTGTCGGCCTTCAAGGGTTTCCGTATCCGTTCACGGTGCCAACGTGTCTGTGAAAACTGGCTTTCGGTCGAACTAGACGCGCCCGATTGCCACGGCTTGAGCAATCGAACCGGAGCAGCACGGTGGAAGCGGTGTTGGATTCGCCGTAGTGAACCCAACATCGAAAAAAGTCTCTGTTGCGCGCCTCCCGGGCGCTTGAGGAGCGTTGGGTTCCCTCTAGTTGACCTTTCGTAGCGAAACTGACCGACCCAGAGGTTAACGATTGGCGCCGATGCGGAGATACGCCGGCGTTTTCGTTATAACGCAAGTTTTCGCAACGGGTTACGGTCAGCGAACGCCTCTCACGTCTCTCTCAGAGCATAGTCGCGCTAGTCAGCTTTGAAAGCCAGACCGACCGCCGGGCGCTCCTCCGCCTTGAAAGTCTCCGCGTCTCTGGACGGGTCTCGGCTTCGGGTTAACGCATGGTTGGGTTCGGTGGGCCGAGGGTCACCGTCCTCAAGCAAAGTAGCCCTTGGGTTATGAGAACGGTTTGACGGCCACGCAGATTGACGGTCCGAATGCCAGCAAGGTCGGGGTCACCGGCAGGTCGGTGAAGTTCCCCTGGATTACGCTTTTGGGCTCTGGTTGTAACGCGCGTACAATGCAGCGGCCACATTTTGTTCGAACATACGGCTAACGGTGCCTTTCACGCTATGAGCACGGAGACCTTTTATGTACGCCCACCCGTTTTATCCGTTGCGAACGATCGTGGGGTCGCCAATCCAGATCGTGCCGCAGCAAGGAACTGATAAGCTATTCCGGCACGAAGGGGAATCCGCTGCATCGCGAGAGCTTGCGATCGACTATGACGCCAAACTGCGGACTTCGCTCGAGGACTCACGAGACGATGCTGACTACCTTCGATACTTTACCGTTTTTGAGTCTGACGGCGGGACCACCCCCCCCCGGAGCCTGGAGCAGCACACTGCCGGACCCAACGAAGGCAAACCGACCGTTCGGCGTGAGCGCGCCATTCGTCTCACTGTTCGCCTTCAGCAAGAAACCAGCCACCGAAGATGTTGCACGCAAGCTCTCTGTAACGTTTCGGATTCGACTTGCCGCCTCAAATCGCGTTGGCGGTATTTGCTTCAGTGGATTTCCGTATTTGCCGTACCGTATCAGGCAATCAGGTGAAAGCTCCTCCAATTTTGGACTTCCACGAGAGGTGCGGCTGACGTGTCTGGGAATATCGTCAGACCCGATTGACGAAGCCGATAACCGCCTCTTCTTAGACTCTGAGACTTCCGTTACAAAGCAGGATATCGTATCGCACTCCGGCTTTCACTACCTGTGTGTCGATCCCACGGAATGCAGATCATTGCTGCTGCGGTTCTCCGACTTCCCAACCTTCGTCACGCGCGTGCGCACTTCTCGCGCCCTAATGCAGCCTGAATACACGGAACACTATGGCTACCTGGTCCCTTATTTCTACGTGTTTGCCTATCAGGAGAAGACGCGATACCGGCAAGGAGTCGCGGCCGGATTGCTTGCGGCGCGAACCAACGATCCACTCACATTTCTACCCGCGCCCGGCATCGAACCCACCAACTTTGTCTCAGACTCATCGTACATCGATTTCTCGTATACCCCATCCGGCGAGCCCCGCGAGTACTACAACTTCACTGCTGCCAGTATGTTCGGACAACAGCGCGTAAATCACGAACACGGCCCTACTCACGTTGGCAGCGGCCTATCGGGCCTCATGTCGGAATGCTTTATCTCCCACGCAGTCCCGCCCGGAAAGACTGTCACACTCTATATCCAGCAGGCCGAAGACCACGAGCGATGCATCGGCGGGCTACGGCTGCTCGTGCCGTTCGCCACAGAAGAGCGGCTAAGCGAAGACCTAGAGTCACTCAGCGAACGATTGCGCGCCCTGTTTCCAGATTCACTGGATTTCACTCTGCTCGAAGGCTTGTCCCGTGTGCAGCTTGAGGCAGCTCTTCGAAATAATTTTCTTAGGATTCCAGGTAATGTCGACTTCTGCGAACGGGTCGGCATTCGGGTGTTCGAGCTCGATCCCCTCGACGGCGTTTCGCCGTTGCTCGTGCCGCTGGATGGGGAACACGCAACGCTGTTGGCAGACCGTCAGATCGACGAACTTTCCGAGATCTTGCAAGCCCTGTTGATCGACGGAATCCGTTTTCTGCGGCCATCATCATCTCGCTATTTCGCGCTCGAGTTGACCAACCGCGACACTAAGCCGGGCCAGTTCGTAATCAAGCTGCTCGAGCTGATTCAGTCGGCGCACGTGAGTGTCCACCCACGCGCGTCACGCACTCGTCAGATTCGCGCGCTTCACTTTCGGTTAATTGGAACGAACCTGGTGTAGGGCAGCCGTCGCACGTAATCAGGTTTCGGTGTTCATCACTTCACGGAGTAGGTCCTCGTCGGTGAAAACCGGCAAGGGCCCGCGTTCTTCTTAGCCTCCGCCTTACCATCTCACCCGGCACATTCGCGGACAGCGTGCCCGGCTACGGCACCTGGGTCAGCCTGGGGCGATGACCCTGTATCGGGCGGCGCCGTCGGAGCATCTGTCCCTGGCCAGACACCTGACTGCCGAGCACAAGGTCGAGGCTTACGTCGCCGGCAAGGGCGTCGTCGTGCAGTGGGAGCGTCTGCGCCGGCAGAACCACTGGCTGGATGCCTTGTATAACGCCTGCACCTGACGAAACCGACACGAAATCGGAAGAATTTTGGAGGGGCCGCCGCGCCGTAGCGGCCCCTCCAAAGTTGGCAATCGTCATGGGATCTGAGTCGAGGCTTCGATTAACCCCGAGGCACCGTGCTCGTCCAATCACGGTTAGGGAGGGCAGACGTTCACGGTGAACGGATACGGGAATCCGCTGAACGCGGCAACGTCGTTCGAGACGTCGGCGAAATTAGTCCCCTGGTTCGGCGTATTCGGCTGACCGGGATTGCCCGTTCCGACGATGTCGGTGCGGGCCGTGTTTGGAGCGGAGGCCACGTTACCGAACTTCGCAATGATCGCGTTGACGTCGCTGAAGTTCGGCTGTGAGCCGCCCGTGAAGGGACGAACCACGTCTCCCCACTTGGCCATCTCGACGTTCAGTTCGGTGCTGCAATTGTCGCCGTTCACGTCGCAGTGGGCGACGCCGTACGTGGTGATGCCGCTCATGTTCGTGGTCGGCACGGCCGGCGGTCCCCACATATGCAGCACGCCGGTGGTCCAGATCTGCGAATGCGGCGTCCCCGCACCCACGCACTGCAAGGGAGCGCCTCGCAGCGCCATATTCGGCGAATTGGCAACCGACACCTCCGGACCCGCGTAGAAGACGTGCCCGATGATCCCCGGGAATTGCGGGGCGGTGAGCACGCGAACGCGGATGGACGTCGCCGTCGCCGGATTCGCCGGAGTGATCGAAATGTACCGGCTCTTGAGGCCGCAATTGTGGCAAATCCCGCCCGGTGGGCATGCACCACCGGCCGGACACGAGCCAATGTTTGAGCAAGCGCCTCCCGGACAATCGGCCGGGCCCGTACACGGATCACCGTCATTTGCCCCACCAACACAGGCATTCGGGCAATCGTCGTCTTCGTCACACGTTTCGCCATTGTTCTCCCCACCGACACACACTCGACAAGCCCCATCTGCGTTGCACTGTTGACCGTCCAGAGGACCGCCGACACACACTCGACAATTCCCATCCACTTCGCACGAGGCACCGT
>Ga0137431_1000251_pt1 | contig 22774 bp, 19 predicted proteins | sample EasRivERMZT800_2_FD_104646 | JGI IMG/M metagenome (GOLD analysis project Ga0137431, IMG submission 104646) | Soil microbial communities from meander-bound floodplain in the East River, Colorado, USA - East River MetaG ERMZT800_2 | ecosystem: Environmental > Terrestrial > Soil > Floodplain ... | reverse complement strand
CCGATGAGTGACACCAGCTTGTCACCCGAAGTCGCCGAGGTGTCGCGGCCCACCGGGCTCCTTGCCCCGTGCCACGAGGCCGCCGTCCGGACGCTGGCCGCGATCCGGTCCCGGCGGCTCGATGATGCCCTGCGCCACCTGTCGGCGATACCCCCCTCTCCCTTCGAGCAGGCGGCCTGGAAGGACTTGTTATCCGGATGGATCGACGTGGAACGAGGGCACACCGCGGATGCCGAACCGAGCCTTCATCGGGCGATTGCACTTTCGTGGGTGGGCGGGCTCACCGCCACCGGCCTGATTGCCACGGATTTCATGCGCCTGGCCGCGCTCGGTTTGCACCTTTGGGGCCGTATTCTGCGTCGCCAGGATCGTGCCGATTGCGCCCTGGCTATCCATGAGGCGGCCCATCGCCTGCGGGAGCAGTTCGGCTCTTTCGACGAAGTGACGGAGACGGCCATTGAAATCGGCCTGGACCTGGTGATCGTGTCCGATCATGGTCAGGCCATGGTGTGGTTCGACCGGGCCGTTGATTGCGCCCGGCGATCGGACGAGGGCATGCTCGAAGCCGCGGCGCATACCCATCGGTCGACGTCGCTCGTGGAATTGGGCCGCTTTGAACAAGCGGTGAAAGCCGCCCGTGAGGCGCAATCATTGTTCCATCGCCACGATTCCGGTTCATCGTCCTGTGCGCTGGCCGATGCCCGACTTGCCGCGGTGATGTTGAAACACGCTCTCGCTTTGCACGAAACCGGGGACGATCGCGCCGCCGCCCTCTTGGATGATTCGATCATCCAGCTGCAACGCGCTGAAGAGGACTTGTCCGCCTTTGGTGCTGATTTCGCCGACGATATCCACTGGTGCCGTGAGCAACTTCAGTTCGCCAAGTCCCTGGTCATTCAAGTGAGCATCCCGTGAGTCTGTTCAAGAGACGAGCTATTTGCCGCGAAGCGCTTTTTTCACGGCCGCCGCGGCATTGGCCGCCTCTTCTTCGGTTTCCAGTGCGATGTAGCACACGCTTTTCTTACCCAAGGCGCCCGCCGACAAGCCCCGGAGGTTGATTCCAACCGCTGCGATGTCTCGGGTGATCCGCGCTCCCAAGCCGGGCTTGTCGGACCCCTCGATCCGAATCGCGTGCATGTTCGCGGCCGGTTGAAGCCCAACCGCCGCGGCTGCCGCTTTTTGTTTTTTGCCCTTGATCGGGGCGACAAAACAACGAGAGGTGTTCTCGTTGACCCGTCGGGCGATGACGAATTCCAGGTCCGCGCCGGCATTGGCGAGCGATTCGAGGACGCGGGCCAACATGCCCGCCCGGTTCATCATGTCGCCGGCCCAGACCTCCGCTTTTTTCACCTTGTACGCCATGGCACTCTCCGAAAACGATGGGTTGTCCAATTGGTGACCCGGCACGAAGCGACGGGTGCTACCTCGCACCTATCCTGACCCGTAATGCCCGGATGTCAAATGAGGGTGACCCCAATTTGCCGCCGTGGCCGGCGGCTTGCATACGTGCACGTCATCGCTTCAGATCGCACTCATGGTGAACGCCGAACTGGCTCGGATGTTCGAACGAATCGCCGACCTGCTCGAAATCCAAGGGGGCGACCGCTTCCGCATTAGCTCCTACCGCCGGGCGTCACGTACCCTCGAAGACCTCTCCGAGGATATCGCGGAGGTCGCCGCCGAGGGGCGCCTCGCCGAGCTGCCCGGAGTGGGAAAGGGAACCGCCGACCGCATTCAGCAGTATCTGAGCACCGGCCACATCGAGATTCTTGACGAACTCGAAGCGAAGATGCCCAAGGGGTTGCCCGAACTTCTGGCCATCCCAGGAATGGGCCCCAAGAAGGTCGCAATGGTACACGAGAAGCTCGGCGTGAAAGACCTGGCCGATCTGCGACGGGTGATCGAATCCGGTGAAATGGCGAAATTGCGTGGACTCGGTGAAACCAGCGTCCAGAAAATCGCTGAAGGAATCGCCTTTCTAGAAACGCGCGGCGGTCGGACGCCGCTGGGTGTGGCCACCCCCATCGCCGAAGCCTTTGCCGAGCGGGTCGCGGGTTTGAAAGGCGTGCGCCGGGTTTCACTGGCCGGGTCGCTTCGCCGCGGCGTGGAGACCATCGGCGATATCGATCTCGTGTGCGATTCCGCGGACGGGCCGGGCGTCGTTAAACAATTCACCGCCTTCGAGGGGGTGCGCCGAGTATTGGCTTCCGGCCCCACCAAGGGCTCGGTTACCGTTGGCGTGGGCGGGGGGAAGGAAGTCCAAATCGATCTCCGCGTGGTGGATCACGATTCCTTCGGCGCCGCGTTGCAATACTTCACCGGCTCCAAAGCCCACAATGTCCGGCTCCGCGAAATCGCCATCAAAAAGGGCTGGCGATTGAACGAATATGGCTTGAACGACGGCGATCGACGCATCGCGGGCAAAACCGAGGAAGAGATTTACAAGAAACTGGGCGTGCCCATGGTGCCGCCAGAGCTGCGCGAGGACCGGGATGAGTTCGAGACCGGTGCCGCCCAACTCGCCGCGTCATTGGTGACACTGGATGACATTCGCGGCGACCTCCACATGCACACCGTCGCCAGCGACGGACGCAACACCGTCGAGGAAATGGCGGAGGCCGCCAAAGCGCTCGGCTACGAGTACATTGCCATCTGCGACCACAGCAAGAGCGCAACGATCGCCAACGGGCTTTCGATCGAGCGGATGGAGAAACACATCGACGCGATTCGCACCGCCAACAGTCGCGTCAAGGGAATCACGATTCTCGCGGGGTGTGAATGCGACATTTTACCCGACGGCTCGCTCGATTACCCAGATGAACTGCTCGCGAAGTGTGATTGGGTCGTCGCCAGCGTTCATGCGGCCATGGGCGCCGCCAAAGGCAAGAAATTCACGGCCACCGCCCGGACGGTTGCGGCCATGGAGAACCCTCACGTCCGAGCCATCGGTCATCCCACCGGCCGGCTGATCAACAAGCGGGCCCCCATGGATCTGGACATGGCCGCCGTTGTCGAGGCCGCCGCCCGAACGGGCACTTGCCTCGAAGTCAACGCGAGCTGGCAGCGACTTGATTTGAAGGACATGCACGTCCGTCAGGCGCTGGCCGCCGGCGTTTCCATCGTCATCGACACGGACGCTCACAGCACCGAAGGTTTGCTACCGATGCGTTATGGCGTCATCACGGCCAGGCGAGGCGGAGCCAAAAAAACAGACGTCTTGAATACGATGACGTTGGCCGCCCTTCGGAAGCGCCTACAGACCAAGTAGCTGTTCGGGGGGCGCTCCCGCGTTCCCCGTACCAAACCGCATCTCCTGAGTTGCCTATGTTTCCACTAAAAAGTGGGGCATGATACACTCTTACTTAACAAGCCTGGGAATACTTCATATCCGTTCTCTTGACGATATGGGTTTACCCCAATAAGCTGCCATCAGTCGAACAATATCGCGTTTTCGATTCCGCTTCTCTTCAATAGTTCGCGTCGATCGTTATGCCGACCGACACCACGCAGCGCGACCCGCTGATTGCGCTTCCGAGTCTCCTGATCATCCTGGGACTTGCGGTTGGGGTGATTGTCTCTAACCGCCCCATCGCGAGTCCGCGCCCAATCGGCAGGACGACGACTGTCGGTTGTTCCGCCGCTCAGCAACGATGCACGGCGCGGCTATGGCAAGATCCGCTTGAGGTTGTTTACGCCGAACACTTGCGGAATCCATCCGTGTGCGCCGGCACGTTCTCGGCCTCTCCCAACGACCCGACTCCGGGGGAGAAGGTCACGTTGATGCCGGTGTTGCTGACCCCCGGCCCGTACAAGGTCGACTCCGAGACCCGGTTGCGAACGCGCTACGCGGTGATTTCGGCAATCCTCGAGGCGGGATTCTCGCCAGAAAATGCGGAGCATCTGGGTTGTCTCGAGTTGCCGCACCCGGAAGATCCACAGGCCGACGTGACGAGCTTAGTCAAACGAGATTCGTCACCATGTGACGACCCGCACAAAGCGCACTTGGTTCCCTTCGAGAGGTTTTATCTCCGTAAGGACGCCACGGCGGCCCGTGAGTGGGTCATTGTGCTCTGGGTTGCAGAGCGGTACTTGGGCGTGGCTCCCGTCGAATCCCTGTACAACATGCTGAAGTACTCCATGGCCACCTTAGGGAATGCACACGCACGAACACTAGGATTGGATTGGGCAGAGCTCTGGAAGAGACTGGCCGGCGCAATAAAACAACTCGTTGAGCGAAAGGAACTGCCGGATTACCAAACGCTCCTTGAGCTTATTCCCGCACGCTGTTCGGTCACCGTCATTGGTCCAGCCAGTTCGGATGGATTGGTGGAGATGATGAGGGAGTATTCGGATGCGCTGAAACCCGGAGCATGGTCCGCTGTCAGAAGGCTATTCGAGACAAAAGAACGATTCACATACTACTCCAACTTTGCCACGGCGCCGATCCCGGATTTGCTGGCGGAGGCGGGAGCCAGCCTGGATCACAAGCGCCCTCTCGGTAATCACCTACAATCCATCATGCCCGACGACTTGAGTCTAACGAAGGCCCTCATCGAGGAACTCGACCTGCGCTTCGTTCGTCGCCAGGATAACTCTCATATAGTTTTAATCTCCGAGTCCGACACGTTCTATGGACGTTCTTGGCCGCCGCGCTTCACCAATGAATGGGCCGAAGCCACCGCCAGGTCCGAGTTAGACGAATGGAAAACTTCAAAAACGATATGGGCTGCCGCTGAACCAGCATTGGCCGCCTGTCGAAAGATGGTCCCCGCGAAAGGCCGCGTTCACTCATTCTCGTACCTCCGCGGCCTGGACGGTGACCAGCCAAAGAGCGATTCAAGCCGAAAGGTCGAAAAAGAGTCGACACGATTCGTTTTTGAAATGAGCCCAACGGCGTCATCGGAGTCCGAGATTTCCGAAGAAGCTCCAGTGGGTCCGGGGCAGTTCGACTATGTTCGCCGACTCATTGAACGGATTCACGCGACCGAACGCAAAGTACGGGGCACAGCCGGCGGGAAAATCGCGGCCATCGGCGTGGTCGGCAGCGATGTGTTCGACAAACTGGTGCTCCTACAAGTATTACGAGAGGAGTTTTCCGGCGTAGTTTTCTTTACCACCGATCTCGACGCCCATTTGTTGCTTCCCAGCCAACTTCCGTTTACACGCAACTTGATCGTGGCGTCGCATTTCGGGCTCTCCCTTTCCGACCAGCTTCAAGGCGGAGTCCCAAGCTTCCGAGACTGCTATCAAACGGCCACCTATTCCGCGGTTTCCAAGGCCATCGACAGTCCCGGCTTCAAGGAATTCGAGCCGCCCTCCGCGCCGCGGATTTATGAAATATCTTCCTCGGGGGCCTATGATCTCACGGGTCTCAAAGTACCCAAATCCGACCCCCGACCCGATAGTCCTCGAGAGCATCGTTGGCTGTTCGACACAAGTTCCGCTAGTTTCCCGCGTTGGTTCTGGTTTTTTTGCGTCGCCGTTCTGGCGGGCGGCACATTGATCAGATTGCTTATTGCGGAACCCACGAGAGTTCGTGCGGAACCGGGCGTTCCGGTTTGGAGACGGGTCGTCCGGCGCTTATCGCTGTCATTATCGAACTTCTGCCAGTGGGTGACGAAACCGGTCCCGATGCTCCTGTCAGGGGCCTGCGTAATCTTGATTTACTTCATCCAGCGCGATCACAGTCTTTCGGCTGGTGAACCGTTTGCGTTGGTGTTGGGCATCAGCGTATGGCCAAGCGTGTTGCTATGTGCCTTCGCGTGTCTTCTGTCTCTAAGCTACCTATCCCGAGTGAGAAAAAGAGAAAAAGCGTCTTTCCGGACGATCGACAACCAGTACTTTGGAGAGCCAGAAAAACTCCTCTCTGTGGTAAACTCCGCGCGCTGTCAGATTGAGAGAGTCTTAGACTACGCACATACGGCAAGAGGAGCCGAGTTCAGGCGTCTATGGCAAAGTATTTTTGCTTTGGACACTTATCGAAACGGACTGCTCTTTTGTCGAAGCGTTGTCAAGGCGATCATCACGTTCTTCGACTTGAAGCGAGCCAAGCGACTTCCTCTTCGAAGCCGCAGGAAGCTAAGATTGCTGTGCTTCCGACTCTTTGCCGATTCCGACGCCGTCAATAGGGCTGGCTATTCGGATAGGATCAGGAAGCGCCGATTGACGTGGGTATCCCACCTCGAATTGGATCCCAAGTCTGGCAAATTCAGCGCTCGGCAATTGTGGGAAGACTATAAGCAACTCGCCCGCACTCCGGTACGCAACATACGTGTAGTTTTGGTTGGAGGTATCTATGTCATATTTGGATACGGCCTCATAGCGTTGGGAGAGTGGCCTTTCATCCCGGTCCGGGGGCCTGTGAGCGAAAAAGCCCATTTGATTGTGTTGATATGCGCCGCGATAGCCCTCGTCTTCCTCGTCTTCTACGTCCTGGACGCCGTGCATCTGTGCCATCGCTTCGTCGACAAGCTTGCCAGCATGCCAACTCCCTGGGACAAGGGCGTACTCATCCAGCATGCCAAACTCCATCGTATCAAGGACCCCGAATACATGAGCGATTGGCTGGATGTCAAACTCACCGCTGAGCTGACCAGGACAACTGGGAACCTCATCTACTATCCCTTCGTTATCCTGCTGATCATGTTCGTCGCCCGGGACCGGACGTTTGATAACTGGGATTGGCCCGTTTCCTTGATAATGATCTTTTTTTGCACCGCCGCCGCCGCGGTACTCGCCGTCGTTACCCTTCATCGGGGAGCCGAGGACGCGCGGAAGAAAGCAATTGGGAATCTGCAGGCAATCAAGGTCGGACTGATGGCCTCCGGACCGACTAGTCCCAGCGGCAAACCGCTTGACCCCGCCGAGCGTGCCGGCTTGCAGAAGCAGGTCGAAGAGTTGATCACCGAGTTAAAGGAACTCAAGGAAGGCGCCTATCGAGGCTGGAAGGAGAACCCGGTGATCCGCGCCGTGCTCATTCCTCTCGGCGGGGTGGGCTCCCTGGCCGCCCTCGAATACTTTGTTTCGTCCGGCTTTTAGCGGGTGACGGGCGAGCGGCGAACCACGCGGCGACTCAATAAAGTCTCAATCGCGGCGGCCGACTGATGGAATGGGCGCAAAAAAAAGTCGGCGGCAGCACAAGTATGGTCGGGGTCGTTTTGAGAATACCTGCACAGCCGCCAACTCCAAATGTATATAACGGAAAATCCTCCACTTCCGCTGTAAGGACTTTCCCTAATGCCGACCGTTTTTTAGCACCGAAGCCGAGATCGACCTCGCGAGCTCTACCCGCACCCGCGAAAAACCAACGTAGATTACGTGCTGGCACGCCTCGGTTCGACATTTCCCGGGGCAGCGATATGATGCGTTTCGGGGCCACCGTTCGCCCTCGGACGACGTAAAACGGGGTCCAAGCCAGCTTTTTGGCAGGGCCGGCGTTTCTTGACGGCCAGGTCCCATGCAGTGGGTGGCTCAGGCAGCGGGTCAGGCTGGAAACAGAGCAGCCCATCTGGATCACTCAGGTGCCGTGGATCACCTGGTCGTCAAGAACCGCCGGGCCGGTCTGAGCCGGCAGGGGAGTTGTGATCGGAAATGTCCTACCGCGTACTGGCACGGGCGTATCGCAGCGGAACATTTGACGAGGTCATCGGGCAGGAAGCGGTAGCCACCACCCTCAAGAACGCCATCAAGTCGGGCCGCGTCCACCACGGTTACCTGTTCACTGGCACCCGCGGCGTCGGCAAAACCTCGGTCGCCCGCATCCTGGCCAAGGCGTTGAATTGTCTCGCCTACGACGCCCCGACCACGACGCCCTGCGGCAAGTGCGAATCCTGCCGGTTGGTGGCCACCGGTGAGGACCTCGACGTCGTCGAGATCGACGCGGCGAGCAACACCGGGGTCGACAACATTCGCGAGCTTCGCGGCAACGCCACGCTCCGGCCGGCCCGGTCGCGATTTAAGGTTTACATCATCGACGAGGTCCACATGCTGAGCACGGGTGCTTTCAACGCCCTGCTCAAGACGCTGGAAGAGCCGCCGCCGCACGTAAAGTTCATCCTGGCGACGACGGAATCGCAGAAGGTGCCGGCGACCATCCAGAGCCGGTGCCAGCGCTTCGACTTTCGGGCGATCGATGTGAATTCCATCGCCAAGCATCTCGCGGCGATTGCCCAAGCGGAAAAGATTCGGGTGGATGAGCCAGTGCTGCGCCGCGTGGCCCGACTGGCCAATGGCTCGATGCGCGACGCCCTTTCGATCCTCGACCAGTTGCTCTCCTACGAATCCGAGCATCTGACGGCCGAGATTGTCGATCAGATCATCCCGCCGCCGCACGACGAGCTGGCGCTCGCCGTGGTGGATCGGGTCGCCGAGAATGACGCCGCCGGGGCCTTGCTGGCTCTCGATCGCGCCTTGCAAACCGGCCGGACCGTTGAGCGGTTCTGCGATCATCTGATCGAACACCTCCGCACGTTGATGTTGATGCGGGCGTGCGGCCCGGAAACCGACCTCGTTGACCTGGCCGGCTCGATGCGGGACCAGTTGGCGCGACAGGCCGAGAAGTTTGACGCCCCTACCTACGTTTACATGATCGCTTTGCTGGAGGAGCTGCGCCGCAATTCGAAGTTCAGCGGGGCCGCGCGGGCCCTGGCCGATGCGGCGGTTGTTCGACTGGCCATGAGCCGGCAGTTCACGGACATCGGCGCCTGGCTCGATCGGCTGGGAAGCGGCGGGGTAATTGCTCCACCGACCACGGAATCCGCCGGCGACATAAAAAAAAACGGCGCCCGTAGCGTTGCAATCGTAATCAACGCCGACCGACCGGCCGACGGGGCAGTCCGAGCGCCGACAGCGACGCCCCCACCGCCCGCACCGGTTCAGAAAAGCGTTCCGCCATCGTCTCCCGTTTACGCACGCGACGCTCCCGATGTCCTACCCGGGATCGATCCGCCGCGGCAATCGGCCATTAGTTCGGAACAATGGCAGCGAATCGCCCGCGACCCGTGGATTCAACGGGTCAAGGACGCCGTTGAGGGCACGTTGATGGACGTTCGCCCGGCGCGGGCCGTCGTCCAATCGACCGCCATTGACGCGCCGGCGGTAGGCGAGTCGGATTTTGAAAACAACGGCGAAGGCTCAACCGCCTCATCGCCCCAGGAGTAGTGGATGTTCGGAAATCTTGGAAACCTCGCGGGCCTCCTCAAATCGGCCAAGAACATTCAGGCTCAGATGGCCAAGATGCAGCAGGACATGCTCCTCCGCCGATTCACGGGCGAGGCCGGCGGCGGAATGGTCCGGGCCGTCGTCGACGGCAAGGGCACGCTGGTGGATATCAAGATCGAGCCGAAAGCGGCCCAAGATGTCGAACTACTTGAAGACCTGGTGAAAGCGGCCGTCGGAGCCGCTACCACGAAGTGCCAGGAGGGAATGCGCAATGAAATGGCGGCCCTGACCGGCGGGCTAAACATACCGGGACTGAGTGAGATGCTGAGCGGCGGGCCGAACCCGCCGAGCGGTTGAACCGCTTGTTGTGCCACAATGCGGCACAGTCGAGTTCGACCATTCCCTGAACGAGTCGACGTCCTGTAGATGAGCAAAGAACCGATTGAACCTCTCGCCCGCCTGAAGGAGCAGCTTCAGAAACTGCCGGGAATCGGAGCCCGCAGCGCCGAACGGTTGGCCTTTCATATTCTTCGAGAACCTCGCGAATTCGCCGCCCAGCTCGCCCAGGCCGTCCTCGACGTCAAGGACAAGCTCACCCACTGCCGCGTGTGCTTCAACCTGACCGAGATCGACCCGTGCGCGATCTGCTCCGACCCGCGCCGTGACGCCGGCGAAATCTGGGTCGTGGAACAGCCGAAGGACCTCATGACGATCGAAGCCACCGGCTTGGTCCGCGGCGTCTACCACGTTCTCATGGGCCACATCGCCCCGCTCGAAGGCATCGAGCCGGACCATCTGACCATCGACGCCTTGGTGAAGCGGGTCCGCGCCGGAAACATCCGAGAGGTGATCCTCGCCCTCAATCCAACCCTCGAAGGCGACGGCACGGCCCTGCATATTCAAAGCCTACTCGGCGAGTTGGGCGTTCGTGTCACCCGCCCCGCGCGTGGTTTGGCCGTGGGCTCGCAACTCGAATACGCCAGCGTAAGCATGCTCGAATCGGCGATCCGTGGCCGGGTGCCCATCTGATCAAAATCCGCCTTTCATCATTTTTGGACCCTTTTTTCCGAAAAAAACATAAAAAAGGTTTGCCAAAACAACTAGATTTCATGCGAAATCGCTCATTTTTGATCGATTTTTTGGCAAAAAAAGGCGCGGTCCGATCGGACGTGGGTCGGGACGTCGATTGCTATAATAACGGATAGCGCCGTCTGCTTTTTTTGTCCCGATAATCGACGGCGACACGGGTGACGCCTCCGGCGGCTCGACCGATGCAACGACCGAACGGCCGACCTAAAGGATCGGCGACGACGCGTTCTGAAATTCAAGATGTCGCAGATACTTTCACAATCCCTTGGCCAGCACATGCGGCTGGAGCAGCGGCTGACGCCGCAGCTCATCCAGTCGATGGCCATTCTCCAGAAACCCGTCGCTGATCTCGAGGCCTATGTGGCGGAGGCGCTGGAATCCAACGCGGCGCTCGAACTGGAAGAGCCGACGGCCGAAATCGCCGGGCAAGGAAAGTCGACACCGGAACGATCGGCGAAAGAAGGGGAAGACGGTGCGTTTGCGCGGCTCGAACGATTCGGCCGAGACCACGACATGGATTGGGTCGACCGCCCACCCACGCAGGTCCGTCGCGTCGGGAGCGACGATCGCGACGCCAAGATGGCGGCGATGGCCAACACAGAAGGGCGCGAGTCCAGCCTCCACGATAACCTGCTTGAACAATGGACGCTGGTCGACGCGGAACCGGACGTTTGCCGGGCGGGCGAGGCGATCATCAACTATCTGGACCCGGACGGCTATCTGCGGATTCGGCTGGATGAGATCGCCGAGCGGGTCAGACCGCCGCTAGCCGTGGAACCGCTCGAACGCGCTCTTCAGGAAATCCATCATTTGGAACCGGCGGGAATCGGGGCCCGCGACGTGGTCGAATGTCTCCTGCTCCAACTCGACGCTCTCCCCGGCGACAACCGCATCGAACGCACCTTGATCGAACACCACCTCGACGACATCACGCACAATCGGTTGCCCGCGGTGGCCAAGGCGACCGGCTTTTCCATTGGCGAGATCAACGAGGCCATGAAGGCCATGAGACACTCGCTCACGCTGCACCCCGGCTACCTCGTGGGCGATCGGTCCCTGCCGCCGGTCCGGCCCGACGTCGTCGTCGAATACGGCGACACGGGCGGCGGATTGGAAGTTTTCCTCGCTCGCGGCAACGCCCCGCGATTGAAGATCTCCGACGAAGTCGCGGCTATGGTCAAGTCAAAGGAGAACGGCAAGGAGACCCGCGATTACGCGAAGAAGCAGGTGGAGGAGGCCGCGGTATTGATCGACGCGGTGAATTTCCGTCGCAGCCGCATGTTGGAAGTGGCCCGGGCGATCGCCGAGAAGCAGCGGGATTTTTTCGACATCGGTCCGCAGGGGCTGAAGGTGTTGCGGATGAACGATCTGGCCCAGGAATTGGGCTGCGATCCATCAACGGTGAGCCGCACGGTGGCCGATAAGTACATGCAGACCCCGCGGGGCATTTATCCGCTTCGCTATTTCTTCACCGGCGGCACGGAGACGGAGGAAGGCGAGAGCGTCGGCTGGGACCGGGTCAAGAACCGGGTCCGCGAGTTGGTCGAGGCCGAGGACAAGAAGGAGCCGCTCAACGACGATCAGATCGCCGCGAACCTCAAGAACGAAGGCATCGACATTTCACGGCGCACGGTGGCCAAGTATCGGGCTCAACTCGACATTCCGGCGGCGAGGCAGCGGAAGACGTTCTGACGCGGGTGTAGTGCTTACCCATCAAAGGTGCCATTGCTCTTGAGCAGTGGATTCTAGTTTTCGGTTCTCATGCTCTATCGATGGACACCGCCCGTGTCCATGACGTACAATCGTACCGAAAGGACACGCCATGACCGTTGAGCAGTTGATGCAAGTCGTGCACGCCCAGCCTTTTCAACCTTTTCGGCTGAACATGGCCGATGGCAGGCACTTGGACGTTCGGCACCCGGATTTCATTGCACGATCTCCGCAGGGCCGAACGGTCATCGTGTTCAAACCCGATGAACTCTTTGAGGTTGTCGATCTTCTCCTTGTGGCATCGAGTCAAATCCTCAACGGCAAGCGCCGCCCGCGAAAAACGGGATAGACGGTTCAACGATGGACCGAATACCACTGCTCAAGAGCAGTGGCACACATTCGCGGAGCGACAAGCCTTGCAAATCGGCGGCGATATTCTACAGGCCATTGGAAACACGTCGTTGGTCCAGCTTCGGCGCGTGGTTCCACCCGGTTGTGGGAAGGTCTTTGCAAAACTCGAGTGGGAAAACCCGACGGGGAGCATGAAGGACCGGGCGGCACTGGCAATGATCGCCCGGGCCGAGGAAGACGGCCGGTTACGACCAGGGGACACCGTGGTCGAATACACCGGCGGGAGCACGGGCACATCGCTGGCCCTCATCTGCGCGGCCAGGGGCTATCGGCTGCACATCGTTACTTCCGACGCGTTCAGTCAGGAGAAGCTGGATCACATGTCCGCCTTAGGGGCCCAGCTCACCTATGTGCCGAGCGAGGGCGGCCTGACCACCAAGAAGCTGATTCTGGACATGGTCAAAACCGCCGAGGAAATCAGCAAGGCTCCCCATACCTACTGGACGGACCAACTGAACAACGTCGACAGCATTTCCGGCTATCATTCATTGGGTGAAGAGATTTGGGCTCAAACCAATGGAGAGGTGAACGCCTTTGTTCAAAGCGTCGGCACCGCGGCCTCTACTCGCGGCGTGGCGGCCGTGCTTAAGCGGCACAGGTTGAACGTCAAGATCGTGGTCGTCGAACCGGCCGAATCGGCGGTCCTCATGGGCGGGCAGCCCGGGCCGCACAAGATCGAAGGCGTCGGCATCGGATACACGCCGCCGCTGTGGGACGCGAACCTCGTGGATGATATCATCGCGGTCAAAACGGCCGACGCCAAGGACAAGGCCAGGCGCTTGGCGCGAGAAGAAGGCTTGTTCGCCGGAACGTCCTCGGGCGCCAACGTCATCGCGGCGATCCGCGTCGCCGAACGATTAGGTCCGGACTCCACCGTCGTTACGCTCATGGTGGATTCGGGATTGAAGTATTTGAGCACGGATGTGTACAAACGGAAATGAGGTTGGATAAGGTCTCTGGGTCACTTTAGACTACCCATTCGGGATTATAGGTATCGATTTCGTCTAGGGCGTTCATCGCGCCCTCGAAAGTGCGTTGGTATCTATACTTCTTGAATACGAACACCCAGCAAATGAAGAGCGGAGCAACGAGCTCATGCTTGGCTCCGGATTTCTGACGTTCTCGCACCTGGATGCTGAGTTCTCGAAAGACGTTCCAATAAAACCAGTTCGCGTGAAACCCCAAAACTGTACCGATGTACTGTGTATCGATTCCCCCGGCGCGCTCAAGCGAGCCCCATTCCTCGAAGAAGTTTATCATGTCAATGATTGCCGCGGCAATCGGGTCGTCGAAATCCAGAGGGAATACTGGAATCGGTTTGTTGATGTCTCGATCCCGATTTACCCAGTGGAAGATTAGGTTGCGGGACTTGAGTAGGTTTTGCCAGCGAGCAATGACGCGGTCTGCCGCGTCACGTTTTTTCGAATTCTCCAGGGTTGCTAATTCCTCGTGCACTAACTTGCGTTGAAGCTCCAAGCCTGACATCTGTTGGAACAGCGTCGCAGCAACGAAGATGAAACCAATCCCGGTGAATACGGCATTTAGCGCGCCATAGCTGTCCCCAAACTGACCGTATCGCTGAATCGAATCATCAGCGTAGTGGAACCACTGCCCGTACCAAGCCGCGAGGAGCAGCGGCCAAAATGCCCAAAGCCCGGCCGTGATTCCGAAGAGTACCAGCATCCACGGAAAACGCTTTCGCATGCGTAAGTCCTCCGTACTTCGCTTTTGGGTGAGAAGCCCTTACAACGTCCGGTTTCCAAAGCCAGCGGGGAACAGACCACGCAGCCACATAGGACTTCCAATCACTGAGTGGCCAGATTGGTTCAACGCGGTGTTCCGGTCGTACGAATGTTGTCCTGATCCTTGGCATACCGCATGGCCGTGTCGGGTGAGATGCGGCCGGCTTGCAAGAGGCGTTGTAGGTCCTCGTCGAGGGTCATCATGCCATCGCGTTTGCCGGTCTGGATGGCCGACTCGATCGATTCGATCTTCCCGAACTTAATGCCGATGCGCACCGTCTGATTGACGTGCAGGATTTCCAAGGCCAGCACTCGCTTTTCGCCCTCGCGGGCGGACGGCAACAAATGTTGACTCACCACCGAGCGCAGGCTGAGGGCCAATTGAGAGCGCACGTCGTCCTGTGACTCGCGCGGGAACAGATCGGCCAAGCGGGTGATGGCTCCTTTGGCGTCCTGAGTGTGAAGGGTGGCCAGGATGAGGTGGCCGGTCTCGGCGGCGGTGATGGCCATCTGGGCGGTGTCGCGGTCGCGGATCTCGCCCACCAGCACCACGTCCGGGTCCTGCCGCAGGCCGTACTTGAGTCCGTCGAGAAATGAATCGACGTCGCGGCCAACCTCGCGCTGGGTGATCACGCTGGAACTGATCCGAGGGTGGACGTATTCGATCGGCTCCTCGACGGTGATGACCCGCGAGCCGCCGCGCTGATTGAGCAGGTTGATCACCGCGGCCAGGGTCGTTGATTTACCGGACCCGGTGACGCCGGTGATGATGACCAGGCCGTTGCGATGGGCGATGAGCCGCTGGGCGAGGGCTTCTGGAAAACTCATCCAATCGAACGTCGGGATCGCGTTGGGCACGTGCCGCAGACACGCGGCCCAGGCGCCTTGGGTCAGGTAGACGTTGGCCCGGAAGCGGCAGGGTTGGCCTTGATGTTCCATGGCCACGGAGAAGTCGAAGTTTTTCGCCTCGCCGGCTTCGAGCCGGGTTACGAGGCGCTCGGGCATGACCGATTCGATCATTTTTCGGACTTGATCGGGGGTGGTGTCTCCGCCGGGCGCAGGCTCAAGGCGGCCATGAATGCGAAAGGTGACCGGGAAGCCGGGGACGATGTGGACGTCCGAGGCCTGCCGGTCGGCGGCTTGGCGGAGTAGGGCCTCAATGGTCGCGTTTGGGTTCGTGGCCATGCAAAAGCATTATACGGGGACGACCGGGTTCGGTCGCAGTGATGATCAGAGCCGCGCGGGTAACCAAGCGGTCTCAGGATGCCGGAGCTACACAGCCCGCTTCCTCACGGGCGCGGCTCTGATTGAATGCGGCCGCGGGTCGGAACGGATAGAGTATCGGTCATGAACGAGGCGACGACGAGCCCATCGACGGCCGGGCCGCAGGTGCTGCCCATTTCATGCACGTTGGCCGATGGGCGGACGTGCGTCATCCGTCCGATGGTCGAATCGGACGCGGAGGAGCTGATTGCCCTGATCCCCACGACGCACCTGGAATCCGACGGGCTGAAATATTTGCCCGGCGAATTCAAGATGACCGTGGAGCAGGAACGCGAGTATCTTCGGCAGCGGGTAAACAACCCTAAGATGATCGGCTTCGTGGCGGTGGTTGAGGGTCGCATCGTGGCACTCGCGGGGGCGTGGTCGCAGGATTTCCGGCGGCTCGCCCATCACGCGGAGTTGGGGGTCACGGTGGTGAAGGAATTCTGGGGTCTCGGTTTGGGGCGCAAGATGATGGAGGTGGTGCTCGATTGGGGCGCCCACCGCGGCCTGCGAAAGATGTATCTGCAAGTCTTCGATCACAACGAGCGGGCGATTCGGCTCTATCGCGACATGGGGTTCGTCGAGGAGGGCCGGTTGCGAGAAGATATCTTGCGCGGCGACGGAACCTACGGCGACACCATCGTCATGGCCAGGTACTACTGAGCAGCGAGGCGACGGAACGCGTTCGCGGCGGACTTGGGTGGCGAGGGGAAGAGCGCTGGCTGGACGAGGTGGGCGAGGAGTTCGAGGCTGGCGACGAGGCGCGGTCCGGAGCGGTTGAAGAGGGCGTTTCCATCGACGGCGAAGACGCGACCCGCGCGGACGGCGTTCAACTGGTGCCAGCCGCCGAACGTTCTCAGCACGGCGGCTTCGCGAACCGTCCGTTCGAGGTCGAAGCCGCAGGGCATGACCACAATCACTTCCGGGTCGAAGGCGACGATGTTCGCCCACGGCGTGTAACGGCTTTTGGCCCCGGAGCGAGTCAACTCACATCGGCCGCCGGCTAGTTCAACCAAGTCCGGCATCCAATTGGCGCCCAGCATGACCGGCTCGATCCATTCGATGCAGGCGACGCGGGGCCGTTTCATTTCGGGAATTCCACGGGTGCGGCGTCGAACCGCCTCGATACGCTCGCGCAGCTCATGGATGTACGCCTGGCCGCGATCGCAGACGCCGGCGGCGTCGGCGACACACTGGACGTCGGTCAGCACTTCGTCGAGCGACGTGGGGTTCAGTGCGACGATTCGAGTGTCCTTGAGGGCGGGGACGCGTCGCACGGCGGCGACGACATCCTCGTAGCTGACCGCGCAGACCTCGCACTGCGATTGGGTCACAATCAGATCGGGCGCGAGCGACGCCAGCAAGTCCGTGTCGATATCGTAAAGCGCCCGACCGGTCGAGGTGAATTGTTTGACTTCGTCATCGATGGCCCGGCTTGAAACATCCGGGTTCACATTCGCCCGTGTGACCCGCGGTTTGTCTCGGATTTCGGGCGGAAAATCGCATTCGTGGCTGATCGCCACCAGTCGATCGCCGAGACCGAGGGCATGGACTATTTCGGTGCCGGAGGCGAGCAGTGATGCGATGCGACGGGCCATAACGCTCAGGCCCCGCCGATCACGCGGTCCACGGACCAGTATAACCCGACGAGGGCGATGAAGACCGACGCCGGAACAACGATGGCCGATCGATACCACGCACGCCGCTGGAACCAACCGACAAGGGCGAAACAAATTAAGACGACGGTGAGCTGACCCAATTCGACGCCGACGTTGAAGGTGATGAGGGCGGTCACGAACTGGTCGCGCGGCAGGCCCAGCTCGCGGAGCACGCCGGCGAAACCCAGACCATGCAACAGGCCGAAAGCGAACACCACGAACGGCCGCCACGGTTTCAACTCGCCCGTCATGACATTTTCCATGGCCACGTAGGCGATCGATAGGGCGATGAGAGGCTCGACTATGCGGGCGGGCAGCGACACGACGTCATACATGGACAAGGCCAGCGTGACCGAATGGGCGACGGTAAACGCCGTGACCTGCCACAGAAGCGGCTTCAGTCTCGGGCTTAGGAGAAAGAGGCCAACGACGAACAGAATATGATCCAGGCCCAGCGGGAGAATGTGCTCAAACCCGAGGGCGAGATAACGCAGGGCGACGTTGATGCCCGGCGCGGACGCGTTTGATTCGGCGTTGGGCGGCTCGCCCAGTCGATACGGCGGACTGTCCTCGGACGGGCCGAGCAGATATCGGACGGCCCCGGCGGTCGATTGCTCGACGATCGTCACTTGCGACACATTGAATGCCCGCGACAGACCGATCGAGAATTCCTTGGCGCCTGGCGGAATCTCTCCCGTCAGCCGGGCGGTGATCCCCAAGACGGTCGGCGCCGTGGCGGCCAGGCCGACCATAGGGCGCCCGTGGTCCGGAAACTCGATGAGGGGGGTCACCTTTGCTCCGTCGAAGCGGATTCGGACGCGGTCTTCGATCGTCTGACGGGCGTATTCGAGGCAGCGTTGCAGTTCATCCGGCGACATCTTCTGTAATTGGACGGCGGCCTCGTCGGATTGCACGTTGCTCGGAAGCCCCAGGGCCAGGGCATCCACGTCGACGGTCATATCCATCTGATACGTACTGTTGGTTTTGAGCACGCACAGGACGTCGGTGATCGTGAAGTTGTGGGCGCGGGCGGAGCCGGTCTGGAGCAGGGCGGCCGCCATCGCCGGTACAATCATCCTGGATGGATGAACGCGGCGGATTTGGTGGGTTCCCATAAGGGCGGTCATCGTATCACCGCGGCTCGGTTGGGTCATCCTTACACGGGGATGGAAACGGCCATGTCTCACGTCCGCGAAGGGGAACAGCCGGTGGCCGGATAAGCCCCCGATCCGAAAACGCCGCCGACTGTCACCATTCCAACCCATTCCCATCCGGACGTGCTCGAATGCAACTCGAATTCTCGCCTTGCTCATACTCGCGGCCTATACTCCGGCAAACCTCGGTCGAGTGACCGGCCGCCGCGAATGGCAATTTCGCGGGGCGTATGAGAAGGAGGGGGAAACGATGGGGGTCAGAGACTTCGAAGCTGCCGTGGAAGCGTGCATTCGTGAGATCCGAAACCTGCCCGCCGCCCAGCATGACCGTTTGATGGCCCTGGTGGCCGAGGCTCAGTTGCGGCAACAGGAGTTAAGCCGGTCACTGCGCTGCGCGCTTGATGCCCTCGATGACTGGCGGCTTTATGAAAAGTACCGTCTTTTCGACGAGGAATGCCGCATTCGCGAGGCCCAGGACGTGCCAGAGGAAGTCACGGGGTTTGAAGATGGCGACCGTCATGAGGGGGCCATCGAAGACGCGATGGACGAGACCGCGGAATCCGATTGGTTCGAGGGCGAACAGTCACAATAAATCGATCAGAACCGCGACAGCCATGGAGCGGCTCCATCACGGCGCGGGAGCGCGTTTGCGACGCGACCGCGCGGTCCGCTTGCTGGACTCCGACAACTGACTAATCGCCTTTTCCTCCCCCGAAAAGCCGCATGTAAACCATCCGTCCTTGTAACCGTTTGTCGAAAACGGTACGAGGATGCGGATCGGCCCGCATTTCATACGAATCTCCGTTATCATCGACGAGGTTCGCCGTGCAGCCCTTTTCGATGCTAACTTCGCGCTGCCGCCACCGTCGATGAACACGTACGGATAGCGCGTACGCATTAGAAGTCCAGGAAACCGCGTCTTGTCATCAGGACTGGCCATCGTCAAACGAGCCACGGTCGGGGCAGCGGATATCCCCCTGGCCCTTCTTTCGCCGTCCCGCGTGTTTGCCCGCGTGGAGGACGTGCCGGCCTACGGATGGTCACTGGTGCTGCTTTTGACGTGCGTTACGCTCATCGGGTGGGCGACGGTGGAAAGCGGCCTGATCGACGTCGAAGTCGATCGCGGCGTGCAACAGCGCATCGCCAACCTCGAGAAGCAGCAGCGCGATGTGGTGGAGCGATCGACTCTGAGCAAGATGATCGAGGAGACGCGCAAGGAGGGCGAGTTCTTTCGCCTCATGACCCGAACGCAGGTCGTCGCCTTCAAACCGATCGTCACCCTGGCGACGGTGCTGCTGCTCGCCGCTCTTTTCTACGGCGTTGTGGCCCTGACCGGCAAGAAGCCGGAATGGCACACATTGATCACCATTTTTGTGTTTGCCGGCTTTGCCGATGTCCTGGGAGGCTTGTTCCGGCTGGGCATGATGCTGTCGCTTCGGACGCTAGACGTTGATTCGTCGTTGGGCGTGGCCATCAAGTTGATTGAGCCCGGCGGGGAACTCTCGCGGACCACGGCGGCGGCCCTGGGCGGCTTTCTGACGGCGCTGGATCCGTTCCGAATCTGGTTTTGGGTCATAGTGATCGTGGGACTAAGCCGAACATCACAATTGCGCGGCTGGAAACTGGGCACGGTGTGTACCCTCTGCTGGTTGGCGGCCGGCGGCCTTCGAGCGGCGCTGGCCGTCGCCGCGATGCCCGCCGCGGGCCCGACATAGGCGAATTCTTCGGAAGTGCGCGTATGAAAACGATTGTTGGAATCGTCCTGCTCACCGCGATGATCGGTGGACTGTATGCCCTGAACAGCGCCACTAAGACCGAGCAAGGCAAGAGTATTCTCCACGTAGCGGAGCCATTGCCCGTCACGGTGGAAGTGGCCACACCCCAGCGTCGCCGCATCGTCCGCACCGTCCAAGCTCCGGGCGACGTCGAGCCGTTTCACGAGGTGGCCATCTCCGCGGAGGTCGTCGCCAAAATCCTGGAAATGCCGGTCAAGGAGGGCGAGTCCGTCAGCGAGGGTCAACTGCTCTGCCGACTGGATGACGCCGACTACCGGGCTCGTGTCGCGTCCGCGGAGGCCAACGTGGCCAAGCTGAAAGCCCTGGTGATACAGGCCGAAGCCGATCTCGAAAAAGCCGACCGCGACTCGAAGCGACAGATGCGCCTTTCCGAAAACGACGCCACGTCGGCGCTGGAACTGGCCGACTATCACACCATCCTGGTTCGATCGCGGGCGGCCCTTGAGGTGCGCCGACAGGAACTCATCGAGACCGAGGCCATGCTCCAATCGGCCCGCGAAGACCTCGAGAAGACGGTCATCACCGCGCCGATCGACGGCGTCATCTCGCAGTTGTTCGCCAAGCAGGGCGAGGTCGTGATCACGGGAACGATGAACAATCCGGGCACGCGGATCATGGTGGTCAGCGATTTGTCCAAGATGCAGGTCCGGAGCCGCGTGGATGAATCCGATGCCGCCTTGGTCAAACCCGACCAGGTCGCCCGTATTTATCTTCAATCCGACTCCAAGGAGTTCATCAGCGGGCACGTGCTTCGCGTGGGTGCCAAGGGCACCAAGGCCCAAGGCCGCGACGTCGTCACTTTTGAGACCTTGGTAGTCGTCGATCGCAACGACGCACGGGTCAAGCCCGGCATGACCGCTAGCGTGGACATCGAGGTGGATCTTCGCGAGGACGCCATCACCATCCCGGTTCAGGCCGTTGTGCACCGTAAGCGGCAAGAGCTTCCGGAAGACCTTGTCAAGACGTTTGAGGCGGAGACGGGCAAGACCGATCGCACCACGGAGCGGCGCGGCGTGGCCGAGTACCTGAAGGTGGTGTTCTGCATCGAGAACGACGTGGCCAAGCCGCACCTCGTCGAAACCGGCATCGGCGACGCCACCGGCGTGGAAATCACCCGCGGTCTTTCAGGGGACGCCCGCTTCGCCACCGGACCCTATCGCAGCCTCGATCAGCTCAAGGATGGGGCGAAGATCAAGACCGCCACGGACGCCAAGAAAAAGGATGAAGTCAAAGAGGCCCCGGTCGAAGCCCAGGCGGAAAAAACCGAGGAGAAGCAGGAAGGCGAAGCCCTCGCGGAGAACCGAGGATGATCGCCGGAACGGGGCCTTCGCCCGCGGTCATCGAGCTGGTCGACGTTCACAAGATCTACCGCGTCGGCACGGAACTGGTCCGCGCTCTCCGGGGCGTAAACCTTACCATCCGTGAGAACGAATACATCGCCATCATGGGCGCCTCCGGCTCCGGCAAGAGCACCATGATGAACATCCTCGGTTGCCTCGACGTGCCCACCAGCGGCGACTTTCTCCTGCGTGGCCAGAACGTCAGCACGATGTCCCAGTCGAAACTGGCCCGTGTTCGTGGGCGCCAGATCGGCTTTGTTTTTCAGTCATTTGAACTGTTGCCGCGGACCACGGCGCTCAAGAACGTGGAACTGCCGCTGACTTACAGCCGTGCGCCGCACCGCCGTCAGCGGGCCATCGAGGCCCTGAAACGAGTCAACTTGACCGACCGGGCCCATCACCACCCTAACCAGCTTTCCGGCGGCCAGAAGCAGCGCGTGGCCATCGCCCGGGCGCTGGCCCAGAAACCCGACATCATCCTGGCCGACGAACCGACGGGTAATCTCGACAGCGCCACCAGCGAAGAGATCATGGCCATCTTCGATTCGCTCCACGGCGAGGGGCAGACGATCGTGATCGTCACCCACGAAGACTCGATCGCCCAGCACTGTCGCCGGGTGATCCGCCTGATGGACGGTCGCGTCGTTCAGGACACGCTCAACGAACACCGCATCATGCGGCAGGCGGTGTCGCGGCCGCGAGAGCCGTCGGCGCGGGAGGTGGCCATCCCATGATGACTGTCCTGCGTTTCGGCCTCGGCATTCTTCTCTTTATTCCGCACCGGCTGGCGGCGCTGGCCGCCAACGTTGCCACCGCCCTCATCCAGATTTGGGCCAACAAGGTCCGATCGCTTCTGACGGTTCTCGGAATCATTATCGCGGTGACGTCGATCATCACCGTGGTCTCGTTCGTCCAGGGGTTCGGGAACTACTTCACCAATTTCCTGCGGGGATTGGGCACCAACCTGATCGTCGTTTATCCCGAGTGGCTCCGTGGTCCGCGCGGCGAATGGCTCCGGGAGGCGGAGATGACCATGGACGACATCCGCGCCGTGGATGCCCAGGCCACCGCTACCCGCCGCGTCGCCCCTCGACTCGTTCAACGGGCCTCCATCGAATATGGCCGGCAAAAGCTCAACGGCGTGCAGCTTGCGTGCAGCAGCGAGGCGTTCCAACCGATCCGGAATTTCTACGTCGACAAAGGCCGCTTCTTCGGCACCATCGACGTGGAAAACGCCGCCCAGGTGGTCGTGCTTGGGCGTGAAATCCTCCGCAAGCTTGAGTGCGACGAATCGCTGGTCGGCGACTACGTCATCATTGAAAGCCAGCGTTTCCAGGTTATCGGGCTTCTGGAGTCCAAGGGCAGCTTCATGGGTGAGAACCAGGACGAGCTGGCCATCATCCCCTGGACCGCCGGGTTGAAGATGTATCCGTGGGCACGGAACTACCT
>Ga0137431_1000250_pt1 | contig 22782 bp, 19 predicted proteins | sample EasRivERMZT800_2_FD_104646 | JGI IMG/M metagenome (GOLD analysis project Ga0137431, IMG submission 104646) | Soil microbial communities from meander-bound floodplain in the East River, Colorado, USA - East River MetaG ERMZT800_2 | ecosystem: Environmental > Terrestrial > Soil > Floodplain ... | reverse complement strand
GATAAGGTCAGGTTCACTCCTGCTTTTATTTCCACATTCATCGGGCTTTCCAATTTTATGCCCGCTGTATCCATCGTTATTTTATTACTGTTCTGATCTTTTATTTCAATCTTCATCCCCTGCTCATCTATTTTTATACTGTTGCCGGCAGGTGTATCAATAGTTATTGTTTTGGTATCATCATTAAACTGCAAATGCATTTTGCTGCGGGTAGTAAATCCTTTTTCATGATTTACATCCTTTGCTATAATGGGAGCCGGCTTGGCGCTGCTATGCAACATACCGAGCACTATTGCATCACGGGGATCATCATTTATAAATCCCACAATGACTTCATCACCGATTTCAGGACGAAAGAAAGCGCCCCTGTCAGCGCCGGCATCGAGGCTGGCCACTCTTGTCCATATACCCTGATCATTATTGTCTATCACGGGAATCTTTACACGTATGCGATCTTCTCCATCGGGATCATTTTCCAACTGAACCACCACACCAATCTGCAAACCATGAACGCCACCCGCTAAACCAGCCGCAAGCATATCAGGAATATCCGGATGAATACCGGCATAGCGGTCAGGATCGAGTCCAAACTGTATATGCGTATCCCACATACCGTTTCCTATATCATGTTTTACTGCTGTTACATAAGCCTTCCCTTTAAAGCGATCACCCACTCCTTCCAGCTTTACCATTTCACCCGGTTTAATACCAGCGAAACCGGTGAATTTTGCACGGCCTCTTATTTTTGCGAGCCTGCTTCGCAGCATAATGCCATTTACCCAATCCTGAAGTTCCTGTTCTATCGCATGACCACTGTGGCGCATTTCATAAGCAGAAAGATTGATGGCTTCGGCCAGCTTACTGCTGGCAATATTTCCAAGTTGTGAAAAACCTGAAGCTTCTGATGAATCAGCCTGAAACAACTGTTGATTGGCATAGTCCCATGAACTTGCCTTTACATTTTTCCATTGATGTCGGGCATCCATCTCTGCTTCAAATTCCAGCACCGATGAACCATAAGTTACCTGCAGTACAGGTTCGGATGAAGTATCAGGTTTTGAAATTTTGATGATGCCATCGTTAACATTTACCAGCATAGCATTGGCTTCTGAACGCAAAAGCATAAAATCCCAATCGCTCAGGTGATGTTGCACCAGTTCTTTGTGTGTCAGCTTGGTTTCTGCAGTATCGCCTTTCAATCCGCTATAGCGTCCGATCAATTCATTAAACAAGCGATTGTCTTTTATATTTTCATAATAGCGGCTATGCCGGCCAATGGTCATTCTTACTGCTTCATCACGGCATTCTATAAGCAATTCAGTGTTTCCATTTTCTTTTATTTTCACGGCATGGCGTATAATAATGCCTCTAAAGACCTGAGCGTTATTACCATCAAGACCGATTTCTATTGTTATTTTTCTTCCCGGAACGAAATCATTGCTGTTGCTGATTTCAAAAGTCATGTCAGCAGCTTCGCCATCACGTATCATTATTTTAGCCGCAGGTATGCGGTTGATTTCTTTTGTAATGGAAAGCGATAATACCTGGTATGCGGGATTGATGGCAGCCCCGTCAACCAGTATTTTGAACGTGACCACATCATGCCTGGATGGATTGGGGATCAATAGCTGTTCCATTACGATTCATTTTTATCAAAGGGTGGAAAATACAGATCGAGGTTTGGTTGTATATTACGAAGATGAGACAGCGTATTTGCCTTTGCTATCTGCAAAAAATATTTTGAGTCATTATATATTCTGAATGTCATCAGATCAAGCCGGTCGCCCTGCTTTACTCTCCGGTAATGGGTGAGATCCGGGGAAGCTCTTCTTGCCTCAGCCTCTCTTGCTTCTTTTTCTTTATAATTTAAAAAGGTTGCCGTTAGTTTCGCCCTGAGTGGTTCGCCCTGTTCATTAAACAGGGTATGGTTAATATCAAGATTGGATAAAACGCAGCGAAACCTGATCTCAGATCCCCAGATAAGCAATAAAAACCTGGGCCGGTGAATTTCTTTATCCATTTGATAAACGCTGTCAAGAAATTTTTTTATCTGCTCGCTCACAGGCGTTGTCATCAGCGTTTTATCCTCCCCTCCATATCCCTCCATGGTTTGTGTGCCATCCAGTATAAATTCAAGCCTGAGCTCTTCCGGCTCAGTTCTTTTATATCTCGGATCAGTACCCTGGTTGCCATGCCCGCTTCGTCTATCCAACGCAATGGCATAGTTTTTTGTAAACGATTCAGGATTGATCGGCGCCGTAAATGCGAGATCCCCGGTAGGTGTTCCTTTACCGGAGTCTGTAAAATTCCTGTCCGGAAAAACATATATTCTCAGTTTGTCCATGTATGTTATATTATTCGGTAGTGTGTGTTGTTAGTACCCTGTCCTGCGAAAACAATCGCTTGCTTCCTGCTTCGCTGCATTCGGAGTTGCAATGACAATTCACCACTGACTATCTTTCCATCTTCTCTTTTAATATTTCAAGAATTCTTTCCACGCAAGTATTAATCATTTCTTCATCAGGCGCTACGACATTATTATTGCCTCCCGTTGCAGATGCGCCGCCCTGGCTGGTTTCCTGTGCTACAGTCGCTTTAATGATCAGTTCACGTACTTCAATTGGCATAATGCACTATTCGTCTAACTTGAGGTAATTATAATTCAGCTCCATCGTTTCAATTAACACTTCACCGCGTTCAGCATTAAGCTCTCCTATCTTCCAGCTTCGCGGCCATACATTATTAATAGTCCATTGCATCAAAGGCTGACTATCTTCATTCAGCAACTTGATATGAACAGTGGGGATTGGAGTTACGATCTGGTCGTCAAAAACTTTTTTGAGCCATTTGGTTATACCGGATTCGGTGGGTGTTAATAATCCCCGCTTTAAAATAAGCGGACCATATTTTCTTCGCACGGGAATCACATGTTCGAAACGGTTTTCGCCACCTTCTTTTACTGTTTCCGTATCGAGGGTAGAATCAAGACCCGACACCGATTGAAAACCGATATCAAGCGACTGTGCTTCACGCACAAATTCTACTCTGAAATGAAAACCGACGGTTTGATAAAAATTTTCTGTATTTCTGGTCTTTTCTACTGCCATAATAATAAGTACAAAATCATATTTGAATCTCTAATCCTTCATGCACCAGTTCCATCGTTTCTATGGCCACTTCATTTGCATCTGCTTTCAGATCGGTGGACTGTATCTTGGACGGCCATGCATTCTGAAGCGTCCACGTTATGATGGGCTCATGCTTTTCATTCAGCAGTTTGATAGTAACGGTTCTGCGATACATTGAGCCGGTTTTATTCCCCTCCTGAAAGAAATAGGTTTTCTTCCATTCTTTGTAGAAGGCAAAGTCTCCCTCGAATGTGCCCCGCTTCAATGTGATATTGCTGAATTTTGTTAAGCCAGGCTGTTTTGTTTTATTATACTTTTTACTGTTTCCTTCACGATATTCTATCACTTCGGTTTCAAAATCCAGCCCGCTTACTTCGGTAAAGCCTATCCGGAATTCCCTTTCATCGGGTCTTATACTTGCCCATTCAACCATAAAATGGAATTTTGGGATGGGGTAATCTCCTTTGGCTGCCATAAGTTTTTGTTTTTAAGATTTGGTAAAATAGTTTTATCAGTTACTTACAAATAATTTTGGGATTTACCTCTTTTATTGCGGCTTCAAGGCTTTGTTTGCAGGCCAGCAGCGCTTCCTTTTTCTTGGTTTCTTCCAGCAGTTTTTTAGCCAGCTCCTCTGCCTTTGTCTTGTCTTTCTTGTATTGCTCATCCACACATTTGTAATAGGGATCTTTGCATATAGGGAAATATAAAATAGGTTCCAGTTTGCAATCGCCTAAACAACTGGCTACCTCCTGCTGCTGCTGCGTTTGACCTTTATGCTGCATTTTTTGCGCTTTGTCATTGCCGGGATCGGTTGTGTCATCACAGGATATTTCGCAATTGAATGCATCTTTCCATTCCGTGATAACGGTTGCCAATCCAAAATCAGGTTCAATATTTTTATTGATGCGGCAGGCGATCTTTATTACCGCCATCAGCATTTTAATCAGTTCATCGCGGGTAGCAGTGACAACATCCAGTTTCTTTCCATATTCTTCGAGGCACTTCATGATACCCTGTCCCGGCGCCAGCGCAGGGTTATTAAGGCATTTAATGCAGTTCATCAGCCTGTCAAAAATCGTTTTGATATAATCTATCTGCATGTAAAAATCTCTTACCATGCAGTAGAGCGTCTTTATGGCCTGCACTGCGAGGTCTGTATTAATACCCACTTTACCGGTTTGCGTCAGCAGCACTTCCAACTGATCGCATATTGCTCTTGCCAGCTCATTGGCCTTGGTCAGCTCGTCGTACCATTTTTTTAACTTATCCCTTCTGTCGGTTACCAGCGCCAACTCTTCCTTCAGTTGTTTTGCCTTTTCCTCCGCTGCGCCGTATTTCACTTTTACGTCTTTAAGTTCTTCCACCCAGTCATCATAACAGCAATCGCAGCCGCGGGGATCATCGGGATTTTCCTTATCGCAGCATTCTTTGATTTTGGCATCCCAATCGCTCGGTAATTTTTGATAAGTATGTTCCGTAATCATATTAATAAGATTTATTTGTTTGCAGAATAATGAACCTGATCAGCTTGCTTTATTATCACCGTCATTGCATCCATCCGTGCAAAAAGTCTCTTTTACTTCCTCGCATATATCGCAGATTTCTTCTTTGCATTTTTCTAATCTTGGTTTACAATTACCTTCATCTTCTTTCACACAATCACATTTGGGACAGCAGAGGAATTTGGTAGTGCAAAGCAAGCCTTCATGATCGCTTCTTTTATTATAAAGGGCTCCTGCAGATTTGGTAGTTTCCTGCACAGCTTTTACAAGTTCATCCTGAGCTTTTTTCAAATCACCGGCTCTTGCCATCATTATTTCCAGTATGTGTTTTTCAAAAGCTTTTGAATCATCGGCCAGGTTCTTTTGCAGCGGCTCCAGTGTGCCGATGTTGGAGAATACCTGTATGCCCACTACATCAGCAGCGGCTTTGAAAAGATGGTCTGCATCAAAGCCCAGGGCTTTGGGCATGCAGATCAGATCATCTAAATCTGTTTTTGCATCGCCGCACTCTTTAGGCCTGTCATCCTGCGACGTTTTAGGGTCTTTACAGTTTTCAGGTACTTCGCCGGTAAGAATGATCATTTGTGTGCAGTTGCAACTGTCGTTTTTACAATCCTCCAGTTTGCAGGCTGCATCCCGCAACTCGCCGAGTTTTGTTTTTACATCTTTCATGTATTTAAAAATATTCTTCAGCGCTGCAGACAGATCGCTACTCCATTTAATATAACTACCGACGTTTTCTTTGATCAGGTCATTTGATTGCAGCAGTTCAGTGCCCACGCGTATTTCTGTATTTCTGTACCGCCGGTAATTATCCTCCGTCCAGGTGAACATGCATTTTCTTCCTTCATACAAAGTTTTTTGACCGTAATAGCTAGTTTCGTATTTTACTACTTCACCACCTGTTGTATAAAGCTCATCGCAGTATTTGGCCCTTTCAGCACCGATCTTCTTCCCCGTGGCCGTCTTTTGGGCGGCGACATCAATTTCTTCACAATTATTACAATCGTCATTGCGATGCCTGATACCTTTTTTTGAAGATGATACGATAGACATGATTGAATGATTTTTAATTTTTAAAAATTTCGGAACAATGCTTTTTCTTTTTCAATAAAGAATAAGCCTGGTAATCCTGTTGCTTTCAGCGCCTCTTATCTTTTATCCATCATGACTCCTGCAGCATTTTATGCATAAAGCGAAGGATAATAAACTCAGCCGGACGAACTACCGCCAGGCCTATTTCCACGATCATACGGCCTTCGAAAATATCAAGCTCCGTCATGGTTTCGCCCAATCCTACTTTTACAAAATAGGCCTCGGCAGTAGTCGTACCCATCAGTGCGCCGGCCTTCCATTGCTGGGTGAGATAATTACTGATCATGGATTTTACACGTATCCAGGTGTTACGGTCGTTGGGCTCAAATACAAATTGTTCCGTTGCATTTTTAGTGGACTCCTCCACCATGTTAAAAAATCTTCTTACCGATATATAGCGCCATTCGTTATCATTGCCGGCCAATGTACGGGCACCCCATACGATGGCAGGGCCACGGCCTTCAAATTTTCGTATCACATTAACGGATTTGCCAGCGGTTGTATCTACGTTCAGACGTTCCTGCTGCTGATGTGTGATTAAGTACTGCGGACGGATAACATTATCTATGTTGATATTGGCAGGAGCTTTCCATACGCCTCTTGAATTATCAACCTGCCCATAAATGCCTACCATGGCCGAAGAGGCCGGGAGCAACATGGAGATATTGGTAAGTGCACTTTTGGCCTGGAAATATTGCGCATTGTTTGCTGTTTTTAATTCGGCCAGTGTGCCTGCTGCCCCGCCGGTAATGGCTACTGATTCGTCATTGTTATAATTAAAATTCACGCTGGTAAAAATGCGGGGAAAGTAAACGGCAGCATATTTTAAATCATCTGTTGTGCCGGATAAAGTGTCTCTTAAAAGTTGAATATCCGCTTCCCATAATTCCCCGTTATCAGCTAAATGATAGACATCCAATACTGTAAAGCGGTCTTTTAAATCCACACATTGATCAATAGCCGTATCATATACATTATAATAATCGGATGCGCTATCGAGGTTAACAGCATCGGGAAAAACCAACAGCGTGACTTCATTTATCTTAGCCACTTCAGCTAATCCATCAATTAAATTTTGCGCAATGATAACACCACCGGTTGACTGGTAATCACCTACAGAAGTGATCCAGCAGGGGCCCCCACCATTGTCAAAAAACATCTGAAGGGAATAATACATTAAAAACTTTGACCTTGTTGCTTCATCCACTTTACCATTCACCTCGGTTCGTGATCCCGACGTGGTAAAGGCTACTGATAAGCTTGTTATTTCAGGATCGGGAAAACCAAAAAACTGCTCATACTGAAGCAGCGATTCTATTCGCCAGGGCCTGTTTCGCAGATCATTTACTTCTTTCCACTGCGCTTTTTCACTATAGCCGATAAATGCCGGAATGGCGGTTTCTACAGATGCAATAGAAGGGGGGAGTTTTGGAATTTCTTCAATATAGACTCCTGGGGTTTTGTATTCTGGCATAAGATTAAGTTTTATGAGTTAAGCATTTCTATTTATTAAGGTTGTAACGGGAACAGGTCTGATTCAGGAACAAGAATGTCAGCATAAAGCTTATTGCTTTCCATTCTTACAAGATCAAAGGGCTGCGGATTGGGTAAATAATGCAAACTGTTATCTGGTTTTTTAAAAAGTGTAAGTGAATAGGTCAATGGCCGCGGTAATGTGGAAACGAGGCTGTCGTTCTGAGCAAATAAAAAATCAGGATGCTCATTCTTCAGTTTTTTCTTTTTATCATGCATGTATCGCCAGAAAGAAAGCCGGCTCATTGCCCGTATTTCAAAAACAGGCGGCGGAACAATGCTGCTGTCGGGCATTTGCCTTGCGATTAAAAAGCCGTTGTTATCAAGAAGATTAAAAGCAGCATTAGCGACCCGGGGTTTTATATTTATTACTGCCCAACTACCCGGCAGAGCCGCATCGTCATCAAAGAAAATCAGGCGGCTGCTTTTGGTGTTTCCGTTACTATCTGTAATCTCAAGTGTATAGATAATATCATCACTAACAAGGACGGCGGGCAGGCCTGCGGCATCACCTGTGCTGAAATCAAGCATGATTTTTTGCATCGGTACAGCGCTTTTAAATGTTACAGCATTTTTTGTTGTACCATATTCATCCCGTGAAATAACAACGGGATTGCCGTTTTTATCTTTTAAAACAACTTCGGCCTCTGTTACATTTTCTTCCGGCCGGAATGTATAGAAAAACCGTCGTGGAAAAAGAATGCGGTCATTTTCATTTACAAAACGATTGCCGGCTACTTTCAGCCATTGGCCATTGCCGTTCTTATCTATATAAAATTCACGGACATCATCGGGACCAAACAAGGCAGGCTCTCCCTGCTCATACACAAGCGAAGCGTCAAAGTCTGAGATGGCGTTGGACAAAACAGGAAATGTTTTAGCTCCGGGAATATTTTCGTTAGAAAAATAATAGATGGAATTGCTTGTTCTTTTCAGTTTCATATTAGTATAGCCATCCGCTGCATTATTTATTTTTGTCAACGTCAAAAAGATATTCAAGTCAGCGGGCAGGGGAATTTTAGGGTCATATACCGTTGTGCCATCAGCAAGGGTTTTCCGTTTGACTTCAACAGCGATTTTGCAACCGGCGTAGGCTGGTAACAATCTCAAGTGATGATTCTCAAATGTTTTATTTATACTGCCGCGCAGATCAAAAAGCAGTTCGCTGGTAATGTTTCTTTCATTTCGTAAAAAGCGATCCTTTAAAAACTCAATCCTGTCACCCTGGGCGGGCAGACTAAAAATTGTTTGTCCGTCAGATCGGGTGAGGTAGAACTCATGCAATAACTTTACTTCAAATAGTATTTTATAAACTACCGGCATCAGCAGTCAGAATGATTGGGTGAAAGATTGGTTTCTATTTCTTCAATAAGCGGAGCTTCTCTTACTACCTTGCGTTCTGTTATCACTACCAGGCGCAGTTTATACATTACAAAAGGAATCTGCCGCCCTCCCAGCGAACCCCACAAATGATTTACCTGCTCAAATGTTAAAGTATATAACTCAAGGGTTATCTTCATTTTCAGAAGTTCAGCATCCGTAGCGGGATCATTGATTCCGGCAAATGGCTGTGTTAAGGTGCTGATGGTAAAACTGTTACGGCCCTGAAAAAAAAGAATAACATTTGATAAATAGCCAAGACCGTCTATGTAGGCATTGTTTGGGTGAATACCACCGGGAAAGTTGGCGGTAAAAAGGACATACAGATTTAGATGCACCGGCCTGTTTACATATTGTGCTGTTCTGTCAAACCCGGAAATATGCACATTTTTGCCGTTTTTTAAAGTGCTTTCCTCTTCAACATTTACCAGGGTAATAACGATACTGTCTTTAAGATTATCTGCACTTGTTGTCTCAAGCAACCCAATATTTTCAAGCACTACATCTTTTGCAATGTTTTTTATCTGAAAGTAAGCGGCAAGCTCATCACGTATGAGCAAAAGAACCTTGTCTATCATGACTATAATTTTAAACGCCCGGGAATCGGCGCATTAATTATTTATTTCGAACCTGTAAATCTTTTCTAAAGCAGGAAGAATATAAATATTAAATAATCGCTTATTTACATCTCTCCACCCTGAATAGCCATTACCGGAGCAGGAGGGGCAATTCTGGTTTTCCCCCCAGCATATATTGCAGCTTCCAAGGGCACCCGATAATGAATTATTCAATTTGATAAGCTGATACTGACGGCTAAGTACTTCAGTCCTGTCAGTTTTCATTTGCTTCTGCCGGTCTTTCAATAATGATACTTGCTCCAGCAATTTCTTATTCTGAATTCTCAGGCGTCTTATGGTCTCTTTTGAAATGTCGTTTTGTTTGTGCTTTCTATAGCTACTACTGATTTCCTGCTTAAGAAATAGTCTGAATCCAGGATCATCAATCTCGACGTGGCTTAATATAGCCCGCAGAGTTGCAGCCCGATTTTCATTGTCTTTTTTGACATCTCTCATTTAAAATGCGTTAAGTAAACAAACTTCTCAATCAACTGTCTAAAAATGACATCGATATTTCATCAATATGTAGTCAGGTAATAATTTCAAATCTAAACCGAGTGAAATGGGAAGTCAATCCTCATTTGTAGTGAATTTCCTGTAGTAAATTCCCTGTAGTGAATTTCCGCAGTTTTAATTTCGGCGATAAGTAGAAACCATTAAGATGTCCTCATTTCTAAGTATTTTGTTTCCGGGAAAAATTTTATTACGTCTTATTATCATAAATTAGTTATGGTAAAATCATCAACATCCCCATAAGTTTCTTCAGGCGCTGAATTAGGTAAGCATGTACTTAACCGGTAAATTGATTACCATGGGATACGATAAATCAATTTTGCTTGAACAGATTAATATTGCCATAAAAAAAAATTGGTATCAGAAAAACGGAAATAATACAAATCTCCCTGTTGATGGTAAATCAACAAATAAAAATAATTGCCTGACTGTTAAAAACTATTTTATTTCTTCTGAGAATACTGCCTCCATTGAAAGACTTGAACAGAGAATAATGTGCCTGGAGGACCAGAATGACCAACTTCTGCAGTATATAAATCTCATGGTTGAAAAACTTCCGGATCTGATATTACATATTATTCATTCTGACCGGGAAACCCAAGATGAATTTGATCATCATGACAGTTTGCTTCAGCCGAAGGAGGATTTGACTAATTCAAATTGTTGTCAAGTGGGGAATGACCCATGTCCTACAAGAAGAGAACGGGACATACTTGAACTTTTGGTAAAAGGTCTTTGTGCTAAAGAAATTGCTCACAAGCTTTTTATCAGTGAAACAACAGTAATTACCCATAAAAGAAATCTGAAAGAAAAATTTCACGCCAGAAACAGTGTTGAGCTTATTTCAAAAGTTCAACATTTTCTATTAAGGGAAAATGATAAAAAATAATTGCTCAAAAATCAATAGTCCCTTGATTTTTTTTCACAACTGAAGCTGTTGGACAAAAATGACATCGCTCTACCATCGTTTTGATATATCATCCTCTTTATAATTATTCTCTTTAATTTTAATTATATTAGTCATATTAATTTTTTGGCGGGCCAAATTATTGCTTTGAAAAAACAATTACTACTTTCTTTACTGGTTATCTCGCTGTATACTTCAGCACAGCAGGTAAATTTTATTAAATATACTGTGTACGATGGCCTTGTTTCAAATCCGGTTCGCTGTATTTTCCAGGATAGTAAAGGTTTTATATGGATAGGAACCTTTGAAGGGTTGAGCCGCTATGATGGGTATAAATTCACGAATTATACAACAGCAAATGGACTATCCCACAACTTTGTCAATTTTATTATGGAAACGAATGGCAAATTACTGATCGCAGAAAATAATGGGGCCATTGATGTAATAAAAAATAGTACCCTTCAAAAAGGACTAATAGCGGCTAGCGCAGTTAATTTCATTATGCCGTCTGATGGTCGTTTGCTTATAACAACAGACTTAAATGGTTTTTATGAATACAAAAATGATACGATTTTTTTACCTGGACAGGAAAAAACCAACAGCCCACTGGGGCATCTAATACCCCTTAATGATTCGCTTTTACTAAGCGACGGGGTGGATAATAATCTGTTCCTCTACAAAAAGGATCTTACTATCTATTCATCGTTGAGAAATTTACATGCCAATTTCCATGCTCTTTTCAGGGACTCAAAAAACAGAATATGGGCTTGCACTTCCGGCGGATTAAAACTGCTGAAAATTATTCCGGAGAAAAAACATCTTTCAATCGCTCCGCTACCACCTAAATTTAATTTCTTTCCCTTAACAAATGCACAGGTCATTTCAATGGTCGAAGAAAAAGATGGAAGTTTTTGGATCGGTACGATGAAGGGCCTGGTACGACTATTCCCCAATGGAAGCTTCCAGGTTTATAATGAAAAGGACGGTCTTCCATCAGCCATTATCTACACCCTCTATCATGACAAAGAGAATAATCTCTGGATCGGCACAGCGCTTGGACTTGCCAAATGGGTAGCTAAAAACAATGTTGTTTTCTACAATACCGAAAACAAAGATTTTAAAAATGATGTAAGTTCTATCTCACTATCAGAAACCAAGAATATTATTCTGAGGACAGGCCATGGCTTACAATCTCTTGATGTTTATACTAAAGAATTTAAAAACATAACTGCAGCAGCTAATACCAATTATGTTCCAATTTCCGGTACTTCTCCCATGTTGGTATATTACACGGGTACGATAGGGATGCTTGACAGTGCCAGAAATAAAATCATTCCAGTCGAAAAATTGGATAGCGCCTTACAAGGAGTCATTTCTTCAGCCAAACATTCGAACGGTACGATATTCATGGGCACATTCGACGGTTTATTTGCAATAAAAAGATCAAGGATAAAAAAAATCTTACCCGATCGCATAACCGGCATGGTTCTTGGCAGGGACGGCAAGATTTGGGCAGGTACATGGGGAAGTGGGATCTTTCGCATAGCCATTCAAAATAATGCTGAACCTGTGTACGATATTGTTGATGTTACATCAACGATCGGCAACAAACAAATAAGAGGCCTGTTTGAGGATAGTAAACATAATATTTGGGTAGGCACCAGGTATAACGGCGCATTTTGCGTCACCCCTGTTTCGAATGGCAAATTTGATATCCGGCATTTCAATCGTCAGTCAGGGCTCATGTCAGACTGGGTAAATAGTTTTGCAGAAACAACCACCGGGGATATGTGGGTAGGCACTTATCTCGGCCTTGATAAACTTGTAAAAGAAAGTGACGGCTATCGTATTTTTAACTTCAGCAAGGCCGTTAACTTCTTTGCAGAAATAAGAAATATAGTTTCAACAGGAGATAATGATTGGGTATGTGTTGCAAACACAGGTATCGCATATTTTAAAGATGAAAATATACATCAAACCGCTCCGTTGCAAGCAAACATACTTTCAACTACACTTGGCTTACTGGAAGACCGACTTACTATTCTTTCCCCGAAGGATAGGATTTCACTAAAACCGCACCAAAATACTGCCAGGTTTGTATTTAGTGCTCTTGGCTATTACAACGAAAAACAAATAATGTATCGCTACCGGCTGACAGGCGCTGGTGATACTACCTGGAGCAAGCCGGAAAATATTCATGAGGCCTCGTATGCAAGCTTAACTCCGGGTCACTATACTTTTGAAGTAAAGACCATTGGCTGGAACGGAGAAGATGGCATACCTGCAACCTTTTCCTTTTTTATCACCACCCCGTTTTGGAAACAGTGGTGGTTTATCGGTTCAGGCATCCTTGCTATCGCAATATTCTTTTATGCATTGTATCGATATCGTATTCAGCAATTATTAAGATTGCAAACAGTACGTAATAATATTGCTGCCAATCTGCACGATGATATTGGCTCTTCACTTACTAATATCAGCATACTGTCAGAACTCAGCTATAAAAATATTTCGCAGCCGGAAAAAGCACAGCCATTCTTAAAAAGAATTTCAGAAGAAGTACAGGCATCAAACCAGGCCATGGATGATATCATCTGGAGCGTGAATAGCCGTAATGACTCTCTGCAGGAAACAATTGCCCGTATGAGACGCTATGCAGCAGAATTATTTGACAATAGTGAAACAAATTGTCATTTGCAATTAGATGAAAATGCCGGTAATAAAAAATTAAGCATGGAGCAGCGGAAGGATGTTTACCTGATTTATAAAGAAGTGTTGACCAATATCCATAAACATGCCCATGCGAATAATGTGTGGATAGAGGTTGCACAAAACCAAAATCATTTACTCATACAAATAAATGATGACGGCAAAGGATTTAATACAAACTCCGTAACGCATAGAAATGGTTTGAAGAACCTGAGATCAAGAGTAGAAAAATGGAACGGAACAATTCAAATTCGTTCCGAAGAAAATAAAGGAGTTGATATTGAAATAAAAATAGCGCTTAAGGATTGATACAGGAAAAGTGCGCCTACCCAAATGGATGGGCCAAGATATTTTTAACAACTGTAATTTTACTTATACATGGCTATCAGGATCGCAATATTTGAAGACAACGACGCATTGCGTGAATCATTGGTATATCTTTTGAAAAATTCAGACGGGTATGAGGTGATTGGGGATTACAATAATTGCCTGGAAGCCGCAACCATTGTCCGGGTTTACACGCCCGATGTGGTGCTGATGGATATTGACTTGCCCCAACAAAACGGCATTCAGGGTGTAAGGGCTATAAAGGAGGCAAGACCACAAACCTCGGTCATCATGTACACTGTATTTGAAGATGACGAAAAATTATTTCAGTGTCTTTGTGCCGGTGCCAATGGTTACTTGCTGAAAAAAACTTCACCCTCACATTTATTTGAAGCTATTCAACAGGTAGCGGAAGGCGGAGCGCCTATGAGTCCATCTATTGCAAGAAAAGTGCTCAACAGTTTTCAGCATGGTAAAAGCAATCAATATAGTTTATCTGCAAGAGAAGTGGAAGTATTGCAACTACTCATTAAAGGCTACAGCGCAAAGATGATCGCTGCCGAGCTTTCCATTTCGTTTGACACTGCCCGATTTCATTTGAAAAACATTTATAGCAAACTCCATGTCAACTGCGGCAAAGAAGCAATTGCCAAAGCGCTGAGTGAACATATTGTTTAAAAGCCCCCTGACCCCCGAAAGGGGGGACTTAGGATTAAAATTTCTTATTTTTTTCATTCCTTCACCAGCAAAAAATTAAGTTTCCTTTAAGTAAAGATTTAAAATACTTCTTTATAAAGAGCTTTAAAGCAAAGAGGAAATAATGTGTCTAAGTTCCCCCTTCGGGGGAGAGGGGGCTACTCAAACAGGTAGTTGTTTTCATTTATTATTCATTCCAACTTTAATTCCGCATTTACTGCATTTAAAAAACTATATCCTTTAAGACCAGGTTCAGTTCTGTTATCACATTCCTCCAAAGGAGTTCCTCTGGAACAAAAACTACGTTTATGAGAAAATTATTTCTTTTGCTTTTCATTGGCAGCAGTCTTTGTCCTGATGCCCAAAAACAAAAACATTCGACCATAATCCCCGGTCAGTATATCGTAGTACTGAAAGAATCATTTGCTATGCCGGTTGTAAAAACAGGATTGAACACCAACCGCAAAGCAAATGCACCTAATAAGGAATTAAGAAATCAAAATGTAGATAAGCTAAAAAAATTCCAGGCAAGGCTAAAGTTAAATGCATCAGGAATTCTTTATAATTATACGAATGCCATCGTCGGTTTTGCCACAAAACTTTCAGAAGCTGAAGTAAACTCGTTGCAAAAAGATCCTGCAGTGGCAGGAATTTACCAGGATCATAAGATACAATTGAGCTACACCATTAAATCAGAAACAAACACATCCCCCATTACCCAGGTTGAAGATTGTGCAGTTGCAACCGCTGGTGGTCATGTGGATGGCTCTTCAAAGTTTACCTGGATATGGATCCTGGATACAGGCTTAGATACAGATCATCCCGATCTGAATGTGCAGGCTCATGCCCCTTATGCAGTGTCTTTTGTTGGTAGTCCCTTTGAAGATATAAATGGACATGGCACTCATGTGGCAGGCATTGCTGCAGCAAAAGATAATGGAGAGGGTGTAGTAGGTGTTTCCGCAGGGGCCAAAGTAGTTCCGGTAAAAGTTTTGGATGACAATGGTCAGGGAGAAATCTCCGGGATGATAGCAGGACTTGATCATGTAGCGCAATATTCAATTCCGGGTGATGTAGTGAATATTAGCCTGGGATGGGTAGTATTTAATTGTTCTGCATCCGGGCCTTCAGTTTTTGACGCTGTGGCGAACCTGGCCGATGCAGGTGTATGGGTATGTATAGCTGCCGGAAATAATAGTGATAATGCAGAACTAATGTTACCCGGATGTATCAACTATAAAAGAGTTCTTACAGTTGCTGCCCTTGGTTGTGGAAATACTTGTGCTGCTTTTTCGAACCTCGGTAATAATGTTGATTGGTTTGCGGTAGGCGAAGATGTTTACTCCACTTCATTAAATGGTGGATATGCTACTCTTTCCGGTACATCCATGGCCACACCGGTTGTTGCCGGTATTGTCCATTCCCGGGGACAGGCGCCGATAAGAGGACCTGAAATTATTTGCAGCATACCCGGGTTATTAAGCATTACAAAAAACCTGGCTATAAGACAATGATACCGTTTCAATTCAGAATTATGAATTAAACCTTCGGTTATGAAAAAAGTTTTACTCTCTTTTTGTTTGGTATTGGCCGCTGCATCAGCCATGGCACAAGCGGGAAGTCTTGATAATAGTTTTGGAACAAATGGCAGAGTAAATATTGGCTTAGGAGTTTATGATGATTTTGCCAACGCCGTGGCTGTGCAAGCAGATGGCAAAATCGTAGTGGCGGGTTTTAGCCGGATCACCGAGTTAAACAACGGTAACAGGCACGACTTTTCGGTAGCACGACTCAATGCCGATGGCACATTAGATAATACATTCGACGGCGATGGTAAAGTAATAATTACTGTCGGCGATTTTGGCGGATTTGCCTATGCAGTAAAAATTCAAAACGACGGGAAAATATTAGTAGCGGGCAGCTCAATCAACGCTGATGGTTTTCAGGACTATACAGTTGTACGGTTAAATGCTGATGGTAGTCTTGATAATAATTTTGATGGCGACGGTAGGGTTTATTTATCCATAGGTTTGGGTGATGATATATGCTTTGCCATGGCTTTGCAACCAGACGATAAAATTGTATTGGCGGGACAAACTGATATCGACTTCAGTGACATCGGATTTTCTGTAGTACGATTAAATAGCAACGGTACTCCTGATGTCACTTTTGATGCAGATGGAAAAAAATTCATACCTGTCAATGGCACCACCTTTGATGCGGTTTCTTCTGTGGCTATACAGCCAGATGGCAATATTGTATTAGCCGGAACAGGTAGAACCAGTAATCCAACCACAAGACATTTTTCAGTTGTAAGGTTGACAACTACCGGAGACTATGACCCGGGTTTCGATACTGATGGTGAAACCGTTTTAATAACAACCAATTCCAGCTTCTGCAGGGCAATGGTATTACAGCCTGATGGAAAAATTCTGCTAGCAGGCAACTCAGGAGAAAACGGCGGTTATCAGGTTGTCAGATTAAATAGCGCTGGGACTCTCGATAATAGTTTTGATACTGATGGCAGGTTGTTTGTAGCAGTTGGTGCAGGATCCGATGTTTATTCAATGGCGCTTCAGACGGATGGAAAGATAGTCGTAGCTGGTCAAAGTGGTGACGGAAGCGTTGCTGGTTTTTCGGCGATACGTCTCAATACAAATGGTACGCTTGATCCTTGTTTTGATGAGGATGGCAAGGTCATACTTCCCTCTGCTGTTGGAGGCTCTTTAACTGAACGAAACCGTGCTATGGCGCTGCGGTCAGATGGTAAAATTGTCCTAGCGGGTGTTAATGGAAATGTGAATTCATTTCCAACAAATCCTGCGATTGATTTTATTGTTATGCGGCTTAATGGTGGAGGGTCAGGTACCGGCCAGGATCTTGATGGTGATGGATATAGTTCTTGTGTTGACTGCGATGATAATAATCCGAACATAAACCCCGGTGCGACCGAGACATGCAATGGAATTGATGACAATTGCAATGGACAGGTAGATGAAGGACTAACCTCAACTTTTTATCGTGATGCCGATGGAGATGGTTTTGGAAGCCCGGTTAACACAATACAGGCATGCACAGTCCCTGCAGGATATGTTACAGACAATACCGATTGTGATGACACAAAGTTTCTTTATCTGGATAGTGATGGTGATGGATATGGCACCGGCTCACCGATTGCCTGTGGTGCCGATAACAATACCGATTGTAATGATGCAGACATAAACATACATGCAACTGTAACCTATTATCGTGATGCAGACGGAGATGGCTTTGGCGATGCCAATGCAACTACTTCCGTTTGTCAACCTGCTCCACCATCAGGATATGTATCGAACAGTTTGGATTGTGATGACACTAAATTATTCTATGTTGACAGCGATGGTGATGGTTATGGCGCAGGAGCAGCTATTCCATGCGGTGTTGCAACTAACACGGATTGTAATGACAATAATCCTGCTGTAAATCCTGGAGTTTTGTTTGATATCTGCAATGACATAGATGATGACTGCGATGGTTTAACAGACGAAGATGTCCCCAAAATCACTATTTACGTTGATAGCGATAATGATACCTGGGGAGATGTTTCGCAGTCAATGCAAAGCTGCATAATCCCGCCCGGATATTCAGATCGGGCCGGCGATTGCGCTGATAACAATCCAAATATTCATCCGACTGCTCCTGATATCTGTAACGGCGTTGACGATGACTGTGACGGTATGATTGATGAGAATGTGATACTCTCTTTTTATGTCGATAATGATGGAGACGGGTTTGGGGTTATATCGAACCAGGTACAAGCTTGTACTGCCCCACCCGGGTATACCGACCAGGCCGGAGACTGCAATGATAACGATCCAAATATTAATCCGGATGCCTCCGAAATATGCAATGGAATTGATGACAACTGTAACGGAGAAGTTGATGAAGGAACTCTCACTCGCTTCTATAGGGATAATGACCAGGATGGTTATGGAAATGGCAGCGCATCCTTATTGGCATGCTCGCCGCCTGCAGGCTATGTCGATAATTCGGAGGATTGTGATGATTTTGATTTCAATATTAAACCGGGAACAACTGAAATATGCAACGAAAAAGATGATGACTGTGACGGCCAGGTTGATGAAGATATTACTATCCCGACATGGTACCAGGATGAAGATGGAGATGGCTATGGCAATCCTAATTCATCATTACAATCGTGTATACAGCCTCAAGGATATGTAAACAATAATTCCGACTGCGATGACAGCAATGATACCATTTATCCCAATGCTCCTGAATTTTGTAATGGAATAGATGAAAACTGCAATGGAATTACCGACGACAATGCTGTGTTGATAACTTGGTATCGGGATGCGGATAATGATAGCTGGGGAGACCCTAACCAGACAGTGCAAGCTTGTGTCCCACCGGCAGGTTATATCAGGGAAACATTTGATTGCGATGATACAAATCCAAATATTAATCCTTCGGCTACAGAAATTGACAATAACCTGGATGATGACTGTGATGGGCAAATCGATGAAGATATATTAATCACTTTTTCCAGGGATGCCGATGATGATGGATTTGGTGATGCGGCAAATTCAACACAGGCAAACACGCAACCTGACGGTTATGTAGCAAACAATACTGACTGCAACGATAACAATGCCGCCATAAATCCAGATGCAGCTGAAGTTTGTGATGGCGTGGATAATAATTGCAATGGCCAGGTTGACGAAGGCGTAAAACTTACGTTCTTCCGTGATGCAGATACAGATGGTTTTGGTGATCCAACTAACACAACACAGGCATGCAGCGTTCCAACCGGCTATGTAACCAACAGCGCCGACTGCAACGATAACAATGCCGCCATAAATCCAGATGCAGATGAAGTTTGTGATGGCGTGGATGATAATTGCAATGGCCAGGTTGACGAAGGCGTAGAACTCATGTTCTTCCGTGATGCAGATGCAGATGGTTTTGGTGATCCAAATAACACAACCCAGGCATGCAGCGTTCCAACCGGCTATGTAACCAACAACACTGATTGCAACGAAAACAATGCCGCCATAAACCCAGATGCAGCTGAAGTTTGTGATGGAGTGGATAATAATTGCAACGGCCAGGTTGACGAAGGCGTAAACCTTACCTTCTATCGCGATTTTGATGGTGATGGTTTTGGTGATCCAAATAACACAACACAGGCGTGCACTGCTCCAGCCGGTTATGTAACCAACAACACAGATTGCAACGATAACAACGCTGCCATAAATCCAGATGCAGCTGAAGTTTGTGATGGCGTGGATAATAATTGCAATGGCCAGGTTGACGAAGGCGTAAACCTCACGTTCTTCCGTGATGCAGATGCAGATGGTTTTGGTGATCCAAATAACACAACACAGGCATGCAGCGTTCCAGCCGGCTATGTAACCAACAATTCAGATTGTGACGATGGCAATGCATCTATCAACCCAAACACCGTCTGGTATCTTGATGCAGATAACGACAATTATCATATAGGAAGTGGTATAACTGAGTGCATCAGTCCGGGACCAGGTTATAAAATTTCCGGACTTATAGCCGGCGGCGATTGCAATGATGGCAATTCCACTATCAACCCGGGTGCAACTGAAGCATGCGGAAATAATCTTGACGACAATTGCAATGATCAAATAAACGAAGGCTGCCCTACTACACCCACGGTAAGCATTAATGATGTGACAGTCTATGAATCACAGGGACAGGCCATACTCACTGTTAGCCTTTCTGGTCCATCAGCTACTCCAATAAAGTTCAACTACAAGACAATTGATGGAACTGCTATTAAAGCAAAAGACTATAAAAATAGTAATGGGAATATCACAATTCCTGCAGGCAACTTATCAGCTCAAATAACCATTGCGATAATACAAGATAATATCAGCGAAGGAGAAGAATTTTTTGATGTTAGGATATCGCTTCCAAAAGTGACGGGGCAAATTCAACCCGCGGTTATTGGAGATGATCTTGGAGAAGTAACTATTCTTGATGCTGTGGCTCCTACCCTTACTAAGACAGCGCCAAGAAACATTAACAATAATAATTTAACTAAACCTGAATCTGAAAATCTTAAGATCAGTGTTATGCCTAATCCAAGCGAAACTGATTTTATACTAAACATTGCATCCGGCAATTCTGATCCCTGTTATATCAGCGTCTTTGACATAAACGGTCGCCTGGTAAAAAGAATCAAAAGTCGTTCAGCGAACATACGATTTGGAAGGGACCTGTCATCCGGAGTTTACATAATTGAAGTTGAACAAAAGAGAAATAAAAAAACATTGAAAGCTGTAAAACTTTAGCAATACTAATTATGAAGCGTGAATCAAACCAATTATTGAATACGAAATTAGTTTTTGATCAATTATCTTTAATTGCACTCGTAGCATTACTTAGCTGCGGCAACAGCAATACAGAAACTAAAGCAACCGGGGAACCAATTTCCGGAAATGCGTCCCCATCATCAGGCAACAGTGAACAAGCCGGTGGAATAGTTGGTGAATGGGAACAACAATACGCTTGCTTTGATAAAAATGGCAATTACAAATTGGAATATGAAGAAAAAAAACCTTCCGGCACAAGGCCTGGATTTGATTGATTTCGTTTTAATGCAGATGGCTCACGTTTCAGAGATAAAGACGTAAAATTTAAAGGCGCTTATTCCATACAAGAGAAGAGTAGCACAAAAAAACTTGTGATCGGAGGGGGAGATAATCTTCGTTATACCATTATTGAGTTAACAGACAAAGAATTGATACTTGGTTCAGACGGGGCTTTTATTGTTTCTAAAAGAATAAAATAAAAATTACTCATACTAAAACTTACAATATGAGATCCACATCTATGATCATTTTGGCGGTAACCGTGTTCTCTCTCACAAATTGCGGAGATAATAACGCTGCAACAAATGAAAAACAATCTGCAAAAAATACAACGACTGAAAGCAAAGAAGCACAAACAACGTCTTCCACTTCAACGGGTAACGATGTAGACGGCACCTGGAAATTACGCCTCGAAGTTTTCGATGATAACGGTAACCGTGTTCCTGATGAAGAAGAAATGAAAAAAGGATATGCCAATAACTATATGCTTCAGCTCAATACCGACGGCACCTGCCGCATGCAGCAAATGTTTACTGGCCGCTACGAGAGAATAACTGAGAACGGCAGAGACATGCTAAAAGTTTACAGGAAAAGAATTGAGAATGAAGAGGACAAAGACCCGTTGCCTGATATATACCAGATTACATCAGTTAAAAAGGACGAGCTCGTCTTACAGATCATCCTGGCAGGCGAACCTTCATCCTTTTGGTTCTTTAAACGGATAAACTAATCGAAACTTCGTCTTAAACTCATCTACATGAAAATGTCTATTCTTTTCCTCCTGGTCTTTTTTTATGACGAGCTGTGGCAACAACAATTCACCGGGAGAAAAACAGCAAGCAAATAATCCTTCATCTGAAAAAAAAGCGGAGCCAGCCACTAACTCATCTGCTCAGGGCGATGGTATTGTTGGAGAATGGGAAATGGTGGGTCCTGTTATTGATATAAATGACTATCTACAGATAGATGAAGTTGAAAGAAAGAATCTTAAACAAACTATGAAAGAATACATAAAACTAAACAGTAATGGCAGCGGTGTTTTTAAAGTAGCCAGGCTTGAAGGGCGCTATGAAGCTAAAGCCAAAGAAAGCAATGGGAAAAAATACCTCACCTGGTACGACAGTGCAAATGACCCGCATCGGGTGGGAACAATTATTTCTGTAACACAGGATGAATTGCATATCAAGGAAACCGGAGGTTCCGGATTATTTATTTGGAAAAGGTTATAAAAAAAACTGCTGCAGGAAGAAATTGGTTGAAAAAGTATCTTGAAAACAAAAACTATGGTGATACGGGTTCCCTCCCTGCGTGACGCAGTCAGTCAGGGAATCTCGTACGGGCTACAAAGCCTTTGCAGCGAAGCGGCAAAGGCATTTTTTTTGAGGACCGTTGCGAATGTAATTCGCATAAGCGGATCAAGAAAAATGCCTGGCACCGCCAACGGCGGGGCAAAGGCTTTGGGTAAATCAATGCGAAAGGGGATCATTGTAAATAATCTCGTACGGGCTACAAAAACTTCACTAAACCTGGTGAGGCTTTAGTTGAATGGATGTAGTTTATGCTTTAATGAGCAATAACAAAAATTGATTTTATGTCAGCTTCTCTGCTGATATCGCTGATCGTATCGAAAGACGTCAACTAGGTTATGAAAGAACGACTGCTCCTTACCGTCCTTTTACAGTTAATCAATTCGACTGCCATAATGCTAATGATAGAATAAAACTTACAATTTGAGCCGCACGCCTGCCT
>Ga0137431_1000247_pt1 | contig 22898 bp, 17 predicted proteins | sample EasRivERMZT800_2_FD_104646 | JGI IMG/M metagenome (GOLD analysis project Ga0137431, IMG submission 104646) | Soil microbial communities from meander-bound floodplain in the East River, Colorado, USA - East River MetaG ERMZT800_2 | ecosystem: Environmental > Terrestrial > Soil > Floodplain ... | reverse complement strand
TGCTAAAGTAAAAAAAGTATTGCTGGCAAAATACAATCTTGGTTTGCATGAATGGAAGCCGATCAATACTAATAACCTGGTTGATGATCTTAATGCCAAAACAAATAATATCCGTTATGAGGTGGCAAAACTATCATTGACCGTGCTTTCCCAAAGTAGCGCAACGGCGGCTGGTTCAGCTTATACAGATATCCCTGTTCTCCCGGCTGCAAAGAAAAGGATGGCTTATGTTGGAATTGGGATAACTGAACTGAATGAGTTTGGCAAGAGATTAAAGGAAGACTATAATGCTGATGTGCTTCTTTTTTCGTTTAAAGACAGTGAAACCGTAGCAAACAGTATTATAGAAGCTGTGGGGAATGATAAATACGATGCAGTGATTGTCGGTATTCATAATTTCAACAACCGTCCTGCCAATAATTATGCAATCAGTTCCTCAGCCATCAATCTCTGGAAAAAATTAAACAACGCCAAAACGGCCAGTTTTATTTTTGGAAATGTACTGGCAACGGAAAACTTTTGCGACGCCTACACGCTTGTCGCTTGTTACCAGGATGATGATATAACACAGCAGGGTGCTGCCGATCTGCTGGAAGGAAGAATTGTATCGATGGGAAGGCTGCCCGTTTCGTTCTGCCAATACAAAATTGGTGATGGTATCGTTCATGGGGGTGTAAAACCAATGAAAGCGGCTATTTCAAGGGATAAGTTAAGCGCTATCGATTCCATAGTTTACGATGGGATAGCTAAAAGAGCGTTTCCGGGCTGCGTTGTGCTTGCATTGCATAATGGTAAGATCATTTATGATAAAGCCTTTGGCAATTACGAATTCGGGCCTTCACCTTCGGTGTCGGTAGAAAGTATATATGACCTGGCCTCCGTTACCAAAACTTCCGCCACTACGATGGCCGTTATGAAGCTGTATGAAGAAGGAAAGCTGGATCTGAAAAAAAGACTCGGCAACTACCTGCCTGTAGTGAGGGGAACGGATAAAGCTTCTTTGCAAATTGAAGATATACTCCTGCACCAGGCCGGGCTTGTCCCCTTTATTCCTTTTTATAGGGAGACAATTGATACAGCAACCGGCATTCCCAATCCTGCCATCTACAGTGATAAGCCAAGACCAGGATTTACCATACGGGTAGCGGAGAATTTGTACCTGCGCAACGACTGGGAGGACACAATCATGAGCCGCATACTGAAAAGCCCGGTAACCGCGTCCAATAAATACGTGTACAGCGATAACGATTTTATTTTCCTGGGAAAGATTGTGGAAGAAATAACAGGCATGCCATTAAATGAATATGTGGAAAAAACTTTTTATCGGAAGATGGGTATGCGTACCACAGGATTTAAACCAAGGGCAGAGTTTGCATTGAGTAAGATTGTACCCACAGAAGTGGAACCACATTTTCGAAAGCAACTGATCCGAGGCGATGTGCATGATGAAGGAGCGTCGTTATTTGGAGGTGTGGCCGGTCATGCAGGATTGTTTTCTGATGCGTATGACCTGGCAATGTTGTACCAGATGCTGCTGAATGGCGGTGTATTTAACGGGGAACGATATCTGAAGCCTGAAACAATAAAATTTTTTACTTCTTATCAATCAGCTATCAGCCGCCGGGGATTAGGATTTGACAAACCTGAAAAGGATAATGCCACCTGGCCTGAGCCATATCCTTCGTCAAGTGCATCGCCACAAACTTTTGGCCATACCGGCTTCACCGGCACCTGCGTATGGGTGGATCCACAGTACAATCTTGTCTACATCTTTCTCTCAAATCGGGTGCATCCCACAAGAGATAATCCAAGATTTGGACAAATGAATATCAGACCGAAAATACAGGAGGTGATTTATAGTGCAATAAAGTAGAGGTTAGCCACAGATTCGAAGTGGAATTGGTTTCTATTCTTATATCTCACAGTCGGCGTATTCCATCTCTGTGTCTGGTCGATTCGTATTCTGTTATCAGTAACAATGAAAAGTCCTTTGCAGCAATTGATTCAAAGTACTATCATTTGCCAGCCCCATATTTCAAGGATAATACTTTCCACTAAATTCATCACTTCCAAAAACTAATTCCCCTTTTGCGGCGGTCTTTGTTCTCTTGGAGGTCTTTGATTTGGCGGTCGCTGCTGTTGTTTAGGTTGGTTGCCGCCCTGTTTGTTTTGGTTCTGGGGTGGCCTTTGCTGTTGTTTATTTCCCTGCTGCTGATTCCCTGGCCGTTTATTGCCTGTTGCCTGTTGCCTGGTATCTGCCTGTTGCTTTTGTATTTGCTTCGGCCCTTTCGGTTGTTGCTGCTGACTTTTTTTCTTGTCCGCCTTATCCAAAGTTTTCAAACTTATTTGCCCTACCAGGTCTGCATACTCAGGTTCTATTTCCTTTGGTTTTGAAGTAACCACTTCTACCGGTTCCAGCTCTTCAGGAAAAACACCCTGTTGATTAAGTGACTTGATCTTTACTGCTCTTTCAATGGTCAATGGATATTGCTTATTGCTTTCAGGCAACGTATACCACATCAGGTTTTTGAAAATATCTTTTTTGATGAGCAATGCGTTTCCCTTAGCCACTTTTAATATATCACAATTCTCAGGAAAATGCTGCAAAGCATCTAAGTAAGTATCCAATTCATAATTAAGACAACACTTCAACCGTCCACATTGGCCACTTAGCTTGGTTTGATTGATAGAAAGGTTCTGGTAACGCGCAGCAGCTGTATTTACCGATTTAAAATCTGTGAGCCACGAACTGCAGCAAAGTTCACGGCCGCAACTGCCAATGCCACCTACCTTACCTGCTTCCTGCCGGGCACCTATCTGGCGCATTTCCACCTTTACTTTAAACTCCGATGCATACACTTTAATCAGTTCCCTGAAATCAACACGGCCATCGGCAATGTAAAAGAAGGTAGCTTTTCTGCCATCGGCCTGCATTTCGACCTGGCTTATCTTCATATCCAGCTTCAACTGCCTTGCAATAGCACGGCTGCGGATCACAGCTTCCGGTTCACGGGCTTTATTTTGGACCATAATATCCATGTCCCTGTCGGTGGCCAGTCGCAATACTTTCTTCATCTCGGGGTTGTCTTCCCTTGCTCCTCTCTTCTTCATCTGCAACCGTACAATTTCCCCGGTAAGTGATACCTCTCCAACGTCAAAACCACTGATACCTTCTACGGCTATCATATCTCCTTTCTCGAGCGGCTGAACAATAGGATTTCGGAAAAAATCTTTTCGGGTTCCTTTATTAAAACTTACTTCTATCACTTTGCAGTTGCTGTCCAAATCTGCAATAGGCAGGTTGTGCAGCCAATCGTAGGTATTCATGCGGTTACATCCGCCGGTACTGCACCCGCCGTTGCTCTTACATCCTGCCGGTTTTCCATTTGTAGCGACACCGCAATTACTGCAACCCATGATAAAAATCAGCTTTTAATGCCACTCACTGGTAGGCATGATTAGAATTCTAAACGAAGGAAGGTGATTGTCGACCGAGGCTGCAGAATTACTATTACGCTTTCGATCCGCCACTTGCGGACTCCAATGCATGGTTATACGACTGAGCAATACATGCCAGAATCCGACCTGTAATTGAAAGTTATATTTTGCAAAAAGTCTTGAAGCATAATTATATGTAATTTCTAAGCGAGGCGGCCCGGTCGTCACCAATCAGTCTCCTCTTCACCATTCCTCAATCCGTCAAAAATACAATTTTGTCCTGAATGATATGGTATAGTTTAATGGTTAGGGCATGAAAGAGTATTTTGGCATTGGCATTTCTTTCAATATAATAGGACGCCCTGTCAAGCTCCTCGATAATCGCCTGCTGCTGCTCTATGCCTGCTATTTTGTTTAATCTTTGAGCAAAATCCCTTTCGTTGTCTGCGATGGAAAAGGAGAATTGCGAAGGCCCGGGCACTGATTCCTTTCCACCAATCGGGGAAAACTGGGATGGAGCCAGCCGAAGCCGGATCGACTGCTCCAGCAAATGATTGAAATAACGTAAGAATTGCTTTTGTTTTTCCCTTCCCAGCTTGCTGATCTCTTCCACCCATTTTGTTTGGGCAATTGGCCCTGTTTTCATAATTGCATTCAGCCAGTCCCGCAGCAAGCTTTGCCAGTCTTCATCCGCATGTTGAATAAGTTGGAGCGCCTCCCGGTAATTGCCTTCGCATACACTGGCTGTTTGCCTTGCCAACTTAGATTCCGTTTTATTTCTTTCTACCAATGCTTTTTCAACTGACGCCGTATCCAGTGCGGGAATCCGGATCGGCTGGCAACGGCTAACAATGGTGGGGAGTATCAGCGATTCATTTTCCGCTACCAGGACAAATAAGGTATTAGGCGGGGGCTCTTCAATAAGCTTTAGCAGTTTATTACCCTCATTGCCCAGGTATTCCGGAAGCCATAATATCAAAATTTTATACTCGCTTTCAAAACTTTTAAGGCTTAGCTTACGGATAATATCATTGCATTCATTCGCCGTTATATTGCCTTGCTTATTTTCGGCGCCAATGAACTGAAGCCAGTCATATACGTTGCCGTATGGATAATTTTTGATAAAATCCCTCCATTCTGAAATATAATCGGTGCTAATTGGTGGCGTTCCGGGTTTTTTGGTAACAACGGGATAGGAGAAATGAATATCGGGATGAATGAGCTGCTGGGCTTTTGTACATGCCGGGCAAACGCCGCAAGCATCTTCGGGTGAGTTGCTAGTGGTGCCCCTCAGCTCAACTCGGCGTGCCGGTGAGAGAGGATCGTCTCCGAATAATGAGGGTTCAGCCGGTTTATTCGCCGGTGACCATTGGCTGTTCACTTTTTCACAAACCACATATTGCGACAATGCAATTGAAAGTGGTAAAGCACCAACACCTTCTTTGCCAATAAAAAGTAATGCATGGCTGAGGCGATTGTGTTGCACCAATTCTGCCAGGTTATGTTTTACTCCCTGCTGACCTATGATGTCTTTGAATTGCATGCGAAGGCAAAGATAAGCGGCGCGCAAATTTTCATTCTTCCAATTAACAAAAAGGGCCGTAAATACGGCCCCCTGTTCAGAAAAAGATCGCTTATCAAAAGGCTTTTTTTGGCTCCTCCGGTATTTTCACATTTTCCGGATATAGCACTGCTTTTACTACTTTATCTAATGGAAGGAATTTTTGCGCCGCTTCCTGTAAATCTTTCACGGTAAGTGCATTCACTTTTTCTTCATAGTCCAAAATATTTTCAGGATTATCCCTGTTGATCCAACCCATAGAAAGGCTGTTCATCCAGTAATCATTGCTTTGCAAACCTACATGGTATTGTTTTTTCCATGTTTCTTTTACTTTATCCAGGTCTTTTTGCTCTACGCCTTTATCCTGGACAGTTTTGATAAGGGCCAACAGAGAATCTGTAAGCTTTGCGACATTTTCAGGGCCGCATGGAATATTGGCAGAAACCATATAATGCACATAAGGCCTTTTATGAATAGTTCCGGAAAGGCCGCCACCATAGATACCACTCATTTCTTCCCTGAGTTTTTCAATGACCTTTATGTTGATGGCTTCGAGCAGTGCTGCCAGTTTCAATTTGGCTTCACGGGTATCCTCCGCCTGCCCTTCAAACATCAGCGAAACAAAACTCTGCGATTCCTTTCCTTTTTGGATATTAATTGTTTTGGGGCCCTGTACTAACCTTACGCCATTGTCTTTATAGCTAATCTCTTTTTCTTTTGCCGGTAATGAGCCGAGATATTTTTCCAGCAATGGCTTTACCATCTCCTCATCTAATTTGCCGACGAATGTGAAATGCATACCATAAGCATTGTCATAAATCTGCTTATAAATCGCAAAACTTCTATCTAAGCTGATCTTATCATATTCTTCTGCAGTAGGCACGCCGTTGGCCCACGGATTATTATTATATGCAATTTTAGAAACGGTATCGCTGAAAAAGGTTTGCGGATCCTGTTTTAAAAACTGCAACGATGATTTTTGCTTGGTAATATAAGAATTAAAAAGTGCCTGATCTTTTCGGGGAGATGTAAAATACAGGTGTGTCATTTGCAGAAAAGTTTCAAAATCCTTCACACTGCTTCTTCCCTCAATTCCTTCCTCATGATCATTAAGATAAGGAAATACCGATACAGTTTTACCCGCAAGGTATTTGCGGATATCGGTTGGTGAAAGATCGCTGATGCCCATCTGCTGCACAAGGTTAGCTGAGTATTGCGCATTTTCTTTATCTGCGAGATCAAACTTTTGAAAACCTCCCCAGCGCCAACCATCCATTAGTATTTCATCGTTTTTAAAATTGGTTGGTTTAAGTGTTACGGTCACTCCATTGCTCAGTGTGATATCTGTCGTACCTAGTTTTTCATTTTTTGTTTCACTCACTATTTTACCGGGCTGCGGATCCTTTTCAATCAATTTCGTAGCGACTGCTTTTTCTTCATAAGCGACAACCGATTTCTTATTGGCGGCAACCAATGCAGCCAATACCCCCTGGCTGTCAGGAAGTTTGTCCTTTACTTTTGTGGGCGCCTGTATCAATGCAAAGGCGTTGTCGGTGCCGGGCATTTTCTTAGCAACAGCATTACTTCATTCAATGTAATGGTGGGTAATACCTGTTGTAAAAATTTATAGCGATGCTCTACACCGGGTATGGGCGAACCTTGCAGGTAGTTGATTACATACTGCCCAACTATTTGTCCTGATTCCGATTTGTCTTTTTCATTATAAGCTTTTTCAGCACTGTTCAGCAGGCTGGCTTTTACCCGATCAAGCTCAGTTTGCAAAAAACCAAATTTCCGTGCCCGGTTGGTTTCCGAAATCAACACATCTACAGCATCCTGCACCGTGCCTTGACCCACCATTGCAAAAGAAGCAAAAGTGCTATATCCTCTTATAAATTGGGAGAAAGATGTATTTGCAAATACAAACGGAGGGTTTTCTTTTTGTGTTAGTTCTGATAATCGCTGGGTGATCAATGAACTTACCACCCCCTCAACAATGTTTTCACGATAGGCTTCCCACGTTTTAATTTTTTTGGCAGGTTTTACATAATTATATATCTGTACAAATGTATTGGTTGCTTCATCATCCGTTACCACCATTGCTTCCGGCGCCGTTCTTTGTTTCATGGGAATGATTGCAGGACGTTCCGGGCTGTTAGCAGGGTTTTTAAACTTTCCAAAATGCGCTTTGATTTTTTTCTCAGCGTCTGCCGGATCGATATCCCCCACTACGATAACAGCCATAAGGTTGGGACGATACCAGCTAAAGTAAAAATTTTTGAGCGTTTCATATTTGAAATTTTTCAGTATTTCGTCTTTTCCTATCGGTAGACGTTCCGCATACTTTGAGCCATTCAGCAATTTTGGAAAATACTGGCGGCTCATCCGTTCCCATGATCCTTTACTCAACCTTGATTCTTCCAGCACCACGCCTCTTTCTTTTTCAATTTCACTTTTATCGAGAAGATTGTTGAAGGCCCAGTCTTCGAGCACCGTAAATCCTTTGTCAACAATACCCGAATCCTCAGTCGGCAAAGAGAGAATGTATACGGTTTCATCAAAACTAGTATAGGCATTCAGGTCAGCGCCAAAGTCAACACCGGTTTTTTGTAAAAAATCAACCAGCTCGTTCTTTGGAAAATTTTTTGAACCATTAAAACCCATGTGTTCCATAAAATGGGCAAGCCCCAGCTGGTTATCATTTTCCTGCACTGATCCCGCATTGACAGCCAGCCGTAATTCCAATTTCTTTTCAGGCTTTACATTCTTGCGGATGTAATAAGTAAGTCCGTTTGGCAACTTGCCAACTTTAACCGAGGGATCAACGGGCAAAGGATCAGTCAATTTGTATTGTGCAAACGACGAGATGTACAAAAGGCACAGCAACAAAAACCCGGACACTGATTTTACGTAGAATTTCATATTAATGTAAATTTTTAAGGAACATGAATTTAATTATTCAGAGCCTTATAAAAAATAAAACTTCCCGGGATGGCGGGAAGTTTTTGATAAATGGTCTGAATCAATCAATTTAAATATTTCAGCACCTCTTCACTCATCGGGCTTACTTTGTTATGAAACACAGCAACCAGGTTACCCTTTTCATCAACTAAGAATTTGGTAAAGTTCCAGATAACCGGGTCCTGGAGAAATCTTTTCCAAACAATATCTTTTGAGCTATCTGACGGTACATTCTTGGCAAGTTCTTTGGATTGATCTACAAGCCATTTAAATAAGGGATGGATATCATCACCTTTTACTGAAACCTTATCGGCCATCGGGAAGGTAACGCCATAATTTTTCTTGCAAAATTCTGCTATCTCTTCTTTGGTGCCTGGTTCCTGAGCGCCGAAATTATTAGCCGGAAAACCAACTACGACGAGTTTATCTTTATACTTTTCATATAATTTTTCAAGATCACTGTACTGGGGTGTATTACCGCATTTAGAAGCGGTATTCACGATCAATATTTTTTTGCCTTTGTATTGGCTGAAGTCAATTTCATTGCCAAGAAGACCGGGAACTTTGAAATCATAAATGGAACCATCCAGCATTGCGGCAAAAAGCAATCCTATTAATAACGTTTTCATGTTCTTAAATTGAAGAAGTAAATAATAATGTAAAGGTAAGCCGTATCCGGTCGCAAAATTCTGCATTTTTTTCAGTGGAGTTCATTATTGCTTTTCAAAACATCCCAGGTCGGGCTTGAGCCCCGCTGGCCTTAGAGCGCCGTCAAGATCAATGGTTATACTGGTATTAGTTCCTGCGTCGATGGCAGGCGAATTTTTTTTGGTCAAACGAAAATCGTAGTAGTTCTTTGAAACGTTGATACTGTCAAACTGCGGATCCTGGTTATTGATAATGCCTGCAGTTATAATGTCTTGCGGGGGTGTTTTTACTTTCCAAAGATTGTAGTCGAAGTTCACATAGTCGATGCTGCTTTTAATGACTATCACTTCATCTTCTAGCTCGCCACCCTCGCCCCAAAAGATGCAATTGCGAAACAGAGCGGTCAAAGTGGCGGTACTTGTTCCGTCTGTATTGCTGACCAGTAAAACAGGATCTTTGTGCTGGATAAAATTGTTGGAGTAGCTGGCGATCGTACAATGAGTGAAGGTATAATCGCCGCCCTTTACCAACGCCACATTCTTTCCGCAATTACTAACCAGGCAATTTGTTGCAGTGATGCTTGAGTTCAAAGCAATGATCCCTGCATCATATGAGTTGTCAATCACACATTCATTAAGCGTTAGTTTTGGATTGACATTGGGTGATGGATTTTCCATAGCGATCGACTGGTACGCATTCCTGATCACAGCATAGTTCAATACATTATCATGGCTGGAAGTCCTGAAATATATGCCCGGCCAGGATGCAGGAAAATCTTTATAGGGCTCATCCAACCTGTCTCCATTGAAGTATACCCTGTCTATTGTATCTTTTCCTCCGTTTACTTTTAACGTGCCATCAATAATTACAGGTGCATCTGCGTGCACATAAATGCGGCAACCTTTTTCAATAGCCAGTGTTTGATTATGGGCTACATAGAGATAACCCTGGATAACGTAGGGCAGGTCATTGGTCCAGGTTTCCCCTGATATCACTTCTTTATTGCGGAGGAAATGTGCATTTTGCCCCCATGCTTCTAATTGCACGAACCGGTTATTACCATTATAGCTGATCTGAATGCTGTCGCGGATAATAAAAGGAAGATTCCCCGTGGCAGGATCTATGTTTACCTGGACAAACACATAGAGACTGTCATTGGCTTCTATTTCCAGATTGGTCGCTTCGGATGTGGCAAAACCATCTACATTAATGTTGAAGGGTGAAGACGTGCCTCCCATTAGCTTTACCGAGGAAAGCCGCAGTTTCTGGTTGTTATCATTGAAGATCTTAAAGGACTGCGTAACCGATCCAACTGAAGTAAAAACTGTATCGTAATGCAACGTGTCGGCTGAGATGCTGATATTGGCGTCAGCGGAAGTAATAAATGAATCTTTTCTGCAGGCCAATAATAGAATTGGGAGAAATAACGTAATCAGCAAGGCGGTTTTCATCAGTTATTTTTAAACAGGATTGGGCAACATCAAAAATAATCAGAACATTTGATTTACTAGTATTGCTATCGGCTGGCATAACACAATGCTGCTATGCTTAACTTGATATTTTCTGCTTTCAGCAATTCAGCTCCACAGGCTTCAAGGGTTGCACCTGTTGTTATCACATCATCTACCAGCAATACGTTTTTGTTGCGCACGGCTTCAGCATTCAAAAGCACAAACTTTCCTTCCATATTCTGCCACCGTTCAATCCTTCCTTTTTTGGTTTGTGAATCGGTATGATGAGAACGGATAACAACATCTTTTAGTACCGGAACCTGTAAACTTTCTGCCATTCCATCGCATAGAATGGTTGCCTGGTTATACCCCCTCTTTTTTTCTTTGACGCGAAACAGTGGCAGAGGAATCAATACATCGACATGAAATCTTCCTGACTTTTTTATTGATGCTCCCATCAATATTCCTAACTGAAAGCCTAAATCTCTGTTCCTTTTATACTTAAACTGGTGCATCAGGCGCTGCATCAGAGATTCCCGGGTAAAATAGTATTGTGCCGTAGCGTGTTCAAGGCTGATCCTGCCCCAAAACTTTTTTTCAACAGGGTTATCAGCATGCAGCTCAAACCCAGTCTCAGGCATAGCATCCATACAACGTATACAAAGATGAGTTTCTCTGCCTAATATATCACTCCCGCAACCGCAACATACATGTGGAAACAATAATTGAAGAAATGAATCTTTGATTTCCTTTAAGTCAATCATCTTTTACAAGTAATAAATATGAAATTAGAAAATTATGAACAGGTATTATTTCAATTCATCTGAAACATGGTGTTTTTTTTAAGAACCATTGTTAAAAAGGTAATGGTACACCTCTTCCACCCCGCTCATTGTCACTATCTGGATATTGAATTTCTGTTTGGATAAACCCTTTTGGTTGTACTTTGAAACTATTACCTTCTGAAAGCCTAATTTCTCCGCTTCGCTTATCCGTTGATCAATCCTGTTTACCGCTCTTATTTCACCACTAAGACCCACTTCACCCGCAAAACAAATTTGTTGGCCCAGGGCTACATCTTCATATGAGGAAAGCAGAGCACAGAGAACGGCGAGATCAATTGAAGGGTCTTCAACTTTTAAGCCCCCGGCGATATTAAGGAAGACATCTTTTAGTCCAAAATGAAATCCCCCTCTTTTTTCTAAAACAGCCAATAACAGTTGCAGGCGACGCAGGTCAAAACCACTAACAGTTCGCTGCGGCGTACCATACACTGATTGTGTGACCAGCGCCTGCACCTCTATTAATAAGGGTCGCATACCTTCAATTGTTGCCGCAATGGCAATGCCGCTAAGCTGCTCTTCTTTTTGTGTTATCAGTATTTCGCTCGGATTATTCACTCCGCGCATTCCTTTATCGGTCATTTCATAGATGCCCAGTTCGTCAGTGCTTCCAAATCGATTCTTCAATGTGCGGAGAATACGGTAGGCATAATGACGATCCCCTTCAAATTGAAGCACGGTATCCACCATATGTTCTAGTATTTTAGGACCTGCAATATTGCCATCCTTTGTTATATGGCCAATTAAAAAGACGGGAGTATTTGTTTCCTTTGCAAAACGTTGAAATTCTGCGGCACATTCCCTGATCTGTGATACGCTGCCAGGTGATGAATCAATGAGCGGCGTTCGCAAAGTCTGAACGGAGTCAACGATGACTAGCTGGGGCTTCAATTTTTTTATTTCCTGGAAAATGATTTGAGTGGATGTTTCAGTAAGCAGGTAGAAATTCTTTCCCGGGTGTTCTAAAGGATTTAATTTCATCCGGTCTGCTCTCATTTTAATTTGAAGTTCGCTTTCCTCTCCGCTGATATACAGGACCGAAACATTTTTAAGCAATAATCCGATTTGTAAAAACAAAGTTGATTTACCAATGCCCGGTTCTCCGGCAATCAATACTATACTTCCCGGAACGATCCCACCGCCTAAGACCCTGTTAAGCTCCGGATCAGCGGCTAACATTCTTTTCTCCTCAGTTCCTTTTATTTCTTCCAGCAATATTGTTTTGTTGCTTTTCGCTGGTTCACGATAATCCTTCCAGTCATTATTGTTTTTGCTGCTTTCTCTTTGAATCAATTCTTCCACAAACGTATTCCATTGGCCGCATGATGGACATTGACCAACCCACTTCACACTTTCGTATCCGCAATTTTGACAGAAATAAGCAGTTTTAACTTTGCTCATGTGCTAAAGATAACCCATCACCATTGTTGGGAAAAGATTAGTTAGTACGCATTTGGATGCTCGTTTCTTTAAGTATGCGGTTCCTGCGACAATTACAATAAAGAAGAAATCTCTGTAATATGGGACGTTTTGAAAATGTAAAAGGGGCTAATCTTTCGATTAACCCCTTTACTTACTAACCCATTAAATTCTGTAGCTAAGTTACAATTCTACGCAACATTTCAAAATAAAATTTTTAGGCTGTGAATAACTTCCCCCAAACTAAATACTCAATAATAGTGAAGGCAAAGGAGATGGTTATTTCAACATAAATTATTGTATTTCATATAATTATAATTTATTTATTTATATCTTGGATCTTTTTCGGGCGAATTCGCCGGTGAAGGAATAAGTGACAAAACGGCTGAATTTAAGACTTTAATCCAAATGGCTGCAAGTTTGTTATATACGTGTAAAGAAATTAAAATTCATTGATATGACACCATCCATTTTGATTGTATCCTTCCTTTTTTTGGGAATAAGCATGCTTGTATCGCTGGTGTTGAAGGGCAAGTTTACAAGATACAGCAAAGTACCCTTAAGGAATAGGTTGACTGGCCGGGAAATAGCCGAAAAGATGCTCCGGGAGAACGGTATCTATGATGTGAAGGTAACCTCGGTAAATGGCTTTTTGTCAGACCATTATAATCCTGCAAATAAGACGGTGAATCTTAGCCCGGAGGTGTATGAGGGCACGAGTGTGGCCGCCGCCGCCGTTTCAGCTCATGAATGTGGCCATGCCGTGCAACATGCTACGGCCTACCAATGGCTCACGATGAGGAGCAAGCTTGTGCCTGCCGTACAGATAACATCCAACCTGGTTAATTGGGTATTATTAGTTGGCGTTATAATGGCCGCGTCAGGCAATACAACCGTACTGCTTGTAGGCATTATATTGATGGCTGTTACAGTATTGTTTACTTTAATTACGCTTCCGGTCGAGTTTGATGCCAGCAAACGGGCTTTAGCGTGGTTAAATCAGACAAATGTTACCACATCTGATGAATACCCGAAGGCGAAAGATGCTTTAAAGTGGGCTGCGATGACCTATGTGGTAGCCGCGTTAGCCGCTGTAGTGACGCTCGTACAATATATACTTGTATACTTAGGGAGCAGGGATCGGGATTAATGACCTAAGAAAACATATGGATAAAAAAGGATGCGTTTAATGGCATCCTTTTTTTGTCGTAAAGCAGCAGCACCATGCTGCTTAAGAAACTGTGTTGACCAATTGTTCCCTTAACTGAAAAGTTTAAAAAAGAAAATGCCGGCTACATATTGGCCGGCATTTTATAATTCAAAAAATGAGCTACAATTTTATTTCCTCATCGTGCTGATCAAAGAATTTGTATTCGGTAAGATGATAATTGGTGTCCGCTTCAATTCTTGTTTTTTGTCCCAGTTTCTTTTTCCATAAGGCCATTTTCGTCTTCCACGGCCAACCTTTGGTAAGATAGGCATACATAATAGGATTTACTGTCAGCTTTAAATTCTTATGCTGATGGGTTACCAGGTAAGTAAGATTTTTTTCTATTTCGTCTTCCAGCAATAATGAAGAAGATATTTTTCCGGTTCCATTGCAACTGGGACAAACTTCCTGGGTATTGATATTCATTTCCGGCTTCATCCGTTGCCTGGTGATCTGCATGATTCCGAATTTGGATATAGGAAGCACAGCATGTTTGGCCCGATCTGGCTCCATAAACTCTTCCATTTTCTCTACGAGCTTCCGTTTGTTCTCCGGCAACTTCATATCGATGAAGTCAGCAACAATGATACCTCCCAGGTCACGCAGTCGGAGTTGGCGGGCAATTTCTTCCGCGGCTTCGAGGTTTGTCTCCAGTGCATTTTGCTCCTGGTTATTACTTACGCTTTTGTAACCGCTGTTTACGTCAATCACATGCAGCGCCTCCGTATGCTCGATGATCAGGTAAGCACCGCTGTTCATGTTCACCGTTTTGCCAAAAGAAGACTTTACTTGTTTGGTGATCCCGAAGGAATCAAAAATAGGAGAGCCATTCTGGTAGAAAGAAACAATATCTGCTTTCTCCGGGGCTATACGTTGAATATAACTTTTGGTTTCTGTATAAATGGTCTTGTCGTTGACTACGATCTTATTGAAGTCAGCATTAAGGAGGTCTCTTAAAATGCTATTGGTCTTTGTTTGTTCGCTTAATATCTTGGCAGGAGCCACCGTACCTTTCAGGTTTCGCTGAATGCTCTTCCACATATCAACCAATGCGGAAAGGTCTTCGTGAAGCTCAGCTGTGTTTTTTCCTTCGGCGGCTGTGCGTACTATCACACCAAAATTTTTTGGTTTTATTGCCTCAACTATCTTCTGCAATCTTTTTCTTTCTTCAGATGAATGTATTTTTCGGGAAACGGCGACTATATTATTAAATGGAGTAATAACTACAAAACGACCGGGCAATGAGATCTCGCAACTTAGCCGCGGCCCTTTGGCGGCGATAGGTTCTTTTAAAATCTGAACCAATATGTTTGGTTTCCCACCTAAAACCTCGTTTATCTTTCCGGTTTTTATGATCTCTGGTTCTATTTCAAATTTGCCAAAATCCAATCCGTTTTCACTTTTATCATTGATCGTCACGGATGTGAACTTCAACAACGATTTAGCATAGGGGCTAAGATCTGTGTAATGAAGGAAAGCATCTTTTTCAAACCCCACTTCCACAAAAGCAGCATTCAGTCCCGGGATAAGTTTTTTTACTTTTCCCAGGTATAAGTCTCCCACGGCGAAACGGGCATCGTTCTTTTCGCTGTGAAGTTCTACCAGCCTTCTATCCTCCAGCAGAGCAATTTCTACACCCTGCGGAGCTGCATTAATGATGAGTTCTTTGTTCATTACAGCTTACATAAATGAATGTCCTTAGTGCTGTAAACACCGGTTGCCAGTAATCCGTATAGTGGTATGCGGAGGGATAAAGTTGCAGTATTGGTGGGGTGCAAACTTATACGGGCGGCAAACAACCAGTCAAACTGAAACTCCTGTTCTGCTTAATGTACGAACAGGAAAGTTTCGTACTAAGAAGGGATGTTATTTCCTTTTCTTATGACGGTTTTTTCTCAGTCTTTTTTTACGCTTGTGCGTCGCGATCTTATGACGCTTTCTTTTCTTACCACAAGGCATACTCAAATAATTTAAAAAATCTTGTTTATAATAAGTTTAATCTATCCTTAATTACTTAAAGCCGTGACCACCGGGTGGCCATGACTACTTTGTAAGGTCATTTATTCTTTTTTCTATCTCCATTTTTGCATCGGGCCGCTCAATAAATAATAAACTTTTACGATACCAGTCTGCGGCGGCAACTTTATCATTTTTTCGCTCATATATTTCTGCCAGCAAGAGAATGGCTTCAATATTATCCGTATGATGGCGATTGACAAGAAGCAATCGGCTGATCGCTTTATCTGTTTGACCTGATAACATTGATCCCTTTGCCAGCGTGATCTGCGCATAGGAATTAGTGCTATCTTTTTCAACCACTTCCATAATCTTCCCTAATCCTTCCATCGGGTTGGAAGATATATTTCCAAACAAATAGCAGGCTCCAAGTCCGACTTTCGATGAATCATTATCCGGGTTAATCTTCAAAGACCTCTCAAACAAATCTTTAGCCTGCTTCGCTTCCCATAATTTGAGACGTGGATCTTGTTCGTGCTGCAGGTCTTCTAAAAATAAGTGGGCAGCAAAGGTGAGGGTTTTTTCCGAATTTTCCAATCTTGCAGCCTCGCCTTTATACCAGGCATAAGGAGGAAAGAATCGCATTGAATCACCCCAAAAATGCGACAACTGGTGATATACTTTTATTTTCTGCTCTTTTACATCGCCTCTTGAAATTGAATTCTCCAACATGCTAATTCGGGCAACTTGCTCAGTACTAAGTTGTTTTTTTGCCACAGCAAGGATCGAATCAATCGAAATATCGGCTGCCGATGCATTATTGTGCCCATCATCTTCCGTATGGGGAATGGCGGTTTCTTTTTTAGCAACGGTGCGGCCAAATAAATAGAGAGCAGACACCAAAAATATAGCTACTGCAATAGTGATCCACTGCGGTTTCTTCACAATTTTATAATTAGGAAAGCGAAGTTACCTCCGGGAAAACTAATTCTTTCAACAATATTTAATCGGGAACTTGAGCGCCGTAATGATCTGATTGGCGATGCTTTTTTAAGTATCTTCTCCGGGTCCCTGGTCAGGCTTCACCTCTTTTAATTTTTTGACTTCCGCTACAAACTCCTTGGCAGGTTTGAATGCAGGTATGTAATGCTCAGGAATATGCACTGCTATGTTTTTTTTGATGTTACGTCCGATCTTTGCCGCTCTTTTTTTGGTTATAAAACTACCGAAGCCGCGGATATAAATGTTTTCTCCTCCGGAGAGAGTATCCTTAACTTCTTTGAACATTGTTTCGAGTGTAACCAACACATCTACTTTGGGAATTCCTGTCTTTTCAGATATCTGGTTAACGAGATCGGCTTTTCTCATTTTAGAATAATTTAGTGGTTTACAATGCCAATTTAAGATAAAAAATGGTGATAGTCAAGGGGATAGCCATTTTTTTTAAAACAAATTCCAATCGCCGTTCCTAAAAATGGCAGATATTTAGTCCTTTTATATGCAAAATCTGGGTGAAAAGAGAGGAAAAACCAGCGGGAGTAAGCCATTTACCCAGCTTTTATTGAAATGGAACCGGCAAAAAAACAAACGGCAAATGCCCTGGAAAGGCGAAAAGGATCCTTATAAAATATGGTTAAGTGAAATTATCCTCCAGCAGACAAGAGTAGAACAAGGACTTGATTATTATCACCGCTTTGTTCAAAAATTCCCGGATATAAGAAAGCTGGCAAAGGCAAAGGATGCGCTTATTTTTAAGTTATGGGAAGGATTGGGATATTATAGTCGCTGCCTGAACTTAATAAGCACGGCACGGTTTATTTCTAAAGAATTGAATGGCAGATTCCCAAATTCTTACCAGGATATTAAAGAATTAAAAGGTGTAGGGCCTTATACTGCAGCAGCAATTTCATCGTTTGCCTTCAGTCTTCCTTATGCCGTTGTTGATGGAAACGTTTCCAGGATACTATCGAGAGTTTTTGGAATTGAGAAGGCCATTGATTCCACAGCGGGAAAAAAGTTTTTATCAGCGATGGCCGACCAATTGTTGGATAAAAAACAACCCGGAATTTACAACCAGGCCATTATGGATTTTGGCGCGATGGTTTGCAAACCGTTAGCGCCGCAATGTTCGATTTGCATCTTTAATAAAACTTGTTTTGCTTTTCTCAACGACAAAGTGAAAAAATTACCGGTAAAATCAAAAAAGGTCACCGTAAAAGATAGATGGTTCTATTACCTTGTATTTGACGAAGAAAATGGGTTTATCATACAACAGCGCAAAACCAAAGACATCTGGAACCAGTTGTATGAGTTTCCCTTGATAGAAAGAAAAGCAGACTCAAAGATTGATAATATTTTAGAGGAAGCAGTAAAGCTGGGCTGGCTGAAAAAAAGAAAATATGAAGTGGTGAACGTTTCACCTGTATATAAACAGCGACTTTCTCATCAATTGATAACAGGGCAGTTTATAAAAATTAAATTAAGTGAAAAAACTGAACTGAAGAAGGAGCAATTGCGGGTGACGGTAAATCAATTGAGGAAATTTCCCTTCCCCCGGCTTATTAATCAATATTTAAAAACAGGAATGTAGGCGTAGATAGATTTCACCTTGCACCGGTGTAGGACGAAGAAAAATATTTCATTCAATTGAATTCTGGGAAATCTACTTTTTTTGGAATTATATTTTGCAGGTGCAAGTTGCATTACCATTCAAAAATGACGGTATTACTTTGGACACATCAAAACATCGAACCCGTTATATATTGAAGGATCACTAAATGAAATGATCCTTTCCAGGCACTATTAATACCGAGCCAACAGCAACACAGTGGCCTTTCCGGAGGCTAAACTGTATGTGCCTCATATCCTTACACCGGGGTAAAAATTTTTCATTCCACTAAAAAAAATTAACTTTAATAGTAACAGCCCAACGACGATTCTTTAAACAGACAAAATGAAAATCGTATGAGAGGTGTAAATAGAGTAATGCTCATCGGCAATCTTGGCAAAGATCCCGACGTACAGTTTCTGGAAGGCAATATTGGCGTTGCAAAATTTCCGCTGGCAACAACAGAAACATTTAAGGACAGGACCGGGAAACTGGTTTCACAAACTGAATGGCACACCGTGGTGTTATGGCGCGGACTCGCTGAACTGGCACAAAAATACCTTCACAAAAGCAGTCTTGTTTATATTGAAGGTCGCCTCAGAACAAGGAGTTGGGAAGATAAAGACGGCAACCGCAAGTTTGCCACAGAAGTAGTAGGAGATAACCTGATCATGTTGGATAAACGTTCGGATGGTACCAGCCATTCCGGAGAGATGGGAAATATAGATAACATGGGCAGTGCCGATACTCCTCCTTTGGGCGATCCTTCAGAAACCCTGCCATTTTAATAGTAGATCATTTAACAATAACTTTGCTCCAAATAACAACAGGCAGGCACAAGGTCTGCCTTTAAAACCTGCCTGCCGATACGCAGGTTCAATGTGTCACTAAAATATCTTTCCCTTGGAGAGTCATTCGATCAGCAATCTTTTGTACAATAAATTGTCTTTTATTTTCCTGGCAGCAGATACGCAGGGGATCACATTACTGGTAATTCTTTTAGCAGTATTGCTATTTCTTGTTTTCACAATATCAGGGGCAGAAGTAGCTATTTTTTCTCTTAATGAAAAAGATATAAATGTTTTAAAGACCAAGCAACATCCTGCCGCTAAGCGGATTATTAATTTCCTGGAAGAACCGAAAGAAGTGTTTTCCTCCCTGTTGATCGCCAGTACCTTTCTTAATATTTGTTTGATCGTTTTGCTTGGGTTTTTGATAAAACAATTCCTGCCATACGGAACCATTAATCTGTTTGGAAACGGGTTCGTGAGTTTTATCTTCGAGTTGCTGCTAAGGGTTGTGATTATTGGATTTATATTGGTCTTTCTTGGCCAGATACTACCAAAGGTCTGGGCTACTCAAAACAATCTTCGGTTTGCTTATGGATCTTCGGTCGTAATCGAGGCGGTGCACCTTGTTTTACGCCGGGTTAGCAAATGGATAGTTTCCCTGGCAGATGGAATTGGGAAAAGGGCGGGAGCCAATAAGTCCGAGGCCATCAGCATACAGGAATTGGATGAAGCCATTGACATTAAAACAGACGAGGAAGCTTCCATTGAAGAAAAGAATATCATGAAAGGTATTGTAAAGTTTGGCGCCATCTCGGTAAAACAGATCATGAGGAGCCGGGTTGAAGTGAATGGCATCAATTATAATTCCTCATTTGGCGAATTGATTCGTAAAGTGGAGGGTCTGCACTATTCCCGCCTGCCGGTTTATAAAGAAAGTCTGGATGAGGTGACGGGAATCATCAATACGAAGGATCTCATTCCTTTTTTAGAAGAGGCTGAGAATTTTGACTGGCACCCACTGATGCGTCAACCGTATTTTGTTCCCGAATCAAAACTGATCTCCGACCTGTTGCGGGATTTTCAATCTAAACGGGTTCATTTTGCAGTAGTGGTTGATGAATTTGGCGGAACAAGCGGCATCGTAACTATGGAGGATATTATGGAAGAAGTCATTGGAGATATAAAAGATGAATTTGACGAGGAAGAATCCCAGAACCGGAGACAGGATGACAACAACTACATTTTTGAAGGCAAAACCATGATCCATGACACCTGTAAGTTAATGCACCTGCCTATGGATACATTTGATAAAGTGAAAGGTGAAAGCGAATCGTTGGGAGGCCTGGTGCTGGAATTAGCCGGGGAGTTTCCCAAGGTGAATGATGTGATCAACAGCGGCGATTTTGACTTCACAGTGATGGAAACAGAACGCAATCGCATTAAGCTGGTAAAAATAACAATTCAAAAAAAATCTCCCTGAGAAAAAATAATATCCTGATGATTAGCCGGAGTCTTTTCCCATTATTTTCTATCGTATGCTCAGTTTTTCTTTTTGACTGCAACAGCCCTTATACTTTTAAAAAGAAGGGATATTTCCATATTGATTTCCCTGAAAAAAAATACCAGTTGTTTGACCAGCCTGGTTATCCCTATGCGTTTGAATATCCTGTTTATTCCCATGTAATTAAAGACACGACATTTTTTGATTCCAGGCCCGAAAATGATTGGTGGATCAATATTGACGTTCCCCGCTTCGGGGGGAGAATTTACATCAGCTACAAAGAGGTAGGCAATAATAATTTTGACTCATTGGTGAATGATGGTTTCAAAATGGCCTATAAACAACATACAGATATTTCAACGGGCATCAGTGACAGCCTGATGAAGACACCCAATGGGGTGGATGGGATTTATTTTTCATTAAGCGGCAATACGGCGACCGCTAACCAGTTTTTTCTCACCGATTCCACAAAACATTTTCTTCGGGGTGCCCTTTACTTCAATGCATCTCCCAACGAGGATTCACTTGGCATAGTCAACGATTTTTTGAAAAAAGATCTGTATCACCTTATCAATACACTGAGATGGAGGTAAATTCCTTGAAACAGTTGTTAGACAACCTTGCCAATTACCCAAACCCCCCGTTTCGATGCGTACCAAAACGACTGTTAAGTAAGCAGTATCTTTGTCAAAATTGATTAAATTGATAGTGATTGACAATATACTGGTTAGCGATGATATAGTGGAAAAGCAATTTGTATGCGACCTTGGCAAATGCAGGGGTGGTTGTTGTGAAGATGGAGATGCGGGTGCGCCGTTGGAGGATAAAGAACTGGATATTATTTTAGCGCTCTATGAAAAGGTGAAACCCTATCTCACACAAGATGCCATTGCAGAAATTGAACGTAAAGGTAAATATGTGTATAGTAAAGAATTTGGGTGGGTAACGCCCACATTGCCCAGCGATCATGAAATTTGCGTGTTTGGTTTTCGTGAAAAAAATGGCACAATTAAATGTGCTTTTGAACAAGCCTATTGCGATGGAGCCATTGAATGGAAAAAACCGGTTAGTTGTCACCTGTATCCTATCGTAACCAAACAGGGTAAGCATGGCGATTATCACAGAGTGAACTATGCGCCCCGTGAGAAACTCTGCAAACCGGCCTGTTCCCTGGGAAAGGAACTAAAAGTGCCGGTATATAAGTTTTTAAAAGAACCATTGGTACGCAAATTTGGAGAGACATTTTATGAAACGCTGGAAAACGTAGCATATGAATGTTATGAAACGAAAGAAAAATAATATCACTCGTGAAGGAAACTGCAGCAAATTTTAAAGCGAAAAGCACTACCAAAGCGGCTGACAGGAATCATCGCCGGACGATCAACTTCAATATCGGCAAGTACAATGCAGTTGTACCATTAGGTAAGCAACAATTTTCAGAGCTGGAGCTGGCACGGGAGAGAGCCAAAAATGTAAAATGGAGGGCTATTGAAACTCTCGATCAGCAACTGGAAACATTTGAAACAGCAATATCTAACCGGGGAACCAGGGTGATATGGGCTGAAGATGCTAATGAAGCACTTGAAGCAATAGGGAAGATTTGCATTGAAAAAAAATGCAAAACTCTGGTGAAAAGTAAAAGCATGGTTACGGAAGAAATCCATTTGAATGATTATTTGGAAAAGAAGGGAATTCAAAGTATTGAGACAGATCTTGGAGAGTACATTCAACAGCTGGATGGGGAGCCTCCGTATCATATTGTCACTCCGGCTATGCATAAAAGCAAAGAGGATATTGCCAGGCTCTTCGCAGAAAAATTAGGGACTGATCCGAAACTAACTCCCGAGCAATTGACACTGGTGGCACGAGATATACTCCGGGAAAAATATCGCGAGGCAGAAGTGGGTATCACTGGCGCTAATTTTATTATTGCCGATATTGGAGCCATTGCAGTTACAGAAAATGAAGGTAATGGCCGGCTGAGTTGTTCGATGCCTAAAACTCATATTGTAGTCGTGGGCATAGAAAAGGTAATTCCGTCTATAACCGATTTGGCTCTTTTCTGGCCATTGTTAGCCACTTTTGGCACGGGTCAAAAAATTACCTCATATAACACGATTATCAGCGGCCCTCGCCAAACTAACGAGACTGATGGCCCCGATGAAATGTATGTGATACTGCTTGATAACGGGAGAACGAACATACTGGCAAATGGAAAGCAAAGGGAAAGCTTATACTGCATTCGTTGCGGCGCCTGCCTGAATGCGTGCCCTGTTTACAAAAATATTGGAGGCCATACTTACGCTGCCACATACAGTGGTCCTATTGGCTCGGTCATTACACCGCATTTGAAAGGGATGAATGAGTGGAAACACCTCAGCTATGCTTCATCGCTTTGCGGAAATTGTACCGAGGTATGTGCAGTAAAAATAAATCTTCATGAATTACTGTTGGAGAACAGGCACGAAGCTGTGGAACAAGGCAGTGCCGAATATTCAGAAAAGATAGTGTG